>ERZ650308.192-NODE-192-length-34703-cov-9.162578_pt1 | contig 34703 bp, 53 predicted proteins | sample MGYA00376244_ERZ650308 | MGnify/ENA primary metagenome ERZ650308 (study PRJEB26733, sample SAMN07839295) | wastewater metagenome | biome: small river; feature: stream; material: water | place: USA: North Carolina | collected 2016-04-26 ... | reverse complement strand
GATCTAAGTTCAAAGACACAGTGAGTTCATACTCCCACCCCTCTCTCTGAATATCCTTCATCCCTACTTTCTTCACCTTCTTAGTTGCTTCATCCATCACTGTTTCAGTCTTAGAGCGAGTACAAGTAATTATATGCACAGGAGCTTGCAATACCCTCTGAACAAAAGCATCGTGGCGAGGTGTTGTTTCGTTCCATGCAGACCACGTATTGCCTCTGTATTTAGCAGAAGCTAACGTTTCATTCAATTCAATACAGCCACCTTTTCCCGACCATTCATGTGAAGAAGAGTCGATAATCACACACTCCATTCCACCTTTAATACATTCATCTAAAGCATTGATGTATCGCTCAGGAGTATATGGAGCTTGCAAATCGATTGTGTTAAATTCTCCCAAGTCCGAATACAGCGATGCCGATCCGTTCTCTGTATCAATTACGGCTATCTTAGACCAATCTCCGATTAGTCCATAAGCCATCAGTAAAGCGCTCATTGTCTTACCTGCTCCCGAGGGGGCTGATAAGTTCAGTCGCATCTTTACCTGTTTTCTAGTTGCCCTTTGTAGTGCCATTGTCTTTCAAATCTTTATAAGTTAGTTTCTTTTCCTCGGCGTTAAACTGAGATTTAATGTTACTGTGGTAATTGTTTATTGCGAGGCGATGAGCCTCCGAGAAGTTCTTCGCTTTACCCTTTCGCAAGAAGTAAGCGAATATCTGCGTGAGCTTATCCATCTCAGCCTCCCCCATTCGTGTCGGTTGCGCTCCCTTTAGTGTAGTTAGATAGTGTGACATAGTGTATTATTTGCTACAAAAGTACTGCAAAGATTTGGAAGTTCCAAATATTTGTGTTTACTTTGTGCGGAAATAATAACAGAATATGAAACCACTCAAGCCATCATACGTATTAAAGCTACGCCGAGAGATCAAAGCGATGAAGCAACAACAGATTCGGATTGATCTATCACAGTTGCCAACAGTAATGAGTCCCGAGAGGTTGCTTCATTATATGAAAACTCAATCAATAAGCCATATCAAATGACCATCCACATCGACCCAGCCGCACCGATTCACGAAACACTGAACGACCTATCCATGACAGTTGAAGCTACCGAGCTGACTGTAGTAGTATCACCCGAGCAGTACCGAGAGTTGGAAGCCGAGGAGGTGGTCATTAGAGGGGTGAGGTTCAAGGTGATTCCGCAGTATAAGTAGTTTAACGGTCGAGTGTTGCCGAAGTGGGGGAATTATAGCACAAAAGCCCATTAAAAGCACTACTGCTGAACACAGTACAAATGTTCATTAAATGCACTTCTGCCCCCATTTTGGCAACACTATGTTGGTGGTTAGTGCCTTCTTAAACGATGTAATTTTAAAATAATGAATAGAGAATTATTTATAGAAACAATAGAAAAAATAGAGCAACAGCATTTACACGATGTGAAATGTTCTAAGTTGTTAGGTCAAGTTTATTCTAATGGATTTGAAGCTAATTTAATGTATGAAAATCATTTACTAATGAACCAAGTTATTAAAATATTACAAGTCCAAATGAATGACGAGAATGGTCATCATAGCTGGATAGAGTATTTTTTATGGGAATTAGATTTTGGCAAAAAGAATAAAGAATTACAAGCATTTAGACAAGACAATAGCATAATTGATTTGTCTGATGCTGGCAAATTATATGATTATTTAACCGAAAATAAAAATTAAAATGAAAAGCCATTTGCACTTAAATATTAGGATTAAAGCAAAAGATAAATTAATGAAATGGGATGTTGTATTGAACCCTGTTTTCTTTATGTATCATAATGCTTTTGAAGTAAAAGTAGTTGAAGGACCATTGTCAAGTTCCATTTTTTGCTGTAAAATTTCAGACTTTGAATATAATTGGTATGCAAAATTACAAATATGGTTTATTTGGAAAATATACTGGTGTAGAAATGTTTTTTGGCGATATGTAAGGTATCAATTCCCTGCAAAAGTCAGAAGATTTTTTAAGAATAGAAATCAAAAAGGTTCTGATGACTTGCCATTTTAGGGTGTCTCGTGGCATTACCACCAACGGTTCACGGCTTTGCGAAGCGGTGGACTTTGAAAAACAAATGTTCAATTTAAAACAAAAGATAAAATGGAAAACAAAAGTACAGAATTAGCACAGAAGCCACCGTTTTGCAAAACCGATGTTAGCAGTAGTAGCGGTGTAATCAGGCAAGAACGTGGATGGGCAGGGCATTTCATTTGTGCCTACAGTTGTAGATTTAGAAGAAATACATTGCTTACTTATAATGATATTAGGATTGTTATTTCAACTGTCGGACTTATGGAACATGATGGCAAATTTGAAACAATAGGACATAATAGACATTTTGAAACTATGGCTTTCCATAGCGACCCAAATGATACAAGGTATTACGATGCTAATGTAAGTAAGCAAGTGTATTTTGATAGTGAATGGGCTATTGCTGAACAAGATGCTGATGATAAAGCAAATGAAATGCACGAAGCGGTAGTTTTAGAAATCACAAACAAATTGTTGGCAGGAGAAACTTTCCCAGTAACGGAATGGTAGCTATTACTGCTAACGGTAAAGTATTGCTGTCAGGTGGGGTTTAAATGAACTACGGCTCAACCTATGCACAAAAGTTTAATAGTAGTTCAATTGCTGAATTTGGCACATCTGCCCCACTTGCAGCAATACAATGTTATAGGCAGTTAAATTTACTCAAATGAAAAAAATGTTTCAAAAACGAAAAGAAGTATTTAGAATAATATCGTTTATCCCATTAGCAGCATTAGTTCCAATATTCCCAATAAACATTTTTTTGTTAGGAATACAATTGTTCTGTTTTGGTGTAATGTTCTGGGTTGGTTGGTCGTTCGATTAATTGCCTATAACTACTCGCTTCCTCTGTAAATGTTCCTTAATAACGCCAATACCGGCATATATGTACACCAATAAAATGTTAACCGCCTAACAAGTAGTTTTTTTATTCCTCCTTATTTTTACCGAGTGCGATTTGATCGGGTGATTGACTTACACCGTACCCCTGATAATTAGGATTGACCCAATTGATAATTACGGGTAATGCTGACATCATGCCTGCGCCTGCTAATGCTTTTAATGTGTGCATATCAAACGCCCACAAATCATCCATTGCCATCCACAGCGATAAGACTGTAGAAATAAATACCTTTAAGGCCGTGCCTAATGGTGATGCGAATAGTTTTTTCATTATGTATTTTTTTTAGTTTGTGAATCGATAAATTTTTCAACTCCCCTGATGATCTTTTCAGTAAGTGGTGACGCTTTTACGCTGACAGTATCGGCAATTGGTTTAACTACAATCGGAGCCAGCCAGCAAATAAGGCCGTAAAATAGTTTATTGATGCCTGCCCCTTCTAAGCCAATGACAATGGCCATTGATGCAATAAACCACATCAGCACGCTTGTAACGCATTGTACGCGGGTCATTTTTTTAGTTCGGCCTGACATTTGATAAACCTGGTAAGCAATGCCAGCAAGTGCAGATAATACACCAAATAAATTCCTGATGATAAATTCTGCTATCTCCCATAAATAGTCGTGCAGGTCATGGCTTACTTTTGGCGGTGTTTCCATATAAGTATAGATGTTGTTAAGAGTGCGAATAATAGTGATACCTTTTCTGAAGTACTGAAAATGCTTGCTTTATTGCTGAGTTCGTCAACTGTATTGTTAAAGAACCCCCACGTAATAAAAAGCATAATCAGCATTAGCCATAACCTATGCCAAAAGACAAAGAATAGAGCGATTGAGAATGATAATAGTGTGATGCTGACACATTTATCCAAAACGGTGATGTCGGGCTGTACATGGTTTAAAAAACCGATCTGAAAGGATGGGATGTAAGGATATTGCCCCACCGCCCATCCTGTCACGATCAATAGAATGTACAGAATTACTTTTGTACTTTGCCGCATTATTTCGGTCTTTTAGGTCGTGAACCCCAAAACTCAGCACCGCCCGGCAGGTTGCCGATCATAGCGTCTGCCGCTGTCTGTGTAGTGAATGACATTGCATTATCTGCGTCATTGGTTAACTGCGGGTTATAACTGCTGTCCACCGTTTCCACCATTAAGGTTGGATCTGTTTTTTTGTAAATAACTAATTGCATTTTTTTGTGTTTTAAAAGTTTGAGTAATCCGCACCGCCCGTAAGCAGTGCGGATATTTAATTACTGATTTCCTGCTTTAGTTTGCACCGATTCGCTCACAGGATGCAGCGAATTGATGAAGTTTTTTGCCGCTTCTGCTGCTGATGCCGAAGGCGTGAACCATGCAGCGGTTTCAGTTGTCGTAGTTTCATACGCCCCTGTCTGCTGGTCGTATTTTTTTACAAGTGTGTTTGCGTCAGCGAGTGTCGCTAAGAAAAATCCTTTTGCCATTTTGTTTTGTTTTTTATTGTTATGAAAAGTCTTAATTTAATTGTTGATAATAACACACACTGCCCGCCTTTGCCACAATCGCACTACTTAGCACCTCACTTGCAAAACGCGCGGTAAATGTGCCGTCTGCTGTCGGTGTAAAATACCCCTCCATTATAGCCATGTTATTAGTTGTCGATGCGCTTGTCGCGTTACACCCTGCCGGTAAGTCAAACCCCTGCACATTGGCATTTCTTGTACTTGTGGTAGCTGTTAATGAATATTCGCTTATCATTGATAGATTTGCTGCTGTACCTGCATCACAGCTTACGCACCACCTTGAGCCGGTTGTTGTGGCTGCTGCCGTGTAGTAAATAATGAATTTGAAATAATACTTTTTATTTGCGGTTACTGGAAATGATAGCCCGGTCACATTCGCGATGGTGTTTGCCGTTGCATTATTATTGGTAACATCCGAGGCTAAAATAACCGTACTCAAAGCATTGGTAAGTGGTGCGTTTGCCCCCTGATTAATTGACTGCTTAACTGCCCCGGTAGATGCGAAAACCTTAAACCCGATACCCTCCTGATATTCTATTCGCTCGGTGGGTGCTAAAGTTGCTTTAAATATAATGTACTCGGTACCGTTCGCATCAAACTTTATTGTTACCGTAGCATTCGCAGTATCATTATTGTAAACGCTGATGAAGTCAATAATTCGCTGTGTGGATGTTCCCGGCCCGCTGGCAATTGCAATGTCTGTTGTATTGTTAGTGTTCTTTAGTGAACGCCCGGCAATAAAAGTTGTCGATGTACGATCGCGCCATGAGGTCATGCAAGGCAATTGGTTTGTCGTTATAGCACCGTCAAGCACTAAATCTAATTTATCTGTTGTTTCGCTTAAAATTATCATTCTATTTCGTTTTTTAGTACACAAATCCCGATCCCATTATTTTCCATGTGTATAGTTTCATCTTCTATAATGGTAACGGTGTATTCTATGCCGTTATAAATTATTTTGCCTCCGATACTCATATTAAACCTTCGATTTGTTGTTGTGTTAACCCGCTTCCACTTGGTATCAAACCATCATTGATTGCCGTGTTTAGAGTTGATAGTGACGTACTTGTATCAACCGTATTGTATTTGTCAAAAAGGATAGTTGTATTGCTGCTGTCAACTTCCTGCAAACGCTGAATCCGTTTTAAATTAACGTAGATATTTGTGTATGTGGCATGAGTACACTCTAAAAAGTTTGCTGCTGCTGTTGCTGTTTTGAAATCGGAATAGGTTGGTAGTGTGGCGGCTTGTGGTGACGCACTTACAAACAGTTCTAAATTCGGATTCTGTGCGACGCTGTTGGATGCCACTACCAGAGTAAGCCCGCTATTGTCATAGGCATACAGTATCATGTCCGTATCAATGTAATTTACAACCCCGTTTATGGTAACTGAAATAATCATTAGTCAGTAACAACGGTCACGCCCGCAGCGGCTAAATGGTTAAGCATGAAATTTATACCGTAGTCGTTCGATGGTGGCGCGGGTGGTGTCTGCCAGGATAAAGTCAGCACCGCAGAGCCACTGAATGCCCCTGTTAACTTAGATTCGTATGCAAAACGGATCAAATCATTGATCTTGAAAGGGTTTAATTTACAAAAATCAAACTTCACATTTGCCAGTGTATTACTGCAATGTTCAAAGATATTATTTTTTACTGACTTTATAGGCATTCCGCCCACATCAAAATATGTACAAATGTTTGATAGTTTACCGTCCAGACTTGTAATGATAGCCTCTGAACTATCTAACCGTAAATTTTGGAACTCATCCCAAAATAGATAAGCCGTATAATGCCCCCCTGGTGGGTAAGTATGCGATGTTGATACCACCGTACCGCTTCCGGTTGTCTTTGCTGTACCGTCTCCCCAGAAATAAGCGTATTTTGTAGATGCTGCCGAATTTAGATCAATCTGTAAGTCAGTGCCAAAGTTTGAGTTTATGTCAATGATTAAGTGCCGGGTGTACGGTGTTGCAAATGCAAGGCCAGGGCTATATAGGTCATATATTGTCTGGTCATTGGTAATCAATACAATTCTGCCGTAACTGTCAATCGCAAAATAAGTATTTACGAAATCGACAATGCCTAAAAAGTTGCTTCCGTTCAGCCAGTTTACAAAGTTTTCAGGACCGTTGAAGTATAAGCCAACCAGATAGGATGTGGCCGGGGTGGTCTGACTGATGACATTGATATAAAACCAATCTGAATCGGGTGCACTGCCGAGTACAATTGGTTCATATTCACTGACAACTATATCAGTATCGCTGAATGTTTCACGCAGGCTTATATTTGCCGTTACTACCGGGCTTTTATCAACTCTACCCATCTCGAATTTGCTACCCTCATTGCGGGTATGTTGGATGTGGTCAATGTATATGGTGTCGCACAAAAACACTTCTTCTAATTTATCGATCTCAAATTCAGGATTTGGGTTATTATCAACTCCTACGCTCAGTTGTTTATCGCGGTATTTTACACCTGACAATAAAGTAAGGTTTTGCTGCTGGTCTGGATATACGTTAAAAACAGATCCCGTGTTGATTTCCGTAAAGTTTGCAAATACACGCTTCCATAATTCGATTCCGGTTTCAAAGTAAATGCCGTACGCGTTTGATGTATGACTGTACCTGATCAGCATTGTATTTGGCCAATATGTTTTTACTTCTATGGGTTCAAATATCAAAAAGAAGTCGTACTCAGTGAATAACCCTACTTTGTGTATTTGAGGAAAATATTTACCCTCTGGCACATCGTATAAAAGCATATCTATTTCCCTGATAAATACCCCGGTGCCGGTGCCTATTTCAACTCCTAATGTGGCGTTCTGCTGTTTAACCACATCCCCATTACAGTCTAAAAGCCTCACGACATAGGCAACAGTTGGGCCGATTGCGTAATCATCCCACCCCAGCCATTGTAAGGTAATTTTATCGCCTTGCTGATACGGCTGGGAATACTGCACCACATCCATGTAAGATTTGATATTGCGGATAAAGAAGTCATTATCTATTCCCCTTTCATTTTGGTTAGGATCGAATGATTTTAACGCAACCTGAGTAAAACCGCCAAGCCCTAATAAATCGGACTGCTGGTATGGTTTCAGCGGGTTTAACTGCGATATGTTAAATACGTTTGGCATATTAAAGAATTATGTATTTTTGCTGTCTAAAATCAAGACTATGAAAAAAATTATTATTGTTGCGGTGGTGGGGTTGTTTGTAAGTGGATTCTTTACGAGCTGTACAAAAACAAAGTATTATTGCTATAATACTCTTACAGATACTGCCGGAAATGTAATTGCCACGACAACCGGTAAAACTGTAAAGTTTTTCAAAGATGAAACAAGCCTGAGGGCATACCAAGCCGATAATAACAAAGCCTGCATTATTGCTAAATAGTGCCATTACGAAATCAGATTTTCAAGGTCAGTAGATGGTGCACACAGTAATTTGTATGTCTGTTTTGCGCGTGTGGCCGGTTCCTCAGATACAGATAATAAAAACCCAAAGTATTCAAGCCCGTTATAAGTAAAACGTATTTTGCCGTATGGGTTTGCAGTCATTACAGACAGAATATTTGTCGGTGTGATACAATCAAATTCAAAGACTGTAGGATAAAATAGCGGATCTTCCAAGTCGGTAAGCGATACATTGCTGCGCTCTACAACCGGGCTGCCACCTATGGACCATTCCAAAGTAATTTTATCGTCAGGCGTTTTGCTTGCTGACTTAAATTCTAATATTCCGCCAATATTTACCTGCGGATAAAGTACGCTATTTATATAGCTCCCGTGCGCTTCGATCTGTAAATGTGGCGAAAGTAATAGATTAAACGCTGTTGCAGGTGACACAAGCCCCTGAGTAATTGTATACCCTGACCGTTGCAAATTGTAATAATCTTCACCGGCACCAGGCAGGCCGGCCGGTATTGTCCCAGATGGTGTATCTTCGATATGTAACCAAAATACATCGTTGTCACTTTCTGCGTCCGCTGTTGTTTTGCCGGTAAGGTTGCCCCTGGTACTTTCGATCTCGTACATACTTGCATGGTATTCGCCCGTCCAATCCCTTTCAGATGTGATACGAATTAAACCGCTCTGAAAGTTCAGTACGATATTAAATTCATCTTTACCGTTAACACCATCCATCTGAATATCTGGATAACCTATTTTCATTTTGGCAAACATTTCACCGGTAAGCGGGTAATCTTTAAAATTTGAGACTTCGCCTAAATCTAAAATCTGCGTACTATCATCATAAGACTGTGCAATTGGTTTAATCCAGATACGATCATTAACACGATCGTACATCATGCAGCAGCTAAATTGGCTATTCATTGAGTTATAAAAATTGCTGACATTCGTTACCATTGTACCCTGCTTTAATCCCCTGAGTGAATCCCCGCATGTGATCACTTTTGCTGCCTGAGTTGTTTCAAGCAATGTACTAAGCGCTAACGTTGCCGGGTTTACATCCTGCATCAATGCAGTAAATGCGGTAAATGTCCTAATCGTGGGTACATAAGTTTGATATACTTTGTTTAGTACCGTTACCGTCATGTTGCAAGTTTTCATGTGATATTCGACATTACCTACAACACCGGTATGTCTAAAGAAAAACCAAACCGCCTCATTTGGGCCAAGCGTTACGGTATAATCAAATGTTAGTGTTTCGGTAAGCGTGCCAAGCGGTGGTATAGTGCCACCGGTTGCAATATTTACTTTTGTCGGGATAAGTGTTATTGGAGTACACACATAGAGGTATAGGTTTACCTTCCTTGTAGCCGCCACTAAATTATTGTGATCAAATGTAATACTGCCCTTTATCCGATAGTCGTATGTATTTGCAATGCTCACATTTCTAATAAACCAATTATTTGCAATGCTCAAAGAAATTACATCTGAACCTGCATAGTTAATTGATTGCATTGATTGAAACGGGCCTAAAAAATCATTGCCTTTTGGGTTGTGGTCGCCATTTGCGTAACCCTCAGTCTGGAAGTAGAGAAGTGTGGGTAAATTCTCTCTACCAGATGCAACGAATGTCGGCGGGCTATTATCCACCGGCTGCTCTAATCCCGTGAATGAAAATATAGCCGCCATTTCCAGGCCGTCCATATTTACCCAAACACGGTCCGGGTTATCCGTAACCGGTATTTCTATACTTGTGGTCTCTTTGGCTTTTAATTTTGCCATGAATCCACCCTCCATGATGCTGACGGTCACAAAGTCTTTTTTGTCGTTGTATTGGCTAAAATCAACATCACCGTAGTAATACGGGTCATAGTTTGGATTCGCGGCGGTATTGCCGAACTTCTCAATGTATAGCTGACATTCACCCTCTGTACCGTAGTTTACATATAAGTACCTGAGTATCTTTGCACCATCCTTAACGAAATCGAGCGGCAAAGAAAATGTTTGGAATACGCCATGATAAACAAATCCGCGCTCCCATGTCAAAGTCTTTTCGCGCCACCCTTTAGGAGCTTTACTTAAATCTCGTTTTGTTGTTGAGCTTGTAACCGCACCCGATCCGTCAACATAGTAATAGTACCAGGTACCGGTGACAAGATGCCGAAAATAATATTTAAAATCTGGGCTTCTTGACATTACCTGATATTAGTTTGAACGTGAATATGATGGTTATAATCACCGTAAATTGATACGTTTGTGCCTTTGGCGTTCATATCCTTTCGCAGTCCTTTGATCTCGCTGGTGTTTTCTTCAATGGATTCTATAAATGCGGCCGCAATTGTGCTATTCATGGTATTACCGGCCTTGCCAAGTTTGCGGAATACTGACGCATTAATATCATACATCAACTCCTTCATAGTTTCCTCATGCGGTTTGATAACCGTCTGTTTAGGTAGGTCCATAATAGTAGCGGTACCAGGTGATAAAAAGCTGGTCCCGTCTGGTAATGTGATTTTCTCTACCCCCTTTTCCCCTACCCATGCCGGGCCGTCCTGCGGTTTGCTTTCCGTACCTTTAAAGTATTGCGGCAATGGTGTCGCGATCACACGCGCCAAGTTTGCCGCACCGGTCGCGGCTACACCGGCAGCAATTGCAATATTTAACGGGGTGTAAGGTTTGGCCCCTAATGCTGATATTACCGCTACTGCTGTGCCTGAAATAATGCTTGCTATGTCATACCCCTTTTGAGCGATAGCCGCTTTCCTTTGCGCTGCTATGCGGTCGCGGTCAATTTTTTTCTGTTGTGCTTCGCGCCTGGCTTCAAGTGCTGCAAGTTCACGTTCTTTATCTGCCTGATTGGTAAATGACGAATCAATATATTTCTTCTCGGCATCGTAACTATCCTTCAGCTTTTTATCTCTGGCATCAATGGCAGCGATTTCACGCTGGTACTGAATATCATTGATAGTACTTAATGCTTCAGTGGCCATCTGCACGATGTCATTGATCATTGCTACATCTAGCGCAAACTTTAAAGAGATCTCTTTCTTTTTAGCTTTCTCACTGATACGCTTTGTAATAGCATCGATAAGGTCCGCAGCTTTAGCATCCGTTACCGACTGATCACCGCTCAGCACATCTCCCAGCAAAAACTCATCAAATACTTTTTTACTTTCCGGATCATTAATCATTTGACCCATTGCCTCAATCTGAGCCTTACGCAGATTTTCGTAATAGCGTTTGAGGTCTGCCAGATCTGTATCTGAAAGGTTAGGGCTTATCTCCGGTTTTACTTTTGGTTTATCTGGCTTACCGGTCTTTTTCGGGTCTCCATGCTCTGCATAGTATTTATCAATCTTATTTTGCGCTTCAACCTGCCTGCGTACCGTTTCGTCAATATAATATACGTCCTTGCCAAAACCCTCTTTATTTTTTTGAATACGGGCTTCTATCAACCCAATCTCTCTATCCTGCAATCCAAGTTTAGCTTTTAAAACGTCTGCCGATTTATTAGAATAGTAAAATTCATCTTTGCCAAGCCCCTTCCCCATTAATTGATCTAACTGCAATTGTGTTTCAGTTCGTTCCAACACCTTTCTATTTAATAGATTCAGGTTTGCCGTTTCCTCTGCACGCTGATGTATTTGATTTGTGAGTAAAGCGTACGATCCCGACAGTTCACCATTCAATAGCTTTTCTCTGTTCGCGTTATTAAACATTTCTGGGTACTGTTTTTGCAGATAATCAACAGCCTTTCCGCGTTCTCGATATGATAATTCAGTATTTACAGCGGTCTGGTAATTGACTTCGAGTAATGTCGTTTCGTCACCAATATTTTTAACCATTTCTTTGTGTACATCTGATAATACTTTTGCGGATTCAATTTCCTCTTTTGTTTTATTACTGAGCAAATCAAATGAATCAGCCAATGCTAAAACACCATCAATAGCAAGCCCCATTATCCCGGCTATGCCAATCCCCGGTAGTAGATTTGCCAACTGCCGCAGTGCGCCCCATGCTTTGCCTACATCACCGCGAAAGCTACCTAACGTCTCGTTTATTTTTTTAGTTTCAGCGTCTAGATTTGTAGTTGCACTTGCATAGTGGCCGACATTTGCTGCCTGCCTTTTAACTACGTCCTGATTGGCTAATATTATCCTGTTGTTTTCTTTTATCCCTTCGTTCAGGTCTTTGATCTTTTGCCGCCCTGCCGCAGTGGAAATATCCAACTTATCACGCTCTGCACGGAGCTTTTTATTTTCTTCTGTAAGCGATGCAATACTTACAGTTTCAGCTTTACGTTGCTTTACAGTGTCTGCGCTTATCTTGGCTTCTTTTGCTGCCCATGCAGTAGCGGACTGCTGCGCTGCTAATTCCGCTTTCTGCTGTGCGTTAATAGCATCAGTGTACTGTTTTGTAGCCTCTTCCTTTTTCTTTGATGTTTCCACCACCTCGTTGGCTATTCGGACACCTTCAGCCTGAACGTTGTTCAAATCCTCTGCCGCTTTCTTTAAGTTACCAATACCGCCCGTTTTTGTACTGGCCGCCAGAGCCTGCTCCATAATAAGAGCCGCGCGTGCATTGTTCTCGAACTTCTTAACGAGATCGCCGAGCTGTTCATCAAGCCTTTTTATCTGCTCATAGGCTTCTTTACCAACTATTTCACTGATTAATTCGGCCATTATTTAAACTTCTTTTCTTGATTTTTATTAAAATTGTAGGCGATTACCAGCATGAGTACAGCCCCGGCAAATACGCAGCATATATGAGTTATAATACACATGATCATTTTTTGTTTTGTTCGTTTTGTTGTTCAATGCTTTTGCAGTATTCTCTATAATCAACTACATAAGTGCAATACTGAGCCGTGCTGATGCTGTTAATGCTGATCGGAGGCATCTTGAATGCTATTGAAATCCGGCTCAGCACTTTTGCAAATTCGTTTCGGCTGATTTCTTTTTTGGCTTCACCAGCATTTTCTTTTTTGGGCTGAGTCATTAACTTGTATCTATTCTTTTCTAAGTTGTAATAACCCTTAAAAATTGAAATGACTTTATTTACATTTTCAATAGTATATGGCAACTGTGGCAAAGCAATTCCGAATGTATATAGCCTTGCAAATGATTCTTTATTTGGGAAATGCTTGAGAACTACAATTAGATCATACATTCTGCTGATCTTACTCTCTGTTCGCAACACTCGTTTGACTTCGCTGATTTTAGATTCTACCTCACGACCGCCGATAAGTTCGGTGTATTGTTGAAGTAGATTCTCCCAGGCATCAGTAATTTCTTCTTGCGTGGGCTCTCCCTGGAGGATTAATTTGTCATAAAGCTGCTCGCACTGGCAGTCAATAAATATGCCCAATGGCAGATCATGGATGCTTCGATATAATTTCGGCGTTACTGATACCGCGACTACTTGCGGTTTCGTAGGTTGCCGAAACAAACCTTTTATCCTCGTCATCAAACCATATTGCATAGTTACGCTGTTCATTTATTGCTCTTTGCTTTATCTTTTTTCTCAAAAATTGTAAGTACTCATTTTGTTGTTTCATCAGGTGTTCGCATGGAACGCAGATGCTCGGTGTCATAATTTCATGATCTTTTTTACTGCTTTAACAAGCTCAGGTTGCATGGTTTCATTACGGTATTCCTCTTTGTTATCTGCTGAGAGTCCGAATATATCTTTGCCGTATTTTCTTGTCAAATCATTGCTTTTACTATCAGTACTCATTATTTCAAATGAGTTTTTGCTAAGGAGTTGAAGTCTAAATCCACTTTGGAAGGCACCTGTTCTATAAAGATCTGGAACTCCGAATCCCGGAAACGGGTTCATTGCGTTTTTTCTGGCTGCGTAACTATTGGAAGCGTACCGTCTAAGCTTTACGCCTTGCTTATTGGCGCCTTCATCCATCAGCTGTGATTTATTCTTGTCAATCAGTTCTTGCTTGCTACTGGCTATGATATCAACTGCAAGAGCAGATATATCTACCTGCTTAACCCGTCTCAACATTTCGTGAATCGTAGCCATGATTTAAAATGGGGTGCCGCATTACACGACACCCGCTATTTTACTTTTTTGCGTCACTCTGTTTCGTCTCTTTAGTCGCACTTTCGTCAGTAACCACCTTCGCAGGTTTTACCGCCTCGGATGCCAGCTTGTGCAGTTCGCGTACATTGGCCTCGCTGATTTTGTCACCGTACAATTTCTTGTATCGCTTTACCAGATCATCAGCCGTTTTGCTTTTCAGTACGGAATCTGTGTTGAAACTCCGTTTGTTAAATCGTATCGTCATTTGAATGAATTTTGAATGTTATTGAATATTATTACCCAAGTGGAGTGATGACTGACGCTTCACTATAACCCGGCATACCGGCAGTGTCGATCGCTGATACCGGACCCCATGAAATTGAAATATTAGCACCGGTCGCAGGGAAATCAGGATCGGTCGCGTCTAATTGCAAATCAATACAACCGGTCGCAGCATTCCACGCAACACTATCAATATCCAAATCAGCCCCGGTATCGAGATCGGTAGCGGTGTACAGTGTTTGTTCATCGAGTGTACCGCTGTAATCATCACCGAGGTTTACAGCACCGTTGCCGGCAGTAAAGCGAAGTGCAACTAATCCGGTTGCATCCATTGAGCCAACTACTGCTAATTCGGTGTCAATCAAAGATGAAAATTCTTCTGTAATATCAACATCATCAGGCAGCTTTAAAAAGGCCGGTGTTTTATTAAATTCATTGCTATTTGCAAATGCAACTTCCCAATAGAATTTAGTTGGCTCTGAACCGTTATCCTGATCGTAGTTTGGCACATCAATTAAATCGACTTTGTAGCCCTTCATGCCCCCGGCAACTTTCGCACCGTGAAAACCGTTGTTTTCTGAATCAATTTCCAAGATTTCATATCTGCCTTGTTTGCCGTCAAACGTTTTCAGTTTGGTGTGTAAGGCCAAGCCCCCATCCTGATACTCAAAACGTCTGCCGTACTTACCGTCACGGCTTTTAGTTTTAGTGCCGTATGGCGTCTCACGGTAAACCGCATCTGTATTCTTTGGCTCCATACCTTCAAAGTTCAAAATGAGGTGTGCGCGCTGCCCCGGTTCATCTTCGGCTAACCAGCCGGCGATAGTTGCCTTCCATGCTAAAGCCTGTGCATCTGTGAGGATTGTGCCAGCACGAACCAATAAATGCCCTTTGATTACTTTGGGCAATAGTGCGCAATCCACGATACCGGTATTCTTTACCGATTCCTCGCATGATAATTCGTTAATTTGTGTTTTGTTTGCCATAATTAAATTATGTTGTTTTTAATGTTTTTAGAATGAGGTTTTGCACCTCGTTTTTATAATTGATATTTGTTCGAGCGGAGATTGACCACCATACGGGAAGCGATTAACTACGGCCTGATTACTGTCGCCATGCACTAAGGTTGTAACCGTTGTTTTGCTGACTTCATCAGTTGCGGAAAATGATTCATTGACTTTTGTAATGCCGAATATTTGCAGACTGTAACCGTTTAGCGTATCAACTTCAGCACCCGATTTGAGCATTGTAGTAGCAGCCGTGACCGTTACCGGGTAGGCGGGTGCATCAGCGCAGGCAATACTAAATTCGATGTCCTGTACTATCTTTTCAGTTAGTTTGGATACGAGATTGCCGGTAACTGTTTTATAGTAGAACTGTATTGAGGCATTACCATTACGAATAGAACCTATGTAAAAGCCCTGACCGTAACCCGTTGCAGTGTCAAATGTTGCAGTCCAGGGATCTGATGCGGTCGCGCCCGGTATCATTGCCTGCCAGTTACCATCACCCTGCCAATCAATCTCAGGTGCCCAAGGTGAGGGCAGTGCCATTGGTACGGTGTTATCCAAATGCTCCCAATCGTTTACGGAGGCAGATAGTATCGCTGTGCCTAAGCCGCTAAAGGTCGTATTCTTAAAAATGGTATAGAAATACCAATCTAATCCATACGCACACTGTGTAAGCTGACACAAATTCGGTTGTACATACGGGCATTTTGATTCAGCTACTTTTAACCGTACACCCTTCATCATTAATCCATCAATGACATCTGGCAGGTTGTAGGCTGTGTTACCCTCTGCTGATTCCTGACCAGCATGCGGTAAATCAATCTTTGTATGTTCAAAGTGCCTGTTATAGCCTGTGAAGTACTTAGATGTACCAATAACCGCCTTTAACTCAGCGTAAATCGGGTAAATGATAGGTTTGATAATCAGTTCGTACCGTTGGTCATTGGTGTACGTTTTCACAGTATTAGTGCAGATCAGGATATCGACATTGATTTCCGGGTTATAACTATCTACAAACTTTTCATCCGCTTTATACAGCAAGCAAACCAAAGGGAATTTAATCAGCTTCTTTGTCGGTGACTTTGACCATGCCTGTAATTCAGTGCATATATCTACCCACGTGCCGTGCATGAATGTGACTTGCGAAATATCCAACGTGCCCTCGCTTGCAAGGTTATCACTAACCTTTTGTACAAGCGGCCTGAATATGTCAGGTATTGCGATTGGAATATGTTTGTAAGTCTTACCCATTAAAAGCCTAATTCGTTTGTTGTTGTGTAGTAACCGTTATTTGTATAAGTGTCCCACCATACGGACCGCCCGATATAATCAGGGTAATCAGCGATATTTTGGCAGATAAAATCATCCATAACCAATAGCATTTCCACCATTTCATTCCATGCCCTTACCGTCTTTGCATCAGGCGAGGCATTGACCGAATTAGTAAACTTCGATTTCTGTTCACCGTTTCCGGTCGTGAATGTGTTTGAATCTGCCTGCCATTTGCAATAGATAAAGTTTGCAATCAGGTTTTGCCCAATCGTAATAAATCCCGGCCAATGGTTTTCGCGGTCGTGTTTATCGGTATAGTCTTTACCATCCCACAAATCGAATAGCGCACCCGTTGTAGGCTGCGGATCTGTATTAAAGGCAGCAAGTAGGGTGCTGGCTAATTTGTAGCCAAGCACCCCGCTCAATAATTTGCCTTCATACTTTGTTATGAATGATAACAACGCCTCCGCATCAGGACCGGTAGTACTGTTGATAGGGATATTGATTTCATCTACAAAATGCTCGTATGTCGTCAGGTTCGCCACAGTTAGTTGATCGTGTACAGTTTAAAGTTTTTGTACAGTGTGGCCTGTGTACCTGTGCCGACTATCATCACACGGAAATAAAACCAGCGGCCAGAGTTTACATAGAAAACTGCTGTATTTGTAGCGGGTCTGTACACCGGTTTGCCGTCAACACTATAGTATTTGTAATAGGCAGTAGATGAGGCCCCCTGTGCAGCAATTGCCAGCGTGTCACTGTTATACCCATCCGTACCGATCATACCTGTATTTACATTTCTCCAATTGATACCATCGGTAGAGCCTTGCAGATATACGCGGGCTGTTCCTGTTCCTGATACTTTTTTGGTTTCAAACGTCATCAGGTAATTTCTACCGGTGTAAGCATTCATCGCGCCAACTTTGGTGTAAAAGCTGTACAATGTATTAGCATCGTAAAGCGTGTCACTTGTTCCGGTTGTGATCGCTGCAGTGGTAGATGTGCCTGTCGATGTAGTGTCGGTATTCCGGTACATCAAAACCTGGGCTTTCGTTACTACCGGGTTGCATGATAAAATGGCTGTTAAAGTCAGCAAGACTAAAAGAATTTTTTTCATTTAATGAATTTTTAATTTGTTTTTTAATTTGTTTTTTAATTTGTTTTCAAAGTGGCAAAGCCTTTATCAATAAAAACTTTTGCCGATCGGTAGCGCATTGAATACGCTTTTTTGCTTCTTAATGCACCTACGTTTGTACCTACGATAGTAACAACGTCAGTACCTTTTATGTTTCCAGTACTGATACTTGCATTTTCCGTGTTTGCCGGTTTAGGCTGCGCTTTATCGGCTTTGTTAGTATTACTTTTAGGCTTTGCCATTTTTAATAATTATTTGTTTGTGAATGAATGCGATTAAGCCATTGCAGCTTTCTCGATAAGTGTTTTAGCGTCAGTGAAGGAACCTTTTACCAATACCGGTGTATCATTTGCAGATACCCATTGCACCAGTTCTTGCTCGATAACAATTGTTTTCTTGTTATTGGTAAAGTCATTGCCGTCACGGTCAATCTCAATACTCATATTGTCGGTAAAGCCAACACCCACCACAGACAAGTCGCCACCTACAAATTCGTAAGTTGTACCAGCCAATGCAGTTGTAGGGATCAAACGAACACCGGCAACAGTTGTACCGTCAGCCGATTTAAACGGAGGTAATACATATCCGCCTAAATCATCTTTTTCTGTGTCCATCAGTGCCATAATGTCATTGTCAACATAGAACGCTGATGCAATGCCGTAACTGTTTTGAACCTGCAATACTGCGGCTCTGATCACGTCTGCATAGGTTGGTTTTTCTACCAAGCCAACAAGCCCTGCACCTGCTTTCGTACCCACACCACCATCGAACGCGGTTGCATAAGGAATAATACCTTTCAGATTGTCGCCAGCATCGTCACCATTGAAAAGCTGATTTTCAGTTACGATATCTACGCGCTTCATAAGGTTATTTTCAATGTAAGCAATCAAACGCGGCAGATAACGCATCATTTCTGTTGTCACTTTACCGTACACAGCTATTTTCTTTGCTTTCTTTTCTTTTTCTTCATAGCGTACAGACAACATAGTTTTACCATCACCCTCGCCAATGAAAATGGGTTCGCCTTGTTCGTCCAATTCTTCCACCCAGTTCACATACGGTCGTATAGGGTCAATTGGCGTAATGCCTACATTTTGCAGATACGTCAACACTCTTTTGCGGATTGTCGATACAACACCGGTACTTTGCGTCAGATTGAGATGGGTTGCGCCATTTCCAATCGTACCCTCTGCGGTAATTGTTGTTGCCACTTTTGCCACAATTGGTGCAGATAATTTACCACCGTTTTTTACGGCAATATCAATTTGATCTTTTACGGTATCAAATGCAGCGTACAATTGTTGGCGCAGTGTTTTTGGTGCGGTATCTTCAGCACCTGCACGATTCATATTTGCAATACGCTCATTCGTTTTCACGATCTCGTCATAGTGCTTTTGCAGTTGCGCTTTCACGGTTTCTGATTCTTTGGCAATAGCGTCTTTTAACTGTTCTGCTGCATCTTCTTTGCTAATCATTCCGGCCAGCATTTCTTTTTGCAGTTTGATCGAGTGCGCGCGCTGTGCGGTTAAGGCTTTTTGCGTTTCTTCGCTCAGTTCCTTAATTGATTCAGCAAACGCAGCGTCTGCATCTTCACTCTCTTTTTTCTGTTCAGCATCCGTTTTATAGGCCGAAGTCATAAACGGGCGTGATTGGTGCGGGAAGTTCCTGCTGTTCATTTTTGGCAGGGTTCCACGCTGGGGAAATTCTAAGATTCCTTTTTTCATTTGTGTTAAAATTTAATGTTGTTAATAATTTTGTCGATGTCCTTTTGAGTGCCTGCTGGCGGCTCGTTTATATCTTCAGAAGTGGACTTACCGGCTTCTGTAATACTCATTGTTGGTGTGGCTCTATTTGAGCCTACTAATACTGCGCTGCCCTCTATTACCTTCGCTTCGGTAACTACCCAGAAATAACCTTGTTCCTCGGCAACGTCTTTATTTACAATCGTGTTGATGTATTTATCCCATACGGCTTTTTCTTCATCATACCATTTTGATTCTGAATTGATAGCCATGTCCATTTTCACATATCGCATCCCTACACTGTGATTCTTTACATAACCCTTCGTATATTGGTCATACATGAACTCATTGCGCGCCTTGTCAATAGTTGAATCGAATACCAGGGCTTGTGTGTTGCCGTCATAATCAAAGCCCAATGATTTCCATGTCATAGACTTTGTATAGGCGTTCACTTCATCAGTGATCACCTTGTCAAACTTCATCATGTGTTCCTGTAGGTGGTAGATGCTTTTGTTTTCAGATAGTGACTTTTTCCAAATACCATCAATGTGAACGTCACCATGCGAATCGAGTATTTTAGTAGTGTTGATTACAGCCCTAACCACAATCTTTGAGGCATCAACATTTTGAATTACCCCGGCTTCTTTTTCAACACTTTCTTTTGCATCATTACCGGCATTAGCTACATACGATACCGCATCAGCGTATTTAATAGCCATCTTCTTTTCATTGATAAGAAGTGACTTATTGGCTTTCAGGAATTTATATAATTCCTCTTTTGTTGCGAATTGTGGTATCATTTCAACACTACATTTTGATGGTTCACGATCTTTTCACGCTGCAGTTTGATCTGTCGCAGTTCTTCATTGGATAAAGCAGGTACCCAATACTCAGGGTTCGTTACAGTTTTATACTGCTCTGCCGTGATGATCTCACCGCGTTTATGGTCTTTATGCTCGCAGGCACATCTGTAATTAGTTTGCGACATTGGTATTTGTTTTATTGATTGTCAATGTTGTTATTTCGCCACCGCAGTACATATCGTATTTGATCGCTGTTTCGACTGCTTTAATAGGGTCCGCCCCAACAGACATTGCGCCCATTGATAGCCACATGCCACTACCCACAGCATCAAAGTCATTTACTTTAATTTCGTAAGCATCCATGAAATCGTAGAATACAAATGCCTTTTCTTCAGCGATGATGATGCCATGAACAGATATATCGTTAAATCCTTCTTTTGTCAGTTCTGCTGCGTATTTCTTGAAGTCTGCCACCCATTGAATGATACTATCGCGGTTCATCTCTTTTGGCTTGCAAGTCTTACAATACATCTGCAAAATGCCTATGTGTGCAACACTACCGGCACAGCCTAACACCATACCGTTAACCTGCCATATTTTAGAATTAGCATTAACCTGACGGTCTGATGTGTCTTTTTTATTGAATTTATGACCGCCCCAATTCGTCTGCGAATCGCCAGCAATCACAATGCTTTCTTTATTTACTTTTACGGCTACTATACTCATGGGTTGGAATTATTATTTTGATTATTATTGTCTTGTGCTACGGGTGCTGATTCAAATAGTGCTTGTTCTTCGGGTAATAACTCGAACCACCACTTATCTGTCCACTGTGCTTTTGGTTCAGAAATTCCGATCATCTTCACGAGGTCGGTGTAGTTGCACATATTATTTTTAAACGCATTGATACCGCTAACAACATTCTTTGCAAGTACTTCTGATTTTTCCTTTTGATTTTCCTGCATACAAGCGATATGCGAGTAATCAACTACATACATACAGTTCAGGGCTTTCGTACCTAAAAACTCATCCAATTGCTGAAATATGTGGGCAGCGTATGGGATTGCCTTATTCTCATAAAGTGATTTTAGCGCACTTGTCACATTGTCGTGTATTGCATTTTCTGATATTCCAAGTAGAAATGACGGATATCCGAACCCCTCAGACAATGTGATTGTATCATTCTTTTCCATCCAATCAAACCCCATCTGCTGAATAGGGAATGATATTGGTGTCCAATCCAACGCTGCCTTAGTTGCTATGATCGGGAATTGTTCTTCTTTTAAACCATAACGGCTCAAATCCTTTTGGATCTGCTGGCGGTCTGGATCAGATAGCGGCATTGCTTTAATATCACCTGCTCCCTGGCGTGGTGATAAAACGCCCATTGGCCGCTTCATTAATTTATTCCGGCTGTCAAAGTTTTGGATCAGGTTGTTTACCGTCACTTCCATTGAGCATAACCGGCTGACGGGTAGGATTAAATCGCGGGTATAGTATGTATCGTCTGTAAATATCCCAACTGCGGTCTTATCAATCTTTACACCATCAAAGTATATATCTTTGATACAGTCTGAAATATTTACCTCGTTATAGACTTTCAGGTTAGTTTTCCACTCAAAGCGGATATACTGACTGGGCAATGCCCACATAGATGAAACGCGGGTAATGTCGAATACATTTGATGTGTTCTTTAGCACAACACAGAACCCGTAACCCATGCACTGGTTAATGAGTTGTAGTAAAAACTGATTTCTATTTTGAATGAAATTAGGCCGCTCAATAATCCGCAGATAATCTTTGCGCTGCTCACCTTGTGCGGGCTTTAATGTATTACGGTTAACAACATCTATTTTGCCGTTACATATTGCCTCACCTATTTTTGATATGATATACGGTACCGGTGGGCATTTCTCGAATGCTTCTGCGATCTCGTTTGATTCATAGAATTTGAACCATTTTGCAGAACCGTCTAATGATGAAAAAGTAATGGAGTTGTCACTATATGCAGGAGATACCGGCATATAGGTTGCGCCTTTGTACGCTTCGATCGCTTTACCGATCTTGATAAAAAAGTTAGACAAATTCTTCATTTTGAACCTTTCGCCCTCGTGCCTGATATTACATCGGTACTTTTCGGGTTAAGGCAGTTTTACTACGACTTATCGCAACAAAATTAATATATTATATTCAAATGTTACAATATATTAATTATTTTTTATAAATTTGGGCTTTCATGGTGCATTGGTTTTGATTAAAAAGAGGAAAAGCCCGCTGTAATGGTGGGCTTTTTTTATAGGGCAAATTCAATTGTGTAACTCGATGATATTAGTAATCACCAAATTTTGTGAACGGTCATATTTATTGAACGTCTTTATACTTTCCCCAGTTTCGATTAGATTTGGGTAAACTGTAGATGTTGTGCAAAGCGAACCCATAGACTCGCTGCCATCGTTCATATACGCTACCCATGTGATATAAAAATAGCGTTTAGGCATCTCTGCGGCCGGCTCTTTAACCTGAATAGATTTGTCTGCCTTTGGTGTATCATGCTGATAGGGCCGAATACACATAAATGCCACCATGTGAACAATGATTGTAATTGTTGCCATACCTACAAGTAGGAATTTAACGGGGTATTTGTCGAGTAGCTGTTTCATATATTTTGTTTTTTGTTTACGAATTAAATAAATAGTCTTTTTCATACACAACGTATCTGATACCGTCCATGTGGTGATTGTTCTTGTCTGTCGGTTGGTCTGTCGGCTGCTCGTTCTTGTCCAAATCCCATTTATACTCTAAATACTCATTCCAGATATGCTCGCTTTCTTCATCTTCGACAATATAAACATCGTATTCCTTCAGCATCCGAATACCTGCAATAACGGACCCTTTCGGCTTATCTACGGCAATAGTGGTAAATCCTCGTTTAAGCTGCGGGCGTTTGATAAATTCATACGGCGGCAAATCTGAATCATTATACCCGCGTAATTGGATCACATCGTCAGGCTGTGAACTATCACAAATGATAATGTCCTTTTCGGTAAAGCCTTTATCACATAAGAACTTCGCCACATCAATAGTTGTCGCAGGTTTATAATGCAATCCTTTGACCATGATTGTATTTTTACATATCTTAACCTCGCCAATTGCATTTGGGTCATTTGTTCCCCAGTCATTGTAGTAGTACTTATTCCAATCTACATTGTTATACTCAGCAAGTGATATGCGTTTCCAACCTGAGTAGATTAACCCCATATTCCCGCTACTAATCAAACCTAACCCATTTGTAAGCCAATCGTGTCTAAATTTTACGCTATCCCGGTACTTTTCAATCTCTTTGATGTATGTGTCATTAAGATTATGCAGGTTTGATGTGTATGTGCTATTGACACATAAAATACTGCTATTCGGTTTAGGGACAGCCGTATAGTAGCCTTCATGTTCTGGCACTGGCGTAAGCGTGTAATCATCCCAGATATAATGCTCCTTTCTCGGTGGGTTATACATTCTGATGATCTCAACTTCAACTCCTTTTTTTCTGATTGATAGTGATAGTTTTCTAAAATCATCGCGAGGTATCTCGTCTGCTTCTTCTGCTAATACCTTTGTAAAACCTGCTAATGATTTCAATTTAGCAGTATTCCCACCGGTAGCCTTTACGCCTTTACCTACTGCAAAATTACCGGTCTTTTTATTAACAACCCGCATTGTGTGGTCAGTGATCCTAAATTCATTCAGCAATCCTTTTTCTTCAATCCTATCTTTTAAATCCTGGAATACGCTATCCCGTACGCTATCCAATGACAGCCGGAGTAAAGCAATACGGCAATAATCAGGTTGCATTAAATGATATAAAATATAATCAGTACCATGATGTGACCTGCCTGCGCCCCTACCCCCCCACAAATCTTTTATAAATGCCTTTTCGGTGTACAACGGAAGAAAACAGTCATTGACCATGTAAACACCGGAGTTATACAACAGTTGCCGTATATGCTCCGGTGCTTTTAATAGTGTGGACGCTTCGACATATTGCATTATGTACCGCGTTTTCGTAACTCCTCAAGTACTAAGGCAACGCCTGCGGGTCCCAATTCTTGCTTAGGCTCTACATCATCACCGTTCTTATCTGTGCCTGCCACTTTCATAGGTTTATTATAACCCAGCATCACATTCAAATCAGATAAAGCCTTTAATTTGTCGTACAACTTCAGTTTTTTAGTAAACCCAATGACATCCCCTGTATCTCTTGCCTTTTCTTCAAAGACTTCCAATGAGCTGATAACGGCAGAATCCTTTTCATCCATCACTGCGATTTGCTTAATGCCACCATCAACAGTCATCATGTTGCCGATATTGCTAAATGCCACCTTTCCCATCTCTACGGCGATCATTTCGGCTGTTATACCTACCCGCTTCCCTAAATCGTTTTTAAGTTCTTGAATGAATTTTTGAATACTAACATTTGCTAACAATCTCGCAGCCTGTTCATTGGCCGTATTTTCGCTATAACCAGCCTTTTTAGCCGCTTCTGTGCCATTAAATCTACAATTGATATACTCCATACAGAAAAGCATCTGCCTGTCTGTGAGCGTCTCTGTTGCATCCTCAAAGTTATACGGTTTTTTCTTTGCCATTTCACCCCAAAAATACACAATTTGTTTAACTTATTGCGTTTTTGTGCGAAAAATGATGGGAGGTGTTGATTATTATTCATCTTTTAGCTTAATTTCAAATTTCAATGTTTCGATATTATACCCTCTTTCTTTAAACTCCTTCAGGATATTAAATGTTTCATAATTGAGCCATCCTTTTTCTGATCCATTTAACCCGCCCCATGTTAAAATATCACCAAATAGATAATTCATCAGCGCGCCATCACATCTACGAGGGTAGGAAATTATCAGGTCGTTTTCTTTTTTGCTCCACTTAACTTTTAACACTCTGTCATTCGCCATATTCATTACTTTATCGGTTCGGGTTGTTGGAATTTGGTAATTACATTTTTGTAATACTCGTAAAGTTTGTCAGTAGTTCTGCTTTTGTAACCTTCCAAAGTCCAAAGATTCTCTCTATTGTCATAGTGCCAATCTGATTTATTATGCGACCATACAATAAACTTTTTTATTTCCTCTGCTAATCCATCCCCATCCACTCCCATTTTTTGAGTGCTGAGTAGTTTTATTGCGACATCTGCCATCGCCTCAAATTGATACGATATTTCAATACCTTTGTCTGTTTCTATTTTAGTGACAGCCTCAAAAAATGCGTTTACTAACAGCTTCCGCAGCCCCTCATTTGTTTGTTTGTTCATGCTATTGGTTTTTAGAGTTAATGTATTCGGTGTATTCGGATTCGGGCAAATCAAAAACATTGAAATGGTATTTTAATAAAGTATCGACAACTATGTAAGGTAAGTGCCAGTAGGATATTTCTTCTTTTATATATAAATTTAGACTGTCTCGCAATTCTTTACTCAGTATGACATCGCCAATACTTACCTCATTCCCATCATGCATAATAGTTTCATTTAGTTGTGATAGTGGTCGCAGGATGGGTTTGATTAATTCTATTGGACAATGCTTAGTTCCTGCCAAAACTGTTATTGCTCCACAAAGAAAGTCAATGCCGTAAATGGTGCTTTCTTTTTTCTCCCCAATCGAACCGTATTCGACTTTTAATCCATACGGCAAATAAGCCGCCAATTGTTGTAATGTCATATCTCATCTGGCATTTACGGTGCCTACCGGTTTAGTTGTTTAGTTTAAATAATTCGTTTTTTGCCTTTACGCCAGATAACCTTAGTCTTTTTAAGTTGTTTTGACCGTTCTTTAAAAAAGTCAGGCGGGTATGGGTTGATAATCGGTGTTGAAATTTCATTTTTTAACGGATCTTTTTTCTCATTTTCGGTTATTACGATGCCTCGTTCGCTACTTTGGGCCATTATATCAATTACGTTGTGGGCAAACCCGTGAGACGCTCCGCCTATTACACAAACTTCTATACCTGTTTCTTTTTTCATATTTAATAATTTCGATTTATAACAAGCATTGCGGCATCCCTGGAATGTTCATTTGTACGGCCTTCGTACTTTGTCACTCGTTTAAACGCCTCGGCATTCATTTTAGTTGCACCTTTTAGCGGATGTGCCATTTCAAATGGTATTTTGTTATCAGTTAGGAAATCCTCCCATATATTAGCATCGCGCTTTACCGACCCTACACCCTCCCGAATGCCTGCGCCCGATTTCGCCTGCCTTGAATCGGCAGAACCAAACCATTTACGCAGTCTCGGATCTTCAACTATGACTTTTACTACATGATTAAACGCATATTCTTTAACCAAATCCATTGCCTGATGCACCATCAGCGAGTCGATATACATAAACTTTCTCATCTCAGTACTCCAAACCGCAAAACCCGTATTTACCCCCGTATCAATACCAATAAAATAGTACGGTTTCACTTTCGCCCCATTTTCTCCAAATTTACCCGTCTTGACATCTTTGTACGGCTGTACTGTTTTCTTTGAAATTTGCGGCACTTCTGTTTGTTTGCTGGTCATTTTATGTGGTTTGTGGTAATTATTGTTTGAGGTATATTTCTTTCTTGTTTTCGCTCCTTCATTTCCCACTTGTAATCAATCTCGTAATTATGGGAGTTCCCTATCAGATCGTATTTGTCTTTACTAAATGAAATCTTGACAAAGGTTCGCATACCGCCCACTATGACATTTTGAACCTTGTGAATTGTGTATTGATCAAGTCTATACAGATTATTTTCTAATGCGAAAACATTTCCTTTTCTTTTGGCTTGCTGTTCCATTTCTTTCAAAGAAATACTATCATCTAATGTCAGGTTAAAGTCGCTATCGTTAAAAATAGTGGGGTAAGCATCGCACCAAATGTAATTTATATCATCTGTCATAAATCCGTCTGAATGCCACCCCAGACGATTAAATGAACATTTTGGGGCTTGGTACATTCGCAATGTTTTGAGGGTCATGGGTTATAATTTAGGTTTTTCGCTTTCTTTTATCATTTTATAGCATTCAGAGCATAAATGATTGTCACTTTTGTTTATGTTAGTGTCTAAAACATACCCTCCATATTTTGGTGGCTTATCAAACTCTTGCGGAACTACCTTTGTTGAATCCCAATATATGCAGTATAATTCCGTAGGCGATTTTAGTGTGTTGCATAAATTACATTTGTATGTTACCGTCTTGCTCATTTTGTGTCGTTTGTTGAATTATATAATTTTCCCCTACGAATTTTATTTAGTGCTATCATGCAATTCCGCTTTTCCATTTCGAGGTATTTTACGCAGATTGCTTTATTGGTTCCGGCCTCGTCTAACATATTATTTATGGCAGATAAGGACTTCCGTAAACTGTCTGCTGTTGGGTTATTTTTCATTTTGTGTCGTTTGTGATTGTGATTAGAATGGGAGCGATTCGGTATTTTTAAAGAAGTCGATAATTGCAAGTTTGCGCCCAATTGTCCTAACTTCTGATTCGTGACCACCGGCATCAATATCTTTTAGGATCTTCGCAGCCGTTACCATACCCTCATTTTTAGATTTCATTTCTTTAAGCCTTGACTTTGCCGTTTCCAAATACGCCAGCTTTTGATCGTTATTTAATTTTATCAGGCCGCGTCTGCTAAAAAAGTCAAAATATAACCCGCTGATAAGTTCTTCATTTCCGGTCTGTTTAAACTCGGCAAACACAGATTTCATAGCGGCTATGTTTTTAGCTTCGATCTCGTCCGGTGTTGGGTCTGGTTTTTTGTTGGCTTCATCCCGTAATTTTACAGCGATCTTATGCGCTTCCCGTAGTTGTTCATTGTACGCGCTCAGTAATTTTATCAGAAAATTCTCATTGATAAGCTGGTATGCTTCGATCATCGGTTTAAATTCACCACGCAGATTCATTTTGAGCGCGTCTGTTACACATTTCTCGTTCATGTGACCATAATCATTCTTCAGGCATGATTCAACAGCTAAAACGGTCATTTCATCAGGGTAACTGCGAATGTTCAAAAGCAGCATCCATGCGTTATAGTGTACCCTGAACCCGTCCGCTTTGCCTTTCTTCCAATACTCAGGGCTTTTTAGCTTAAAGTTTTGCGATGCGTAGTACGTTGTAATGAAATCTTTTTTATTGCCCATCTCCGGCACTTCCAAGCAGTTCATCGACGCTTTTCCCATGAAACCTTGCAACCTCGGAAATTGGGATACGACCGATAAAGTCATTTGCTCCTGATTGATTTTTTGTATTTCCATTTGTGCTATTTGTGTTTTTAGGTAAATAAGGTATTGTGTTTAATAAAGTTGTTTTCCAATTTACGATCGGTGCGCCTTTGCCGGTACACCATCCATTTTCGATCCATGCTGTGTATTTTAATTCGAAATCCCTATCGCTGACATCAGGTGCCTTTTCTTTTCCGAATGCAGTAAAAGCTTGCATCGTTGGAATTTCTGGCGGCGGCTTTTCTTTTTTTCGCGCAACTTTTTTTCTTTTTTCAGTTTCTGCATTTACGATTTCAGGAACTTGCTCACCTTCTGAAAAATCATTCGCGTCTTTTGCTTCTTTTTTAAAAGAAGAATCAGGAACAGGAACAGAATCAGGAACACTAACACTAACACTAACAATAGGGTTATTAGGTTCAGATAGGTTATTTTTTAGGTTTTTTAGGTTATTTTCGGAGTTTACATTATCTTTTTTTGGTCTTCCGCCTAATTTGCCATTTTCTGCACTTGTATTTTTCCTGGCATCGTATGTGGTAATGTTTCTCTTTAAATTAGGCTCAATAAATTTCCATGCCAATTTTAAAGCTGGCGAATTAAGAATTATTGAATTGTAATTTTCTAAATGATACTCAAAAAGATTTCTAAGCATGGTTGCTTGATCTTTTTCCTTTAGATCGGAAATGGCATCATACCACTCAGTACGAAGTATAAATGTTTCCTTTGCCATTAGTCGCGAGTTTTTGAGAGTGAATTAAAACAACAAGGGGTAGCGTTGTGAACTCGCGAAAGAAACACAATTGTCTTTGAAACCTTGCTACCCCTATATTTTGAGGAAATATTATTAAAATGATTATACCCATTGTGTTCTTTCGCTTCTGCGAATATACGACTATTATTTCTTATCTGCATAATTATTTATCTGTTTTTTTAGAATAATTTATTTTAACTATTTGCGTCTGTCAATAGTTCAGGATTAGCTTTAATTTTTTCCTTTGCATTACGCCAGAATAAATCCATAAGCCTTGCTGTATATTCTCCTAATGATTTCATTGTCTCTGATTTTGTACTTATGCCAGATTCAAAATCGTTAATTATTCCTTCGACAATATGCTGCGCTTCTTTTGCAGTATCAATTGCGCATATCTTTTTATCTTCGGTACCTGTTTGTAATTTCCGAATCATTTTTATCAATTCAGATTTTGGCAGATTATTCATCTGCATTTCCCATTGTGTGCCAAAAGGCGTGTAGTTTTCCATTTTATTAGTTTTGTTTTTTAATGATTTAATGATTAATTCCCACCTGCACAAAGCCGTTTAACGTTATTGATAAAATTTTGCTGTGTTCAATGTCCATCGGTATTCCATACCGCCATCAGGTGTGGGGATGCGTTCGGATGTTTTTAGCAGATCGGGAATGCGTGGCGCACCTTGCTTATCTGTTGTAGATGCTAAATCGGTTATTGCCCTGCGTACTGAGTTAAGGCATATTTGACCGGGGTATCTTCTTTTAATCTCATTCGGGCTTAATTTGCTACTGCTGTACGTTTTGTAGATATGCAATATTTTAGCGTTCTGCGCTTTGGCCTTTTCTTTGTTGGCTTTTAACTCAGCTCCTTTGCAGCCGTTCGTATTGTGGTAATCAGCGGTTGCCGTTTCTGTTGGCGTGTCGAAAATGGTGGTCTGTACTGTCATATCTTAACCTTTAATAATTTCGTGAACTGTTGTGGTTTGGTCGTGGAGTTGGATGTGGATGGGTGTAATACCTTTGCTATGTTTCATTTCCTCTAAAATTGGAATGTGCCGCAGTTTCTTTTCGATCACATCTTCGCACCTGGATTTAATTAAAGCCTGCATCGGTTCGTCACGTTCGATCACATCTAAAATATGGTACTCTTTACCCCGGTGAACGCAGTAGTTGATATAGTACCCACCGGCAGCATCTTTACAAAATATCTGATGTTGTACCTGCGCATAGTGTTTACGATCAATCTCGCGTGTGATGCACAGCTTAAAGAAGTTTTCCGGATTAGGGCATTTGCTTTCGGCTGTGAAATTGTTACTTGCTAAACCGTCAGGACTGCACCCGATATGTTCACTGTGTTCAATAAACCCAACTTTACTAATGTCGATAAACTCTGTTGCAAGTATATCAGCCAGCAATCCTATTGCAGATGGTTCCATATCAATCCCGCGCTGCATATCAAAGCTAACAAAGTCGTTTTCAATCATTCCGAATACCTGCTCAGTTGCTAACTTTATAGCCAGATTATCAATGGCTCCTTTTGTGGTTGCCAGCGTGTCTTTGCCTAATATGTTGATGATACCGGACGCTGTGATCTTACCTTCTCTGATTTGATACCATTCCGGGCTTCGTTGCTCAAAATCGTATATTTTAATTTGTTGCTGCATAGCTGATGTATTTTTGTTTTGTATATTCGGTTAATGTGTACTTGCTTTCAATAAATTCAATCGTGGCGTTTTTCTCTTTTGCTTTTGAGAACATTTCCTCAGTAAACAAAGGCTTAGTTTTTTCAACCGGCTGCACCAATTTGATACGCACCCCGGTAACCGTTTCGCCTTTCATACGGACGTTTTCATCTATGTATAATTCAATGCGGATGTTTTTCCAATCTTCGACAAAAGGGCTACCACCGGCAAACACTTTAACTACTTTTGAATTGGTGGCGTTTAGTACTAACGGTTTTACGTCCTTATCTGCAAAATATGCGATGTTGAAGTTCCCTTTTTTACCGGCAACAGACGCCCCGATTTCCTGCTTTACTTCTTTGATTGTGAATATTAATTTGCGGCCTTGTTCGATATAATCTTCGAGGTCTGCTGATCCTAAATGATCGCTTTTGAATACTTTTCTGTAATGATGTTTTTCTGTTGACATTGTGATTGTTTTTAGATTTAAGATTTAAAAAATAGTAGGCTATTCAGTGACTTTTACAATGCTTCCACCTGCTGCGCTGCCCAAACTTTGAATGCGTTAAACTTTGCAGTTATTCCGTTGGCGGTTTCATGCTCAATAGTAGTAGGTATTTGAAATGATGTTACCCATGCAGATAGTTGTTTCTTTACAGGTGCTTTTGCTAACTTTTCAGCTTCTTTGGCGGCCTTTGCTTCTGCTGCCTGCTGTTCTGCTAATATCTTCGCCTGCTTGTCTTTTTCGGCTTGTAATTCATCGGCAATACGTTTTGCTTCAGCATCCTTTTCAGCTTGAATATTCGCAGCGGCTTCCAGTTCTGCTTTCTGTTGTGCTACGATTGCTGAACGTTCTTTGGCTGCTTTTTCTTCAGCGGCTTTCAGTGCTGCATCTGCTTTGGCTTTTTCTTCAGCAAGTTTCTTTTCTGCTGCTATCCTTTCGGCTTCACGTTCCTTTGCTACTTTCTCGGCTTCTGCTTTCAGGCGTTCATTTTCGATGCGCTGCGCTTCGCGGGCTTCCGCTTCTGCTTTTTCTGCTGCTATGCGTTCGGCTTCTGCTTTTGCCTCGGCTGCTATACGGTCATTGTATTTTTTCTCAATACCTGCAAAGAATATTTCAAAAGTTTCTTCGCTCATGCTTTCAAATTCAGCGCGGGCAATTTCGGGAGCAATAGCGTACAGTTTCAACATCCGTTGCTGTGTATTCAGTTCCTTTTGTTCTTTCTCGAAACGTTCCCTTGTTTCTTCTTTCCAACGTGCATTTTCTTCTATTTCCTTAGTTAAAATCTGCATTGTCTGCTTTGCCTTTAACCATAGTAAATCTTCTGTTTTGTAAGACAACATTTGTTGCTGAACTTCCGCACGTTTAGCATCAAATGTTTTTTCCGCTTCAAGTCGAATAGCGCGCACGCCCAAACGGATCGTATTTGCCAACTTCATATTTACCTTGTCATTTTCACCAGCTACCGATACCAATTCTAATTGTTCGTGCATTTTTGATACCCCGTTGAATACCTGATTTAATACTGTTTGCACCTCGGTTCTTTTTTCTACAGATACTTTTTCTGCGATTTGCGCCACCTCTGCGGGTAACATTTGTGTGGTTTGATTTTCCATTTTTTATTTGATTTTAAGATTTAAAAAAGTTGGGATTTATTTAGGCGTATTTCCCCACCACGCACGATTTTAAAAACTTACTTCGCCTGCTTCGCGTTCAAATTGTGATTCGATCTGCCGTTCGTGGCAATCATTCAGCTTATCTAAAAAACTGTCCGCAGCTTCCATTTGTTCATCTGCGTAATCTTTGTCCGGTAATGGGTGCTTTACAGAGTTTGCAGCATGCTTCATTTCATTTGAATTTTGTTTTTTGAATGAGAATTGTTTACTTTGCATGATAATTAGTTATTGTTTACTGATTTAAGATTTAAGGCCGGGAGTGATTTCCCGGTTTTTTTATTTAGTCCATTGTATGCACACTATCTGCAAACTCTTTTGAGGCTTTAAACTGTATGATTTCAATTTGATTTGTCCGCTGCTGAATAATTGCCATTGCCTCGGTTTTATCTTCATTGCTGAAAATGTGATCTACCCATTGGCCGCAGGTTTCGAGTTGTGCATGAGTTTTACAACTGTTGATGATTGATTTTACTTTTTGTGGAACCATGATTAGTTAATTTTTATTTTATAAAGTCCGTTAATAACTTCAATCTGACCGTTTTCGATCATGGTGTCAATTTTGCAGCGTCCTAATCCGGTACGTCTTATGATCTCCGCTTTTGATTTGCAGGTGATGTGAGTTGCCATGACCTTTTCAATAGTTTTAGTAATCAGATTTTCGCTGTACTTTTCTAATTCGGTCGGTGTAAATTGTATGACGGTCATTAGGCGGTAGCTTTTATTGATTCTAAAACTTTATTTCTGGCTGCTATTTTCTTAGCAAAAAACTTCAACATTTTCACAGCTATGTCAGCGTCTTTGGCCTCACCGCCTAAATAGTTAGAAACCGTATTTACATGAACAGCTTCTTTTTCTGAAAACTCAACCTTATCGTTAAATGAAACATTCGGTTTGATGTTTTTTAATTCCTCGTTTAATCTTTCAATCTGTGTCATTTTTTTTATTTGTGGTTTTTTTTGATTGTTTGTATATATTTGTTTCCGATGCAAACGTAAACAATGTTTATCTACTAAACAAGTTATAGTAAACATTGTTTTGTTAACGATAAGTTATACTTGTGTCGATTTGTTAAACGATACGGCATGACAAACTTTAAAGAAATAGTCGATGCGCTTAGAGCCGCAAAGGTTATACGCTATGACAGCGAGATTGCAGAACTACTCGGAGTAAACAGATCTTTTGTGTCTAATATTATAAAAGGTAGAAGTGAAGCCCCTAAATCTGCATTAGATCAACTAAACAAAATTTACAAAAAACATATTTCTGCCGAGACAATCCATTCTGAAAACTTGACCCTATCTCCCGAAGGAAAATCGAAAAGAAATAAAGTTTTAGGTGCATATAGCCAAGTTCCATATTACGATGTTGATTTTATTGCAGGTAATACAATGGAAACAGTCGATAGTGGCGCAATACAGCCCAGTTATTACATGAATGTGCCAATATTTAAAGACTGTGCAGCATTCAACTGTTATAGCGATTCTATGCAGCCGGTAATATCAAAGGGCTGCATTATCTTCTGTACTTACGTTAAGGATTGGCAGGATGTGCTGGAATATGGACAGATATACGCAATTAGCTTGCATGATAACAGACGTTTTTTAAAATACATAATGCGACACCCTGAGAAAACAGAAACACATTTTATGCTACGATCTGAAAACCTGCACTATGATTCATTTGATGTGCCAAAATCAAAGATTAAGGGCGTTTGGCTTGTACATGGCTGGATGAATAAAAATACTCAATAACCAATGAAAAAATATACCCGAATTGCAACGAATAACTTTATAAAAAAAGCTGATGAAGTGATAGCCGCTAAACCGATCGTAAAAGGTGAAGTGATCGACAATTATAGAAAACTCGCTAAAGTCCTGGGAGTTCATCAATCGTTATTTACAAACATTACCGGTGCAGATAAACGCGCTGTGACATTGGAGCAATTAGCCACGTTTTGCCATGTATTCGATTACGATATTTCGGAAATGGTATTTAATACGACAAAGCATAAACAATCGGAGTTGTTACGCATTGCTGATAAACTGATGGAGGTGGTGGATAGGATACGGGCATAAAAAAACCGCTTGTTAGGCGGTTAACATTTTATTGGTGTACATATAAGTCTATAATGGTGTTATTAAGGAACATTTACAGAGGAAGCGAGTAGTTAGCAGCAATAGCCGTGCTTCG
>ERZ650308.191-NODE-191-length-34834-cov-7.871963_pt1 | contig 34834 bp, 34 predicted proteins | sample MGYA00376244_ERZ650308 | MGnify/ENA primary metagenome ERZ650308 (study PRJEB26733, sample SAMN07839295) | wastewater metagenome | biome: small river; feature: stream; material: water | place: USA: North Carolina | collected 2016-04-26 ... | reverse complement strand
TCAATCGCTCGTACGGAACGCATTACCGAATAAAATTCCAAATCTTCTTTGACTTTTGCTTTACGACGAATTCCGGCCGTATCCACTAAGTTGAACTCAAATCCAAAACGGTCAAATTTAGTATCAATTGCATCACGAGTAGTTCCTGCAATATCAGTAACAATATAGCGGTCTTGACCAATTAACGCATTGATAAAACTCGATTTTCCTGCATTAGGACGACCTACAACCGCAAAACGTGGCAAGGTTACCTCTTCTTCCGTTGGTTCTGGTTTTTCGGGAAAAGCATCAATTAATGCGTCTAGCAAATCCCCTGTTCCACTTCCCGAAATACTGGCAAAAGTGAAATAATCTCCTAAACCAAGGTTATAAAATTCGATTGCATCTTTTTCGCGCATCGCATTATCCACCTTATTCACGGCTAATAAAACAGGCTTAGTCACTTTTCGAAGTAATTTAGCCACAGCATCATCCATAGGAGTAATTCCTTCTTCAACATCTACTACAAAAATAATAACGTCAGCCTCATCGATGGCTAATTCTACTTGTTTGCGAATTTCTCCTTCAAAAATATCATCCGAACCACGAACATATCCTCCAGTATCAATTACAGAAAACTCTTTTCCATTCCATTCACTTTTTCCATAATTTCGGTCACGGGTTACCCCTGAAACTGAATCTACGATAGCTTCTCTTCTTTGGATCAATCGGTTAAAAAGAGTCGATTTTCCTACGTTAGGTCTTCCTACTATGGCGACAATATTGTTCATAATCTTATTTCAAATATTCGGCAAAGGTAAGCTTAAATAACATCAATATCAATTATTTTTGGTACATTAGCTTTAGTGATTCACATTAAGTGCTCTATTTATGGATAGTTCAAATGAAATTAGACTTCGTTTACGATTTTACAAAGATGTAGCTGAAAACGCCGATGTTTTACGTCAGAAATTTGCTCATCAAACTACTATAAACAACCCTGATTATTTTCTAAAAATACGTGGATACCATATTTGGTTTAACATAAAAGGAGCTAAAAAGACATACTACTCCCCCCACTTGCACATTGAATTAGAACCTAAGAGTGAATCTGAAACACACATTCGAGGACTTTTTGGCCCCGACCCTACTTTGTGGACCTTTTTTATGTTTTTACACTTTATTGTAGCAGGATTGTTCTTGATTTTTGGAGGAATTGCCTATTCCAATTATGTATTGAAAAATCCATATGAATCCAATTTATTAGTAATGGGACTAATGGTTATTATTTGGGTCTTACTTTATTTCATTGCCAAACAAATCCGATACAATGGTAATACTCAAATGAATGAGTTAGAACAACTTTTTGAAGAAATTATAGCGTCTTAAACTTATTGATTATACCCAAAACGTTTTAACATATTGGCATTGCTTCGCCAATTTTTATTGACTTTAACATACAATTCAATATGGATTTGTTTGCCAAAGAACTTCTCTAAATCGGCACGGGAATCCATTCCTACTTTTTTCAAAGCAGCACCTTTGTGGCCAATGATAATTCCTTTTTGGGTATCGCGTTCCACCATAATCAGGGAACGAATGCGAATGATATTTTCATCTTCAAAGAATTCTTCGGTAACGATTTCAACCGCATACGGAATTTCTTTGCTGTAGTTCAACAAGATTTTCTCACGAATGGTTTCGTTCACAAAGAAACGTTCCGGTTTGTCTGTCAATTGGTCTTTTGGGTAATAAGCTGGCGATTCAGGAAGCAATTCGATGATGCGTCCAAAAACCTCAGGCACATTGAAATTTTGCAAAGCGGAAATCGGGAAAATTTCAGCATTCGGCACTTTCGCTGTCCAAAAAGCCACTTGCTCTTCTAATTGTTCTTGGTTCGAATTATCGATTTTGTTCAACAACAACAAGACTGGAATTTTGGCGTGGATGATTTTATTAAAAAAGGCATCGTCTTTTAACTCTTGTTCGCCAATTTCGACCATATAAATCAAAATATCGGCGTCTTCAAAAGCCGACTTCACAAAGTTCATCATCGATTCCTGCATTTCATAGGCAGGCTTGATGATTCCAGGAGTATCTGACAAAACCAATTGAAAATCTTCTCCGTTCACAATCCCCAAAATTCTATGACGCGTGGTTTGCGCTTTAGAGGTAATAATGGACAATCTTTCGCCAACGAAAGCGTTCATTAAGGTTGATTTTCCTACGTTTGGATTTCCTATGATATTTACAAAACCTGCTTTGTGTGCCATTTACTGCTTTTTATTTTTTGCAAAGGTAGTTATATCAAGCTAATAGAAGAAATAAAAGATTTTTTAATTTTTTTTGTTGCAATAGTCAAATTTGGTTGTATATTTGCACTCGAAACATCGCGGGATAGAGCAGTAGGCAGCTCGTCGGGCTCATAACCCGAAGGTCACAGGTTCGAGTCCTGTTCCCGCTACTAAACAGGAACCATCTTCATTTTGAGGATGGTTTTTTTCTTTTACACCAGTGTAACTACTTGAAAAACTGCTAGTTAACTCAAATAGTTTACTTGTTTTAGAGGTTCGATATTTTCTATTTTTGATAGAATATAGTAAGCCAGTTGGAAACAGTAAAGATTGGAACCTTCTCTTCTGATTGTATTTTAAAGAAGCATAGAATTTACTGGGGTTCTCAGCGATTTTTAAGAAATATTTCATCCCTTTTTCAAGGTTCGATTTTTTTGAGGGCATAAATTCCAAATCTTTCACTTTTTGGTCCATTTCTTCTTTTAACTTTTTACCCTGTCTATCAAAAATATCCTTTGAAATCTCATTCATAGCATAGCGAAATTCCATTTTATCATAGGCTTCTTTTAAGTCATTTATATCTTTGGTTAACAATCTTTTTCGCTCTGAAAGATTCGACATATCATCTTCCATTAGTTTCTTCAATTGAACAGAGAACAAATCGTGCATCTCTTTTGAGAAAGAAAGTCCATTCAATAACTCATTAAACTGGTCATGAACTCCCTTTTTAATAGATCTATCAGTAGTTTCAGCATTTAAGGTCTTATTGCAACAATTGCATTTGTAATAATAAATTTGCTTCGATTTATTCATGTAAGAAGTCATCGTAATTTTACAGTCCGCGCACATTAAAAATTTTGGGGCCAAGGGTGTAATTTCTTTACCCGCCATCTTGGCTACTCCCAATTGTTTGGATTGTGATAAAATTTGTTGTAATTTGTTGTACTCACTTAAAGTAATTAGTGGCTCCCAGGTACCTTTAACCATTTTTCCTTCTAACAGTATATTCGATATTCTTCCTGTGTAGAATTGATTCCTCCACATCTCAGAAATTCGTTGCTTTGACACTATTACACTTTTTGAAGCTAACCACTTTATAATTTCGGAATCGGGATAGCCTTCATAAATTTTCTTTTTAAATGCTTCTTTTATGTATTGCCCCTCTTTATTGACTTTTATCTCTTGAAAAGCTTGAACCTTATTGGGATCGGTAACTCGTGGTCCAAAATGGTCATATCCTCTTGGAGTTCTACCAAATTTTTTTCCGTTTTCTAAGGCATTTATTAATCCCGGGATAATGGTATCCTGACGGCTAAAATTTTCTTTCTGCGCATACAATAATTGGGTAGAAAACTCATTTTCAGCTCGTTCATTGAAAGTATGATTATCTGTACTTACAGAATACAGATATACATTGTAATCTTTTCTTAGACTCACAAAAAGCTGAATGTGCTCTGCTCCTGCTCTACCAAATCTACTTGGAGACCAAATCAAAATCATTTTAGGCCGCTTTGAAGCTGGAGTTTTTTTAATTTTATCCATCAGTTCACGAAGCGTACTTTGTGTATTAATTCGTTTTGAGCTTTCATATTCAGCATCAAACTCCTCGGAAATAATCAAATTATTTTCCTTCGCAAAGGATTTAATCTTATTCACTTGAGTTTCTATACTCCCATTATTGACAAACTGGTCTTTTGTAGATACCCTTGTGTAAGACCACACTATAGCGTTATTAAAATCACTAAGTATAAAATTCTTCTTTTTCATCTTTGTACTTGTCGTAAACTAATTTGGTTAATTGATATAATTGCTTGGAAAACTCAAAAGCAGTTTCTTTTGATAAATATTTTTTTAGGTTGGGTGCAACAGTAATAATTGTTTCGTAATCTAATAAATAGTCAAATTCATTTGATTCTAAATGGTTCTGGTCCATACCGTGTCAAGATAAACACGGGCTGAATTTTCAGGAACCGATTGGGTATTACAATAATCATATACTACGATTTAATAGTTACTTTAAAATTTCCTTGTGATCTGGGTTCTATTAAAATTTTAGAACCTAAAGGCAATGTATTGTTTAAAAAGAATTTAGCTAGCTCCTCTGCCTTTTTGTGCTGTTCCGTTATCCTAAACACATTAACCTCTCCCTCTTTATCTAACTCGATTTCTAGCAATTTGGGACGGTCAAAAAACAGAACCCTTCTCAATTGATTTTCTAGCGATGACAAATACTCTATATCTGCTTCTCTTGTTTCAATTTGAAATCCAACAATTTTTTCTAAAAGCGGAACTAAAGGAATCGAAATCAATGATTTCCTAAAACACAAATTATTCAAATCCGAAGTAAGACTTATAGAATTTAGATTAAAATAATGCTCTCCAGTTCTAGGGCAATAAATCAAAGATATAAGATTGCTTTTTTCAAAAAGACAGGTTTTAATTGAATCAGTGAAGGGATTGATTTCTTTTCTAAAAACCGTATCCATAATAGGTGCAAATGATAAGAAGTGTTTTATCCAATTCTTATCCAATTCGTGTAAATCTCTATTAGCGACTAATTCTCTTTCTAACACTTTATCTGCATATTTTTCTTTCAATGGTTTTTCCCAAATATCAGATGCTAATTTCGCTATGCGTTTTGTATCTAAACCTATTACAGCTAATTCATTTACAATTAATACCCATAGTGCTTCTGGAATGTTGAGAAATCCCTTTTGGTCTCTTTCTAAAAATGGAATGATTTGCTTTGACTTCCAAAAACTGACCTGTTTTGAGGTCAATCCCATATTAGAAGAAAGAATGAATTTATCACTCAAAATTTCCCCTAATCTAATATAATCGTTTCTTTGCATACTTTATAGATTTTATGTTAAAATATAAATAGTTGTTCTAATAAGCGCGAAGTTAAAAATAAATAATAACTTTGCAACGAAAACTTAATAAAACTTTAAAAATAAATTCACGGTGTAATGGTAAGCAATATATTGAAATCAGAAAATCCTAATCTTTCGATGAGTAGTTCAAAAATATATGAAGAACAAAATTCAACCTAAAATAGGTATCGAATTAATATATGATAAGCACAAAGGAAGGTTTACGTCAAATCTACCTGACGTAAACCTGAGGTATACCAGATGTATTTATTAGGTATACCTCAAATATATATAATAAAAAAAGTAATTAAAAAAATAAAGAAAATGGAAAATACAAATAATAGAAACATTACTTTAAGTATTAAAGTAACAGCAGAGCAAAAAGCAGAGTTTACAAAAATTGCAACAAAACATAACATATCTTTATCGGAGTGGAGTGCTAGCATATTAGAAATAAACAAAGACTCTTATGATAAAATTGGAGACCCTACTTTAAGAGAAACTTTTCTAGAAGATAAAATTCGTAAACAAGAACAGCAAATTAAACGATTGGAAGCAAAACTTGAGAGCGCAGATCATAAAGTGCAAGTTGAATTAATTAGAGCTGATAATGCAATCGAAAGAAGAGACACCTCAATATTAAATTTAAAAAAAATGCAAAGTGAATATTCTAAATTAAAAGAAGAATTTGATGAAGCATTACAGAAAAATAATAATCCAGAAAAAACTAAATTAAGTTACAATGAGAACAGAGCCATAATTCTTCCAACCATTGGTTTAGCTAGCCTAATTTTTGGTTTACTATTAAGAACCAAATAAAGCTTCGGAATCAAATTATGCATTGCAAGTTTTAATGTGATATTATTTTAAGTAATTATGTAAAATCAAAAATAAACTTCTCATATGAAACTAACACAAATATTAGCATTAGGAGAATAAAAAAAACCTCAAGAGCAATCTTGAGGTTTTTTTATGGACTCCAATAAAGCGCAAAACTTATCCAATACATCAACTATTAATTCGATTGTGTTGTCTCAAAAGACTAATGTAAAAAACTGTAATTCTACCAAAAATTAGGATTAGCGTATACAATTTAGGGCTTGCTTAACGAATAAAAATTAAAGATTATAATATTCTTTAGGGGACTTCCCCATAAACTTTTTGAAATAATCATAAAAATAAGTTCTGTTATTAAATCCTGCTACTTTAATCTCTTCAGTTATATTAAATTTTATTCCATAACTTAAATAACTTCTAATTTGATTATCAAAATAATGTATTCGATAAAGATTTACTAAAGTCATGAAAGACATTCCGTAAATACGCTTAATTAATTTGGATGTGTTTAGAGCTCTATAATCAAGCATAGCGCTTAATTGCAGCAATTTAAATTTGGGATTTTTAAACACTTCTTGATTGAACAAATCATTTATCTCTTCATAATAACTAAACTCTTTATCGGTTAATCCATCTAAATTATGTTTAATTAATACTTTCATTCTATTATCATTTTCCTTTTTATTTTAAACCATTGATTTAAATCGTTATTTTTTGAAAAAGTATTGTCGTCATTAAAATCAAAACATCATCGATGTCAATCCTGATACTAAAAGATGTTTATATTAAATAATTCAACTGGATTATACCAATATCATTTCCCATTTTAATAAAAATTTATTTTAACGACCAACTAATGAATGACAAATATGAAAAGGGTTACTACAGCATTTAATTTCTTATTGATAATCAAATTATTATCAAAAAAAATAAATATGAAATTCCAATTAAAGAAATCCAAAGCAACAATGAATTGATTGCTTTTGTGTTTAAACTATCCAAATAATTATATATAAATGTCCGCATTACTTTTGCATTTTAAAAAAAACAATGTTTGTTATGGAATAACTCTCTATGTTTTAAAAAATAAATTCTTAATGTTATTCGAGTTAATATCAAATTTATTTTAATTAAGTAAGAATTAAGCCAAAATAAAGTTGTGATAAAACACTGATAAGGATAAAAAAATCCTTACAAGTAAGTATGTTACTAATTAAAAATGCTACAGTTTAATCAAACTGTGTTTTTTATTATTTTACTAGCTCAGAATTGGATCAGTTAAAACGCAATCTAAAAAAATAGTATAGTTACTAGTAAAAACGAAACTCAATCTTTGATTTTATCACTAATAGTAATTAGTGGAATGATTGGATTAGTTAAATGAAAAAAATGATATTTCTGAATAACAATTTAATCCAAAAAACTTATGAAGCATCATAATTGTTAAAATAAAAAAAGCCTCTAAAAAGAGGCTTTAAAAATAGGAGCAACAATTAAAAAACAAAAAATTAATTCAAATATATTGAGAGCAAAAAAAAATAAAAATAATTACTTTTTAAGTTTTAAAAAACAGCATTATAACCTAATTTAGGAAATAATGCCCTTATCCTTAAGCGTCCTTAGAAAACATAGCTTTTATTTTTGTTAAAAAAATATTTATGTTTTCATTTAGTTCGAACTATAGGCTCAAAGACATTATTCCTTCAAATTATATTGATATTCACAACCATATTTTACCAAGCATTGATGACGGTGCTCCAAACTTAGTTCATTCGGACAGATTAATAACCGCAATCAAAAAAATGAATATTTTTAAAGCTATCGCTACTCCTCACACCTATTTAGGCCAATGGAATAATACCCCTATAACTATAGAAAACGCCTTCAAATTAACTATAGAGAACAATGAGAACTTTAAATTTCTAAAAGGGTTTGCAAGCGAATACATGCTTAATCAAGAATTAATAGATTTAGCCAAAAAAGAAAGATTATTATGTTTGCATGAAAATTATCTATTAATTGAAATCCCATCTAGAAGGATGCAGCTGAATTTAAATGAAATGCTTTTTGAACTGCAACTTTTAAACTACAAATTAATTCTTGCTCATCCAGAACGCTATGTCTATTTATGTGAGGATTTAACGGAATTGAAAAAAATAAAATCATTTGGAATTTTTTTTCAATTAAATTTATTATCACTTACAGGCTACTATGGTAATACTGTAACAAAAAATGCAGTTCATTTATTAGATAACAATATGTATGATTTTTCAGGAACTGACATTCATAATGAACAGCAAGTTGATAATTTATGTAACTCTAGAATTAAATATACCAATAAAAAAAAATTAATCGAATTGTTGAAAAAGAATAGTATTTTTAGTAATTAATAATTTATTTCATAAATTAAAAAACCGCTTCAAACAATAGTTTGAAGCGGTTTTTTAATACAATTATGTTATCTTAAATATAAAATACTTTATAACTTTTATAGCCTTTTCAAAAACGAAATGTTATTACAAAAAATCAAAGTATGTTCTCTTTTTAATCTAAAATAAAAAATATATGTTTGATTATCACATTCAACTATACAAAAAATACCTAAAAAAAGACAAATATTTTTTAAATTAAAAATTTCTCCAAACAATACCTAGATTATATTGAAAGTGATTGTTAACTTTATCCTTATTGTTTTGTAACCCTACTTTAGCATATCCTTGCAGACTAACTCCAAATCGATTCGAAAACCAATAACGTCCACCTCCTGTGGTAACTAAAGTAGTTTTGCTTTTATCTTCCAAAAAATAACGACCAGCTCCAAATCCTACGAATGTTTCAATGTTATTATTATTAAATATATATTCATCAAAATAAAATTGCCCTGTGACGTCAATCCCAACATACGATTTTGTTTCTGATTGAATCTTTAATTCATTAGTAGATACAGATACCGCTAGTGATAGATTTGATTTAAAACGACGTTCTAAAGTTCCAAAAAAAGAATTTTTAAAAGACAGATTACTAAATGGTAAAAAATCAGAACCTCCATTGTCGATAGTGTTTAGACCTAAAGTTATTTCGTATTTTGATGTCTTAGTATCCGTTATACTTTTCAAATTTTCTGGTTTTGCTGATTCTTTGTATGTATCTTGAGCAGATAAAGTGAGCGTTGAAAGGAATAAGATTCCACATAAAAAAATTGATTTCATTTTTAAAAAATTTAGATAATTAATAGTGATTATTGTGTATTAAAATTGTGTTGTATCTACAATACGAATTGCAACAAAGTATTCTAGAAGCAATAATTTAAACGAGTTGGATTACTGTAGTAATGTTTTTTATTTTTTCATTTAAAATATTGTCAACTTCATTGAAACTGTCTATAGAATCCATTAATGCTCGTACACTGATGTAGAATTTTATTTTAGGTTCTGTTCCACTTGGTCTAGCGCAAATTTTAGAACCATCTTCAGTATAATAAATCAACACATCCCCTTTTGGTGTAGCCAAAATTTGTTCTTCGTTAGTCAAAAAATTATAAGCCACAGAAGATTTATAATCTTCTACCCTAATTACTCGTTGTCCATTAATTTCTTTAAGTGGATTTTCTCTCAAATTGTTCATCATTTGATTGATTTCGGCTAAACCTTCTTGGCCTTTTTTAGTTATAGCAATAAGGTGTTCTTTATAATACCCATAATCGACATAATGTTGAACTAATTCCTTGTAAATTGAACTTCCTTTTGCTTTGGTTTGTGCTGCTATTTCAGCAATTAATAAAGTAGAGGTAATTGCATCTTTATCTCTAACATCGTCACCTACCATGTAACCAAAACTTTCTTCACCACCTCCGATGAATTGGAGTTCTGGAAAATCTTTAATCATTTTAGCAATCCATTTAAAACCAGTTAAACCTAATTTACACTCTACACCGTAATAATTGGCTAATTCAATTATCATGGGAGTGGAAACAATTGTTGAACCTACAAATTGTTTCCCGTTTAGTTTTCCTTCTTTTTTCCATTGTTCTAACAAAAAAGCAGTCATAACAATCATTGATTGGTTACCATTAAGAAGTACCAACCTTCCTTTATTATCTCTTACCGCAATGCCCAATCGATCACAATCTGGATCTGTACCAATAACAATGTCTGCATTTGTTTTCTCTGCTAATTGAGAGGCCAATTGTAAAGCCTCCGGTTCTTCAGGATTAGGAGATTTTACCGTTGGGAAATCTCCATCAGGAATACTTTGCTCCAATACAAGGTGAAAATTTGAAAAGCCAGATTGAGACAACGCTTCTGGTACTATATTAATTGAAGTGCCATGCAAAGAAGTAAATACAATACTTAGATTTTTTTTGTGCTCTAATGGTGTTTTGAAATTGGTATTATTGATTGCATTTTGTATAAAAACTGAATCTATTTCTTGGTCAATCAATTGAATTAACTCTTCATTCGGTTGAAAATTAATATCAGTGTAATCAATCGAGTTGATACTTTGAATTATGGCTCTATCTTCAGGTGGCACAATCTGCCCTCCATCTTTCCAATACACTTTATAACCATTATATTCAGGAGGATTATGAGAAGCCGTGAGTACAATTCCGCATTGGCAACCTAAGTGTTTTAAAGCAAAAGACAATTCAGGTGTTGGACGCAAATCTGAAAAAAGATACACTTGAATCCCATTCGCCGAGAACACATCTGCAACTGATTTTGCTAGACTCTTACTGTTATGTCTACAATCATAAGCAATTACAACTTTTAAAGGCTCATTTGGGAATATCGTATGCATATAATTTGCTATACCTTGGGTACTTTTTCCTAACGTATATTTATTTATCCTGTTATCACCAACACCCATTATTCCACGCATACCACCTGTACCAAATTCTAAGTTCTTATAAAAACTTTCTTCTAAATCGTTAATAGGTGCATTTAAGAGTTTAATGACTTTATTTTGAGTATGCTGATCAAAAATAGGATTTAACCACGTTTGAACAGAATTTAATAATTTAAGATTATTGTTCATTATAAATGTATTTATACTAACTTTAGGTTCTGTTAAGCTCAGTTATAAAAACTAAAGGTCAATTAAATTTTTCCCAAAAAACTAATCAAAATGACATATTAAACGCAAGTATGTTTAATACCTATTCAGAACCTCAAAGTCAGTAAATTAAGAAGTTTATGTTGCTCTACTTAGCTTTAATAAAACTGATAGCAATTTTTTTCCAATAGTTGCTTTTGAAAAATAAGAGTGGTAAATAGTATTTGATGCTATGCCCATCGTATAGATTTTATTAGGATTGGATAAATAATATTTCATTGCATTAAAAAGACTATTACTTTCTTTCAAATCGAAAATTGAACCATTAACAGACGGAATAACAAGTCCATTTTCTACTAATTCCTGACCTCCAATTACTACTCTACCTTGACATAAAGCATTCACCACCTCTTGAGGAAAAAAATTATCTTTTGGATGAGAGTGATGTATTAAAATTCCGTTGAAATCTCCTGAATTTAATTTGTTAATAGTCATGTAACTAACTTTTTCCAACAAATTCATACGACGAATTTGTTCATTCAATTGAGGTAAAAAAGTCAAAAGTTGTTTGCTAGTAAAATTAAACTTAAAGTCAAAATGAAGTTGTTTGAGCTTTTGACAAAGCTTCAATATTAGTATAGCTTGTTCAATATCATTTAAATACATATAAAAACTTACAGGTTGCATACCCAAAGCGATTTTACTTGCCTTAGCGCTATTAAAATGTTTAATAGAATGAGTCTGTAATGTTATATAATGAATGTTTGAAGAGGCAAAATGTGATTTATAAATGGATTTCATCTTCTCATCGGGCAGAATTAGTAAAGAGCCGCGTACTAATTTTAAAAATAATTTTCTTGAAAAATAATTGTGAATCCCTATTAGATCATGTGACCGTTCCGATTCAAATATAACTGAGATTTTATGTGCCTTTAATAAATATATAAATCCAATTTCCTTTAAAGTAAATTCATGCTCTAGATCTAAATTAAATATAGCTATTGCTATTTTTTTTCGTTTAATTATTTTAATAAATGAGAACCAGTTAGAAAAATAATAAAAAAATAAAATTGAAAACGTTCTGTTTTTAAAATCTAGTAGATTAAGAAAATAAAAATTAAAATTATCAGAGAGCATACCTCTGGTTTCCTTAAAGGAATTTGATCCAAAAAAGATATTACTTTTATTTGTTTCTGAAATGTAGAGCACATTTATTTTCAATGCAATAGAAGAACTTCTGTATTTAAGTTTTTAATACTAAAAAGAGTGTTTTTTGATTGAGTTAAGTGTAACAAATGCACCTGAATTAACAAATTGAATCCTACACCGATTTATTTACCTCAGTGGAAATTTTGATTTTAATTTACTAAACCAGGTTTGTTTTTCATGGTCTTTTCCATAACCGTAATTATACCCATAATTATAGCCATAGCCATAGCCATATCCATATCTTTTATTTAAAGAAGTTTGGTTCAATACTAATCCTAAATTATTCACCTTTTTACCTTCAATTAAACTGTAGATATACTGAAGTAGTCTTTTTTCAGTGAAGCCACATTTTATTATAAATAAGGTAAGATTTGCAAATTTTGAAATAAATAAAGAGTCTGAAACTAACAATGTTGGTGCCGAATCTAAGATGATATAATCGTATTCCTTTTTTAATTCTTCGATTAATTGGGTAAAACGAGAATTAGTCAACAACAGAGTTGGGTTAGGCGGAATTATACCTGTCAATAAAACATCAAGGGTATGCTCTTCATCTTGTTCACGTATGACCAAGCTTTTCCAATCTTTTTCTTTTTCTGCCAAATAAGAGGTAAGCCCATTGTTTGTATTTGAATGATCAGAAAGGTATTTGTGCAATTGCGGATTTCTTAAATCTACACCCACCAAGATCGTTTTCTTGTCTAATTTGGAATACGATTTGGCTAAGTTGTAAGACACAAAAGACTTTCCTTCTCCTTTTTTTGAAGAAGAAATTAAAATCACGTTACCAGAATCATTTTCGACATTACTGAGCATAAAATTACAATTACTCACTAAAGCATTGAACGATTCCATACTTGTTTTTCCCTCTTGTTGAATATCAAGTAAAGGAATTTCAGCTAAAACAGGTAAAGCCTCTTTTTTGAACGTAATGTCTTTAATTGAATTTATTTTGTTATCAAACAAAAATACTAAATACAAAATACTAAAAGGAATCCCTAAGCCTACTAACAAAGCAATTAAATACACCATGTTTTTCTTAGGTGAAATTGGTGTATTTTCTGCTCTTCCAGAGTCGATTACTTTTGCATTAGGCTCTGCAACCGTCAATGAAATTGCAGTTTCTTCGCGTTTTTGAATTAAATACAAATAAATCCCTTCTTTTACCTTTTGTTGACGTTCTAATATCCTAAATTCACGTTCTTGAGTGGGGATTTGACCTAATTTATCATTGAGTATATTATCTTGCTTTTTTATATCATTTCTCTTTACTAAAAGAGATGACTTAGTTTGGTTAATACTTTCTTTTATGTTTTGATCTAATCCTGTTATTTGTTCCTCTAAATTGATTAAAACCGTATTTTTAATCGTTCCATCTTTTATGATTCGATTGCGCTGCAAGACCAGATTATTGTATTGCACAATTGATGGATTAGGTTGTGGGTTGATTTTATCTTTTGGCACAATATCGATAGGAATTAAATCTCCTTTTTTCTTGTTTTTCATGAAATTCATCATGATATCAACAATTTTCAATTGGGTTTCCACTTCGATTAATCCTTTTTCAATGGATGAATCATCCACTAAATAAAGTTGAGCATTCGCTTGTAAGTCGGTAATGTTTTTAGATTTTTTATATTTTTCGGATTTAAATTCCACATCACCCAGTTCCTTTGAAATGATTTCTAAGCGTTCTTGAATAAAATTCTGAGTATTGATAGATACCGTATTTTTGTCATTAATAGCATCTTGGTTGTATAATTGAACCATCGTATCTAAAAAATCTTCAGCTTTTTCGGGAACTGGATTGGTAATACTCAAATTAACAATACTGGATGTTTTGCTTAACGCTTCAATTGTGAAATTATTTCGGTAGGCTGCTGCTACTTCTCTAACTGGATGCAGCTCTATTTTGTATTCTTCATTAAGCAAGTTGTTGGAGAAAAAATAAGCTGTTGGCACTACTTTAAAATATAATTTTGAGTATTTAATCCATTGTCCCAAAATAAAATTACCTACACTTTTATTGGTAGCATCCAATAACTCAAACTGTGTATTAGATAGCATTTTAACCGTAAATTTTGAGGAAATATTATCATTAATAACTGCGTTTTGAAGAAGTATATTGATGGGTAATGATTTTTTATACAACTCCACATCTCTGACAGTACCGGCTTTGAAATACTTAATATTAAAATGCAATTTTTGAATAGTATTTTCAAATAAGGTATTGGAGTTAATTACCTCTACTTCATTGTCAACATTGTTTTTTATGCCTGAAAGTAACCCAAGGTCAGAAAATGCTGAAAGCTCAGAGGAAACACTCCCTTTCTTTTCATCCTTGACTACAATTTTGGAATCGGCTTTGTAAATTGGGTTAGCATACCTCAAGTATAAAAACCCTACAGATAGTGAAATTGCTATAGTAACTACAAACCATTTCCAATACTTTAGGTATTTAAAAGCTATTTCTAAAAAATTGGTTTCGTTTTCTTGGTTTTCCTCTTGGAAAAAATCAAATTGATCTTGCATAAAAATTTATTTAAAAAGTACTACTGCGATGGTAGCTAATATTGAAATTGCCGAAAGGATTACAGATGTGTTAGGTCCAACTGCTGATGCATTTTGTCTAGTACGGTTGGGATTGACTAGGACTACATCATTTTGAACCAAATAATAATAATCAGAGTTTATAAAATCAGATTTGGTAATATCAATATGTTTGTAATTTTTTATTCCGTTTATTTCTCTAATTACTAAAATATCAGAACGTTTGCCATAGATGGTCAAATCCCCGGCCTTACTTAATGCTTCAAGCAAAGTAATTCTTTCACTCTCAATGGGATAGCTTCCAGGTCTATTTACCTCCCCCAATACTGAGATTTTATAATTCAAAATTCGCAAATTGATGCCTGGGTTTTTAATGTATTCAGACAACAATTCGATCAATTTTTGGTCTGCTTCTTTTCGGCTTAAACCCGCCAATTTGATTTTGCCGAGCACCGGAAAATCTATATTTCCATCACTATCTACTAAATAGGTTTTGATGCCATTTTGATTGTTCCCAATCTCATAGTTCCCTTGTATTTGAGGCAAATTGAACGGAATAGAATTTTCTGGATTTTCAGAAGATACAATAATGCTTAGTAAATCGTCAGGTTGCAATAAGGTTTCATAGGCCTTTATTTCATTTGTTTGAGATGCTGCGATGTCTTGTAGGTATACTATTTTAGAACTGGGTACACAAGAAAACAAGCTGAATAAAAGGACTAAGACAACTATAAATTGTGGGGATTTTTTTTTCATAAATAATGGGTTAAATAATTGTAAATGGTAACACTGTCTATTCGATGAGAGTTGAACTTATTTTGAAATTTCAGAAGCTTCCATACTAATCGATTTGTTTATTTTATCGTTCAATTTCAGCAAACGGGACATTTTTTTTTCTTGCACTTTATTTTTTACATAATAGCGATACAATTCTTTCCCAATAAAAAAAGATGCAAAAGATCCTCCAGATACTAATCCAGCTAAATAATACGTAATCATAATCAATAATTTAGAAAGTTAAAAAGCGTTTTCGTCCCCTTTAAGAGTGACTATAATAGTGAGAATACAGATTTTAATATCTTTAATTAAACTCCAGTTTTGTACATAATCAATATCCGCATTCACACGGCGTTTCATGTCTGACACTTTTTTAGTTTCTCCTCTAAATCCAGAAACTTGCGCTAAACCTGTAATACCAGGTTTAACAAAATGCCGTACCATGAAATTGTTTATCTGTTCATTGTAATCTTGGGTATGCTTTAACATATGGGGACGTGGACCCACCACGCTCATATCGCCTAGCAAAACGTTGAAAAACTGAGGTAATTCATCAATGCTAGTTCGTCGAATAAACTTGCCAATTGGAGTTACTCTGGTATCTTCCTTTTGAGCTTGAAGACTATCGCTTTGTAAGTTCACTGTCATACTCCTGAACTTATAACACCAAAAGGATTGGTTTTTTTTTCCAGTGCGCAATTGTTTGAATAAAACAGGACCTCTGCTTTGCATTTTGATTATGACCGCTATAATTGGGTACAACCACGACAATAAAAAGAGCATTACACATATACTAAAAATTACATCAAAAACCCGTTTTACTAATCTATTATAGGCGTTTTGTAGTGGTTCATGCCGCGGGGTAATGATATGAAAATTATTAAAGTTGGCCGCTTTGTAAGAATGTTTTGAAAGTCCTGAAAAATCAGGAATAAATTTCAATCGTATGCAATACCGATCTGCTAATTCAAAAATAGCATTTAAGTCAACTATAAAATTGGGCTTAGTTACCACATATAATTCCTGAATATTAGCTTCTGAGGCACTATGAATGGCTTGGGTAATCGCTTGATTGAACTCGTCCTGATTAGTATATTCGTGGTCTGTTGTGTCATTTATAATACCTAAAAAATTGATAAAATAATTATTGACTTCCAGTTGTGAAGCTAACTCTATACTAGTTGTATTAAATCCCCAAATAGCAACATTAAAAGGTTGTTTTGCCCATTTTTTTGTTTTTAAAAGTAGTAGTGCAAAGGCAGCTCTCGAAACTAAAAAATAGACCAATAACAAGCTCCATAAAAAAATAGTAGCATTGGTTATTACATTATACTGAGCACTGCCTTGAACTGCATATAAGTAACACTGCCATAAAAATAGATGGGTTAAAAAGCAACGCCACGAATTGCGATAAAACGATTCCAATACAAAAATTGAATCTAATCGATATAAATTAAAATACAAACTAGGCAATAACCAACTGAGCATAGCTACTACAATCAAATAGTACAGGGAAAATTGACCCAGTCCATGACTAGCGCTCATTGCAAATTGTAAATACACCCAAACACCTGCAATTACAGCCAATACATCAGCCGCTATACAAGAAAAAATAAAAGTAAATTTATGTCTGTTTCGCATTTATGTAAAAATGAATTGAATTGTTTTTCGAAATAAATAATAAAGTAACCCGCCTGCTATACTCCCAATAAGTCCAAAGAATACATCTAGAATATCAGGATGTCTATTACAAAAAAACTGCCCTAGTTCAGCTAGTACAACTACTAAAAAAGAGATGCCTAGGTGTCGTATTCCAATCGTCATCAAACTGAATTGGGTAGTTGATGTTGGGTGCAATAACAACTTGGTCTCTAATAGAAATCCAAGGAAGATAAAAGGGACTGCTGTGCGCAGGTTATAGTTTTGATTACTCCAATCTATTACACATACGGGTAAGTAGTTTTCAGAATGCAAACTAGTATCTGGAATCCAGGAAAAATAGAATATAGACAGCACAATAAAGAGTAAAAAGAATGTCTTCAGTACTTTAGAAAAAAAACGCTCTTTATTTTGCATTTAAAAAATTAGAAAAAAAATTTAATTGGTTGTACCTATTGATTGATACACAAATCCTATTTTGATAAGTTGCTCTTTGTCTAACAGATTTCGTCCATCAAAAACAAAGGCTGGTTTTTGCATGTTATCATAAATACGCTGCCAATCATACCCTTTAAACTCATCCCATTCGGTCAGTACCGCAATGGCATGAACAGAATGACAGGCATCATAAGGGTCTTCAAAGGTTTTGGCTCTTTTGGCATTTTCTTCAGGAGATCTACTGCTTAAATGATCCAAATCAGCTAACATCTTTTTACGAGACACTTTAGGGTCAAAAACAGAAATAGTGGCTTGTTCATTCAATAAATCATCAGCTACATAAATCGCTGCGGACTCTCTAGTATCATTGGTATCTTTTTTAAACGCCCATCCTAAAAAAGCAATTTTTTTATCGGATACTGTGTTGTACAACGTTTTAACAATCGTATTTGAAAACCTTCTTTTTTGATGGTCGTTCAGGATAATCACCTGCTCCCAATAATCGGCAACTTCATTTAAACCGTACGACTTGGCAATGTATACCAAATTTAAAATGTCTTTTTGAAAACATGAACCCCCAAAACCTACAGAAGTTTTCAAAAATTTTGGTCCTATACGGCTATCCATTCCAATAGCTTTGGCAACTTCGTTGATATCAGCACCAGTTACTTCACACAATTCGGATAAGGCGTTAATGGAAGAAATACGTTGCGCTAAAAAAGCATTTGCCGTTAATTTTGACAATTCCGACGACCATAGGTTGGTGGTTAGGATTTTATCAACAGGTACCCAATTCGCATAAATGTTTACTAATGCCTGAACTGCTTTTTGTCCTGCTTCTGAGGGATCGCCACCTATTAATACCCTGTCCGGGTTTAGTAAATCTTCAACCGCTGTTCCTTCAGCCAAAAACTCGGGATTGGATAGTATTTGAAATTGCACTCCATTGCCCGTATTGTCTAGAATGTTTTTCACCGCTTCGGCAGTACGCACCGGAAGGGTAGACTTTTCTACAATAATTTTGTCTTCTTTAGCCACTGCTGCAATTTGACGCGCACACAGTTCAATGTATTTTAAATCGGCTGCCATCCCTTTTCCAGCGCCATAAGTTTTAGTTGGGGTGTTTACCGATATAAAAATCATTTGGGCTTCATCGATAGCCTTATCCACATCAGTAGAGAAAAATAAATTTCTGTCTCTTGCATCGGCTACTACGGAAGACAATCCTGGCTCATATATGGGAATGTTATCGATATTATCATCGTTCCAAGCGGCAATTCGTTCTGTATTTAAATCAACAACAGTTACTTGAATCTGGGGACATTTTTGAGCAATAATAGCCATAGTAGGACCACCAACGTAACCTGCCCCGATGCAACATATTTTTGTAATGTTCATTATTAATTTTTAATTTTTAAATATTGTTTTAGGGCAACCATTTTTTTTAGAAAAACGACTCTAAAAGCGAATAAACCGTGAAATTTATAGATGTTGTAGTCTTCTACTAATACTTCAAAAGCTCTTCTATAACTGGTACTTAATCCTCCCATTCTCATTTTTACAAAATAAGAATTTACATAAGTCATTTTTATCTGGTATTTGTATAAATAGCGTAACAACAATTCGGTATCGGAAGCAATTTTGAAATCTAAATTGTAAAATCCGTATTTTTCCATGACCGTCCTTTTTAAATATACCGTAGGATGTAGTGGTAACCAGCCCGATTTCACTTTTTTAAGACTATATGCCCCTCCTATTCGATCTCTGATGATACATTCTTCGGCATCATTGGATACATAAATTCCATCGCCATAAACCCCCTCTGTAGTGGGATTGTTTTGAAAACTGGCGACAATTTGTGACACCACTGTAGCATCATAAAATTCATCATCCGAGTGCATGAGCCCGATTATATCTCCAGTAGCTAGACCTAAGCCTTTATTTAATGCATCATACATCCCTTTATCGGGTTCCGAAATAAACCGACTGATTTTATCCACATACGACTGGATAATTTCAGTAGTACCATCCGTAGAATTCCCATCAATAACGATATACTCAATATTGGAATAGTCTTGATGTAGTACACTTTCTATCGCATTGTCAATAGTAGCTTCGCGGTTATAGCAAATGGTGATTATAGAAACTTTCATAATTAAATTAATTTTAACAACGGTTTTTTATAAATTGAATAGGATTACCACTATAAATACCGTTATCGGATAATGATTTAGTTACTACTGAATTTGCTGAAATAACAGTATCTGATCCAATTATTACATTGGGACCTATAAATGAGGTTGCTCCAATCCAACAACCATCTTCAATGGTTATGATACCGTTACGATAAGGCATTGAAGGAACTTTAAAATCGTGATTACCGCCACATAAAAAAGCCCTTTGACTGATACAAACATTATTTCCAATGGTGATTTTTTCAAAGTTTAGCAGAAAAGCTTCTTCACCAATCCAAACATGATTACCAATCTCTAATTTCCAAGGAAAATGGATGTTTACCCTTGGTTTTATAACTAAACCTACACCTATTTTTGCACCAAAAAAGCGCAAAATGAACACTTTAAATTTGGAAGGATAAGGGATAGCTGATAAAAAGAATATAATTTTAATAAAATACCATAAAATTTCTTTTGGCTTTGAAGCTCCTCTTTCTAGTCCCAATTTAGAGTCAAATAAATCTAAACGAACTTTACTCATTATTTTTTTTTATTTGATCAATAATATTTAAAATTTTATGTGCAAATTGAGCTTCTGTAAAATTTGCTATAACATATTTAATATTCCAATTACTATATTTATCAATTTGTTGCTCTAAATTTTTATCAATATTTACAATTATATCAAATATGCTTTGAGGGTTTTTAGGTTGAATAAAATAACCGTTTTCTTCACTAATAATATCGGGTATTCCTGAAAAATTAGTCGTTACAATTATATTTCCCGTTGCCATAGCTTCTATTAATGCTATTGGTTGACCTTCCATTTTATAATAAGTTGGTAAAACAAAAACGTTTGATTTTTGCAAAAGACCTATTTTATTTTTTCCAAAAACTACACCATGGTATTTTACTAAATCTCTAAGTTCTACTAATTTATTGTTTATTTTAACTTGTGATTCATCTTCTATTTTTCCAGCAATATCAGCTGTAAAATCAATGTTTTCTTTTTTTAATAATAGTAAACTATCTAAGAAATCTAAAATCCCTTTTTCTTCCATTAGGTTGCTTAGATATAATAGTTGTAGTTTATTATTTGATTTATTTATTTCTAATCTTTGGGTTAATTCATCTTGAGCAAAATTTTCAACAACAAATACTTTGTCTTGATTTAATAAACCCTCAAAATTATTTCTTAATGAATTAGAAAGCACAATACCAGCACTAGCTCTTTTTATAAAATAAGAAAAAAACCATTTTTTAAAACCCTTTAGTGACTTATATTCATTACCTAAATGATTGCCATGTATGTGAATTATATACGGCTTTTTGTACAACAAGCAAAAAAGATAGAATGGAATATATTTTGCAACCCCAAAAAATGTTTGCCCAGGAGTTGTATATATAACATCTGCCTTTTTAATGCTAGAAACCTTTTTGTAAACTTTTAAAAAGGAAAAGACTTTTTTAAATGAAAAATGTCCCACATTTTCAGATGAAATATTTTCAGTATTAGTATTTATTGTATTAACGGAAATATTTTTATTAAATCGGAGCTGTTTTACTAGGATTTCATTAGCTAACGAGCAACCGTTAATTGGTTTTGGAAAAGGTCCAATAATTACTATTTTCATACTCTATTTTCTATCCGTTTGAATGAAAGAATCCTGCATTTGTAACTCCCATTTTTGGGTTTTTTCGGTAAGGTTTCCAATTATTTTTCCTGGGTTTCCTATTACAATCGAATCACCTGGAATTTCCCCTCTTACTACACTCCCTGCACCTATTACTACATTGTCCTGAATTGTCGTTCCTGGCAATATTATTGCGCCCATTCCAATAAATACATTTTTTCCAATTTTAATCTCTCTAATGAAAGCAAGGTCTGTTTTGGGTTGCTTTCCTAAAGCAATTAATCCTGTGGTTAATGAATAATCGTGAGTGAGTAATATTACTTTCTCTGAAATAACAACCCTTTCACTTAGCTGAATTTTATCAAAATCGTCAAATCGAACTTGGGTTGAAATGTATCTTGGGTTTCCATCCATCCTCAACCCCATCATTTTAAGAAGGGAATTGTAGATCTTCATGTAAGTTCTTGGGAATCTTCCGTCAAGAGGAATCAATGTGAACTTAACAAAATGGAAAAATATTTTTCTAAAAAGTCTGATTATCATATTTTTTTATAAATTATATTTTTTATTAAACTCACAAAATACTTAAATTCCTCTGTTTTGTAGAATAAGAGTCCTATAATACAATTTGGAATCAGGATAGCAATAATACATTTGATTACAAAATCTTTAAAATAAATTAAAAAAAAGGATTGCAGATAACATGTAATTAAATACGAAATTGCTAACGTTATTGTATATTTTACAAATGTTATGTAATAGGCAGAAACTTTCTTTTCGAAACCGTATTTAAATACTACAAAGGGTTCCCACCATATATTAGTTGATAAATTACTTATAATTGTAGCAATTATTACGGACTCAATTCCCCATTTTAAAACCAACAAAAAATATAGTGAAAATGATAAGTTAACAATTGCTTCAAAAAAAGATTTCCATTTTATGGGCCAAAAAAGTCCTTTTGCATCTATAAATATTTGAGAGGTGGTGCGCATTCTATCCAAATAAAAATTGAAAGTAATTAAGAATGTAATTAGTGCTGAAAACACATATTCTTTACCCCATATTAAATTGATAAATGGATTAATCAAAGTACTTAATGCGATAAAACAACAAATGGCAAAGTAGGCGTTGATGAAAAATAATTTTTTGAAAAAAATATGCGATTCATCGTCCGTTTTTTCTGCTACATAATTACCAACACTAGCAGTTACAGGTAATAACATTTGTATAAAAACAATTCGAATTGTATTGGTCAGTAATAAATAATTTGAATATATCCCCATAGCAATAATCCCCACAAACTTTGAAATAAGCAAATCATCAACACCAGTGATTACTACAGAACCTAATTTACTGAATGACATTGCAAAAACGTTTCTTCGTAATGCATCTTTATCAATTTTATCAATTTTTTGATCTCTATTTAATGCTAAATAAGGGAATAATTTATCTGCTTTTTTTGAAATTAAATAATTACCCAAAAAGGTGCACACAATTTGAATAATTAAAAACAATAAGAAATTATGAAAAACAAATAATGCAATGATTTGCAAAACTCCTTTTATTAGATTAAAATAAAGTTGGTTCAGCGAATCTATATGGCCATTTTGACTTGCAATAATTAAAGATCTCTTGTAATTAAAAAAATAACTTATTGAAGTGTTGAATAAATACAAAAGATAAATAATCCATAACGAAGGTAATTCTTTCGGCAATTCGGATAGATCATTAATAAAAAAATGTAAGAACGGGATTAATACCAATCCCGAAATAAAAATAAATATGCCAATCGTCTCGTAAACTTTGGCATAATAATTCATCAATTTTGATATTTTTATCTCATCCTTACCTGCTAGTGGCGCATACATTGCATAAATAATGGCTGTTCCAAAACCTATTTCGGCAAAAGAAAGTACCGAAAGTATGTTGGTAAACAACCCGTTTATACCCAAATAGGCAGCACCTAATGTTTTGATAAAAATAGTGCGCACCACAAAATTTAGGATAATAGTAATTGCTTGCCCAAATAATGCAGTAGTTGAGTTTTTAAAAGAACTACGAGTTCTGTTTGTTGTCATTAATTTTGTATTATTTCTCCCAGTTTATGTTTCTCTTAACTATAGTTGCTGGAATTCCGCCAATAATAATGTTAGCTTCCTGAAAAGATTTTGTTACAATAGAACCAAAAGCAACAATACTGTTGTCCTGAATTATTACCCCTTTTAAGATACTAGCATAACTAGCTAACCAAACTTTATTTCCTATAGAAATTGGTTTATTAGCATTTATTACATCGTTTTTTTGATTAAATATTACGTGACCATCACCGTCACGAACGTGAATATTCCATCCTAATACTACATTATCGCCAAAAGTTATCATTGTATTACTGGCACAAAAAAAATTTTGATTTGATGTAAATTGATTCCCAAAAAAAATTTTCCCACCATTATCCGCTCTTAGAGAGACTCCTTTCGCAAAATGAGCGGTGCCATTAAAAATCACTTTACAATCTTTCTTAATTCCCCAATAATTATAACGATTACATTCATTGCCGAGAGATCCGTTCCCCCAGCCTATCTTAATCATCCCAAATTGGACATTAGCAGTTAATGTAACTGTATCTTGATGTAGTTCATCTAACTTAGTTCTAAAATCAACTAGAATTGGAAGCTTAATTGCAGTTTTAAAAGGAAATACATAAAAATTAAAGTAAATCGTTTTTGGCATACTAAGACACAACCGTGTAATTTTTTTTAATAATCTTATCATATTTATTTTTTTGATAGCATCCTAAGCAAATCTGTTAATTTCTCGCCTGAATTATCCCAACTGTATTTCTTAGCGTTTTCAATTCCTAATTTGATCAACTGATTTCTAAAATCGGAATCTTGTATTATTTTTTCTAAAGAAGCTGAAATTTCATCCAATTGTAATGGGTTGATCAATACTGCAGCATTTCCGGCTATTTCCGGCATCGATGAAATGTTAGAGGTAATTACGGGAGTACCAGCTGCCATCGCTTCAATTACTGGTAAGCCAAATCCTTCATAAAGGGAAATAAATACCAACACTAAAGCTAATTTATAAATTGAGGGTAAATCTGCCTCATCAATAAATGTTGTAAAACAGACCTGCTTTTCTAATTTTAATTCTTTTACCAATTGAAATAAATCATCATTCCCTTTTGTGATTACTAAGCTAACTTCATCTCTAATTTCGATTGGTAGCAAAGAATAGGCTTTTATTAGGCTGCTTACGTTTTTATGTTTTCGAATATTTCCAAAATAAAGAATAAACTTTTTTGGTAATTTATATTTTTTTCTAATTGTCAATAAAGATGATTCATCTATAACTTCATTAAAAAAATTAAAATCAACTCCATTTGGGATAACAGTTATTTTGTCTTCTGGAAAATTAAATTCTGAAATAATATCTTTTTTGGATGCCTCTGAAACAGTAATTAAATGATCTGAATGCTCCATTGCATAAGTAATATCGTTTCGATAATCAATCTCAATTTGTTTATACTCTTGCGGAACTCTTAGAGGTATAAGATCATGAATAGTGCATATTGTAATCCCTTTATATTTAACCCTAGGAATTTTGTAAGTAAAAAATAGATTAATTTCAGCTTTATTGCCCATAATATTATGGTACGAAATCGGTAATGATTTACTAAATATTCTTGAATAAACTAATTTATAAGGAATCTTGGAGTATTTTATCGGGAAAGGAAAACGCTGCAAATCTCTTTTATTTATATCTCTTACAAAATTAAAACAACCAAAAAGTTTATGATTAGGATTCTTACTGAGTTGGTCAATTAATTTATTTCCAAACAAGCAAATTCCAGTTCCCCAATTATTTAAAGACTGTAGATTTACATTTATTTTCATTACTGGGTTATCGTTTTACAGATTTTTATAAAATTGAATGTAATTTTTTTCAGCATTGCAACGCTCTTCCCAAATTCGTCTTGATTGCTTGCACATTGATTCAAATTCATTTGTGCTTAATGATTCTATTTTATAAAAAATAGAAACCAGTTCGTCATTTGTAAAATCTTTATTTAATAAAAATCCATTTATGCCATTCTCTACAATTTCAGAGGTACCACCTACCTCAGTGGCAATAATGATTTTTCCAAAAGACATCGCTTCCATAATAGATACTGGAACACCTTCGTTCTCACTTACATTAATAAATATGTCGAAATGGTTTTTAGAATATTCCTCTAAAACTTGCTCATTACTATAGGCTCCCATTAATTTACAGTTCACTAATGGATTATCGATTTTTTTTATTAAATCCTTAATAATAGCATATTCTTCTCCATCACCATAGTGCACCCAATTCAATTTTATATCAAGGTTTGAAATGGCATTAACAATTGCTGAGATTCGCTTTACAGGTCTCATCCAAGAACAAGAAACAAGGTTGAGAGTAACACTTTTCTCATAAATCGCAATGCCTCTATCTAAAGAACCAAGTCTTGAAAGTATTAGTTTATCTTTATTTACTTTGTGTTTTTCTTCTAAATAAATTAATCCATCTTGGGATATAGAATGAATCTCATCTATTTGGGATAGGATATAATTCCGCATTGGTAAATAATTACCTTCGTGTGCATATTCATATAAATCAAATCGATGGCAACGAGTAATTATTTTGCCAAAATTAACTTTGTTTTTTAATTTTTCTTTTATAAAAATTGCCGAAAAAGCGCCTACGTGCATCCAGTAAGAATAGAAAACAATGTTTGAATTTTTATATTCCGTTTTTATCAATTTACTAAGATCATCAATGGCATTATTTGCAATAAAAAGGAAAGTAAATAGAATTTTTACGTTTTTGAATGAAAATCTTTTTGTTTGAATCAAAAAAAATAATTGTTTATAAATTATTGAATTTGAAAAAAGTAAAAAAAGTAATTTTATTAATCTTAATTTACTTTTATAGGATAACAAACTATTGAAATATTTTATTGAAAGCTTAGGTCTTTTATAAATATTGTCATTAAACTCCTTAAATCCATAGGCCAATATAGGAAAGCACAAAATTTCATCAAAGCCTATGGCATAATCTATTTCATTTGATAAAAAATCTTCTGATTTTTCATAGGGAAACTGTGTATTAAGTATTATTAAAACTTTTTTTTTCATACTATACATTATTAAGCAATAGGTTAATTACTAAAGTTGGGGTAAGCTGAAAATGTTGTATACTTTTTTTTCTGTAATCCCATTTTATTAAAATAAAGAACTATCCAATAAAAAAGAATAAACTTACTCCAACAAAAAATAATCGTTTGTAAACAATAACAATGTACAAGTCCCATAAGTATTGACATCCATATATACATATATCTATAATACAAATCGTTGGTGATTTTTGATGCAGCCTCCATCTTTACAAGTTGCATTATCATGAGATAATTTCCTAGGAATAAAATAATCCACCCGAATAATTCTCCTCCTATAATTAAAAAACCTCCCGACAAGGACAACATTTGCCCCCGATCATCTTCTTGTTTTAGAGAATTTTTGAAAATATCCGAAGAAGATCGTAAATTAGTTAATCCTTTATTAATCGTTTTAAATCCTGGCAAATCGCTTAAACCCGACAATCCATCTGAAATATCTTTCGCAAAAGCTTCAGCAGAGGTATTTGCTGATAATCCTATGGAAGATTGATACGATTTTGCTACCGTCCAGAGTCCATTTGAATATTCTTCAACTATATTCGATGCTACTGTTTGAGTATTTTCAGTTGCAAGAGTTGTTCCATTATCTGTTCCAAATTGTTTGGCTACATAAGTACCAAACATTAAAACTATCGCAAAAGGCAATAAAACTAGAGACAAACTTTTTTTAAATTGAGGAAAACTGTAGATGAAAATAGCTATTGTTGCTATGGCAGTCTCGTATATAAAAGATCTGTTACTTCCAAAAAAAGTTAAGAAATTAAATAGACCTGCTATAATGGCTATTAAAAAATAAGTTGTAAAACGGTTTTTATTTTTACTGTTTTTTTTTGCTTTAATTATAAAAAAAATAAAAATAAAAACTTTTAAACAATTAAAAATAGTTGCATCAAATACAACTGCAATATCTGAGGTTGATTCTTTAATGCCAAGAATATTCATACCTGGTATCCAGGAACTAGACCTGATAAAAAGAAATAAAAAATAGACGATCAATATTCCTTTACCATAAATGTTTAGAACTATTTCCTTTTCAATTTTTTCTTTTTTTTGATACTTTTTTATATATATAGGATACCATTTTTGAATAACAACACTGGCAATAACAAGTTCAATACCATATATTAATATTGCAACAGGATAAGTGCTAGCAGAGGCTTCTGGCATTCTAAAGTTTAATTTTCCATGCGATATAACAATTAGAAAAGGCTGTACAACATACCTTACTATAACAATGAAATAATAAATTTTTAATCCAAGGCCATATTTATGATACGGTATTATTTTCTTGCCAAAAATTAAAATGCATAAAGCAAAAATTAAAGGAACAATAAATAAAAAATCCAATCCATTTCGTGGAATGGGTTCACTATAAATGTAATAACTTTCTATAAAAGCTATAAAAGCAACTATTTTTACAAAATAATTAGTGTTTTTCAATTTTATACATTAATTATTAAAATATTCAATAACTACTTGTAATGTAATATTCATATCCCCTTTTTTTTGAGATGCTTTTCTAATTTCATCTGAAATATTTATTTTATCATCAGAATAAATTTGTAGATAAAACTGGATTAATTTTTTTATATCAACTGCAGATTCATTTGAGGGTATCCTAAAAACATATTTTTTATTCTCCTCTTGGGTAAAAATATCAACTTCATTAGCCGAAATCATCGGAAGCCCCTTAGCTGCATACTCTTTGGATTTTAAAGTGCTTTCTTTTATTAATCCAACTCTGTGAATTCCTATTGAATCTATCGCAATATCTGCTTTATCATATATATCATTAAGTTCTTCTCCACTGACAAATCCGTATAACTTTACATTTTTCTCTAATTTGTATTTTGCAATTAATTCTTCATATCTTTTTATCTCTTCGCCATTTCCAACCAAATGATAAAAAATATTCACACTTCCTTCACTTTTATAATAATCATTTAAACCTTCTATTATACGATCATAACCATGACATGCCATAGTCATTGAAACTGAAATTAAATTAATTTCAGTTTCAGGACGAATTCGTTTTTGAGATTGTGTAATATATTCATAAATTACACCGTTAATTGTATTTAATGTTTTTATTCCAAATATGGCTGAATCATCAGAATAGGTAATAATTCTAGAAACATAAAATTTCAAAAAAGGACGCGATAAACAATCGACTATCCATTTTATAAGACCTTTTTCAATTTTTAACAATTCTTTTTTATAAGGAAATGTTGGAATTTCAATTACAATTTTATGTGTTTTTTTGTGTAATATTCTTAGAATATTTATAAATAAAAAATCAGATAAAAGATACCTTACATACACAAAATCATATTTTTTATTAGCGGATAATTGATTTTTTATAAAAGAAAACAGTTTAATTCTTCTATTTAATTTATTTAGATCTATTGTTTCAATAACATCATCATGAAAATAGTACAAACAATTAGGTCCATAAGATACCATTTCAACATTATAATATTTATTGAATATTTTATAATGATTTAAGACTTTTTTGGAAACACCATTTAACTTGTCTAAATCAATGATTACTGGAGCTATATATAATAGGTTTTTCATTAATTTTTTTGTTTTAAACTATATACCACTACCTCTTTATTTTCAATGCTTTGCTGTTCCTACTAAACCGTTTGGCCCGCTTCCATCAAAAGTATATCGTTTTTAAATAGTGTCAAATCACTAGCTACCATTTCTTTTACCAATCCCGCCAAATCATATTGGGGTTTCCAGCCCAATCGTTTTGATTTACTTGGATCACCAATTAATAAATCTACTTCGGTTGGTCGGTAATATTGTGGGTCTACACGCACTACTACGGTGCCTAATGGCAATTGATAATCGGGGTGGTTGCAAGCTGTTATGGTAGCGATTTCATTTTCGTTTTCGCCTTCAAAGGCTAATTCTATGCCTACTTCGGCAAAAGAAAGACGGACAAAATCACGAATATAGGTGGTTACTCCAGTAGCAATTACATAGTCTTCGGCTACGTCTTGTTGCAAAATTCTCCACATGGCTTCTACATAATCTTTAGCGTGTCCCCAGTCTCTTTGCGAGTTCAGGTTTCCTAAGTACAAGCAGTCTTGTTTGCCTAAAGCAATGGCAGCGGTAGCCATGGTAATCTTACGGGTCACAAAAGTTTCTCCTCTTCTTGGAGATTCGTGGTTAAACAAAATACCATTACACGCATAAATATCATACGCTTCACGATAGTTCTTGGTAATCCAAAAACCATATATTTTAGCCACTCCGTAAGGCGAACGTGGATAAAACGGAGAATTCTCGTCGTAAAATCCAGCAGCATTTTTATTTTCAGCCAACCCTCCGTACAATTCTGAAGTTGAAGCTTGGTAAATTCTAGTTTTCTTTTCTAGGCCAAGGATTCTTACAGCTTCTAAAATGCGTAAAGTTCCAATTCCGTCTACATTGGCCACATACTCCGGAGAATCAAAGGAAACCTTCACATGAGACATCGCCCCAAGGTTATAGATTTCGTCGGGCTGTACCTCTTGAATGATTCGGATAATATTCATAGAATCGGTCAAATCGCCATAATGCAATTTAAAGTCCACATGATTTTCGTGTTGGTCTTGGTAGATATGATCAATACGTTGCGTATTAAAAGACGAAGCACGTCTTTTTACTCCATGAACTTGGTATCCTTTTTCTAGTAGTAATTCGGCTAAATAAGAACCATCTTGGCCCGTTATTCCTGTTATAAGCGCTGTTTTTTGTGTTGTATTCATAGTGGTAATTTAAGGCACAACGCATTGTGGCGCAGTAGCGCAAATGGTGTGTAAAATGAGTTATTTGTATGAAGAGATATTACTATTAGCGTTTTTAGTTCAAACGTAGTAGTGGTATGTAGAATTTAATATAATAAGTGTACGTTTTGGTAAATAGTCAATGTTACACTACTTGTAACTAAGCTGTTTGAAACTATCGCTATTTTCTAAAAACCAACCATAGGTTTTCTTGATTCCTTGTTCTAAATCCACCTGGTGTTTCCAACCCAGAGCATGCATTTTAGAAATGTCCATTAATTTTCTAGGGGTACCATCGGGTTTTGTGTCGTCCCAGATAATTTCGCCTTGGTGACCCACAATTTCTTGAATCATTTGGGCTAATTCTTTAATGGTTAAATCCACTCCAGTTCCTACATTGTATAAATAATCAGGCAATTGGTTTTCTAGAGCAAAAACAACTGCGGCTGCCATATCGTCTACAAAAAGGAATTCGCGCAAGGGTGTACCGCTACCCCATAGTACAACTACGGCGTTGTTATTTAGTTTAGCTTCATGAAACTTACGAATCATAGCTGGCAAAACATGCGAACTGTTCAAATCAAAATTATCGTGGGTACCGTATAAATTCGTGGGCATTAAGCTCACAAAATCTTTTTCAAATTGGTTGCGAATGGCTTGACAGGCTTTTACTCCTGTAATTTTTGCTAAGGCATACCATTCGTTAGTAGGTTCTAAAGGAGCAGTAAGCAAATAGTCTTCCTTTAAGGGCTGTGGTGCTAATTTTGGATAGATACACGAACTTCCTAAAAAGATAAATTTAGCTACCCCAAAATGGTGTGCAGCGTCAATTAGATTATTTTGAATTTGCATATTTTCCATCAAAAACTGATATGGAAAATTATTGTTAGCCGAGATACCTCCCACTTTAGCAGCCGCATCTATGATAACTTCGGGTTTGGTTTTTAGAATGTAATCTCTAACCGCTTCTTGCTTTCTTAAATCGAGTTCTTTACTAGATGCCCCAATTAAATTGGTGTAGCCTTTAGCCGTTAAAGTTCTCCAAATAGCAGATCCGACCATCCCATTATGACCTGCAATGTATATTATTGAATTTTTAGTAATCATTATGACGTTAGTTTGTCTTGATTTATATTTTTGCGTCTTGAAAAAAGGTACATCGCATTCGAAAGTACTAATTATACCAATTAGTTTATACTTCTTGTTGCTCTAAATTAAATTCTATGATTTTTTGCATTTTTGAAATACCTAAACTACCTATTCCTCGGTAATTTTTTAATTCGCTATAATCAATGCTAGCCAATAAGTTAGTGTGCATGTTAGATAAATTTGAACCGTTAATTTCTAACCCATAACAAAATTTATAATACATGGTTAACACTCTAAGCATAGAAGCAGATAGTTTTCCAGTTAAATCGATTGTGCGTCCTTTAGAAAAATATTTGCTTTTTAACTTGGTATCTTTTTTAGTTTGACTACGATATTCCTTAACTAAATCAAGCGCAAATAAAAATTCTTTGTAAGTGATTTTTTTGTGAGACATAAAATAGAAATTTGAATTCAATCAAAAATTATGATCGCTGATAATCATCTTCAATACGAACAATATCATCTTCGCCAAAGTAGGTCCCATGTTGAACCTCAATAAACACCAAAGGGTCCTTAAATGGATTTTCAATTCGGTGTTTCATTCCTTGAGGAATAATAGCTGTATCGCCTACAAAATAATCTTTTACCACATCATCCAAAGTAATTCTACCTGTTCCAGCCACAATAGTCCAGGCCTCTGAACGATGGTGATGATATTGATACGACAAACGCTCGTCTGGATCTACAACAATTCTTTTCACTTTATGCGTAGTAGCATCATCTAATACCCAATATTGCCCCCAAGGCCTAACATCATGTTCCATATTAATTATAATTTATATTAAAGGTGAATCAATACTCTCTAAATATTGATACAATTGTTTTACATCTTGCGAATTTTCTTTTTGCACTACTAATAATGCATCGGGCGTATTGACTACAATACAATTTTGAAGTCCTACAAAAGAAACGTGTTTATCAACTCCTATTTCAATATTACCATTAGCATCAACAGCATGACCCACTGAAACTAAGTAATCATAGACCGCTTCAAAAGAACCTAAGTCAGACCAATCGAAATGAGATGGAACTACTTTAATATTTTGACTGCGCTCCATAACAGCATAGTCAACACTTATAGACGGTATCAACAGAGATAAATCGTGGTCTAATAAACCTGAAACATTATTGTTCCATGCTTGCAAAGCAGTTTCATAAACAGTAGGTTCTTGTTTTTTTAACTCTTCTAAATACAAGCCAGCTTTAAAACAAAACAAACCACTATTCCAGTAAAAATTCCCGCGTTCAATAAATTCTTCAGCTTTAGTTTGATTAGGCTTTTCATGAAAAGCTATTACATTCTCTTCCTCAAATTCGATATACCCATAACCCGTTTCAGGTTTAGTAGGTAGAATTCCAAAGGTTACTAAATAATTATTTTTTGCAATATCGATTGCATGACGAATAGCTGAATCGTATTGCTTAGTTCCTTCGATAATATGATCTGAAGGAGTAACAATAAGAATGTCGTCTTTATCCGAATTAAAAGCTGCAAAAGCTATTGCAGCAGCAGTATTTCTTGGAGTAGCTTCGATAATATGTTTGTGCGATATATCAAATTTATCTAATACCTTTATGCTTAAATCCAAATTTTCGACATTCCCTACAACTACCACTTTATCTGTTAAAGGAATGTTTCGTTCAATATTGAGTTCAAGCAAGGATTTAGCATCGAAAATTTCTAAATATTGTTTTGGTTTTGATTTTCTAGAAAGTGGCCACAATCTACTTCCAACACCTCCTGTTAAAACTACATGAATAATTTTACTTTTTATCTGCATTACTGTTGGTTTGAAAGCTCTTTATTAAACACTTCTTTTCTTAAAGCCGAACTAGAAAATCGATGGTCACGAGTATTGAAATACAATTCAATTCCTTTTTGCTCACAATAAGATCTCCCGGTAAAATTTTTGTCTTGGTATTCGTCCCCAACAATTCGAACATCAATTTGAAAAGATTGTAAAATATCTTCTAAATCTTGCTCGGTAGCATAAGGGACTATTTCATCTACAAATTTGCAAGCTTTTAACTGAATGTACCTTTCAACAACTGATTGAGTAGGTTTGTTTTTATCAGGTCTGTCTAAAGTGGGATCCGTTTGCAGACCGACAATTAAATAATCACAAATTGATTTTGCTTCTTCGAGCATTTTAACATGCCCAGCATGTAATAAATCAAAAGCACTAAAGGTTATTCCATATTTCATAAAATACTTAAGAATTAAATTAAATTAAGAAACTAATTAAATTTTAAAAAAAGGTACCCTTTCAATAGTCACATAAATGCTACTGTTTATTAAGGAAAATAAATATTAATGTTCTAATTATTTTTAAAAATATTTTTTGAATTTCAAAGTCAAAAAAAAATAAAAGAACTTCTCAATAGAAAAGCAAAATTGATAAAAATTTGGAGTATAAATTGAGATAAAAAGTGGTTAAAATTCCTAAAAAAGGAAAAAAAAACAGAAAAAAATAAATTGAAGATTAATCAAAATAATACTTTTAACATGTTACGAAAAAATTAAAAATATGAATTGGTACGTGGTATATACAAAACCAAAATGGGAAATTAAAGTCGCGGAACAGCTAAAAAATTTGGGTGTAACGTGTTATTGTCCGACAGTAATTAAAGAGCGACAATGGAGTGATAGAAAAAAGAAAATTAATGTCCCTTTATTTAATCAATATGTATTTGTACAATTGGAGGATAGGGATAGAAATTTAGTTTTTTTATCCCCAGGAGTAGTTCGCTATTTATATTGGCTTGATAAATATGCAATAGTTCGAAAAGTTGAAATTGAAACTATAAAAAATTGGTTAAATCCTGTTGAAAAACTAAGTAAGGATATAGAAGTTTTCAGAATTGGAGATACTATTGAAATAAAAAACGGGCCTTTTGTTAATAAAAAAGCATATTTAAAAGACATAACAAATACGCAATACGTGTTAGTATTAGAATCGCTTGGTTACATTTTACGTATATCCAATAAGGAAAATATTATGGAATGAAAAAAATATTAGAAAAGATCACTTTTTTTAACACCTAATATTTTGGCTAACTTTTCTAGTTTGGATAATTTAATATCCTTGATTCCTTTTTCAATTTTGACGTAATCTTTATTAGAAATTCCTAACTGGACTGCTACTTGATCAATACTTAAATTGTTTTGTTCTCTAAAATCTTTAATTTTTAAAACCATGATCATCAAATTTGGGGAGATA
>ERZ650308.189-NODE-189-length-35142-cov-22.351640_pt1 | contig 35142 bp, 49 predicted proteins | sample MGYA00376244_ERZ650308 | MGnify/ENA primary metagenome ERZ650308 (study PRJEB26733, sample SAMN07839295) | wastewater metagenome | biome: small river; feature: stream; material: water | place: USA: North Carolina | collected 2016-04-26 ... | reverse complement strand
CTCTTTCCCTACACGACGCTCTTCCGATCTGGCGAAGAGACGGTCTATAGATACTCGGGGGAATCCCTAAGCCGTCCTCGTCGCTGACGACGTGTAAACGGCTCGCAGAAGGCCGGGCACTGTGGCCGGTGCCGTACCTTTGCAATCATGCCGTCGATAGATCCTCGGACTGGTAAGAGGCTGTCAGGCCCACAACAAAAGGCACTGACCAAGGCCAGGGAAAACAACCTGCGACTCTTTGCGGACTTGGGCCAGCCACCCACAGAAGCCGGAGTCGAAGCCATCGAGAGCTGGGCGGCTGGGCTCAATCTGCGCGCAGTGGTGGCCATCGGCGCGGCCGTGGGAACCGAGCGAGATCGAGTGAGGCAGCTCCTTGTCATGATTCGGGCCATCGGCAAGCTGAAAGACAAAGCGCGCCGGGCAGAGACTGCTATGAAGCTGCGGTGCAGGCGTCTTGGGGGGTCGGACTCCATCGAGCGGGACAGCCCGCCGTTTGATGATCCGGTGGCCATCATCCCCTGGTGCTTTCACGAGCTGGCGCACCTTGCCTACGAAGTGGCCACCGCCAAGACGATGCCGCCAGGGGTGGCGGACAGGGTCGCGATCCTCGCGCAGTCCGGGTTTCTGCCGTGCAACGGGGAACTCGGGAGAATATCCGACCGAGTCGACGAGCAGACCGTGGAGTAAATGCCGCGCCTGTCCATAGAGCGTCGCCTAGAGCGGCAGTTGGCGGAGTCGTCCGAAGCCCAGCGGTTTACGGATATGTCCGCCGTGGTGCGTCGGCTCCATCTTGGATCGGCCAACGTCCCGGAAAAAACTGTACTACTCGACGAGCGCGGGGGGGAATGGAAGGCGGGCGAAGCCACCGCAGATGGCTATCTTCCGGTGTCAAGCGTCGTCGTTGGATACAGCCGCAAGGCCAAGGTGGGCGACCGTCTGCACTGGTCAGGGGGAAGCGTCGAGCTGTGCGCCGATACCGTTCTGCACATGGGCGGAGTCTGGGACCACTTGGCCCAGCGGTTCCGCACTGGAGAGGATGGGAAGCGCGACAGGGGAAAGGGGGCGCTTGTCATCGATGCGATGGAATCCCAGCTGTCTGCGCTGGCGTGGCTCGTCGAGCGCATCGAAGCATTTCGCGACAAGCGTCCGCACCCCCAAGCGGCCGGGCTGCTGTATGACGACCGGCGCGGCGGTAAATCCTTCGTCGCGCTGCTTGGCGTGGTCCTGTCGTGTCTGGAGTGCCCCCATATCGACGGGTCGCCGATTGAGTGCCGAGTGGTGACGCAGACCATCGGGGCACGCGACGAGCTCGACGAGGTCTTCGCGTTTCTCAATCTAAAGGGGATTGGGTGGGCGAATTTCTCCGAGCTGCCCAAGAGGATGTGGCGGTTTGTGACCGGAGCAAAGATCCGGTTCCTGACGACAGACAACTCCGACACGACGCTAGAAGGCCGAATGGACATCGTTTTTTTGAACGAAGCGGCCCTGTTCACACGGAATGTGTACGAGCAGATCATTCGAGCCACGCAAGACCGGCGCGGCTTCGGAGTCCTGGCGACAAACAAGCCCAAAAAGCCGCGCGGGAATTGGGTGTCTCTCATGTGGCAGGGGGCACAGAGAGACGAGGCAGAGGGGAACATCCCGGCCGTTGCGTGTCTGCGGGTGAATCCCAGGGATAACGCTTCGGTAAATCAAGAGGCCAAGGGGCCGATTGCGCGCTCCATCATGTACGCAAGAGGAGGAGAAGACGACGACATGGACGAAGGAACGATTGCCGAAGCTGGCGTAAAGCTGTTTTCGCCTCCGTGGGATGAGGCTTTGCACTGCTTGCCGCTGCCCGAGCTGGGCCTAGTCGACATCACCGAGGAATACACCCGCACCGCCTACGGGAAGGGATTCCCATTCATCGTTGGGCATGACTACCAGTACCAGTGCGCCGGGTCGGCCTGGCGTCTGTTTGCCCCAGGTGGCGATCCGCAGCTGGTGCAGATGTGGTGCATGTGGGCTCGATGGCTGAATGAGGACGGCGACGAGAACGACCTGCTGGACGAAATGGAAGCAAGCGGATTCAACTCGCAAAACTGCCTTGTGATCCCGGACTGCTCGGGCGGTAGTCAGGGAGGGCAGCACAAGCACGGAGTCGAACCGCCGAGCTTCGACCGGCTCCGGCACAGGGGCTACCACTTGCAGGAACCCACCGAGAAGCGAGGGGCACAGAGCAAGCACGCGAAGAATCCCCCGGTGGCAACGTCGCTGATGAGGTGTAGGAAGTGGATCGCCGACGGCCGCGTGTTTGTCGCAAAGACTCAGGACGCTGCGAAGATGTCGCGCGCCTTTCTCCGCTGCGATGCGTACCAAGACAAGTTTGGTGACTTGCGCGCGAAAGGTTCGTGGGCCCACTTGATAGACACGTTTCGTTATCCGCAGTGGTGGGTCCAGCGCTGGCAGCTGGAATTCGCAAGGGTCGCGAGCTCGCCACGGGCTACGCGCCTATCGATCAATCTGCGCTGAGCCGCGAAGGCGCATCCGTACCTTTGCCTGTGATGCGCATCGAAACGCCTTCCCTATCGGAAACAGTCCTTGGTAAGCGGCTCATCCAAGTAGTGAGCGGAGTAGCGCAGGCTGCGGACGCACTCCGCAACGCATGGGCGCAGACTCCGAGGCCAGCCCCGCCTACCGTCCAGCCGCAATCACTTGTGAGCTCTTTCCTCGCGGCCGGTCGTCGCGCGGTCGGGATGCCGAATAACAAGGGCGAGTTCCAGCTTGGACGCTGGGAGGAGCAGCGCTACCTACACCAGCAAAACGAAGCGCTGTCTCTGCTGATTCGCAGCCAGGGTGCCCGATACGCCAAGACGACGGACGGAATGGGCATCGAGCCTTATGCCTGGGGGGCCGGGCAGATCAGCGAGATCACCCCGATCCGGATTGCGCAGGCGCAGCGCAGGGCGACTCAAAGCGGTTACGTCGATCAAAAAATCGACCTGCATACGCGGTTTTTGCGTGAGGACTCCCATGTGGGCGGAGTCGACGCGATCCGACGCTCGGTGTTCTACCGCGCACCCTTCCGCGTAGCTCCGAGCCGGGGTGACGTGCGGCCCGTAGCGATCCTACTGGCCAACGCGGTGCGAGCGGCACTAGAGCACTTGGACGGATTCCGCACGACCTGCGCAGAGATTGACGGATCAATGACCGGCTTTGGCGCCGGGGAGCTCGTTTGGCGGCCGGGGGTGCGGCTCGCCATCCCTGCGGGAAACATCACCATCACCGCAGAGTCCGAAGTGATCACCAGCATCGAGCCAATCGGGCCGAGATACTGCGCCTTCGATGTCGTGACCGAGCGGCCCTATCTGTGTTTTGGGCCGCAAGAGTACGTCGACCTTGTCGACGAGTCGCCGCAGAAGTTCATGATCGTAAAGGGGGATGGTCAAGCCGCACTCCCAACGCGCTTTCGTGGGTGGGGATGGGCCAATGATTGGCTCTCGTACTTGGGAGCGCTCGACCTGGAGAAGCTGGGCATCGTCATTGAAACCTTTGGCGTTCCGACGCCATACCTTCAGCGGAACGATCAAGGCATCGTCACAGACAGCGAAGCGGCGCAGGCCCTCGCGCTACTTGCAGACATCGGAACGGGAAAGCCCGGTGTCGTGTCCGGCCGGATGGGCGAGCTCAAACACTCCCCTGTGCCTGCGGGTCTGCAACCCCTGCACGCTCAAATGTTGTCAGTAGTCCGCACCGAGCAGAGCAAGCGGATTCTCTCGTCGACGCTGCAAACGCAGCTTGACAGTAACGGATCGTGGGCGGCGGCGGACATCCACGAGGGGCAGGAAACGAAGATAACTCGCATCGATACCTATCTGACCGGGGAAGCCTTCCGTACGCAGCCGCTACGGTGGCTTGTCGATGTCAATGCAGAGAGCTGGGCGCGGGCGTTCAGTCGCTACATTCCGGGGGGCGTGACTCCCGACGATCTGCGCGCCGTGCGTCTGGAGTGCGAGTTTGTTGTGACGGACGAAAGTCCAGAGACTCGCATGAAGGTTTTTGCGGCGGCAAAAGCGCTCGGAGTGGAAACAGACCCCGAGCAAATCCGCGAGGAAGCGCGCATCAGACAGCCGCTTCCGACTCTGCGGCTCGTCGACAGCGAGGCCGCACCAGAACCGCAGCCCAGCGAGGCAGCGCAGGCCGAGGACGGGAAAGCACAGGGAGGGCACGACGATGGCCACGTTTAATCTGTACGGAGACATTACCGGGGACGGTGCGACCTCTGGTGCGCTCGCGTGCATCCTCGAAGGTGCGGCGCAGCAAGGTGAAGAGACGGAGCTTCATATCTTCAGCCGTGGCGGCGATGTCTTTGAAGGGTTCTCTCTGGCCTGCGCGGTCAAGAACCATGGCGGGCGTGTCTCTGCCGTGGTGGATGGTTTCGCAGGCTCTGCCGCGACGTTCCCGCTCGCAGCATGCCGCCCGGTCAAGATGCACGCGGAATCGCTGCTGTATCTGCACCAGCCTTGGATCTTGGCGGAGGGCTACCCCGAGCAGCTCGACAAGTCCGCCAAGCTGCTACGGCAGATCGAGCAGACCATGATCGATATGTACGCGGCCCGCACCGGCAAGCCGCGCGACGTGGTCCGAGGATGGATGGTATCCGAGACGTACTTTACCGCTGCCGAAGCGCTGGCGGCCGGTCTGTGCGATGAGATCATTCCGTCAAGCCGGGGCACGATTCCGCAGGCGTCGTCACGGTATGCGCTGCAAGTGATGGCCGCAGTGCGGACACCGCTGCCCGCTGAGTGGATCAAGCACTTCGCGAGCGGCGGACAGATCAAGAAAAGTGCGGTGCGTACCTTTGCTTTCGCACGGAAGAAACCGAAGCAACAGAAACCCAAAGCGAGGGCAGCAAGAATGAACCCGGATGAAGTCCTAAAGAAACTCGGCTTGGCCGAGGGGGCGAGCAGTGACGAGATCATTGCTGCCCTTGTGAAGTACTGCGGAAGCGACGACAGCGACGAAAACAAGATCGCGCTGATGTCTGCTGCTGTCGGGATGATGACGCAGCACAGCGAGCCGGACGGCGACGAGGAAAGCCCGAAGATGAAGGCCCTTGCGGCTGAAGTCAGCGAGCTGCAAGCCGCGCTCAAAGCCAAGGCCGAAGAGTCCGAGACTCCAGAGGCAAAGGCCGAAGCGGCACAGGCGAAAGCCAAGGCGGCCGTGGCTGCTGGTCAGTGGCCGAGCGCTGATGAGAAGTCGCTGGCGAAGCTGTATGCAGAGGGCAAAAACCCGCCTCTTTTTGCCAAGGGTCGTTTTTCCCCTCGCGGAGTGAACTACACCACCGGAGGAAAGCCCAACGCAGCTGCGAAGCCTGACTTCGGAACCACCCCCAACGGTGAGGCCCGAAAGAGCGCAGACAGTATCTGGGCGCAGGTTCAAAAGCGCACGGGCGAGCTCCGCCGCGACGACGTGAAGTAACCCACTCAAAACAGAGAGAACAGAAACATGACGGCACTTGCTTCGCGGTTTACGCAGTCCATCTCACCGGCCGGTAACTATCGGCAGACCAAAGCGCGGAAAGTCGGCGCAAACGTCGACCTGTGGGAAGGCACCCTTGTCATGCTCGACGCTGGCGTGGCCAAGCCCTACACGGCAGCAGGATATGCAGCCGGGGCGACGCTCGCAGGCTTCCCGGAATGCACGATCTCCAACGCTACCGGATCGGTCGTCACCCAGGCCTACCCGAACACCTTCTTTCGTGGCTGTGAAATGACCATTTCTGGCAAGGCCGGAGATCTTCCGACCGAGGCCAACGTCGGCGGCCCGGTGTACCTGAAGGACAATTTCACCGTCGGAAAGACCAACTCGGGAACAGATCAAGCGGTCACTTTGCTGGAATCGACCGAAACCCGAAACGACGGCTACTACCTGATTCTGCTTCCGTAGTGGGAAGCCGGAAGGACAGAGACGAACATGCGTAATTCAGGATTGACGGGTATTCCCGAAGTCGATCTGCTTCTCACCGAGATCAACACGGATCTTGCTCAACGTCCGATCGCGCCGAATGCAGCACATTCGCGCCTCGCCTGGTGCCGTAAGGAAGGCAAGGTGGGGCAGCGAACGATCTTCCAGCTGCCGTGGTTCGGCAATGCGTGGCAGAAGAAGAGCATCTACGAGCAGACGAAAGGCACCAAGCCCGCCATGGTGTCGTTTGACGTGGAAAGCGATATGTGGGGCCCCGATGGTGAGTTGATTCCTGCGCTCACCCGCGCCTGCGACATCTACGGGATCGTGGAGAACAATCTTCCGACGATGCTTGCGCAGGGCGCTGTCGAACTCGATCGGCAGTTTGGCCAGCTCATCGCAGACGGTGTCACCACCAAGACGCTGTACGACGGGAAGAATTTTTTCGCCACGGACCACGAGGCGAACCCGAACAAGCCGGGCATGAAGACCTTCTCGAATTACAAGGTGGGTCGCGCGCTCGATGATGCCGGTATCGTCGCCACGATTGAAGACCTGGAAGACATGCCAGGGCCCGACGGCAACCTGCTGGAAATGCCCGGCGATCTGGTGATCTTCTGCTCGACCGGAGCGCAGCGCCGCACCGCTCGCACCCTCATGAATGCGGGTTTGATTCCGTCGAGTGTCGGAACGGCCACGCAGTCGAACGTGATGCAGGGCGACGCCGATGTGATGCGTCTAAAGAGCCTGAAGTCCAAGGGAAGCGGCAAGTACTGGGGCATCGCCAAGATCTGCACGGACAAGCACCGGCCGTTTGTGTTCGACAATCCGATCCCGATGTTCGCGTACCTCACGGGGCTGGCCATCAATGATCAGCTCAACGTGACGATGGACGCGAGCATTCAGGGCGTAAAGGGTGCCCACGGCTTCGGGTATTTGTGGCCGCAGCTTTGTGTGCTGTGCGTCGAGCCGTAACCCGCACCCCTTCGCCGTGTTCGTACCTTTGCGATCATGGCGATCCTCACGAGAGCCCAGCTCATCGAAGCGCTAGGCGGCGACGCTAGCGCGGCCCAGCTCCTACCCGACCGGGCAACCGGAGACATCGATTACAACAAGCTCGACGGAGCGATCGCGGATGCGATTGGCGACTGCGAAGCCGCGCTCGGTTCCCGATACCAAAACGAGAGCGCTACGCCATCGGCCAAGATGGTGCGGATCGCGCGCCAGCTCGGCACCTACTATGCGTGGGGCCGGGCCGGTAACAAGGCGATGCCCGAGCTCGTCAAACAGCTTTACGGAGCTGCCCGCCAGGACCTGCGCGACATCGAGAACAGCGCCAGCAAGCCGGGCGAGACTTCGGAAACCCGGTTTGGTTCGTACATCGACAACGGCGGAGGCGGCTCACGGTGGACCTATGGAAACCTCCGACACGCCGGAATCTTGGGGCGCCGATGAAAATCAAGGTCACTCGGACGGGTGACTTACTCAAACGACTGGAGGAGCGCGCGCGGAGTCCGCAGCAGCTCCTAAAGCAGTTTGGCGGATACCTTCGGTCCGGTGCAAAGGACAAGATCGCGTCGGGCGAAGGGATGGCGCCATGGGCCGAGTCTACGCGCCGGAAGTATGAGCAGGCGGGAACGGGGGCTGTCACAGCTCGCGGCGGAGTCCGCACCAGCTACGCGCGCAACCTGGACAAGTTCCTAAAGCGCAAAGGGAGCAGCGAGGCCCGCGAGGAGCTGCGGAAGCTGTTTCGCGGCGGCCGGGCTGATGACTCACAGAGCCGACCTATTCAGCGCCTACAAAGGCGGCTCGACCGTGCCAAGAAGGACAAGGAAGCCGGGAAGCGGGTCAACATCGGCAAGCGGAAGATCGAGCGGCACACGCTGCTAGGGAAGCTGTATGCGACCTTTGCAAGCCGACTCGAAGGAAAAACGCGCGTCATCGTCGAGAATTTCACCGGATTCTCTGCGGCTCAGAATGACGGCGCCGTGGTGGGTAACGGGGCCTCGATCCCCTCACGCAAGTTTTTGGAGATCACCGCAGACGCTCGTCGATGGATGGCAGAGCGCACCTTGGATTTTCTACTGAGGGACTGAGCAACAGATGAGCGTCGAAACACTGATCACAGACGTAGAGAGCGCGCTGCTTCGGTTTGTCCGCTGGGGCCTTGCTTGGCGTCGACCCGAAGCCGCAGACTTGGCGGCACTCATTGCCCGGCCGGTCAAGGTTCTGCCGCAGTGGGCGCTCGTCTATGTGGTGGCCGAGGGAGTGCTGTACGAGTGGGACGCAGAGAGCACGGCGGCCGAGTCACTGCCGAACGTGGCGAAGTCGTCTGCGCAGCTGCCCACGGACCACGGCCGCTGGGTGCGGATCTTGTCGACTTTGTCCTATGGAGCCGGACGCATTCCCCTTGCCCAAAAGCGCGACGGGTATTTGCGCATCATCGAGAGCTATGCTTCCGACGACGGGCCAGACGCAACGATAGAACGCTGCTTTGATAACTTGCCGTCGGTGATGGTGCAATTTACCGGCGACAAGGTCAAAAGCCAAAACAACACACCGGGGACGTTCTACGCCTCCGGTCTGAAGTTCAAGCTGCTCATCCTGTCGCAGAACCTGCGGGAGGCTCCAAGCGCGACGCAGGGCCCACGCTCGGCGACCGAGGCTCTCGACGACCCCGGCGCATACCGGATCATTGGCGACCTGCGGCGGCTGCTGTGCGGTCTGTCGTTTGACAATGGGGTCGACGGTGTCGAGCGCATCGAGATCGGTAACTGCTCACTCGAGTTTGAGGACATCGATCGGCGCGTGTACGTGTGGTCCATGGATGTCCTCGTAAAGACGACATTCGAGATCGTCGACGAGGATCTTGCCGCTCTGCATATCCGAGCGCAGCCTGCGCTTACGGAGTGCCCCGCACCAGTATTTGACAAACAGAACTATGTGGCTGTCGGCGGTGGGCTCGACGAGGGAAAGGGCCCGGGACTATCCCGAACGCTTGACGAAACGGTGGCCGTAGTGGGCGGAACCCCGGTGGCCGTCGCTGCGCAGAGCATCACCTTCGCCGCATCGTCGGACACCTACCGCGACCTAGACAACGCGGGAGCGTGGCACTTCGCAACCGTCGCCTCTGGTGTCGCGCCTGCGCTTCCGGTGGCTGGCAGGCTGCGCGTAGGAGTCACCCGGACGGATGGCGCCGGGGTCGTCAGCGATTCGGCCCTGTGCTCGTTCTCGGTGCCGTACGGCGACGCAATCGACATCGTGTAGCTCTGCCCTCCGTACCTTTGCAAGCACTCAGACACACACGAGGGCTTGCACGATGACCGCACCTTTTCAGCCTCTAAAGCTTCCTGCAGGACTGGAGGAGCCCGGAATTTACGTGGGCTTCGTTCTCGACAGCGACCCCGGCCTGTCAGCTCCCAATAAGCGGGAGCTCATCTTCGGCTACATGACCGCAGGCTATCCGGGGGTTCCTGATGCCCCTGTTACGGGCTTGAACATCACCGACGTAGAGAACACGTTCGGGCCGAAGTCGATGCTTGCGCACCGATACGCAGCTGCGAAAGCCGAAGTCCCGATCGGGTTTGAAGCCATCTTGGTTCCACTCCTTGAACCCTCCGCCGGGACAGCTTCGGCGATCACTTTCGAGATCACGGGCGAGCCGGTAGCCGGGGTGCTGTCGAGCGCAACAGCGGCGACCGCTGCGGACACCATGACGGTCAGCCTGCGCGGACGTAGCGTGCAGGTCGGAATCCGCAAGGATGACACTTGGGAAGCCATCGCCACGGCGGCAAAAACGCTGTGGGATGATCTCTACAACGCACCCGCAGCGATGACCCGAGCTGGCGCAGCGCTCACGCTGACTGCCCCCCATAAAGGGGCCTTCGACAATGGAGCGCTGACCATCACCTTTGCGAGCGGCGGCACCAGCGGCATCGCTGCAAAGATCGGGACTCTCACCGTGTCAGGCATCGCAGGAGCTGCGGGAACCGTCACGGTCACGATGGGCAAGCACACTGCGACCGTGGCCGTAGCCAATACCGACGCCGCCACCGTCACCGGGTCGGCTCTTCTCGCCAAGATCAACAGCACGTCTAACCCGGTGCGCATCGCGCAGCCTGGGACTGCTACCGGCGTGCTCACGGTCTTTACGCGCAACGGTCGGCCCGTGCGGCCGCTGAAGATCTCATCGGCTGAAACCGGCATCGCTCCGCAGGCCGTGGCGGACTCCTTCGGAACCGCTGGGGCCGGGCTGCCCTCGATCTCCGCAGCGCTCGCCAACTTGGCCGCGCTCGATGAGAGTTATAAAGCGTGGTCGCCTTTCTGGAGCTCCACGGCCGAGCTGTCTTCGATGGTGACGAGCATCGAGGCACAAGCGGCGGCCCCGTACCAAAAGGGGCAGATGGCGGTGATCTCTGTGGTCGGCTCCTTTGCGGAGTTGGCAGCGGCGGACCTTCAGAGCGCGACCACTCCCAAGCTCAACAGCTCGATCCGGTATCCGGTTCTCTGGGCGCAGTGCGCGCCCAACGCAGATTGGGAGTTGAATGTTCGGCTATCTGCCGCCATCGCTGGCGACGATTTGGTGGCCTCTGCTTCGCGCAATTGGGACGGGTACGAATTCCACGGAACCGAGGACGCACCGCTTGTTCCGATTCACCCCGCAGACAGGCCCACGGTAGACGAGCGGAACGCGGCGATTGCCACGTATCGCACCGCTCCTATCACCGTGAACAGCAAGGGAAACATGGCGCTGGTCTGGGGTGGCAACACCTACAAGCCGCGCGGTTTCAAGGACGCCAAGCTGCGAAACATCTCGGCGCAGCTCACCCTCGATTACTACACGGCGGATCTGCGTTCCTATCTGTCGTCTCTGTTCGGAGCAGATAGCCCGACCGGCGCAAAGAAGATCAAGCAGCTGTCTGAGCCGCGCACGGTCAACACTGTCAAAAAGGAATCGGTAGAGGCTGCGGTGTATCGCTGGATCAAGCGACTCGACGAAGCTGATTTGTTTGACGGAGCAGAGTCCAAACGGGACGCCATCAAGGCTGCAATCATCGTTTCGCCGACGCGAATTGATGTCAACGTGCCGTTCAGCCCGCTGGCAGATCTCAACATCCTGGCCGTTCAGGGAATCGTGCAGTAACGAACAGAGGCCGGTTTTGACCGGCCGGGGAGTGCGCAAATGGAAGGCTTGGGAAGAATCCCGGTCAGCATCAATGGCGTGACCGCTGCTGGTGTGACCGATGTCAGCTTCGACGAAAACAAAAACCAGAATCTGCGGGTGACTGCGGATCAGCAGACAGTGCGGACAGCGGGAAAGGGTAAGTACAAGTTCTCGCTCGACGGCGTGCTGCTGAAGTCCAAGCAGATCATCATGGCTCAGATTGCCGCCGCAGAGCAGCAGGGGGAGCTCAATATCGGCTACATCGTCGGAGGCGATGAGTTCCTGCTGGTCGACTGCGGCACGGACTCGATCACGGTCAGTTCTGACAGCGATGGAAAGGGAGACTTCAAGATCTCCGGAGTCGCCACCGACCGCTTGCAGGTGCGCTAGTCGTGGCCACCTTCGGCAACATCCTAGAGCGTCGCGGGGGGTCCGCCATGACTCCCCACATCATCACGCTGACGCTTGCTCTCCCCGACAAGCAAGGCGGCCCCCCGATCGTGGATTCCTACGAAGTGGCGCTGCTTCCGGTGTCAATTCCCAAGCAGAGCCGGGCCATCCGTGCGGCTGAGCAGTACATCAAGGACCGTCAAGAGCTCGGACTTGGCGACGCTCCACAGCCCAAAGATGAGCTGCTGTTTCGGTTCTTTTTGGAAGCGATGCGCGACCCCGCAGAGCTCCGGAAAGCGTTCGTCGAAAGCAAGAACGTGGACGCCTTCCGGGAGTCCTTGATCGGCGAGCAGCTCGACTACCTGACCGCAGAGTACAAGCGGCTCATCGAGTCCGAGTACTCCGAAGTCGTCCTCGATGCGAACGCGGTGAAGAGCGGCGCCAAAGAGTTTTTTCAAGACAGCCAGGGCTAGCGGTCAAGCTGCTGGCTTGCACGATGACCGATTGGTTTTGCGTGCGCTCTGTTCACGCAATTCACGACGAGGACGCAGTCCGGTGGAAGCTGTGCCACACGGCTGCGTTTGACTTCATCCACCCTCCGCCCCCGAAGAAAAAGTGAGACATGGCCAAAGAGAAAGCATCCGTAGAAGTCTCGCTCGATGGCACAGCGGCTGCCGTCAGTGACATCAATAAGCTCGATGCTTCGTTGAATCAGGTAGGGCGGAAAGCTTCCGAATGGGGGAAGAAGACGTTCGGTAGTTTGACAGGTCTGGCTTCTGGGGTTTTGGGCGAAGTCACGGCTCTCAAAGGGTTGAGCATTGGCAATGCCATCAGAGACGCCAAAGCGCTTGACATGGCAACGGCCAAGTTGGGGCAGTCCGCTGGCATTTCGGGAGCAAAGCTGCAATCCAGCTTTGACCAAGCGGAAAAGAAAACGCTCATATCATCGGTGGCAATGGCCGAGTTTGCCAGGTCGCTTGGCAGAGCTTCCTATGACGGAAAGTTTGCAGCCGGGTCAGTTGAGTCTCTAGCCGTGGCGGCCCTGGCCGCCGGTCGCGACCTGTCAGATGAGGCGGGGTTCAGTCTGGCAATTCAGCGCGTCGGATTTGATGCCAGCCAGTCGATGACCGAGATCGAGCGTATGGCCGACATGGCCGATCGCATGCAGACGATCGGAGGTCCAGTAGCGTTGCGTGACACGCTCGCATCTTTGGGGCCCCTGCTCGACAGCGTCGCAACGTCTAGCGACGAAAGCCGGATCAAGCTGGAAGCCCTTGTTGCGGTAATGGGAAAGGGACTCAAGCTCGGTCAAGCGCAGGCCGTGGCGGGCGGCGCTCTTTCCACGGTCAAGAGTCGAGCTCTCGACATCGAGCGACTCACTGGCAAGCGAGTACTCAACGACAAGGGCGAAGTTACCGACCCCACCGCAGCACTTGCCGACATACAGGCGATCACTCGAAAAAAGTTCAAAGGGGACCAAGGCGCTCAACGCAGAGCGTTGATCTCGGAGTTCGGAGCCGAGCTGGGATCAATGATTATGTACACCGACTTTTCGCAGGTCGGAAAGCTGGCGAAAACAGCAACGGACAAAGGCGGAGTTCAAGCAGAGGCCAACAAGGCACGAGAGACCGCAGCAGGAAAGAGGGTCCAAAAACAATTGGCCGTTGAGCAAGCCGCCAGAACGACGGCCGCTAAGGCAATGTCGTCAGCGAATGATGTGATGCAGGATCCCAATGGCGGACCAAGCTTTCAAGACTCCATGGTTGAGGCGGTCACAGACCCAGAAGGTTTTGCAAAAAAAGTTACATCGGCACCTTGGCTAACGCTGCGCGATAAACCAGTTTTTCCGTGGCAGCGTGAATATTGGCCGGGGGGATCATCTGCTAAGACAGCGAACGCATCGAGCGGACAGGTTTCGAATTCAAATCTATCTCCGCTCATCCCCCAGCAACAAAAGGCAAACGGCAATTCGGGCGAAGCCATCACTGCAGCCTTGGCTGAAATGGTATCGGCCCAACGCGAAACAACCGAGCTACTGCGTGGTCATCCATCGGCTGTAGCCGATGCGCTGCACCGCGCGCCGCTGAAGGTGTCCGTACCGAAGAACCCCAACGAAAAGAAGGGGAACTAACATGGCCGTTCAGCTCACGAACGCGGAAGCGTTCCAGTTTGAAACGATCGACGGGGAGCGCTTGGAGCTATTCGGGGCGCTGCTGTCTGTTACCGATGAGGTCGACACCGGCCTTGTCGAGCATCAGGTGGTGAAGCGATCCGGAGCCATACACCAAAGGGTCGGCGCCAAGCCGCGCACAAGCGAAGCTCGGTGCATCATCCACGGCCCGACCGTGACAGCGCAGTACAAACGGATCTGCGATGTCCTCGAAGCGCAGCCCGAAGGACGGATCACGCACTTGCGCTGGGGTTCCTACCGCGCTGTGTGCAAGTCGGTATCCGCAACGGAAACACCAGGCGATGAGATCGACACAATCCTGTTTACGCTCAAGTTTGCCGAGACGGGTCTGCGCGCTCCTCCCAAGCCCGCCCCCGCCGCCAAAGCAGCCACCACCGCAACCCAAGGGGCCCAAGTCGCCACGCTGACGGCCGGGGAGTCGGCGGCAATCGCAGCAGCTGGCGCGGCAGTGTCTGCCCGTGCAGCGGGCTACCTTGTGGCAATCGGGAACGCGGAGACAGGACTTGGCAATCTGCCCGATGTGGACGCGAGCCTTGCGACGCTTGCGCAGGCCGTGGCGGATCTCGATGCGCTCAACGCTCCCAAAGAGGCCCGGCGCGCGGCTGTGCTTGCGCTGGCAAGCGCTGGGGAAGCTCGGAATCGTCTGCTTGCTGGGCGTCCGCCGCTCATCCCCTACCCGGTCGTGTCCGTTGAAAGCCTGAGTACGCTCTGTCAACGCCTCTATGGCAAGCGTGCCAACGATCGCAAGGCGGAGATCTTGCGCCTCAATCGGATCGCTCGGCCCTATGCGATGCCCGGCGGCCTGGTGCTGCTACTGCCCGATCCTTCCTACCGAGTCAAAGAGGGCTGACCAAGCTGCCTTCGTACCTTTGGGGGCATGACGCCGATCGGAGTCGTTACCAGCATCCCCACCGACCCTCCCAAGACGGGAGCGGCCGCGGCATCCTTTGAATCGACCGTAGGGCTCGCGCTCGAGTTCACGGGCAAGGCTTCCGCAGGGGCGGGGACTCTCACCTTGCTGCGGTGGTTTTCGGGGCTTCCTGTTCCGGCCTGGAGGCCATGGAAAGAAGACCGCCCGATCGTCGTCGATTCGGCGAAGCCTGGCGGGTTCTTCTCGGGCGTGCAGGTGATTGGCCAGTACAACTCAGCGCACTGGCTGCTTTTGTCAGAGGGCGGCGCGACGATTGATGACTGCTACTGCGCGCAGGCTGACTACAAGAGGCTGAGCTAATGGGCGACAGCTTCGGCCTAGACCCACGTAAACCCGGCGGCAGTGGGTCCGGGTACGGCCTGTCACCGGGAACGACACCGGGCAGCGTGCTTGTGTGGACAGGATCGGCTTGGGTCGAAAAGACCAGCGGCGATCATGTACTGCTCGCGCTGCTGTCCGATCCCACGGCGGATTCGTCCTATTTTTGCAGCTGGTTTACTGGGGGATTTGTTGCACTAGATAGCGCAAAGCGCACGCTATCTACGCCAGATTACGCCCTCGTGACTGGATATGTTGCAACAGAAGCGGAGGTTATAGACCGTCTCAGCGTGAAATTTTCGAGTGCGCTTGCGGCTGATTACACGATATCCGCTTGGGTAAAATCAAGCGGCGGCACAGAGGCTGACGCCGGGGTGGCAATCTCGTGCCTGACCGGGGACGTCTTTAGTCAAAACCTTGTCGATACCATCACGCTTGCCGCTGGCGATGAGCTGAAATTCTCAATCAACGGCACGCTAACCATTCAGCATCTAAACATCACCGGCCGCAGACGAGCGGCCTAAACCAAGACCACAAAGGAGTTATCACGCTATGCCTACCGCATATCTTCCCTATGTTGCCAACGGTCAATTCGCGGCCTTTCTCGATACCGGAGAGAGCACGATCCCGATCGGTTCGCCTGTGACCTTCGCCAACAATCCGACGGTGGCGGGAACGCCTCTGCTCGTCAAGCTGGCAGCCGACGGAGCCCGCCCCGACGCGGTCGTGTCTGTCTCAATCGATCTCGGCGCGGTCAATGGCGGACGTGCGCAGGTCCGAGGAATGGCGACGAACCGCGTGCTCCTCGGTGGCAACGCTTCCGCAGGCGACCTTCTGAAGGTCAAGAGCGGCAAATTCGTGAAGTGCTCCGTCGGCGATCAGGGCTGGTTTCGCGTCGTCGGCAAGCCTGGAACGGCGTTTCTGAGCGGCGACCTCGTCAACGTCGAGCCAACGGAATTGACCGCGACCTAAGCCACACTGACCGCCGGTAATCCCCCCCCCGTACCTTTGCCAGCATGAGCGAAGGTACGCAGACCACTTGCCGTGTGAACGTCAACGGCACCACCGTAGAAGAGATCCTTGATTGGGACTACTCCGATGATGTGATGAGCATCGCGGAGGAGTGCCATTTTACCGTCGACAACAAGGCGCGGAAGTATCGCGACCTTCTACGCATCGGCGATAAAGTCGAGTTCATCCTGCAAAATCCGTCAGTGAATGGCGGCGCTCCGACCGTCAAGCACCGAGGGCGCATCGTTCGCAGGCATCCCAAGTACAACCCGCGAGACGGTAGCACCATCGGAATCACCAGTGCCGATCTTGGCTGGCATCTGCAAAACTGCGACGCTCCGCTGTGGCTGTCACTGAAAAACAAGACCTACGCCGACGTGTGCGACCCAGCTACGAGTAAGTTTTTTGATCCGTCCTGGGGGTTCACGGGGGTTCGCTTCGACGGAAATATCCGTCGCTCGCTCAAGCAGGGGGTCGCAGTTGCCGCATTGCAGGCACAGAAGGTGCTCGACGTGGTGCATGTGATCCAAATCGAGCCGGGCGATAAGGTGTTCGACAAGCTTGTGCAGTACAGCAAGCGGATCAACCTGCTTGTCAATGTTTCTCCTGACGGTCAGCTGTGCTGCTTCCTGCCTGACTACAACCAAGAGCCGCTCTACTACATTCGCAACGTCGACGGCGATGAGTCAAACAACGTGCTCGACTGCGAGGCAGAAGAGGACGCCAAGACACGCTGGACGGAAGTAACGGTGGTAGGCGAGCAGGTCGGATGGGATGGCCCCAAGGACGCGCAGAACCCGAACGCCACAAAGAAGCGGGGAAACGTCCGCCACCCTGGCAACCTTCCGTTTCTCCATCGTCACACCGTAGCCGACGGTGAAATGTACCAGAACGGCTTAGCCCAAAAGCACGCTGAGTGGATCTACAAGCGGGGGCGTTTTGATGCGTGGTGGGTCAAGTACACCGTCGCAGACCATCATCAAAACGGCCATTGGTGGGTCGCTGACACCATGGTCTATGTCGTCGACGATGAGCTTGGCTTGGCTGGCAACTACTACGTGCAGTCGGTGCGATGCCGGGGGAGCAAGACCGGCGGCGATACCACCGAAGTGGTAATCAGGCTGCCCGGCCTGCTGTCGGCATCGCTCGGGGTTATCGCCGATCCCACCTTCCGCACGCCTCCCTCGGAATCCACCACGGGAACACCACAGGCAGCGCCATGAAGATCGCAAGCATCATCAGGAAGCTCATCCTACGGGGCCGCACTTCGGAGGGCTGGTTTTCGGCAGAGAGCTGGCAGACCGCACCGGACGAACCGCAGCCTACGTTATCGGCTCGACGAGCGCAGCACTACGGGCTGACCACCGAACCGCCAGACGGGGCCGAGCTCGTCGCGCTGGGGGTCAACGCAGGCGGCGCAAACCTCGTCTCTGTGGCGGAGTATGTGACCGGCGAGCCGCAGATCGAAGGCGGGGAAGTGCTGCTGTGGTCCAAGTACGGGCAGCGGATCAAGCTCGCGAAAAACGGAGACGTTGTGGTGCTGCCCGCAGCTGGGCGCGACGTGGTTCTAGGTGACGATGGGAGCGGCGACATCGGGAAGATCGTCACCGTGGGCGAGCTGCGCAAGATCTTGCAGCTCATCAAAAATCACGTTCACCCAGAGACGGGAACCACGACGGGACAATCACCCACGCTGGCAACCATCACCCTTGCCGGTTCGCCCAACGTGAAGGCGACCGAGCCACCATAGGCCACTCGTACCTTTGCCCGCATGGATGTTGCTTTTTCGGTGACACGCGGGCGGCTCGACTTCGCCCGAAACAAAGACGGCGACTTCTACCTCGATGACCTCGCGGTCTATGCGGTGCTTGCGACGTTCGTTGCGCACAAAACAGAGTACGCCTTCGACGGCGACCTCGGAACCTTTCGCCACAAGATCACCAAAGATGGATCAGTGACCGGAACGCGCCTTCAGGGGTGCGGCGACGACTGCCTAGAGCAGTGCGTCAACGATGAGCTCATCACCAGCGGAACGTGTCGGGTCGACCGTATGCGTCCCGGCGCTCTGTCCGTCACGCTGTCGTGGAAGTCGCCGACAGGCAAGCCGGGGAAGGTGACGCTGTGAGCCGCGACTTTCTGACGGAGGCGGAAGTGCTCAACCTGGCGATCGCCTATTTCCAGGTGGCCCACACGGACCCTGTCACCGGCCGAGCTCCACAGCTCGGGCCGCGATCATTTCTGGGGCAAGAGGCGCGAGCGCTCGCGCAGACGATTGGCGAAGTACTCGCAGCCGCAAAGGGAATTGACGACGACGCGATCCCGTCCGTCTATATCGACGCTTCCGGGGTGACAAGGACGCGCAACAGTAAGCGTAGCCTTGATGATTGGGCCGACACACTCGGCATTCCCTCGGATGTCCCTGGCAAGTACGGTCGCAAGGGTGCCACCACCGCCAAGAACGGCGGAGCAACGGCGACCGGAACCCCCGGTATCCTGGTGGCCACCGCTGCGCAGCTCACTGACCCGAGCGGAAAGATCACGCTGAAGCTGCGGATCGGCTTCACGATGCCCGGCGGCGGTAGTCAGGCCATCGTGATTGACGCTGTGACCGCTGGCAGCTCGGCCCGCTTGCCGGTCGGGACGCTGCTTCGCTGGACATCCCCCCCGCCCGGCTTGGCGTCGACCTTGACGCTTACCACGGCGCTATCTGGCGGCGGAGATATCGAGACAGATATCGAGCTCGCGCTGCGACTGGTAGCCCGGCTGCGCGACCGTCCCCGAGGGGGCAGCGCATACGATTGGCGCGAATGGACCGAAGCGGCCGTCGACTCGACCGGCTCTTACATTGGCGTCAAACGCGCCTACGTCTACCCGGTGCGGGATGGGGCCGGATCTGTCTCCATCGTGCCGCTCTTTGGTGGCAGCGGAAGAGCTCGCGATCCCGGCGCTGCCGAGGCAGCGAAGATCCTTGCGTGGCTCAATCTGCAAAAGATCGCAACAGACACGGTGTATGTGGTCCGCCCCCGGTTCGTGTCCGGGGAGGAGCTCACCATCACAGCGACCGTCGAGGCCCTGCCCGGCTTTGGCTTCGACTGGAAAGACACCGTAACGACCCATGCGATCAGCGGCACCGGCACCAGCTGCATAGTCGACGTTGCCCCGATGTCTGCGTCGCTTATGGCGGCCGTCGACAACGGCAACAAGCCGCGCATCGCGATCAACTTCCCGGCGCAGGCCGTGCCGTTCCAAGCGCGTGTGACTGCCTACCTCCTCGATTCGCCAGTACCGGGACTGACCACGCTCACGCTCGATGTCGCCATGCCCGCGACCCCGGCCAATTACCGCGTGTATCCCGGCGGAGGCAGCACGATCCCGGTTGCCGCTGCGATCGCCGACTTCGTCGACAATCTCGGCCCGTCGCGGTCAAGTGGCTACGGTGACTCCCGCGACGCTTGGCAAGACGACGTGACGGTGGGCCAGCTCGCGGCGGTAACGCTTGCTGCGGTCGACTCATCGAGCGGCGAAAAGGTCGTGCGCAAGTCTCCCTCGGTTGGGCTTGGCGTCGGTATCACGATCGGTGTCGGCGCGGCCGCTGGCACTGGAGACGACTTCCCGACGTTCGACAATGTCCCCAATCAGGGCCCGCAGCTCGCCGAGCTGAAGGCGATCATTGTTCTGGAGGCTCCATGAGTTCGGAGGAGATCGCCGCATCGATGATCGGCGCCTTCCCGCCGGGCGTTCCCGAGCTCCTTGCGCCTGACGACAAGGACGGCGGATCGGTAACTCGTCACCTGGGGTGCATCGCAAAGACGGTGCAAGACACCGCGATCGCCGCCATCGAAGAACTCGAGCGCGACATCACCCCGCTAACCTGCGGCTCCTACCGGCTGCGGGAGTGGGAAAAAGCGCTCGGCCTTGCCTACAGCCGCACCGCCCGCAGCGGAACGCTTGCAGCTCGGCGCGCTGCGGTGATCTCGCGGCTGCGGGAGTACGGGCCGCCTACGAAGGCGATGCTGCAAGCCGTGCTCGCTCCGCTGCTTGACTACGCCGATCCGACCCAGCTTGTCATTTTGGAGTGCGACCGAGCCGCGCTTCGCACCGCGCACACCTACGCCGGGTCGAAAACGCGCGGTGGGTTCACCTACGCCACCCCGGCCGTGTGGGATTTTTGGGTCAACGATGCGGACTCGGTCGCGCCGGGATGCCCACAGGCAGACCTCACGCTTACCGCAGCTGACCTGTCCAAAGTCGCAGCGGAGATCGAGACACCGGATGGAAGCCACTTCCGGCTCAACTTCGGCCAGCTCGGCCGGGGCCTGTGCATTGCTCGCACCATCCGCGCCTATTGGCAGGGGGTGACGACCAGCAACGTGCTCGGCCGGTGGCGGCTCACGGTTTGGCTCGATGGAGCGGGGCTTGGTGTGCTCAATGATGCGACGTTCTTTTGCGAGGGGTTCGGCCGCCGTGGGCGGTCCGCTGCGCAGTTTGAATGGGCGGCAGTTTACGAGCCGTCGAAGTCGCGAGGGGCCCCGGACTTCGACGCAGCCCGTGAGGCAGTGCGCCGCGTGGGGTTCGCAACCCGGATCGGTGGGCTCGTGTTCCCCGCTGACGCCTCGGTGGGATTGCCTGCTACTGACTACGGCATGATCCCAAATGACAACGCCATACCATCGGGATTCGTTCCCGGATAAGGACTCTGCAAGTGTCTACCTTTCCATTTGTCCCGTATGCGACCTATGCAAACAACAGCGTCCCCAAGGTCACAGGCGATGCGCTCAACGCAGAGCAAGATCTGCTGAATGCTCTGACGTGGCCGGGCTACCTGTGCAGGCCATCCGTCAAGATGCGATGCACGGACGGCGGCACAATCGTAGTTCAGCCGTCACCGATGATGATCTTTGATGCTCCGCTCAACAAGCACACCTACTGCGCCTGGGCCGAGACAACGATCGACTCCACAAGTCTGGATGTTCCGTCCGGGGCTTGGCCTGCTGATAAGTGGGTCTATGTCTATGGCTACAGCGAAAACCGCGTGGGCAAAATCGAGACCAGCGAAACCGCGCCAGCTGCCATCATGCCAGCCGTCGGAGTCTCGACAGCGTCCAAGGTATTCAAAGCCGGCGACGAGTCCCGGAAGTATCTGGGATGCTTCTACAGCGACGGGGCCTTCACCGTTCGCCGGTTCCGCATGTCTGACTTTCAATATGTCAATCTCGATCAGGTGATTGCCCTGTCAGTCAACACTGGCGCAGACCCAGCATGGTCAAGCTATGTTGCTATCGACCTAGCCGACATAGTCGGCCCTGACGCTGTAGAAGCCACGTTTGCCGCGCGCATGATCGGCAACGTCAACCCGTTTGACGTGGTGCTTGAGCTGTCGCCCGATTCTGGGACGGTTCCGATTGTCGCCTGCGAAGTCGAGCCAAATACAGGCGGAGCGTATACGGCGATAAAGAGGTCGCTCGTCGTGATGCCGCTTTTGAGCACGACGATTTACGGCAGGGTCACGCCAGCCCGAGATCCCGACGTTCGCCTCGAAGTCAACGGGTGGAAGGAGTAGCCCGGTGGAAGCTGATAGCTTTATTGGATTGGTCGCCAAGTGGCTTTTCGGCATTGACCCGGCCGTCATCAGCTGGAAACACGTTGCGCTAGCCCTGGTAATGGTTTCGCCAGCGTGGGTCACGGGGCTTATTCGCCTTGTGTGGTATCTTGTGCATATGCGTTTTTTGCGCTCGGCTACCCCTCAGCAGCTGGACGCCTACCGAAGCAACCAGCCGCGTCCGCCAACGATTGTTGGCCCGTTCATCGTGTTTTGGTTCCTGCTTGGGGTGGGGTTCTTGACGGCATCGAGCCGGGCCGGCCAGATGGCAGAGTCGGACGCAGCGTCGGCCAAATCACCTTGCCCTGGTGGATGCCCAGCTGGCAGCACTTGCAACCCCAAGACGAAGGCATGCGAGGCCGCCGCTGCAAGGCCAGGTCACGGCGCTGCGAGATCGTCGCGCAACATGGAATCGACTATCACCAAAGCCGCACCACTCGGAGCCGATCTGGCCCACGATCGATACTATGAAGTCAACGCCAACCCGTCCGACTACTTCGACGGCTCGCCAGAGTCCTAACCTTTCCCCGCTCGATGTGTCTGGAGTGCAAGCAGATCGGCGAATACGGGGAACGGTTCGCAACGTCTCACCGACGAAGCGATATACAAATGGCATTCAAGAGGTAACGAGTTCGACCCTCGTCAGCTCCACAATTCCCCGACGGTGCGGCAGTCCGCCAAGATTCGCCGCACTGTCCGGGGGAACGGTCAGGGAATGGTGTGGATCATTCCGTGGCGTCACGATGTATATGCACAGACCATGCGAACATCGGCGTCCTTTCCTTCGTCGGTGTTTCTCCATGAGATTCCACAACAACAGTGGTAAGTCAGTCTGCCGAGCTCGAAGATGTGCCACGGGAGAGAGCGGCCACACTTACAAGGCTTCCCTTTTTCGAGTGGCTCCGGCGGACCAAGGCCCATTGCTTGCAGTTCGGGCACCGCGCGAAGATCAAAGCCACCTGAAGCTTTGAAGGTTAAGCCACCGCGCCGATCCTGACGCACCGTAAAACCGGCCTGCTTTTTGTTATTTCCTCTCATAGATCGTCCTTTTTTAGCCATTGGCTCGTAGCGGTATCACTTGGGCCAACCGCTCGCGCACGTTGGCCACGTCTCCCGCCTGTTTGGCACCGGGCGCGGCGTAGCTGCGCAGCGTGGTGCTTGGTTTGTTGTGTCCCAGGCTTGCCGCGACAAGGTGCGGCGATGCCCCAGCCTGTATCGCCAGCGTGCTGTGCAGTCCGCGCATCGAGTGGGCGCAGACCTCGGGCACCCTCGCCAGCCTACAGATCCGCTTGACCTGCTTGCGTGGCCAGTCGCGCCAGTGCTCGCCAAAGAGGCGATCGCCCGGCTTGCATCCGATCGCCATCGCGGCGAAGTAGCCGCGCAGCTCCTCGGGAATCTCGACCTGGCGTCGACCGGCGCGCGTTTTCGAGTCCGGTATCCATAGCAACCTTCCGCCGTCGTCCACGTCGCGCGCTACCCTCTCGACGATCTCAGATGCTCGCAGCCCGAGCAGCAGCGTTACGAGCGCAGCCACAGCGCCGACATCGCCACCGATCGCGAGCTCGTGAGCCTTGCTGCAGAACCGCCGGGCCTCATCGATGCGCAGCTGTGGCTTCCCGTGACTTCGCCGTCCGACTCCTTCCACGGCCGCAAATGGATCGGCTGTCAAGAGCTTCGACTTGGCGCACCAGCGGCCAAAGGTCTTGCACTCGGCCAAGATGTTCCGGTGCGAGTCAGTCGACAGCGGCCGCCCGGTCTTGCTCGGCCTGGTGCTAAGCCGATCGTATAGGGTAGCTGCCTTTCGTGGGGTCAGCTGGGCAAGGTCTGACACACCCGCAAGCGCTCGAGTCAGCTTGCCGATCGTTCCGCTGATACTCGCTGGCTTGTTTCCCTTGCCTGCGAGGTGCTGCGCGTAACGGCTGAGCACGTCGGGCAGGTCGATGGGCTGACACTTTGCGAGCTCCTTGCTCAGCTCTTTTTTGATGGCTTCGGCTTCGGCTTGGCTCGAAGTTTTCTTAGAAGTTCTGCGGCCGCCTTCGATGACGACGATTCGCCAGCTTCCATTGGGCTCTCGGTATGGTCCGAGTACTCGTGATTTTCCACGGCGCATGGGTGCGCCTCCTTTCTTTGCGCCGATCTGCTTGCAGCAGTCAGCATGCCACGTTGCGACAGCTGCAAAACCACCCGCTGCGCGACTAGCTCGGCCAATATTTCGAGCTCTGCCGGACTCATGCGCGGCTCACTTGAGGGCAACAAACGCGGCCCGCATGGCGTTCTCGGGCCAGTGTTTGCCGCGCTGAAGGTTCTTTAGCTGCGGGTACTGGCGCAGCCGCTTGAAAAAAACAGTCCGCCCCACCCCGAGCGCCTTTGCCATCTCGTCTGCCGTAAGCAGCCGCTCGACTTCATGCGGCGCGGCCGTTGCAGCTGGCAGCACGAGCAGCCGCAGCTCGGCCAAGATGGCGGCCCGCTCATCCCGTACTGCTTCGCGAACCAGCTCGGCGACTTCCTCGCGTCGCAAGATGACAAGGGGGGCGTCCATCGGGCTACGCCTTTGGTTCTTCGACTGCCGTTTGGGTTGAGTTCGTGCGTGCCGATGGCGTCCCCGCTGTGGGCACGAGTCGAATTCGGTCAGGCACCTTCCGGCGTGGACGCTTGATCTCGACCGTCATTTCTGACTTCAGCGTCGGGCTTCCAACCACACGAATTCCCCCCACCACATCTCGGCCAAACTTGACCGTTTCGTCAAAGGCAATGGTCATCACCTTTCCGGCCCAAGTCGAGTAGTCGCGCCCAAACATAGCCGCCGTCAGAGCTGCGTTTGTCTTGCACCATACGATTTCCTTGGGTCCGACCGTGCCAGTGAGAGGATCTCGCATTTTGACGGTCAGCACCGCCTTCGACCCTTTCTTGTCGTCGTCCCCCTCAAGTTCGACGAGCGACACAGATATGATCTGAATCGTCGTCGGACCGGCCAGCGAACGACCCTTTAGGAACCGACCGGGGTACAGCGTGTCAAGATCCGGCATTGACCACCTCAAACCCGCCCACCTCGTCATCGTCCATCGTCGCCCACTTCGGGGCACACAAAAGCTGCTTGCTCTCGTACCGACCGGGCCAGCGGTTCTTGGCGCGGCAGTCTGCCAAGTAGGTGATCAGGTCGGTCAGCTCATCGTTCGCAACCTGCAAGCCTTCCTCATCGAGCTGATAGACGGCGATGTCAAACGGCTCTGACGGTTCCACGGCGATGATGTGGTACGGGATGTCAAACACAGGGACCCCTGTCCCAAACGACACCGCGCGCCGATACATCGCGGCCTGGTGGAAGTAACCAAGCTTCCACGCGACCAATGAAAAAACACGCTCCTCGATATGCAGTGCAGTCTTCAGATCCACGATCCCGAGCGGCCTTGTGAGCCAATCGAGTTTGGCCTTGCACTGCACCCCCTGCGGAGTGTCGAACCGCAACGGTACTTCGGCGCGGCCCACCTGAAGCAGCTCGTGGGCGATGGGATGCGCGGCGATCGCCAGTGCGATGCTGTGAGCCCTGTCCCACTCGTCCTTGGATAGGATCGTGTGGTGCTTGTGCTCCTCTTGGAAGGCTTGCCACTTCTTGCGCGCTCCCTCCCCAACGCTCTTACTCTCTGCGTAGGTGACAAACCGCGCAGCAAACCACTCAGGCTCGAACACCATGCAATGCACAGCCCGCCCAAATCGCAGAGCATCGCTCGTCTCTCTGTCCGTCCTGCGACTGTCGAGCGCGTGCTGATAGTGCATCGGGCTTGCGTCGCGCAGATGCTTGAGCAGCGACCACCGTACCCCGCTTGCGTTTTCGTAATCCTCCCCCGGCTCCATCTCGTTTTTTAGGTACACGCTCAGCGCTCCTTGGTCATGAAGGGAAGCTGTGCTTGCCCTCCGCTGGTTACTTCCCCCCGCTCCCATGCCAGCTCGCAGAGTCTCTGCACATCGAGCAGGCACGCCTCGGTGTAGTCCGACAGCATTGCGGCCCGATCCTCGTCGGAGTCCGCTAGCAGGTCGAACACTCCCGGCTTTACTTGGGAGTCTTCCCAAGCTTGCGTGGCTTGCTCTAGTGCGGAGACATCCACGCGCTAGCCCTCTGCGTCTTCGCGATAATTACTGCCGGAGCCAACTACCCGGACTCCGTACGCTGCGATCAAGGCAGCATCCACCATGCCGTCGTGCGGCTTCCGGCATCGAGCAGAGGCCCGAAAGTCGACCCCGGGAAACAGCTGGGCGGCCCGAGTGGCAGCGGCCCCCTTTGTATCCTTGCTCTTCGCTACACCGATCGCGTTCTGCCACTTCTGCGGAGACACGAGGGAATAGGAAATGTGCAGGGCTGACAGAACCCCCTTGATCACTCCGTAGCCCTCACCAAAGGAAAACATCGATGTCACCCCCTGACCGGGCATCGCGCCGACTCGCTCTAAGAAGGCGTGCTCGATCCCCTCATCGAGTATCCATGCCGCAAACTGCATAGACAGCCGACCGGCATCAACACTGCGCTTCGTGCCGCCCGTGGTCGGCATCTGCTCAATGACAAGACGGCTACCATCCATCATTGCGATCCCGCCATCGAGGCCCGGATCAATCCCCAAAATCCGCATAGGTTCCCCTTCCCCGATCCGACGTGGATCGGACTGTGGAAGCGCTCCCCCCTACGCTTCAAACTGTGGAGCTGTGGGAATCGAACCCACGGCCGCGCTAAGCGTGGCTAACCGTTGCCCCGACCAAACCCTAGCCGACTCCCGTTGTGCTCTGGAAACTCAGCGGCAAACTCAACCGCAAGCCGCTTCGGCCCGACGTAGTGAGAGCGCTCCATCAGGAACATGCGCGCTCTGATCATCACACCCCGAGATACCTCGCGTACAAGCACGGACTCCTCACGGGCCCATTCGTGCGCCTTCGACAGCACTTCAAGCACGCGGCTTGCCTGTCGATAAGTGAGATTGCCCATCACGGTGCGTCCGCTTTCGATATGCGTCACCGCCCAGATCCGGCGGCGGTCGATGTTCCGATGGATCGCGAGTCCGCCCCTTTCCCGAGAAGCGCGGACTCTCTTCCTGTGGGTTCCGTCCCCGATTGTGAGAGCCACTATGATGGTCGTTTTGCTCATGGCGGTAGTTCCTCCTTCAGCTGGCGCAGCACAACGACGCGGTAGCCTGGCTCTGCTTGCCGTCTCATGCTGGCGATGAGCTTCGTGCTTTCAAGCTCTGCGGCGCGCGACTCGTCAAGCTCCTTACGAAGCTGAGCAACTGCACTCCGCAGCGTCTCGCAGTCATCGAGCGCAGCAGCGAGCCGGCGATCCAGATCGAGCGCTCGGACTGACAGAGCATTGCGCTCTGACTTGTGCCGCCGCGACTCGCTTATGATGGTTTCGAGTGACTCTTTGCAGCGGCTGCACTGTCCGCAGGCGTTCCCGTGTGCGTAGTTCCCTTTGCACCATGGCTCACTCATTGTCGGACCCCGCGCGCTCACTCTCTAGCTCGCGCTCTAGCTCGTCGATGCGCTCCTCTAGTTCCTTGTTTTCCTTTTCGAGCTCGTCGATACGTCCCTGCGCGGATGTGGCCCACGATGAGATTTGATCGCACGCTCGGCTTACGTCGTCGTCGCTTTCGATCTGGTTTCGTGCCATTGGTACACCTTCCCAGGTAGCGCACGCGCTCGACGCGGAACCATTACCGCTGACAGAGTGGCAAGACGCACGCCTTACCTAGTCCGGGCTCTGTCTGTCGAGCGCGTGCAGGGAACTAGGCCGCGCCTTGATCAGGAGATGCCAGATCTTGCACCTTCACACCTACCGCCCGTTCCTCATCCGTCAAGTCGCAATCATCCACGTAGCCACTGAGTCCGCTCACGTCGCCACGGAGTCCGCTCACGTAGCCACTGAGTCCGCTCACGTAGCCACTGAGTCCGCTCACGTCGCCACGGAGTCCGCTCACGTCGCCACTGAGTCCGCAGCAATCACCGAAGATCTTGCTGGTGTCGCCGGTTAGTTTGGAGTTTGGGCCATCGACTTCATTTTCATCATCGTTGTGGTGATAGAGGCGGTGGATTGTCTTCTTCAGAGCTGTTTTCACGGTCTGTCTCCTTTGTTGCTGTTGGGCAGCCAGTGAGTCGGGCCGGAATCGAACCGGCGCGCAATCCCCGTTGACAAGGTCGCTCTACCGCTGAGCTACCGACTCGTAACGCTTGCGGGTGATCCATGGGCCAAACAAACAAAGCCTCCCTGGGACATCCCGTGTATGGCTTCACAGAGCGCGGAATATCGTCAGCGTGCATTTCAACGCACTTCACGATTGCTTCTGCTGTCGTCATTGTCGCTCCTTGGTCAGTGAGCCGCGCAGGCATCGAACCTGCATCAACACCCCTATGGGGAGGGCACTGCCGATTGTGCTAGCGACTCGGATTGCGGGCTGTTCCGGTCGCCCGCGTACCGCTGCTACTCTTCGTCTTCGTCTTCGTCTAGCGATGCGCAAGCCTCGCTGTATCCCTCCCAGTTATCCACTCCGCCAGCCTCTAGTGCGTTGAGCATGGCAGCGTCCTTTTGAAGTTGCAGATATTCTGTAGATGAAATGATCACACGGTGCTCAGACCCGGCATTTAGAGCATCACACATAATTTCTGCATACTTACGACGCTCGGCACATTCGTCGTGGTAACGCTTGTCTTGTCCGTCCCAGTGGGTCACATCGTTGAAGTGACAGACAAACCCGTTTTCATTGCGAATGCCGGTGGGAATAACCTCGCCGTACATCGTGTCTTTTGAGACAACTACCCACATGATCGTCCTCCTGAATGTGCGCTCGGAGCCGGATTTGAACCGGCGTCTATCCTTTGTGAGGATGCTCTGCCTATGCACAAACCAAGCGCTTGATGTGTGCAACTGAGTTACCCGAGCAAATCGCCGCTCGGTAAAGCGGCAAAAGCAGGTGCTACTCGATTCGCGTACCGGTCGTGCCGTCCATTCTAATCCGTCTGGCAGAGACCGACGCAGCCTGTGCCAGCGCTCGATCTGCTTCCGTGGGCTTCGTCATTGCAGCCGCAAACAGAGTCACTTCAGCGAGTGCGTAGCTGACCTGTGTGATCACGTATTCGTCCCCCATGATGGGGTCGTTCTGGTAGTAGGTCCGCTTGACGGTGCCGCCAAGACTCCGCAGCAGCTCGGCGGCCGCTTCATTCACTCCGAGCTCGATCTGGTCTCCGGGCTTCATCGTCCGAATCAGGAGCGTCATCGTTCTTCCGATGGCTGCTTCGCGCTCGGCCTGCGCCAGCTCCGTCCGCAGCCGCTCGATCTCGCGCTGCTGTTGCGTGTCGAAAGTGTCATTCATGGCAGCACCACCCACCCAGCTAGGAACCCGATCAAGACAATCGCAGCACACAGCGCAGCGCCAAGCACCCAACCGAACACCACCAACCCCCAGCGCAGCACCTTACGCAGCAGGAACCGAGCGGCACGCCTTCGTAGGCGCTTTGTCCCGTTCCGCTCTGTCGGGATGATCCGCACGTTTTCGAGCAGGCAGAGAGCCGCGTAGCAGTCGAAGGCGGTCTGCTCTGCTTCCGCGAAGGTGCCCCCCTTTACGTGGTCCCACACGGCGCGATCCCCGTGCAATGCGCCCACGTTAACTCCCTCAGTCTCGGCGTACATCACGATCCGCCGGTCGCCGGGAAGCTGGATGCGTACCTCTGGCGCGTTTTCGTCCGGGCTGCTGTCGTGCCAGCGGTGATCTCGAAGCTCTGCTGTGATGGATGTCTTTCGCATGCCCTACTCCTCGACCTTCTCGATCTCTTTCCTGATGACTGACACCGTCATCTGCACGCCATCGAACCGAACGAAAAACCAGCCGTTCTCAACCCCCACCACGACTCCCTTGGTTCCAGTTGGGACTCCCCGACCGAGAGACTCGATGAAGCGCCGCGCCTTGACGGTGTCTCCGATGGCTATCCCGCTCATGGTCCGCTCCACTCGATCAAGCTGACAACCTTGTCTGACTTCTTCGCCCGTGGGCTCACCGTGCAGTGGGCCGTGTGCCCGAGTAGCGTCCTCTGCTCCACGGTGTAGACCTTCGTGCGGCCCGGTCCGTTGTCCATCACGGACAGATACCCGGCGGCTTTCAGCGCTCGGAGCCGCGCTTGCATGTTGCCCTCTGCTCGGAACCCCAGAGCCCGCGCGATGGCCACCACTCCGGCCTTGCCCTTGTAGGTCATGATGGCCGACAGAATGGCCTTGTCGATGGCATCGATGCGGTGGCACTCGCAGACCTGCCACACGGACTCCGAACCGACTTCCTCTAGCTCCTCTTCCGTGAGCGATTCCGTGTCCCGGTGAACGATGGCCAGCTCCATCTCAGGCCCGGTGAGGTGCGAGCGGTCGGGTAGCGTGATGATGCCGCGCCGTTCCAGATCGAGCAGCGTCCGGTGTACGAGCCACGCACCGCCACGCTTGTTGCTCCGCAGCTCGGGATAGGCCCGCAGCGCCTTGAAGAACGTCGTGCGGCAGATCCCAGCAAGCCGCGCCACTTCCTCGGCACTGCTCACCGTGGCCACTGGGTAGTCATCGAGCGCTTCGCGCAGCTGCTCGACCTTGTCCATGATGTCGGCGAGCTTCCGCATCGACCATCCCGGCGGCAGTGCTGCGGGCCGCGTGTGCTCCGCGACTCCCTGCTCGCCCCGCACCCAGCGGTCTAGCGCGTCCGCCGCTTCGCACTGCCACATCACCAGCTTCGCCCGCGCCTCGTCGTTGGCTATGCGGCTCGTGTCAATGGTCGCCAGCCACATCGCGACCTTGTCCGAGCGAAGACAGAACATCTCGCGGGTCCGGCCATCGGCTCCGACTGCGGTGATCATCCCGCCGGTTGCCCACGGAGTGCGTTCAAGCCTTCGCTGCTGGGCTTGAGTATCGATGCCAAGGACTTCGCACGCGGCCTTGATGAGCAACCATCCGTGACCCGACTGCCTCACCGCTTGCAGGCTGTCCTGTCCGACCTTCACCAGCTCCGTTTTGAGAACCTCAGAACTCATTGCGACCTCCTGAACCAAGAGATCACACGGGCTGATTTTGAAGGCAACTAAATTTTGATAAAAATCATCAAATTTCGTCGCTGAGTATCTTCTGCACGCCCTGTCTTGTGATGCCCAGGATGCCTGCAATGACGTTGAAGCTAAGGCCTTCCGCGCGCAGTTCCGATGCACGAGCTCGGTGCGGGCTCCACTTGGCGTGCGTCCGATGTTTGGTCCCTGTGCCAAACCCGGTGGCCTTGCGGCCAGATCCGGCCGGACGTGATCGTCCGGGTTGCGCTCCCCGCTGTCTAGCCAGCCCTTCTGCTCTGGCGATTCGCTGAACGCTGACAAGCGATGGGCAACCGTAGCCATCATGGCTGTGGTTGATTTTAACCTCTGGCCACCCCTCCACAACGTTCTGAGGCGTCCACCCACAAAGCAGAAGTTCAATGACCTGGTCGACAGTAGCGTCCGGTATTACGCTGTTTGTGACCCTCACTTCACATCCCCAAGCCAGTCTGCAACCCGCGACACCAGCTTGGCCCCGATGAGTCGCAGCTCGCGCGCCGGGCCCATTTTCAGCAGGCTCTCCAGTTCCAGCAGAACGCCGGTGTTTATCCGGTCGATGCGGTCAACGTCTGCGCGCAGATATCCAATCTCGGCCTTGCGGCTCGCGTTGTGGTTGTCGGTGCGCAGGCCGAGCTCGGACAGCTCCACTCGAAACTTCTCGATCTGCTCCAAGATTGGCGCGATTCGTCGGTTGGTCAGTTCCTTCAGGTCGGCCAGGTCCGCAGCCAGGCACAACGGACACAGTTGTGGAGCTGGTTCATTGTTGGCATCCGCCCATACCATCTGCCAGGTCCAGACTTGATGACGCTCGCACTTTCCCGTCCCGCTCATCGCTTCGCTCCCTTCCGCAGCGCCAGCCAAGCCCGTGCTCGGTCGACCTGCGGCTGCAAGTATTCCTTCGTAGCCCGCGTGTCACTCGACATCGCAAGCAGTTCGCCATCGGCCTGCGCTGCGCCAGTCAGTGACCGCAGCAGCCACTCGACGGCGCACACAACCACGTCCCACCCCGACGACTTCGCGAGTTCATCGAGCTTCGCTTCAGCTGCGACATCATCGAGCGCCTTACGGGCCTCGCGCTCGACCTGCGGCGAACGTCCGCACTTGACCACGGCCTGCGCCGCACCGGCTGCGAGGCGACCCACCACGGCACAGCCGCTGCTTGTCACCAGCGCAAACCCAAGCAGCACGAGAGCCACGGCAAAGAGGACAACTTCCACCCACTTTGGCCGTGTGCGGCTCATGACGGCTTCGCCTCGTCGTCTTTGCGAGCCTTGGAGCGCGGCTTGACGAATGACAGTTGGGTCTGGCGGGCATCTTGGATGTTCCGCCAATCCTCTTCTGTCGGGCGACGCCGATCGATGAGCTCCCCGGTGTCGACGCGGATCACCTGGACCTCTTGAAGACCGTCGATGAAGATCACCTCGCACTCGACGCTGCGCGCCTCCAGGCCAGTCCGATGCACAGCGAGAAGCTGCTGCATCTCTTTGGTCTTCTGAGACACGGCTTGCGTCAGCTTCTGCGCCTCTCCCTTCAAACGCAGAGCCTCCTCGCACAGTGACGACGCTTGGGCCGCTCGGTAGTGGCGTTCTTCGTCAGTCAGGTGGAATTCAAACTCTCGCTTATCAACTCCGATTTTCACGATTCGTCCTCGTCAGGCTGCATCTGCAGCGTCAATGCCAGGTGCGTTTGCACTCGGCTTGGTTTTCCGCTTGTCTTGCGCTGGGCTCGACTGTTCGGCTTGTGTCCGCCCGACCACGTCGACTTGGGCCGAGGGAGCTTGGCGAGCCGCTCCATTTCTCGCTCGAATTCGTCCCCCATCTCTTTTCTGAGACGGGCGATCGTCGGGCTCACGCTCTCAAGCTCCGCCATCGTTTCAGGCGTTGCCATGGGACACCGACACAGCCTTGCGCAGATTTCGAGATACTGCGGCAATCGCGCTTTTTGCCTCATCTATTGTGATGCGGCGCTTCCGCACATCGTTTCCGACTTCCAAGAGATGAAGACCAAGCTTCTGAATTGCGTCTCCGCGTTCCTGAAGCTCTTTCCGATTTGGCGGTTTCGGTTCCGCCGGTTTTGTGCTCGACATGCAAATAGCAATAATGTCGGGCCGATCCGCAAGTCAATGGGTGGGCCGAAAATGCGCACGCACTGTGCGCGCTATTTTGTCACGATTCAGCGACGATCGAAAATGCGACCGCACTGTGCGCGGTGCTTTCAATCCACCGCGACCGCACTGTGCGCATTTTTTTGTCGTCTGTGTCCCGTCGAGTTTTACCGCGAACGCTATCGGTCACTTTTTCGCCGACCTCTTGATTGTTTGATTGGGCCGTGGTGCATGTGTTGCGATGGGATTTGAATCTCTGCGCGCAGCTATGGCGGGGTGTAGCTGCCGATACCTTGACCACACCAACAAGCTGATAGTGTTAGCATTGGCCAATAGAGCGAATGATGACGCTATCGCATGGCCGAGCATGCCCACGCTTATGCGTGATTGCGTGTTCTCAAGCGAGAGTGCAATGCGCGACCGGCTGAGGGGACTTGAGAGGATCGGACTCATTGAAACGACACCGGGAACCGGCCGCACGTCGAGCCGCTACCGACTGAACATCGAGGCCATCGAAACGCACATCGATGGAAGCTCAGTCGGTGATGGCTCGGAACCGTGCCCGGCCAAGCGGAAGGACGAGGGCGACGTCACGACGGCGTCCAGGACAGCGTCATCACGGCGCCCAGAAACCCATCGAGGGCAACGTCATGACGGCGCCCAGGACAGCGTCATCACGGCGTCCAGGACAGCGTCATCACGGCGTCCAGGACAGCGTCATCACGGCCCCAATCCGATCAGGGAACCAATCATTGAACCTCTCTCTAATCCCCGCGAGCCCGCGCCAACCCAACCCGCAGCGGAGCGAAAAGAGCGAGATCCAAAACCAGCCCAAACCCAGGGCAGGGGCCAAGAGCCGGACAAAGACCGAGAGCGCACAGACGATGAAGTCAACGCCGCTTGGTCCGCGCTCACCCAGGAAGCCGGGCCAAAGCTTGCAGCTCGGGCAATGACCCGGTTGCAGTGGCTCGATTGGGCGCAGGCCTGGCAAGAGTCAGGCGGAAGCATCGAGGACTGCCGAACGGTCGGCCGTTACATCGCCCGAGGTGGGCTTGACTGGCTGAAGAAATCCAAGACGAGCTGGATCGCATCCCATTGGGCCGATGTACTCGCGCAGGCTCTCGAAAGCCCGCAGAAGCGCGCAGAACGGGCTACAAGCGAGCCGGAAGCGCTCACCCATGCTCGGATGCGTAAAGGGGCTGTTCCTCCGCCCCCTGAAGCACTGGAGGCCCTTTCCAAGCTTGGTTTTGCAATGGGTGGGGGTGCGAAGTGACCCAGCCAAAGAAGTTTGCAAGGTCCAAGCCATTTGACCCTGCCCGCTGTGTGATGGCTCCACTTGCCGTCGAGCTTCGACAGCAAACCGAGAGGGTCATTGAATGGCAATCGAAGCTGGCCAGAGCCAAGACCGCCGCACGAAAGCAGGTCGTGGGCGCAGAGCTCCGCGCCGCTCGTCTCGCCAAGTGGCACGCTGAGCGAGCCTTCTTTGCGGGCACGCACGGCTTCCGGTGGAAGATGATCCGCCGCTATCAGGGCGACGACGTAGACGATGACGATCTCGACAACGTCGCGCGGATCGCATGCTGGAAGGCTGCGCTATCGTGGCAGCCCGAGCGCGGATCGCCGTTTGACACTTGGGCACGCTGGGCGATGAGGGGCGCGCTCGGCCGAGTGATTTTGAAGGCGCGCATTGTCAAGGGCAGCGACAAGGGGGATTGTGTATCGCTGTCTGATGATAGGGAGCTGAGGAAGGAAGGCGTGCAGTGATGTCGCGGCCAAAAGTCGCGGCGCTGTACGTCGAAACGGACGGTTGTTATTTTGGCCTAGACGGCGTCGAGCCGTGGGACATCAATCGGGATGCTCGAAGATATCTGGGGCCGCATCCTGTGGTAGCCCATCCGCCATGCGGTCGGTGGTGCCGTCTCGCGGGTTTTGTCGAGTCGCGCTATGGAGACAGATTCAAGAAACATGAGGATGGCGGATGCTTTGAATCAGCACTCATGATGGTGAGGACTTGGGGTGGGGTTCTTGAGCATCCTGCCGATTCGTCCGCATTTGCAAAACACGGATTGGCTCGCCCGGTTCATGGCGCGTGGATACGTCTATTCTGCGGAGGATGGATCACCCAAGTGGCGCAGAGCTCCTACGGTCATCAGGCACGAAAACTCACTTGGCTTTACTACATGGGCCGCAGCTCGCCTCCGATATTGAATTGGACCACGACCCGACACACAGCAAGGGTCAGCAGGTTCACCAACAGAAGCGCAGCTCGTGAGGGGATAAGGGCACTGAGCCACCAAGAAGCGCTGGCGACCCCAATCCCTTTCCGAGATTTGCTCATTGAAATGGCGGTGAAATCGAGGGAGAGCGAAAATCCTTGAGGGGGCACCCAGACAGGGCGAAGAGA
>ERZ650308.187-NODE-187-length-35408-cov-13.042571_pt1 | contig 35408 bp, 60 predicted proteins | sample MGYA00376244_ERZ650308 | MGnify/ENA primary metagenome ERZ650308 (study PRJEB26733, sample SAMN07839295) | wastewater metagenome | biome: small river; feature: stream; material: water | place: USA: North Carolina | collected 2016-04-26 ... | reverse complement strand
TTGCAAATCAGCTCCTTGCAAATCAGCTCCTCGCAAATAAGCTCCTTGCAAATCAGCTCCTCGCAAATCAGCTCCTCGCAAATAAGCTCCTTGCAAATCAGCTCCTTGCAAATCAGCTCCTCGCAAATCAGCTTCTCGCAAATCAGCTCCTTGCAAATCAGCTCCTCGCAAATCAGCTCCTTGCAAATAAGCTTCTCGCAAAGTTTTTTTTACCGTATTATTTTCGCATTTATATTTAAATAAAACGCTGCCAATCATTGATTTAATTTCTATTTCTATCATAACTATTTAATTTGTAGGTTATTTCGTTTTAAAATTGATGCTCCTTGTAATGGATATCCTGATTCTATTAATTCTTTAATCTTCTTTTTATTAGGAACTCTTTCTTCAGGATGTATTGTGAAACACTCTTCAGGCAAACTAACTACATTTTCTATTTCAACATATTCTGATTGTCGAAGTGAAATTTGAACAATTGCAGATTCTATATTTTTTACATTACAATTTTCCATTGCAAACAATAATGAATCTTTCAATTTTCTATTTATTTTTTCATGCCTTTTTTGTAATTTACCTAATCTTAAAATCTCACTAGTAATTGTTTCAATCGTATTGTCATTTTCTAGGATAATGAGTGCATAATTAGTTCCTTTTTCCTGAAGCTCCTCTTTTGTAATTGCAAGTTCTTTTTCTTGCTCTTCTGTAATTTCTCCATCTTGATCGATGATTTCTTCAACGACCTTTAGATAATCTTGTTGTATATTATACAGTGACTTTTTCATTGGCTTTGTTTTTAAGTTCAGTTCCTTTTTTAGCGAATTCTTCTTTTAGTAACTTCTTAATTTGATCAGGTGTATTTTTATAAAGTTCTGTTAACTCTTCAACTTTAGAAGTTAAGGTAATAGCAAACAAAATTTTATCTATTTCCGCTTGATCTACCTCTTTTGGTTCAACTGGTTGTTTTTGAGTTTTAGGTTTTAGCTCATGAGAGTGATATTCCGTATCCTTTTCTTCTTCTGTAGGGATCATAAACATTTGTAGTAAGGCGTATTTTAAAGCCGCACTAGCTGCTTTGTTAGATGCTTTATCCCCAGAGTCCATGGCTTCTCCACGCATTACTGAAGATACACTACTTCCATCTAATGAATAAAAAGTGAACTTTATATCAATGATTGAATAGATCATTACTGTACCCGATGATGTTTTTCTTTCTTCACGTAAAGAAGAAACCAGCTCAGAAGTACAAAATAAGCCATATTTAGAAAATAAGCTGTGCAATTCATTATATAGATCATCAATACCTCTGAATTTATAACCTTGTTTTTCATTTTTTCTATCTTTCCCAATGGCTGAAACTTCTCTCATTACATTGATAATTGTTTGGAAAATTGAATGTTTAGAATGAGGATATGGAGTTCCTAAATCTGTATAAGTTTCTTTTGTCATGACTTTATTATTTAGTATTTATTTCTTCATGTAGTTCGATATAGGCAGCTGCTCTTCTTAGAATTTCACATGCTTTCTTAGCTGAAAGCCAAGAGAAACCTAGTGTCATAGTAGATGCGAATTTAATTAAGGAATCAAGTAGCAAATTCTCCTTGTATTCCATGTCTTCTTCGGTTCTTACGATATTATTTTTCATATTATTTTTTGGTTTGTTTTTTGCTTTTTTTATTATTGATTATTAAATTCTGTTTCTATTTTGTAGTCTGCCATTATTTGGCTTAAATTTCCAGCACTAAGATGTAAGAAAGAATACGCAATATGTGCATGTATTGAAAGTGAAGTTGCTTTATCAATATCATCAATATATTGAATATACAAATCATATATTTCCATGTTTGATTTATGCGCTGCTTCCATAATATTTTTTTCAATAATTCCTTTCGTAATAGTCATAAGTACTGGGCTATCTACTATCTCTTTTGGAAGTGGAGGAATTTCTACTTTTACTTCTTTATTTTCCATATATTATTTTGGTTGTTTTTTATATTCTTCAAGCATATTTTTATATACATCAGATGATATTTCTTTGAATACATAAGATACATATAAGAATATATTATCAACTCCTATTTGTGTAGTAGCATTTGGATTAAATTCATTTACTATTTTAGTATATAATTCAAATAATGAATTTGATGATCTATTAATTATCGCTTTCATTTGATCTTCTGGTAAATTAAAATTTACAAATTTACTTTCCATATTATTTTGGTTTAATTTCTCCATCTTAACTGATCAAGTTCTTCTTTCATTTTAAGTATTTCCTCATGCAGGTTCGCTTTATTTATATTATGCACATCATTTAGGAATTTAAGCACATAATCATCAAATATACTCATCGTTTCGGCTATCTCAGCAAAGCTACATTTACCCTTTCTTATTATGGTCTTTTCGTTATCATCCCAAAAATCAAACTCAAAAAGCCCATTTTCATCTAATATTTTATCATCAATCATCCAATCGCGTAAATCCTCTCCATTTATTTGGATGTATAAATGAAGTGGCTTTATAGATTCATCAAAGCTGTTTTTGTAAAGATCGTAGTATACATCTACAAATGTAACTACTGGAATATCCGTGCCTTCAATGTTGGCATACAGAGGAATAGTGTCCTCAATTATTATTTTTTGCATATCTCTTCAGTTGGTTTTGCGGGTCAAAGTTAATTCTTTTTTTTAACATAAAAATTCAGTATTATTGGTGCATTAATTAGTAATTGTACTACCACACAAATGTATGGCAGTTGTATTAAATAACCAAATATTTTATAATATTTTTTTAAATATTTTTTAACTAACATGAATAAGAAGAAAACAACAACTAAAAAAAAGAAGAAAGAAAACTGTGAATTATGCTTTGCAAAGCGTTTAAAGGAATTATTGAAAGATAATAATATTACTAGCTATAGGCTGGCTAACGATGCTGGAATTCATGAAGTTGGTTTACAATCTATTTTAAAAGGGAAAGTTTACCCCTCATTTGGAACACTGGTAAAGATATACCGACATTTCCCAGAGGTAAGCCTTTACTGGTTAGTTCTTGGAGAAGGGCCTAAAAAAAAAGAATAGATATGATAGTAAGGATAGATGATAATTGTAAAACAATTCTATTTATTGATAATTACATTAATGTAAATGATTTAATTATTTATTTAAATAACTTTTTAGATAAAAATATTATAGATAAAGAATATACTTTAATTACTAAAAATTCATCTGAATTTATTCCAGATTATATAAAAAAAATGACAACTAAAGAATCATTAAAATATTTTATTCCAAATATAACTGATTCTGAAATTAATTCTATATTAAAGGATTCTTCAAATAAATAATTATGGAAAATAAAAAATGTAATCCTAATAATCAATGGATTTTTTTTATAGATACTAGATATGGTAATCTTGTTTTTATTGATCGTTATAATATTAATAATACTCAATTAATATTAGGTTTAGTATTTCATCTTAATTGAATAATTATGGAAGAAAATAAATATTTCACTAATGCAAAATTAACTATTAATGGTAAAGAAATTACTGATCTAACTTGTATTGAATTTACCAAAGAAGAATACGACGAAATTAAAAAACTTATGCCAGAAGATTATAATATAATCGATATCGATTATCATGAAGCAATTAACTTACATAATACACCTGAAATAGATTATAAAGAGTTATTAAAAAAATATATGAAACTTCATATGAAAGATAAAAAACAAATTGTACTAACTTTTGATCTATTTACAAACAATGAAATGGATCAAATATTAAATCTAGAGGCAGAAATACTAAATGAGCCTCTTCAAAATGATCATGACAATAATAATAAGGATTAATATCCACCATAAATTGTCATACCATTTCCCCTCATTCTTTGGGGGCTGAACTGTAACATGGCTTGTAGTAGCCTTTACTTTAATAGTATCCCCAGAGAAAGCAAATTCAACCTTTCCATGCTTTAAAAGAAGGGTCTTACTAGAATTACTTAATAATTTTCCAATACGCATATCAAGGATAGCCTTTCTGATAATCTTCTTTACAGCTTCTTTCTTTACAGGAGAAATCGAATCTAACTCATTAGAAATCAGATTAGTAGCATTACCTGCTACTGAATCTACATAAGAACTATCCTTGCTTAAAGCAAATATGCTATCTATTTTATAGAAAGCAGTATCTAGAATAGTAGGATCTATTTTATTAGCTCTTTTTAAATGCCAGATAGCCCTTTTATGAGCAGAACAAGAGCAAAGAACTAGTAATATAATAATGTATTTCATAATATTCAAAACATTCATTTTTTTGACAATTTTGACTATTTTTTTATAGCAATTAACTTATCAATTACGGTAAGCACCGTTGCTCCTCCTCCTACTACTAGGAAACTAAAGAAGATCGTATAATCAATCCTGTATTTAAAGAATTGATCCGCTACCGCCTGAACGATACAGAATATAAAAGACACAAACATTACAATTGTTTTTCTTCTCCATTCTCCCGTCTCTGGATTTTTTAATATATTCTTAGCCATTATAAATTATATTTAATATCTTTGTCAAAGTCTATTTTCATTATTTAATAATAGTTTAGTTTTGTTGCTTTTTAATTAACACGATCCTACCTTTCCTGAAGGGTAGGATTTTTTATTTCGTTAAATCAATCAAGCACCTTAGCACTAAGCCATTCTTCTTAGGACTGAAATCCAGCTTTCTAGTTATATTCACAAATTCATCGCCCCTAGATCCTCCTTTAGAGTTGCCGTTCCCCTCAGCTGATTTAAAAGTAATATCATCAACAATTGAAGTAACTAATCCAATATGACCTTTCCAAGTAATATTACCATCTTTATATAAAGAAAATAATACTAAGTGTCCTGCTTTTGGTTCTTTCACAAGCGACTCTGGTATCGCTTTCTTAAAATTCATATATGTTTGGTTTACAGATGGCGATAATAATTTATATTTATCTTCATCGATTAGTCCTTTTAAAACAGCCATCTGTGCGTACCCGCACCATTCTTGGCCAGAGGTCCATCCAACCGATCTAAGTAAATCCTCAAACCATTCATTCTCAAAGCCGCTATTGTTAGCTCCTTTCTCCTTTTGACCTACAAAGGACAATGCCTTCTTAACTATTTCGTCTATGTTATTCATGACTTTAATATCTTTTCTATTTCCATAATATGATTGTGTAGCGAATACTGTATTTCTGTTTCAAATGCTTTATCAAGTTCTGAGAATCCTACCATCGCAATACCAATCGGATATCCATTATCCCCATATAGCATATGCATATAAATAATAGTATCAGGATCATCTATAAAGTCTTTTTGCAATATATCGTCATTATCAATATCAAAAAAACAATCCCCCACCGTGCATATCTTCGCAAATACTTTATCGTACTTCCCGTTTATCATCACCTGATTATACCTACTCTTTACCGCTTTTACACGTGTATTTACTCGTTCTTCGTAGGTCATATGAAGCTTCAGCAAACTTACTTTATTCATAAATACCCCTCCATTGCTTATTTGCATCACGCACGCACGCGTAACATTACGGTCGTATAGTTTATTTAAAATAGCTTCCAGTACAATGGTAATACGTGCTTCATGATCCGCCATTCTAATAATGCTTATCTTCTTCTTTTTTATTTCTTTTCTTTTATCAACGATCTTTTTAATGTTAGTAACAGTAAGAAAAATAAGTAAAGCAATAATACTGATATTGCTTATTCCATTCTCTTTAAATAAAGAAAGAACTATATCGGATAAAAATTTTATTAAATCAAACCCCATCGCTCATTTCTTTTCTTAAATTCCTAGCCTCTTCATGTAAAGCTGTAATCTGTTTTTCTAATCTTTTATAATAATCTTCCTTTTCTATTTTATTATTTTTATAAAGAGTTGCTGATTTTCTTTTATATACTTCTGACCCTTCAATCGTTTTTAATATATCATCAATAATATAATACGCATCTTCTAAATTGATTTCCTTATTTTTTGTTTTAAATAAATAAATGCAAAACCTAAGTACTGAAAAAACAATCAAAAAGTTAATAATCTCATCATGCCATCCAAATATTTCTTTACTAGATACTACATTAATAATCCTCGCCACACAGAAAGAGAAAGCCACCACATACAGAATCCTTACCTTAGATAATCGAGGACTGTATAAATAGGCACACGCTAGCCAACTGCAAATGGATAGATAATAACAAAGTCTGTAAATAAATTCATAATAGCTATTAAATGAATGGGCGCAGTGGATAGCTCCCATCCAGCTAAAACAGTTCGTCTCCTTTGGGAAAAACTCATGCGCATTCAAAAAAAAGAACGGCAAAATAAACAGGACAAGGGCACATGCACCTTGCCATGTTTTTACAAAACAAACTAAAAAAGATTTTAGATCTTTAGTCACGCTTTTATTTACTAAATAAGCCAATAAGAGTAAGTATATTAAGTACTACTAGTAAGAAAACAATTGTTTTTTCGCCTAATGTTAATTTCTTGTCTGGCTCTGGAAACAAATTTTGTGTAAACTTTTTATCTGGTTCTGGACTCATATATTTATATGTTTAAAATGGTTACTAAATTAATTTCCAGTTGCAACGACTATACCATTTAATACAAGCTGGCTTACTACGTATTCATTAACCATATGTTCTTCGTTGATTACTAAAATAGTTCCGCCTGCTAGCTCTGTCTCTAACCCATTAGGTATGACAGCTAAATTTTCTTCTATCAATCGATACACCTGATCGATGTTCCCATAACATTGTAAAGAAACATCTAGCAAAGATTGTCCATCGATTACTTTATATTCGCTCGGCATCTGGTTTTACTTCTTTATTGTCGATAATATCTACTGATTTTACTTTATAATCATCCGCTTCTAACTGAAGCCTAACATATTTTTTTAGCTTCTGAATGTTAGGACCATTTAGATATTTATTAGCTCCTACCCCCACAAATGGGAACTCTTTCCAGTTGCCTATCTCTGAAACAATAATGTCCTCTTGATGCTGAGGATCGGATTCTGCTACAGCTAGATCACCTAAATAAAAGGCTAGATCCCTGTTTTTATCTACTGTATAATCTCTAACCGCCATGTTTTATAACTGTATTTTCTAAATCACTTTTTTGTGTAATGGGTGTAATTGGTGTAGTGTTCCAATTCTGAAGAAGAATTTCTGTTTTTAGAGCAAGCCCACCATCATTAGGAACAGGAGCCCATGTTGTAAAAATTTGCTTTAACTTATTAATTTCGTTTTCTAACTTATTTATTTTTTGCACTAGTGGGGATACCTTCACAAGCCCGTCGAAATTTCCTCCATTGAAAACAATACTTCCGTCCTTTATTTCTATCTTCTGGTCTCCTACTTCAATTAAAATCTCTTCAAGTTCTGAATACATGACAACAAAAGCGTTATCATTATCTAGCATGCTTACAGCTACCGTACTCCCAACCTTTGGCATCATGAACATTCCAGGGTCTGCATCAGCAAGAATTTTTACATCTAATATATTAGCATCCCCATTGATTGGCTCTACCTCACAAGATTTATTATTTATGTCCACGCTCACCACAGTACATAATAGTGGGTAGAACATATTAACCTGCTCTCGGATTAACTGTATAAGCGAATTTCTAATCTCTGCCGATGAATTCATTATAACTGCCCACTTATTTTTCTGTCTAACTGTATCTTCTGCCTGTAGCCACTTTGCCCAAATGTATAATTCACAGACTTAATCAAGTACTTCCCTTCCCGCTCTGGCACCTTCTGATCGATCACAATAGCTACATCAGAATGACGCGCAAATGGCTCTCCAAATGCTTCAAAACTTCCAAAATATCCTTCATATCTTAATTTAATAAGCTCCTGCCCTGCGATTTGTCTTAGCTGTTCTTCCGTTTTATTATAGTAATGGAGCGTTCTGGTTTCTCCGTCTGGATCACCTAACTCTACTTCAATTCTTTTTTTCTTTTTATCGCCAGTGGTAATGGAGGTAGCTTTCACTTTTAATTTAATATCATCAAGCCTTCTGTATTCTAAATCATCCGTTGACACTACATTTTGCTGAAAATCAAACTTATGCTCTTTACGAAGCTTTTCTAGATAAGCAAATCCAACATATAATTTTCCTTCTCTAACAAATGACACAACCCCATATGTCTTTCTAATTTCCTCCAGCACCTGTGCTACTGTTAAATTACTACCTATCCTAAAATTTTCCATTAACATATTAAAGTTAGTTTCAAATGGAAGTGTTGTGCCTACTAATTCTGTTAGCAAATCTTTCAGCGTAATTGATTTATACGCTTTTGGATTTACAAGCTTTTTCTTAAGTAAATACATTTCATCATCACATGAAATCTCAATAGGAAGCTTTGGTTTGATAGCTGAAATATATCCGGAGAACACGGTATTTAATTTATTTCCATACCCCAATCTGATTTGAACAGGATCTCCTCTCTTGAATAGTGAATTAGCCCCTGATACAATCGGCTTTCCTCCAAAGGTAAGTTTCTTAGGTATAGTGATCTTTGCTGTATCTGTAACCATATCCCATGAGGAATTCACTTCTACTTCATTTACAAAGTCAAAGAAATACCCGTTGATTGTGATTTCAGAGCGAAGAATAACCATACCTATTTTTTCACCTCTTTAACAATATCTGTTTTACTAAGCAGGATAGTACCATTAATAGCTTTCGCATTGAATTCAAAGTTTTTATGCTTTAAATCTGCCTCAGCTTCTGCTGAACAGTTGTATTTGAAAGTTTCTTTTAGCTCTTTAGTAACACTATCTACATAAATAGTTCTTACTTTGAAGGCTAAATCAATGACTAATTCATATTTAGTTATATCATCGAAGTCGGACACAAGTCCTTTTTCTTCTTCTTTAACTAAAACCCCATCAATAAATAAATTATAATACATATCTGTACCCATAATTTTATTTATACTATAAATTGTTTTTAATTCTCTTTCTTTTCCGGGGCCATCAGGCAAAGCAGTTGTTACTTTTCTTATTGTATCTTTTTCTTTAAAAAATGCCATATATTTTATATTTAAGGATTTACCACCGTGTTCGAAACAAATACAGTTATATTACATGGCTTATTAAGCATAGAAAGAGAATTTGTATTTGATGTACATAAAACTAAAGGAGGATTAGTACCATTTCCCATATACCAATCATATTCATAACTAGATATCCAAGTATGATGATTAGACATGAAAGCTCCTCCATCAGCCCACATTCCATTAACCACAATGAACATTATCTTGTTAGCATCTACACCAGTTAAATATATCACACTTGATGAACCTTGACTTGATGGGAATGTTGCTTTAAAAAAATATACTTTAAATGGTGGAGCAGGTCCTAATTGAGTAAACCCACTTACTACTAGATTAGCAAGTGTAGTAGCTCCACTTACTATTAAATTAAGTAATGTACTTAGTCCAGTTATTACTAGGTTGGTAAATGTAGGTGAACCTCCATTACTAACTGGTGCTAAAAAAAAAATCCCTTCTAGATAGGTCATCGCTGCTGCAAGGCTTCCCTGTGCTGGGGTGATCTGATCATAGTTAAATCTAAACATGATCTCTTGTGATGTTTCTTGCTCCACATAAACCAAATCAATACTTTTTTCACCTGCATTTATATTTGGGAAAAAACTAAATTTGTTTTTTGCAAAACTTCCATAGTGAGCCCCATCGACTAAGATGCGTACGGAGTTTCCATTATCCACGAATGCTATATTTGTTTTTACAATAGGGAATGCCATATATTTCTTTTATTTTATATTATTTTAATATTAGTTCTACTGGTTCATCACTCACACAATTAAGTGTGAATGCTTGGATGGTATGCGATCCTTCTGTTTGGGGAAAATCATAGGATTCTATCACTAGATTGTAAATAGAGAATCGCTGTAAGTATTTACATACTATAGCTACTGAATCCTGCACTTTACAAATCCCAATAAGGGTGTTCATCGCATCTTCTGGATAAACAGAATCACTTTCCCTATCCGGAGGTGAAAGCTTTCCTGTAATAATTACATTAAAATCCCCATCAGAGATATATTCTTTAAATGTGGTGTTCTTGCCTTGAACAGGAGTCTTTATCACATTTTTGGTTTGGTTCACTACGATGATCATATTATATAGTGTTATCCCATTGTATTCAATCGTTTTCCCTTGACTATTAATATATTTGCCATCTTGGAAAATAATATCGCTCGCATAGGGAGTTCCTAAATAGGAATACCCTACTATATCTTCTGGCTCTATCATCCGGCAGCAATTATATTAGCGTTATTTACCGCCGTTAACATTAATTCTGTAACTATCTGCTCAATTCTTGGAGCTCCTTCCTGAGTACTATTAGTTTCTAAAGTCTCAATTCCAATAAGCTTTTGAATAGTTATATTAATGTTAGTAGGCCTTGAATTTCCTGCTATATCTTTGGCTTTTTTGCCTTCAGCAGCAGTCGATGCAGTCGTTTTTTTAGGAAGTATATTACCTTTCGTTGCATCTACTTCACTTTTTACACTCAGTACCCCAATTCGATCATCAAACCCTTTTCTAAATCCATCGGCTACTTTGCCTCCAAAATCACTAAAAGCATTTTTTAATTTATCAACTCCTGAGAACAAACTATCAGGATCGAAACTAATCACACCTTTAATTACTTCAGCAAGGCCACCGAATACGTCAATTCCTAATTGAGCTATATTTTGAAATATAGCTTTCATTGCCCCCCATAATCCATAGAAGAAAGCTTGGAATTCATCACAGGTATTCCATAGATAAATGAAGGCAGCTGTTAAAGCCACAATCCCAGCAACAATTAAACCGATTGGGTTTAATGACATAATCACGTTAAGTGCTTTTTGAGCGATAGCCATTAAATTAGTAGCTATAGTAGCTCCTTTCATAACCAACATATAAAGTTTGTAACCCGCTACAGCAGTACCAATTACAATTGCTAATGTTTTGAAAACGGTACTATTTCTAGATATATAATCAATCAGATTAGATAAAACAGAAATTATTGAGCCTAATGATGAAACAGTAGATTCGATTACTGCTTTTAAAGCAATACCTATTTTCAATTTAAACTGATCAAATGTATCTGCTAAGTTGGATATTCTTCCTCCTGTTGTATTACTCTGATCCTTCATCAAATCAAAGAAATCACCTCCTTCAGATGTCATTGTTTTGAAAGCTTTTTCAAGATCTGCAAAATGAATCTTCCCTTTACTAGCCAGTTCAGCTACTTCAGATTTAGCAACACCTAATTGCTCAGCTAGTAGTGGGACTACGTTAATCCCCCTTCCCGTAAGTTGCTTTAAATCATCCCCATGAATAAGATCTTGTACTTTAAACTTACCAATCATTTCGGCGATTTCTCCAATAGGAATTTTTAGAGGGGAAGCAATATTTCCTATGGTAGTTAATGTATCTGTAATTTTATCAGCTTCAACGCCAAAAGCAAGCAAACTAGTAGTAGCTGCCTGAATATCATTTAATTGAAATGGAGTAGTAGTAGCAAAAGTTTCTAATTCTTTTGTTAAAGATTTTACTTGATCTGTATTACCATGTAGTAATGTATTTAAGGTAGATTGGAATGCTTCAAAATTAGATAAAGCATCAACAGTACTTTTACCAAAGTTTATTATCTCATTTACAGCAAAATAGCCACCTATTAAAGCAGCTCCTTTTTTAAAAACAGAACTCGTATTATCAGCAGTCTTTTGAACGCCTGAAAGTTTTCCTTCTAACTGACCAACCTTTGAGGTGATCTGAGAAAGAGTAGCAGACATTTCATCCTTCAGCCTAACTATATAATCTACTGATTCTGCAGCCACTTATCTTACGTTTAAAAGTTGGTTTTCTTTATGTAGTTGTTCTTTAAATATCCAGTCTAAATCAGTCCATGCAATAGCCCACTCATCATCATCTAATTCTTCAGGATTGACCTTGAAATGAAAACGGATAAGTGCATTAGCCTTTCTATAAAAATCTGAATCCTCAGACCTAGATATTTTATATTCATCTAATTTTTTTTTATTTCTCCTTCTTTAATCGTTATTAACTCTTGAAGAAGTTTATAAGCACCAAGCAAATAAGCATCATCTTCTAAAAATATTCTGTCCGACTCTGGCATAATCAAGCAATTTTTTACTAATATCTCAGCTGCTTGAATTGGGTCGTTTTGAACTCTAGCAATAACCTGTCCTAGAGCAGTTCTACTAGGTTTTTTAGCATAACCCATGTACTTGCCATCATCAAAGCTTATCACCATGATTTTACCATGTTTCGCTTCCAGTCTTGCAATCTTTTCTTGTTCTTCTGTTATTTCTTTTTTAGTCTCCATTGTTTATTTTGTTTTATTGATTAAAGTCTATGTGTGATAGGATTAATGGGATCTCCATTAATATTTTTGTGTCTCCTTCTGATACATCAATACCTACTTCCATGAATTCTACATTTTTTAATACATGCGTGATCTCTTGTAAATTACTATTGAAGTAGGTTACAGGAATATCAAAAGCTTCTATCTGAGTAATATCTCCATCCGGAGCTAGTTCCTGAAGTCTAGCATATTCTTCAGCATATATCGTAATGCTCCCTTCTGCTTCTACTCGTCCATTTCCACGACCTACAGAATAAGGGCCAGCTCCATAATTGTTTTCCTTATTTCTAGTCTGTTTATAAGAAATCTTAGTAATTCCATATATCTTTTCGCCTTGTACTGTAATTGACGCTGAAGGCCAATCTAACATCATACCAAGTGCAAATATTTTTGCTGTTGCCATTCTATTGTAATTTTATAGTATAACTTAAATTAACCTCGATCGTTTTAGCCACTCCTACAGGGATGATACGAACCGTAACTACTAACTTTGATGTGCTCAGTACGTTTTGATTAGGATCAATTGCCACTTCAAAAGCACTTACCTCGTCATTGTTAAGCATAGCCTGAAGAGCTCCATTTCCAATCATTCGTAGATAAGCAACCGTATCTATTCTCAATGTCCCATTTATATTTACAGAAAGAGGACTGTTTAACTGAGGGATATATACCGTTCTTAGGCTTCGAAGTGCTTTATCAATCGTTCGGTTGTTTTCAATTGTGAAGTAATCCGATGTGCTGATCGTAGCCGTTGTGGAGAAGTTGAAAAACGTTCCTGCTCGCTCGTTGAACTTACGAAGGAAGATATATCCAAAACTATGTAGCTGCTCTAAAAGCCCTACTGCTGTTCCTTTGTACTGAACACCATTTGCAAAAGCTGCTGTATCTAACTCTACGTTAGCTAAGTTATGTTTATCAACCCAAGCGATGTTTTCAGATACTTTAGTGGCACTTATCACTCCTAAAGTAGCTCCTAGCGTAGTAATCGATTTACCAGTGTATGTATATAATTGAGCGCCTTTTGCTGCTCCATCTTGACCTACTACCACGCTCACCTTTGGTGATGCTAGGATAGATAAATCAGGGAGAGCAGATAATGCACTTGCTGAAATATCAACTCCATAAATAATAGATAGTGGACGATTGGCTTGCTCCTCAATTATTGCTGCTGCTTGCAAACTTTGCACTTGACTAGTAGCAAAAGCAGTACCTGTTTGATATACTCCTATTTGTCTGATCTTTCCATCAGCATACACATTCATTAAAGCGATCTCGCTGAAGTTTAGCGTACCTGGAACTGTATAAATACCTACAAAAAGAACTCCTTTAGGGTTCATTCGGAAGTATTCAGATATATGATACCACATTACCACATAAGGGTCATTTGCCCCTAATGTAAATGCTGTAATCGTTGTCGTAGCTGTACCTATGATTGGAGTTGTAATTGCCCACCCATTAGCCGCAACACCTGCTCCTGCTTTGGCTGTGATCGTTACCTCATCTGTAAGAACAGTATCGCGATATCCATGAATATTAAAACCAGTGTTGATCATATTTCCAACACCTTGTGCAATTGTGTTTACCGTGTCCCCTGTAATCGTAGTATAGGTTCCTAAAGTAACTCCATTGATAACTACAGATATTTTATCGCCTGGATTCCCAGCTGTTGCTATCTTAATCTTACCAGTAGCTTTTGTTTCATTAGAATAATCCCCTTTGATTCCGTATTTCTCTGCATCTTGTAGAGAATACAGTACTTTTATTCGACTATTAGTAGCAAACCCATCAGGGACACTACTAGTAGGCAAAGTAGCAGAATAGAATAATAGAGCTGAGATATGATCTTCTCCCTCTAAAGGCCTACCTAACCCACCTTCCCCTTTTTTTATAACTACTTCTGGAAGTGCCATTTATTTTTTTAGGTTTTTCTTGGTTTCATTGTTTTGCAATGGAGCTATATGTTCTTTAGTAACCTCGAAGTGAATAACTCCGTGATTTGAACAGTACACAATTGCATCCATCTGGTCGGGAAAAACTTTCCCATCTTTCGTTACATAAACCGCATCTGTATTTTCAAGATGTGGTTTTGCTATTTCAATAATTTCTATTGGAATCATGACTATTAAGGAGCTTGAACGATTGCACCAACACCTTTTTTATCTGATCTCAATATTGTAGATCCGAAGAACACCAATGCCGACATTAAATCACCATAGTATTCAGCAAGTCTAGGATTCATGAACACATCGATTGGACCTAATGCTCTACTTACTGAGTATTTGGACCATGCAATACATGCTAAATTATCTGTTGCTGCTGCTACTGGGAATCCAGTGTTATCGATCAATGTTTTCTTAACAGGAGTAGCCGCATTATCATAAATGATAGGGAAACTATATGTTAAAATATTGAATCCATATAATTTGTTGATTACTGCATTTGGGAGAACTACCTGCCCAACAAAGAACGAACTAGTAAACGCATCAAGCTCTAAAAGCTCTAAATACATTCCATGATCCATTAAAATGTAACGCTCATCTTGTGGTACTAAATCTCGATCGAATACAAGTTTTAAGTTTGATAAATCTTGTTTAGTAAGTTTCTTTCTTGTTCCTGTAGCTCCCGGAGCAAGTGTTGTACCAGCTGCACCAGTTGTACGAATGATACGTGCTGCATCTGAAGCACCACTTACAGCCCAATCAAAAGCTACCTGACGGCCAATTCTATCTTTTAATTTAGAAATATGTTCGCCCATTATCTCCTGACGTTTGTCATAAGATATTTGCATTGTTTCTAAATCAGAAACAACAATAGGATCTGTGCTATAATCAAGAATTTGATATGTAAGTTCAGTATCTGTTCTGCTTCCTATTGGAGCAGGAAGTACCGTTCTGCTTTTTACTACATTAGGTATTGAACCAGCTTGTGGTATATGTACCGTTTTGTTGTAGATGTATGATGAGTGATCCTTTGAATAAGTAGCAAACTCAATACCTTGGAATAGATTTGGTTGTATATCATCAATCCAAAGTTCTCTTTCTAATGCCATATAACTTTATTTTTTTATAGGTTTTGTTAAATTTTTTAATATTAATTTACTTGTTTATTTGCTGCAACAGCATTAAAAGCAGTACCGTCATAAATAAACATTTGAGAAAATGTTTTCCCAGCTACCCCTGTGATTATTGTTTGTCCAGATGTGAAACCAGTTCCAAAAGTTACTGTCTCAGTAGCTGTAGTAGTTACCTGTACAAATATTTTAGCACCAACTCGTAATTGAGTACCTAGTGTTAGGTTCAATGTGATGTTACCAGTAAGTGTAGGAGGTTTAATAAAAGTTTCCCAAACATTTACTGTAATTGCTTGGGCTCCTGTTGCTGTTAATGTAGGTGCTGTTATTAAAGCAAAAGGTGAATTTATTTCCATTGTAGGCATATCTTTATATTAGGTTTTGGTTATTTATTTCTTGATTCTTTATATTCATTTAATAATCGATTGTACTCAGAGGGATCCTCTTTTTGTAATCGCGCTAACTCTTTTGGATTCTCTTTACTTAGATCGTAAAAGTTCTTAGGCTTTTCAGTTGCTACACCTGTTGCTTGGTTTTTGTAGTCAGGTAGTTTTGCAGATTTTTTGATGCTAAGACTATTGATTACTTTTTTAAACCCATCATAATTATTCATAGCCATTTCCACTGACTCGGCTTTTTGCTCTTCTGGGATTAATCCTTGCTCTATGAATCCCTCTACTAGCTCTTCCGCTTTTGCTTTGCTAGCTTCTTTCTGAGCATTTTCCATCTCAGCTACTTTCTTCGCTAATTCCTCTTTCTCAGATTTAAGAGATTCTAGTTCAGCTTTTACAGCATCTAATTCAGCAGATGTATTGGCTACCTCCTGAACCTGTTTATTTTTATCTTCCATTACATTTTTCGGTTTTGTATATGTTGTAAATTGATTTACTACTTCTTGAAATTTTGAATAGAATGCATTTTGGATCATTTGCTTTCTACCTGTGTCTACTTTCTTATCAAAGAATCCATGAGTCATTGCCTCATCAGCAGTAAGCCATGTTTCTTGAGTCATCATATTGTCTATTAATTCTGGAGTGATCCCAGATGAATTACTAAGTACTGTTACAAGTGAATTTTTTATTTTACCTAAGACCTCTATGTCTTTCTCGGACATATTTTCTGATCCAAAGGATGGATCATGGAGCATGAATATGGAATAGTCATATGCATATCTGGTTTTACCAGCCATAGCAATAATTCCAGCTATACTTCCAGCGACAAACTCATTATAAGTGTCTACCTTGGCTCCTGATTCATTGGCGTTTTGAATGGCTGAATAGATGGAATATCCATCGATCACAGATCCGCCATAACTGTTGATTCGGACGTTAATTTTGCGAACTCCGTTAGCAAGTAAATTATCAAGTTCTCGAGCAAAAAGATTCCCATCGATCCCTTCTTTAGAGCCATCTTCATTGATAGTTACACCTATGTTTCCATACAGTAATCCATCAGCTGAATCCTGACCTGTTCTATTGAAATAGTTATAACTTTCAAATAAAGACATCTGCCCTTGCATAAAGGCAAATTTATTTGGTAACTATCTGATTGATAGTATTTTGGGACAAAACAGGACAAAACAGGACAACTATTTGTATTTTTGTAAAAACTTAAATAGTACAATGTCAAAATCTACAAAAAAAGATAAATGGAATATACCATTGAAGACTAGTTTAAATAAGCCAAATCATAAAGAGTATGATGAACTAAGGAAAAAAATCGGTTATGCAACAGACGCAGAAAACATAAGAAGAATGATGTTAAAAATCATCCAACTACATAAAGATAAAATTATAAATGGCTATTAAACTTACCAGCTGATTGATAATAAAACAATCAGTGACTACTAGTTTGTTTTTAAAACAAATAAATATTAATTTAGCTTCAACAAAACAAACTTAAAATGTTGATCGCTATACTTTTCCCATTCATCTCTTTTATGATAAGAGGTAAAATACTTATCGGTATTATCTGTTTAGCTTTACAAATTACTGTTATAGGGTGGTTACCAGCTGCTATATGGGCAGTTTCATCTTATAATAAAGAAAAAGCTGATCAGAGAACTAGTCAAATCATTGAGGCCATTAACAATAAAAAATAACTATATGAAAAAAATAATTTTACTATTATTAACTACAAGTGTTATTATTATTTTCTCTTGTAAGAAAAAAAGTGAAGATCCAAAACCAATCGATAATGAATCTCAAGGAGGATATAATGATAATGGTCCAGAACCAGAAAAGCCTACTATTCAATTAAAACAATTGATTGCTAGAAATATTCAGACAGGAAATGGAAATTCAGATTCTTTTATATCATTTACTTATAATTCAGATGGCTTTGTAGAAAGTGTTCTTGTAGAAACTAATAAACAAACAGGAGAGAAACTAACAAAAACATTGAATACACTAACTTATGAAAGTAAAACAAAAATTTCAGGAGCTAAATATATACAAGTGCTATTCAATACAGATGCTTCTAAAAATGATACGACTTGGGTAACTACTACTATTATTTATGAAGTAGATAAAATTATCTTAAAAAAATCAAAGACTTATACTCAACATGGTGCAGGACTACCTACTAAAACTTATGATGATCAGGAAAAAGATTTTATATATATCCAGTTAGATGGTAAGAATAGAATGACTAAATGGTGGAATAATTATGGACAGGTTCAAGAATTTGAATATGATGAAATAGGAAACTGTATAAAATCATATACTATTTCTAAATACAATAATTATTATTTATATCATCAATATGATAAAAATAATAATCCACTTAAAGGAGCAATAATTAGTTTCTTTAGTCAAATTATTTCTACAGGAATAAATTCATCTTTTTTTATTTATAATAGCAACCCTACTGTTCTAAATATTTCAGATACTAATCCTCAAGGAATTGGATATAATTATATATATAATGAGAATGGATATCCAATTAAAATAACTCCAGGGTTGAATAATAATAACCCGATGACATTAGAATATATTTATTAGGTAGATATCTCCTAAAAAGAAATAACCCAAGGCACGAACTTGGGTTATATATAAATGTATGATTGATAAATCCAATCATACAGATTACGTACTAGTTTGTACTCCGTACATCACCATCAAAAGAAGCTTTAAACCTCTTTATTATCTAATGGGTGAACCCATTTATCAATTGTAATCTTTATTGGTTCTGATTTTATTTTCCCATCTGATTTTACAATCACAATCATTTCTTTTAGATCTCTTCCAGTAGAAATATAATTTGTAACTACGATCTTGTAGTTATTTCCTTCATTTGTAATATCATAAGGAAACTCTGAATTCTTGTAACTTAGAATACTTATTTTAGATAATGATTCTATTGAAGTAAACTCAACTACAATATCATCTCCAACTACTTCTGATTTAGTAATTTCTGGAGCTTCAGTAACTGGATCTTTTAATACATCTTTTGTTTTTGTATATTTTCCTTTAATGTTGCCATATACTAATTCACCAAATTTTTTAGCAAAAGTATCTTTATCAATTTGTAATTTTGATTCATTATAAGCTACTGGTTTCATATCATTATATCTTGCGCTAGCTGATTGATATAATTCAGAAACAATAATGATTTCTCCTTCTTTTTCTGAACGGATGGTTACAAACCGTTCATAGGCATCTTTTAACTCGATTCCTGTATCCATTTTAATTGTGTCGTTTATTATAATTCCCATAAATTTTTTATTTGTTAAGCTATTCTTTGAATAAAAATTAATTCATGATAAGTAGGAACAAAGTTAATTGCTGTTCCTGATCCTACAGATCCAGTAGAACCTCCGTGATCATGAGCACCTCCTACACCTGTTACGCCACTGTGATTATGAATGCCTCCATTAAATACAAGTGGGTAACCATCTTCTGGATCTGTCCCAGGTGTAATATTCATATATCCTTCATCACCCCCTCCAGTAGGCTCTAATGTTATTGCATGATTTCTATCTGCTGCACCTCCTAAAACTACTAACAATGCGTGATTATGATCTCCATCATTTACTATACCATGTTGATGGATTGGTTCATTTGTAATCGTATGACTATGCGAAGGAAGATTAGCAGTTCCAATAGTAAAAGATCCTGATCCGCCTGTTCCTCCAGCAGTAGCTCCAGCCCTAACAAACTTACCTACAAGATTAGGTGTTCCAAAGCTACCATCACAAACTGCAAATCCTAATGGAATATATGTATTATTATTCCACATAATAATACCTCTAATAGGTATCCCACGCGTATAATTTGCTAATAAAAAATCATTCCCAGCTGAACCAGAAACCGTTAGAATAGCAATACTAATTCCATCAAAACCCATTGCTGGTGATCCTGCTTGCCATTTAGCTCTTTTAGTAACTTTTATAGGATTATTATTCCCATCAAAAAATACCCTACTCTCTACTAAATCAGTATCCGCAACAATATATCCATTCAAGGCAGCAATATTTGTGGATGGCATCAATCTTAAATCACCATCTAAATAAACATATCCTGAAGATATATTATAAGGTCCAACACCTGTAACTTCGACTCCTTGAACAATAATTCCATTATTGCCTAATTGAATTGATTCTAAATTAGTAATACCATATCTAGCCTGCGTATCCTGAATATCAAGGAAATCATCTAAATGGATAGGAGCCCCTCCATCAGAAATTGTATTAACTGGTGATTTAAATTTTATCATACTATATCGTAAATAACTGTGTAATTAACTCCAACAATTTTATATTTATTAATTTCTGCTCTAATGATTTTATCCTGTCCTGCGAGTCCCACTGGACAGTGTACTATAAAATCAAAATCAATAGCATATTCACTTCCTTTGTATAAGTAGAAAGGCTTCCCTTCACTTTTCTTATAAAAATAATTAGGTTTATTCTCACTCTTCTTATAGAAATATTGATAAATAAGTAGAGTAAGAAAATTAACTATGTATATCCTTTTTAAAACAGGATCAAACTTCTTGTTTAGAATGTATTCAAGTACAATTGTTTGTGAATTATACTTAGCGCGTTCTACTACATCAGGTCTATAAACATTAAAAATATCATCTTTTAACGTTTGTAATGGTGCAAGCAAATCACGAATCCAAGAAATACGTTTGATCTGCCGCAAATGTGGCGGTACTAATCTTCGTATCTGTTTTAGAAATGTTAAGTCGTAAATGCTCATCTAAACTGCTAAAATCATTGTTAAATTATTGCCATCCTCTAATTTATATGTAGCTGTATTCTCTCTGATAACATAGCCAGCCGCTGTTTCATAATCTTTTTTAACTTCAGTATAATTAGGGAATACAAGTTTTATAGTACCCGGATCTGTTATTGCTGTAGTGTCTGGCCTTGCTATGACTTGACGTAGTACAACGTCTTTTACACCAGCTACTTTTTGCATAGCATCCTCAATCCCTGAATTACTTAATACCCCATCAAAAGAAAGAGTAGCTAGATAATTTTCCACAGCAAGTATTACATTGGTTTTCACTAATGAATCCACATACTCTCCATCATAATAAATATCGGCTTGAATATAAAGTTTATCAGATACCAGACTAATTACATTTATCTTTGTTCCTGCAAACTGTATTTTAGCAACATATCCTTTTAGAGAATTAAGCTCTGTCATAGCAAGTGGTACTAAATTCCCCATGCTATCCTGCTTAGCTACTTTTACTATTACTAATCGATCAATCTGTTGTTTTACAGAAGCTCTTTTTACAATACGAAGCTCTGGAAGTACTGGATTATAGGTAGGATATCCGTCTATGAGAACTACCACCTGTGGAGTGGTTACACTATATTGAAATAATAAAACCTGTCTTTGAAGCCATGCAGCCGTACCCGGAACGGCACGTAATGCTATTAATTCTAGCTCTGCTTTTAATATATCCCAGAGCTGCTCATGGATATAAATACAAAAAGCCACGATATAACGCCACAACTTCCATTGTGCAGTTTTAGATGGAGTGTTTACATCAATAAATGGGGCTACCTCTGGATCTGTTTGAATCCGATTGGTAATTTCATCTATGATTTGTTGTAATGTGCGTGCCATTATACTATTTCTTTTCCTGTTCTTATTTCTTGGTTATCAATAATTAAATCTACATCTACCTGAAGTTCTATTGGAGCTCCTGTTTCTACTAAATTGTTTGTTACATCGGTTGCTTGGTCGATTCCTGAGCATATAAAATCCATTTGGTGTACATACACGTTGTTATGGTCGGTATCAGTTCTATCATCCTGAGCCTGAAGAGCAGAGCAACCAGCAGGTCTAAAGTGGTTGAGTGATTTATATACATCATTCTGAAATTCAAAGAAACCAAGCTCTTCTTCCATCACCACTCCGTTATATTTAATTCCTCCTTGTGATAAATCAAGCCGCTCAAATCCTAAATACAGCGTGATGACAAAATCAATAGCTCTAATTCCTTGTGATAAGTCATTAGAAGAAAGAGTGGAAAAATCTATAAACACACAAGGAAAGTCAAAAGCACTTTCTTCGTTCATTCTTTCAAATTGGTTGTTCCACTTCCTAACCGTTTTAAGGTCGGGGATATCTGCGAAGAGTTTAGTTCGCAGTGCAACAAACACATCTGTAAGAAAAGCAGCCATTACGGTTTTAACACTTTATTCGTTTCCTTTTTAATTAACTTCACTATCATTGAGTCAAGTTTTTTAGACTTACCCATAAATTTTCGTTTAGGCATTGTAAATCCTTTGCCTCTTCCTGCTCTTTTTCCATAATTATGGACAGCAGAGTAAGGTAAGTCGCTGGTAATCAATATTCTATTCATAGAAGCAGACTTTATACGTATGCTTCTTCTTAAATCTCCTGTATCAACAAGAATTGATCTTCCTTTATCATTACGCCTTGACTTCCTTCGTTGCCATTTCTTAAGTCCTGTATCTTCAAACCCTTGCTTTCTAAAAGAATCTACAAAAAAGTTCTTTGCTTCGTTAGCTACAAGAATTGGAAGCGTCTTATTTAGTTGAATCAGCCCATTGATCTTTTTTTGTAAACTGTCTCCTAACTTCATTTCTTCTTTTTAATTCGTTTTGCTACTTTAAAATAAGGATGCTCATAGCTGAACACTACCTTTTCAATTCCTGGATTCATAAGAAACACTTCTGGCACATCTGTAGGTGCTTTGAAGTTAGATAAATCTGTTTCTTTGGCTTCTCCAAGTTGCACTACAATGCATCTACATTTCCACCCATTCATAGGCATATACTTTTTCCAAAAAGCATCATCCACTCTTCTAGTAATACCATCTAATGCTCTATGCGAAGGTCTTACTCTTCCATCACCCACTGTTTGATATTTTAAATAAGGAAGAGTTTCCTTATTTTTTTCAATGTCAAGCCAGTAGTTTGCATTACGAGACTGCCCAACTGCTACCCCATATTCTGTCTTTAGGTAGTTTACATTGTAGTTCTCATATACTGCAAGAGCTTTCTTTCTAAAATCATTAAATGGCACTACCTTTCCATCCTCTGTAAGAAAACTAATCATCTCCTCCACCTGAGAGAGTGTTTTAGCCTCAGAGAAAACAGTGATGTTCTCTTCTAATGCTTTTACCATCTTCTGATCTGGCGATCCTAATTCAAAGTCCGATACACCTCCTCCAAAACCTGTAACTACTCCACTTAAAAGTGTTTCCAATGTTTTCTTTAAAATATCTTTTGGCAGATCCTTCAATGTTATAAGTCCTGCATATATCTTTCTTATTAATTCTTCCGCCTCTTCCTCTGTGAATGGATTATCTACTTCATTCACTATATCATGACAGCAAAAACCGCTGTATATTTCTTTTACCTGATCTGAGGTGCTAATTGTCCTCTTCGCCTGATTGCTCACTAGCTTTTTTTCGCCCCCATCTCCAAAGGGTTGAGTTTGCATTTGAGGCAATTCTACTTTCTCTACTGGAATACCCAACTTATCAATGATGAATTGCTCAGGCACAAAGTATTTACCTGAATTAACAAGACCTAGTGTCAGTTGCCCAATCTCTGTGAGAGAGATCTTCTCTGAATGATCAAATTTAAAGTGTAATCCTTTCAGTTTGAAGCCTAACCTCATCATTTTAGGAATCAACTGATCGTTCACTATAAACTCCAACATACGCATATCCATTCGTGCTACATCATTAGCTACATTCTCGTGTACTTGTGCTTGTGATTTAGAACTACCATCTTCAGTGGTCATAGTTTGACCTAAAATCAACTTTGAGATTTCTTTATTACAGATGTTGATTATTTCTTGGTATACACCGAATGAATCTGAATTCCCCCTTTCAATAAAGGTAAGTTCTGTGTCTAGACCCGTAACAATAGATGTTGATTTACCCATTGCCTGAAGATCATTTTGTAGTATGGCTCTTGTTTGTTTATCTATTTGAGGTGATTTAGCCCATCGTATTGGCATACCAAATACTTCGGCATACTCTGCCCATGCCCCTAACGCATTACGTTTCATAATCACATAAGGAGCTGCTTTGTTTAAAAGCCCTAAATCACATTCATCACCTACCCACACATGCCATGTAGCAAATGGTTCTTGTCTGTAGTCGTATCCTGTGATCGACCAAGGATCATCAGTAACTACCCCAAATTCAGGCTTTACAAATATTCTTGGGTACAATTCAACGGATGAGAATTTATCATCTATGATATCGTCAAATTCTATCAGTGAATACCCCCAAAAGATTGATTGCATGGAGTATAATAGAAAATCATAAAACCACTCTGTTTGAAATAACTTAGTGATCTCTGGCATTTCAATTCCTTTTTCATCTTCTATTTTAAAAGGAGCTCCAATTGCTTTATTAATTCTAGCATTCATCACACCTGTTAAGTGTGCATCAAGTATTATCTCTTCATATATTTTTTTATATAATGTTCTTCTGTATCTATTAAATGATTCTGCTTGCCCTAATGCATTTCTCCATTTCTGAATATCAATACTTGATCTAAAAATACGATCGTATATTTCAATCTTATCAATATATTGTTTTGTGTTTCTTTTATCAGGAACTAAAGGAGCTAGTTCCGCAGCCGCAGGACGCTTCTTTGATAAATTATTTATTTTAATATCGAACCCCAGAATCTTCATCATTTAAAATGTATTAATTTGTTTAGGTAGGCCCCTGAAATCAATAATGTATTGAGGTTTTATTTTCTCAGGTAAGTCGGCATTTACAAGCCCATTGGCAATATCTTTTAACCAGCCAATTGCCCCTAATGTTAGTCGTTCTCTATTTCCATCATATCGATCTTTTCGTAAGTCAGGAATATTTCTTGGATTAGTTCGAGAGTGGAAATGATACAAAGCAATATCAACAATACATTGCTTTAATTGATGATTTCTATTATCACCTTCGATCCAAAAATTAGTTACAGTAGGTAACGAACCAGTAAATGAAGATGGATATACATCCCAATAAGCACTATTGCTATTTGGAACTATATTAGTTACTTCTTGCTTTGCTATAAATAAATCATAATAATATGAAACAACATCACCTAATACATAGGTTTTAGCATCATCATATTTACCAGCATTTGATCCATCTTTAACAGAATAAATAGTATCATTTTTATACTGAGCAAGCCAATACATAGTATCTGTAGGAAGAATACCGGGCACATACCCAACCATGTTGCCATTTTTTTTGTATATGAATCCATTGTATGAAACATTAGTCGTGTTGGTGTAACTAATATTATTTACCCATGCTGGGAAGTTAGCATATACGCGATCATATATTTTGTAATTCTTATTACTATCGTACGGTTGATTTGTTTCGTTGAATATCTTTGTTATGTAATATCTAGGAGAAAGGTAACTAGTAACTTCTGCGATTGCTATTCCAATAACTTCATCCAAATAAAGATCTGCGGCACTAGATGTGCCTTTAACCTGTTGTAAATTTTCAGGTTGTATTAAAGTACCAAAATCTTTTTCAATGATGAATGCCACCCATAAAATTATTCAACTAAAAAGTGATGAATCATTTTTTGGGACAAAATGGGACAAATTTATTTTTAATAGATAACAAAACACAAAAGCCACTTAAAAAGTGGCTCTATGAAATAATGCTTTAATATGATGATAGTACACTTACAGAGTGTAGTTGGGTAGACAGGATTCGAACCTGTATGATAGTTGGCTCCCTATCTGTTGACCCACGGTTTCAATCTTTCGATTTCACACTCAGCGTCTACCATTCCGCCACTACCCAATATGCAAATTTACCAAATTCTTTTCTTTGGAAAGCCCATTGAGTACTCTAATTTTCTGTTGCCTGTTAAATAGTAAGTATATTCTGTACTGAATATCGAACAGATCAAATAATCATTAGCATCGGACAAGTGGCCAAACTCTTGATAACTAAGTCCTTTCTCTTTGTCTGTTTTCATTTTCTTTGCTTTATTACCTTCATGATCTTCTTTCAAATGTTCATAGTCAGTTATTGTTTTCTTACATGTTTCATTGATGTATATTTCAATACCTTCGAAGTTCTTGCTGAAGATAGCATTAATAAATTCACCTCGTTTAACAATACTAGGAGCTTTAGAAGCAACTCTTCTGTGTGGGTTGTATTCTTTTAGTTCTTCATCAATGATATAGTAGTTATTATGTCCATATTCCCTTGTTGTTTCTTCCTTCTTTCCTGAAGGATCACCATAATAAAACAAACCTGCATTGTAAGTATGCAAAGGATATTTAGATTTAAAAATCCTGCATAATGAATCAGGAGTGTTATTGGGATGAACCGTTGTGATTTCATCTATCTGATATGCCTTCTTGCCATCTACTTGCCATACGGTAAGAGAACAGTACGGTTGAACGTTAAAGTCGAAGGAAATATGCAAGGGTAATAAGGGATTAGGTTCTAACACTCTTACTTGATTCACATAACTAAACATTTTATAGAACTCACCACCTGTTTGAGATCTTCCCCACAATCCTAACTTATAAATTTTATAGTAGTTGGGATTAGTTTCGCTAAGTTGATCTAAACGAGCTTTGTATTCAACAGGCAAGAATTTATTATCTACATAAGTTGTATGCAATAGCAAATAGCTTAGTGTTATATCTTTATTCTTTTGTTCATCTTTAAATGTTTTTGTGTAAGTATATTTCTTCTTGTTTTCAGATTCAGTGGGAAAGAAATAAGACTTAATCCAATGTGCTTCATCAACGGGATTAAATGATAATATATATTGAACCTTCTTTACCTTTTTAGTTCTTATCCTTAATCCTAATTGTTCAATATCTCGTTGATCACAATCAGTAGCTTCCTCTACCCATATATCCGTTGGCTCTGAAATAGATTTTACTTTTTCTATTTTGTCTAGTCCTTGGGCAAGCATCATGTTTCCATTAGTACATATGATGTCCATCGTGGATTCTTTAGCAACGAAGAAGTCCCATAATCCCCAATCAGTAATGATATCTTTAAATAGCTGAAACTGGCTATCACGAATGGATTCAGCTGTCTTACGACAATAGATTAACCGGTAGTAAGGTTCTTTTAGACATTTGATTATTTCCTTTTGTGCTATGAATACAGATTTACCAGATCCACCACCTCCATAATAGATCTCGTAATCATAATTAGTATCAACGTAGGGTAGGAAAGTTGGGTTGAATAATTCAGGTTTGAAGTTTATGTTAATCTTCTTCATTTACTTTAGGTAATCCCACCTCAAATGTTGTTTTACCACTATGCTCAAATTCATGCTTCTCGATATACCCTCGTTTCTTGCCTTTCGTTTTAAGGAAAAATATAGTAGCTATCGTATCAGGAGGTTTTTGATAAACAATCGTTTCAGTTCCCAAAGTCTTTTCGCAGTAAACGCCATCAATCAATTGGAATAATTTGCTCTCAGCGAAGTCAAGAGCGACATCTGATATTTCTTCTACTGCTGCTTTGAATTCAGGGTCATCGTTCATGTAAACGTAGAATGTTTGTCTACTTACGCCTACCATTTTACAAGCATCAGTTACTATCCCCAAAGTCTTTTCTAATGCTTCTAGTAGGCTTTTTTTAGTGTCAACTTTGTCAGTCATTGTTTTAAATAGGTTTGTTAAGTTTTGTTGTTTTCTATAAAATTCTTACAATAAGGAACTATGTAATTATTATACAAATCTGACATCACTGATAATTCTCCTCCCCAATACTCTTCATCAGTAAAATGTAATCTTCCTTCCCATACTCCTCGCCAGCAATAACTACCTTCAAATCTCTTTAAACATTTGTTTTCATCAAAATATTCAATAGTTCCCCAACAATCATCAGTTTTATCTATATATTCAATACTACTTACTCCTGTATTTACATTCACACAATCAACTATAGGATAAACTGAAAAATTAATTGCAGGTCCATAATCTGATTCAAAATGAACCATGAAATCTATCATTCTTACTTCTGCTTTACAAATCATACTTTCATTTCTAATTCCACGCCTTCCAAAGCAAAAACTAGGTTTTGGAGCTGGTGAACTTTAGGATTTTCATATGTAATTGTTCTCTCTCCAATATTTAACATTAATAAATCCTCATTTGGTGCATAACATAAAGTAAAAAAATCACCCAGAGATTTTAATGTTAAATAATACCATCCAGTCCATTCAAAAAAATTAAACTTTACTGCCCATTCTTCGGTCAGGGGGATGGGATCAATTTCTTCACTATTTACTGATCTAATATCATCTACATCTGATATATCAGATAGAAATGGCAACTCTATTCCTAATAGGTCTACTGAATAAACTTTTTTAGTATATTTTTTATAATATACCCAATTCCCAATCCTAAGTTCTTGCGGGTTGATCATTAGCTAATGTTTTTAATCTTTCAATCTCAGCTGTTCTGTGTTCAATAATATGATCATGCCCTTCAGCTATAAATTCAAGTTCTTCACCTCTCAAAGGTTCTATTGAAGTTAAAGGGTCTTTAACCAAAATAACTAAATAAGCATCTTCAAGAGAAACAGAATATAATATTACAGCCTCTTGATCAAAATATTTATATCCTTTACATTTAATCCTTACTAAATCACCTCTTTTTAATTTCATAATTCAAAATATCTTTTCATTTAAAAATAATTTAGTTACGATATCTAATTGTTCTCTATTTCTTTTAAACCAATCAGCACCTAAAACTGATAGTTTAATATCAGGATGGTATTTACCCATCCGTTTAATCTTAGTAGCTGATTTCTCATCCATGTATCCTTTTACCTCTACATAGTTTATATCGCCATTTAGCTCGATTATCTTAAAATCAGGCTTATAATTATTAGTCCCTCTTTTAATCCCATCAAACCAGAAGGTGTCCACTTCATAGAACCAGTCTTTTATCTTTCCTTTTAGTCTGAGTGCTTCAAGGTAGTAGGCGTACTGTATTTCGTAGCTACTTTTGAAATAGTATTTCTTATCACCTATTACAAGTGTTTTCTGGATATATTTTCTTTTTAAGGATCGTGCTGTTAAATTCATCCCTGTGTCTGTTTTTTAATCATCTCAACAACTTTATTATAAGGTTGATTAACAATCATTATTTTATCATCTGTAAAGGGATTATCTGCAAAATTGCTATCAAAATAGATTTCACAACAATTATTTAAGCCTCTGTCTTTTAACATAAATATTTTATCTATATTTAGATAAATGATTTCTGACTTATCAGAATTTTTTGATGTTAAACTTAATTTTATAAACTTAGCCATACTATTTTTTAAAAAAGTCTTTTAAAAATTGTTTAAATATTTCTTTACGTGTTTTAACTCTTTTTTTAACTAAAAAAGTTGTTACCTCATTTGTATAATTAGATGCAATTACTATCTTAAGATTATCAAACTGATCATAACTGAAGGTAAAATTTTCAACCACAGTTCTTATAGTTGTTGAAGGATATTTATCAATATCTTCAATACAATAACTTCTATCTAGCATTTATTAAATCCATTTCATGTTCAGTAATATAAACTGCAAGAACTGTTTTCATATAGTTCTTATTAAGATTATACTTTCTTCTTACTAGTAATCGTTTGTAATTTTCTTCACCTGTAAGTTTTCCAAACTGGTTTTGCCATAAGTAATAATCTTCAACGGACTTTTTCCAAGAATCGTATGTAGAATAGTCGCCATTTTTTCCAATAGCTGTTTTCTTTCTATTCTTTGCATATTGCATCCCAAATACATTATGATCTTTAGTAAATCTAGGTGCAGTAAAATGTCCTGTTTCCACTTTAGCCTGCTGTAAGGCGATGACTAGATGCTTAACGCCTATCTTTTTCATGTAGATAATTAGGCTGTCTGTTGAAAATTTGTTCTGTGCATTTGATTCAGGAGCAATTAGCACAATCAAAAGAGCAGATATGATAAAAATTCTTTTCATAATTTTATTCATTTTTAATCTCTAAATATAACAATTATATTCCACTTAAACACGTGATGATCAATTAGATAACTTAAATAATACATCATAACCTATATTATCATATTTACTAGTTGATTTATTTAATATAAATTCAGGAGGATTTTCTATCATTATTTTAAGCCATTTTTCATGACCTAATTTTGCATCTTCCATATTGCTATATTCTTCAACTATAATGTAATTATTATGATACCTTATGTCTAACACAGCAGTTTCATAATTTTCGGTATCTCCAGCAAATATTGTAGAGATATGAGAACCATAATTGTATGTATCACTAAATAATTTTCTTGTTTGAAGAGGGAAATATCTTCTATCTTCTAAAAATTTCTTTGTTATTTCATCCATAATCATTTACTTTTCAATTTTATCCCAAGCCCTGAACTTTATTTCTCGCATGTTGTTTATTATTTACTCATCACTAAAATTAATTTCTACCGGTTCTTGATCAGTAGTTTCAAAATGAAATGTCAAGTTTGTTAATTCAATGTCAGAATTATATACTACTTTAATTGCAGTTATAAAAATAGTTCTTTGTAAATGATCAATAACATAAAAAGAATCCCATAGATTTATAAATCTATGTCTTAGAAATTGACGCATATCTGAATCAATAACATATTTGCCAAATCCTTTCTCTATAAAAATAGCTTTAATTAATTGAAACTTTTTTTCTTTAATTTCAATAGACCACTCTTTAACTATTTTCATCCTAGCCTCATAAGCTTTTTTAACATTGCCTTCTAATTCTATATTCATGTAATCTAATTCCATATTACTTTTCAATTTTATCACACAACCTAGAGCAGATGTAGTTGGCTATTTTGAAGCATTGCGATCTAAATTCGCCACCTTCTTTTACTAAATTTTTTAATAAAAAAAACTGCAATTCGTTTATCTCACATATACCATATAACTGAAGCCAATTTGACTTATTGTCTTCATCAAACCAACCACGTATCTTCATTTTAACTTTCTCATTATTTAAATAATAATTATAAGAAATAAACTCTGGCCCAACTTGAACCCAATTATTCGCTGACCCTCTTTTCAGAATACCACCATTTATTTTTGATTTATTATATGCTGAATCAATTATTTTATTGATTTCTAAATTAATTATATTATCCCACCCCTCCGCGTCGATGGGAGGGTCTGAATCAACTTTAATACCTAACTGATCAATGAATTCTTTATCAACTGGTTTTATCTCCGGCTCGACCAGCTTCGTGTGGACTAGGAGGGGGCATTTATGCTCTATAAAATCCCCTAGCATTTTAAAAGCTATTTCATAAGAAACACGGGACCTTTCTTTCCAGTCTGGGAAGTGATGAGCGATAGCATCGCAAACTATTGTATGCACTGATTCTAATCTATTTTGCTCCATCTGTTTTTATTTTCGCTTCTTGCAACGCTTTTGTAATAATATCTATCACTTGACTTTTAATATCGGTTTCCTGATCAACATGGGGGATATGTATTTCTTTCACTTCTTTAAGCAAAGAATGAATATGCAAATGAACTTCTCCATTTGGTTTTATTTCTGTTCTCATATTTTCCTTTTCTTTGAATATTAAATCCTTAAGTGTAGATTTTTCTTTACATTGATCCTCAATGTCAATTATTAAATTATGTTCATTCATGTAACCAATAAGATTGCAATAAGCTTGCACATCTCTATTATTTTCCATCATCACATCGTAAGGTGTTTTTTCTTTATTTTCCATATTTTTATTTTTTAAAATTTTATCAAAGTCAATATCAATACCATAGCCTTTATATATTTTGGGTATTGATTCTACATTATCAATATTTATTTTCATAATTTTAAATTTTTACATTAAATATTACATATTCTGGATTATGATGAATATCATTTGTAAACCCAAAATAAAGAGCATAAAATCTATTTTCATCAAAATTATCTATTGAATCTATCATGTATTCCATTAGCCCTTTTTCAGTATTAGCACAGAAATAAACACTATCATCTTTAAAAAGTATTCTAGCGGTAGGCGATATTTCGATGTATTTCCTACCTATTTCATCGGTTTGTGTTTTTAATATTTTAATATCCATATGTTTAGGTTTTGTTGTTTTTAAATAATTCTACTCTGCTAACACTTTTTTCAAAATATTCAGTATCTTTTTCAATACAAATATATTTTCTGTTCGTTTTTAAACAAGCAATAGCTGTCGTACCACTACCTGAACAATTATCTAATACTAAATCACCTTCATTACTATAAGTTTTTATTAGCCATTCGAATAAATCAACTGGTTTCTGTGTTGGATGTATTCCTGAGTTTTTATTTTTCACAAAACCTAATCCATTCCAATTTGAAAATTTAACCACAGAATGTGGATGTCGACTGCCATCATCTATAGTACTAACTGCTTTAAAATTATTATACCCAGCATATCTACTTTTAGTTTGATTGATAAGCTTTACATTCCTATTTCTAGCTTTCCCAGTTTGTGTCTTTTGAGGGTTATACGTAGGAAGTTTTTTATAAAAAATTAGAATATTTTCAGGCCCTTTTAATGGCATTTTATTTGCATTCAGAAAACCTAGCTTCATTGTTTTCTCCCATATTATTTCATATCTAAATAGCTTCCTATTTGAGTTAATTAAATCAGTTGCGAATGGTTGTTGTGCTGTCAAAACAATAGCCCCGTTTTCTTTTATTATTCTTTTATATTGATCCCATAATTTATCAAAAGGTATTACAACATCCCATTTAAACGCTGTACTGCCATATGGTAAATCGCAAAGTATCATATCAATACTACCATCTGGAATATCTTTCATTAATTCAAGACAATCGCCTAAGTGTATTTCATTGATCATAACTTCGTATTTATAATTAAAAATACATATAAAAAACATGCTAAACCAAATAGGATAAAACCTAGAGGAATCCATTTTAAAACTGAGTCAATTATTTTCTGTTTCATCGGTTTGTTTGTTACGTTCTTTTTTTAATTGTTCTTCATAAGCTATTTGCTCTTTTTGTCTTTTCAAATACCATTCACGCCTAATAGCCCGCTCCTCACGTTCTTTGTCTTTCTTTGCCTGCTCCTCTCGCTTTCGCTCTTCTTCAAATTCTTTACCTTTTCTGTAAAATTCATCTTTATCGAAAGGTTTTTCGTTTTCTTCCATTAGGGCGATTACATTGGTTTGATTGTTCTTTTCTTCGAACCTTTTGTTCAATACAAAATTCTCTCGTTCAATGGCTTTTTTCTCTCTGTATTCCTTCATCCAGCCAAGAATTACGTTGCCATCGATTCGGTTGTATACCTGACCGTCTCCTAGCATGCCTTTTTTTGCCATTTTAAACATCATTACGACATCTTCGATGGTTTCGTGCTTATATTCCTCATAAAGTAGAAAAGCTGTCTCTTGGCATTGCTGTGAGTTCATAGCCTTGCCTACATTAAAAAAATTCTGATTGATAGCAATAATGGTTATTAGCATCTTAACAATATTATTCTCACCTTTCATTTTGGCGATTTGCAATAGCATTGTGCCTTCGTATAAACATTTTTCAATCGTAATTTGGTTTTGAACTTTTGAAAGTTGATTTTGAACCTTTAAAAGTTGCCCCTCAGCTTTAATAACCATTTCTTGATTATTTTCTTTTCTTTTTTCGATTTCATAATTTATTTTTTCAATTTCATATGACTCCGCATATGTCATCAACTCCATTGTAAGCGGTTTGTATATCGTCGGCTGTAAGTTTATTGTTTTGGTTGTTTTTTCCATTGTTTTTAGAGTTTTTATTTTTTGATTCTTCTAAAGCTTCTGCAACCCACCCCCTCATTGCTGCGGCATCATCAGCGTATCTTTCTCCAGATCTATTTGCTAAAACATGATTTTTTAATTTTTCAATCATCCATTCATAATCTTCTTTACCAAATTTTTCTATAAAATCTTTAATTTCTTTTTCTGTTAAAAAAACTTTTTCATTTACTTGTAGTAAAGGCATACCATACCGTTCGGTAAGTGAAGTTTCTTCCTTTTTCCTTCCCTTCCTCTTCCCCTTCCATTCCCTTCCCTTCCCTTCCCTTCCCTGTGCCAACTCATCCTTCGCGTACTCATCGCGTACCTCACGCGTGAACAACGCGTTAATTTCTTCGTCTGATAGATCTACAATGCATTTTTCATCATACTCAGGTATGGTACTATTCTTTTCCTTTGGGTTTATGGATTGGTGGTCTAAGAATGATAAAATACACCCGTAAATTTCTTCGTCTATCGCGTACCTCACGATAAAGCCACGCGTGAACAACGCGTGAAGCACGCGTGAAAAATCCACGTTATCATAAGGGAGTATATCTAACTTTAATTGCTTTGGTCGCCATTTGAAAAGCCCTCTTCTATCAGCAGAACACCATAGTCCAATAAAGGCAATTCTTAACGGAAGTTTAAAATCTAATTCGGCTTGGTATAACTCATCATGCTTGAAGAACTCTGGCTTGATACTTCTAATTCTTGGCATGAATACATACTTTTTATCTTTCTCCATGTGTAGTTATTTTTAGTGCTTTTAATAATCATATTCTCAGAGTTTTTAAGTTTAGTTAAATAATTTGCTTCTTGTATTCTACTTTTAAATAAGCGTTTGTTGTTAAAAATTATCTTTTACCATGGCGTGGTATTTGGCTCTTCTGAAGTTGTACTATTCTCAGATTCTTGGTTTTTATTATTGCCTCCAAGCATAGTTAATTCATGAGCTACAATTTCTGTGAACCACCTTTTATTGCCTTGTGCATCATCGTAGGACCGTGAGGTTAGTTCTCCCTCCAAATATACTAAACTTCCTTTTGATAGATATTTTTCAGCTACCTGAGCAAGTGGTTGCCACATGACGATATTATGCCATTGTGTGGTATCTACCTTCTTACCTTGCTTGTCTTTATAAGATTTACTGGTTGCAAGTGAGAACTTAGCTACTACTTGACCTGTTTTTAATGTTGTTACTTCTGGATCGCCTCCTAGACGTCCTAAAAGAATTACCTTGTTTACTCCTGACATAACTAGTTATTTATATATGATAAAAATTCATCAACCCATTCTAAAGCTATTTTAGATATTGAATTTGTTTCAGGAGTATCACCTTGTTTAATACCTAAAAAAAATCGTTCTATAGGTCGGCTCGAATCTCTTTGATCATGTATTACTGTTTTGATTTTTTCGTTAGTAGTCTTTTCTAGCGTTCCACATAAACAAGCACATTCCCCTTCATATGTTGAACCATCTATTTTACCTTCTATAATAGATTTCCTTAAATTAGAAACTTCTGGTATTGCTTTTAATAATAAAGCAAACATATCATTCTTAATTGGTTGCAAATCAGCTCCTTGCAAATCAGCTCCTCGCAAATAAGCTCCTTGCAAATCA
>ERZ650308.185-NODE-185-length-35828-cov-7.743997_pt1 | contig 35828 bp, 43 predicted proteins | sample MGYA00376244_ERZ650308 | MGnify/ENA primary metagenome ERZ650308 (study PRJEB26733, sample SAMN07839295) | wastewater metagenome | biome: small river; feature: stream; material: water | place: USA: North Carolina | collected 2016-04-26 ... | reverse complement strand
TACAAAAGATGAGGCTATGACTGTCAGCCCAAATGGACAGCAAACCGATGTTAGCCGCAGTTATTTGGTATTGTATGAAAATAATCCAGATAGAATAAGTGGCAGTATTGAAAAGTTTGATGGTGAGATTATGTCAGCAGTAAACTTTGAAGCTAATAAATCAGAAGATTTTGCGACTATGAAAAAATGGGCTTTAAAGAACGGTAAAAAAATATTTATTATAGAAGCTGTTATGCCACTTGTCAAAATTATTCCAGAGGTTACTGTCGTTAATAATTGCGGCTAACTCATAAATAGACGCAACTTAGGCTACAACTTGTTAACTTATGAATAGATTTATTACCATATCATCTTGGGCTAAACTTGCAGGGATAAATAGAGAATCTGTTTATAAAAGAATTAAAGCTGGCACAGTTAAAACAAGTGATTTGTGTGAGCATCCACTTATTGATATTGAGATATATCCACCTTGTAAACTAAAGCATAAACACATACCACTGCCTAAAAGAGAAATGCCTAATTGGTGTTATGATTGAAATTTAAAAATATAAAATGAAACCAAATAAAATGTCAATTGCTGGCATAAATGATATGTGCTTCAAGTCAAAAAAGCCTAAGCCGAAACATTGTGACTACTACTGTTGGGAGTACAATAGTTATCATTGCCGTGGTAAAGATGCAAGGTATAATAAGTTGATTAGTGGCGTCTTAAAGTTCTAAAATAATACTTGTCCACAACCCAAAGAAAGCCTTGCACGAATGAGGACACGTTACCGAATAGCCATTACTTAGCATTGTAATTAAAAAACAAGATAATGATACTGCAAGTTGGTAGAATTTTAAATAGTAATTTAATAAGTAATCAAATTGATTACTTATTTTTGTAGCAGTATGGCTAAAGCAAAAATTATTGAAGGCAATATAACCGACCTGGTGTTTGATGATAAAAACTTTAACAAAGGGAGCGAATTTGGTAATGGATTAATGGAAAAGTCTTTTCAAAAATTCGCTGCTGGTCGTGGGGTGCTTGTAGATAAGAATAATAGGCTTATTGCAGGAAATAAAAGCACCGAAAAGTTTGGAGAAAATGGTGGCAAAAAAATTGTTATTGTTGAAACAACTGGCGATACCTTAGTAGTTACCAAAAGAACTGATATTGATTTGGATAGTGAGCAAGGTAGAGAAATGGCATTAGCAGATAATGCAACTGCTAAGGCAAACATTGTTTTCGATGCTGAACTGGTAGAAGTAGAATTATCAGAAGCCGTTTGTGTTGAGTGGGGGATTGATGTGCCAAAAGAAGAACACGAAGCCGCTGAAGATGATTTTAACGGAGTTGCACCAAAAGAACCAATTACAGTTTTGGGTGATTTGTACGAAATAAACGACCATAGGCTGTTGTGTGGGGATAGTACTTGCAGCGAACAAGTGGCAAAATTGATGAATGGTGAGAAAGCGGATATGGTGTTTACTGACCCGCCTTATGGGGTTTCGTATCAATCAAATATGAGAATAAAAACTGACAAGTTTGATGTTTTAGAAAATGATAATGTATTTATAACTGAATGGATAAACAATTTGCCATTATTTTCAAATGGCTTTGTTTTTGTTTGGACAAGTTGGAAAGTATTAAAGCAATGGATTGAATTTTGTGAACCTATTGGAGAACTATCAAATTTAATTGTTTGGGATAAAGGCGGAGGGGGTATTGGTGATTTAAAGAAAACATTTTTAACTGATTTTGAAGTTGCATTAGTTTATCATAGGGGGGCAGAAATAAAAGGGAAAAGACTTGGAAGTGTATGGAGTATTGGAAAAGATGGAAGTACGAAATATTTACATCCAACACAAAAACCAGTTGAATTGCCTGCAATGGCAATAGAAAACATTACTAATCAAAACGAGTTAGTTTTAGATTTATTTCTTGACTCAGGTTCAACAATGGTAGCTTCACACCAGCTCAAAAGAAAGTGTTATGGAATGGAACTCGACCCCAAATACTGCGATGTCATAGTTGCACGAATGATTAAACTAATTAGAGGAACGGACAGCAGCTTAACGATAAAGAGGAACGGACAGCAGCTTAACGATAAAGAAATTAATAAGTTTATTGATAATACAAATGCCTAACCCAACCACCATAAAGCGTGTAACAGATATTGCTAAAGATTTGGCAAATGGCAAAGAACGTGCGGAAATTCTGCGTAAGTATGCGAAAAAGTGGCAAATTGCCGAAAGAAGCATTGATAGATACATTGAAAGAGCCAAAAATGAAGCCGAAAAGTTGCGAAATTTGGCGAATGAAGTGGCAAACAATACATTAATAGAGGAAACAAAAAACGCTGTTAAATTAGGGATTAAAACAAAAAATGAAAGGCTCCTTAATTTAGAAAAACAAATAAAAGATTTACAGACTAAATTAGATGCAGATATTGACGTTGGTTATTTTGTTATTGGGGGAAAAGTACAAACTGTAAATAAAAGAATAAGTGTTACCGATAGAGCTTATCTAATTAAAACTATCAAAGAGCTAGAATCTGAAATAAGCAAGCTACAGGGAGATTATCCTAATGCTAAATTAGAAGTCACAGGTAAAGACGGACAGCCAATAAAAACAGAAACGGCCATTACAAAGCACGAGGTTATATTTAAAAAATTTGGGGAATAAAAATAATATTATTATGAGTTTAAAAATTTCAGATTGTGATATTGTAGTATCAGAATTGAAAACTATTTTCAACGGATATATGTATGATGATAAAACCAAAAACATTTATGCTCCTTGCTCAAATACTGTTGTAGGGAAAAATGTTAATGGCAAAAATTGTATGGGATAAAAAAATAAAAAAAACAATTTAGATAAAATGCCTAGAAAATACATTACTAATAGGCCACCAGAAAATGTAAATAGTTTATCTCTTGAAGGTACATATAGAGTTCTAGAAATAGATGGAACTTTTACTATTGAAATAGCAGTAATTAAGAATAAAGGTTCTATACTAAAAAAGAAGTACTTAGAGTGGATTCCTTGTAATATTTTTGGAACAGCATTTATTCATATGATTTCAATAGGTAAGGCCAATAGTTGTTTAAAATTAAAATCATTTCAAACATTAGATGAGGCAATAGACCAAATAGAAAAATTTAAAAACCCTGAAATTAAATTGCCAAAATACCACTATTATTATTAAATAAAATTACATACAAAGCCATAGAGCTTCACGAAAGCCACAAACTAAAGTAGTTCTGTGGCTTTCTTTTTTATGTCAATAATATCACAAACATTCAATGAAATTTATGAGCCTGTATTTACTACACAATGCAGATATATAGATATTTGGGGAGGTCGTGGTAGAGGTGGTTCGCATTTTGGAACAGAATACTTTCTTTTCTTGCTTACACAACCTAATTATTTTAGGGGATATTTTGTTCGCCAAGCTTTTGCTGATATTAGAGATTCATTGTTCCGAGACATTAAAGATAGGATTGATGAAAACGAATCATTGAACATTGAGGATTTTTCTATTGATGAAAGCAAAATGAAAATATTATATAAACCTACAGGTAATATGATAATTTCAAAAGGGGTTCGTAAAGAAGGGAATCGTACTGCTAAAATGAAATCTCTAGCTGGTGCCACTCACATATTAATAGAGGAAGCAGATGAAATAGGAGAGAATGATTTTGATCAGATGGATTTGTCATTAAGAACTACCAAGTCTAAAATTCATATAATAAGAATATTTAATCCTCCACATAAGCAACATTGGATTTGGCGAGATTATATTTTGCTTGATACAGATATTAGGAATTATTTCAAAGCAGTTCCAAAAGAATCCGCTAATCTGTGTTCTATTTTCTCAACTTATCATAATAACCTAACTAATATTGATGCAAGTACAATAATAAAATTCGAAAGCTTCAAAGTAAATAAGCCAGAGTATTATTGGACTGTTATAGCTGGTTACATTAGTGAAGGAATGAAAGGAAGGATATATAGTGGATGGAATAAAATTACAGATGAAGAATTTAATAATATCGATGCACGTTCAATTATTGGAATTGACTGGGGAACATCTTCAGGTAGTATAGTTGAATGCAAAATAATCAATAATAATTTGTATGTAAGAGAGCTTTACTATGGTGGCGGTACTGCCAAACAAATAGCTTTAAAGTTATGTGAGTTGGGCATTGATGGCAAGTTTACTATAATTGCTGATAGTGCAGAACCTTTAAAGGTTTCAAGATTAAGAAGAGGTTGGGATAAAGAGGAATTATTATCAACAAGTGAAGGATATATTGGTATTTCACAGGAACAATTAGAAAAATATCCAGTATTGCTTGAAGGATTTGAAATATATGGCGTTGTTAAACCAAAAGGAAGTGTGAAAGGGGGTATTGATATGGTTAAAGATTATAATGTTTTTGGCACAGAGAGTAGTTCAAATTTTTGGAAAGAATATCGCGACTATAAATGGGCTCTTGATAAAAATAAAAACCCAACAGATGAACCAGAGGATGATAATAACCACATTCTTGACCCTACAAGGTATATTGTTATGAGTAAGGGAAGATATTTTTAAAAAATATTTTATCGTATGTAATCAAAATGATTACTTTTGACAAGCGATAATATTTTATGAATGATGTCAAAGAGAAAAATAAAATAACAACATTAGAAGAGAAAAGATGTACAAATAAAGCTTGCAATAAACTATTATTAAAAGCAAAATTTGTTGGGTTACTTGAAATTAAATGTGGTAAATGTGGTAGATTCAATTTGTTCAAAGCATAGATAAAAAATATATTTTAAGAGCTTCACGAAAGCCACAACTTGAAAGAGTTGTGGCTTTTTTATTTCATACAAAATGAACATTAAAAAACGTTTAGGCATCGCTGGAAGTCAACTTGTCAAAGGAAATTTTGGCAATGCTTTTAAGTCGGCTATTAATAGTAATCAGGCAGCTGTTATTGCTTCGTTTTCAAATTCATCATATCGCGGTCTTCCTAGTAATAATGGTAAAAGTTGGTGGTTTGGAGGAAATGGTAATGAGATACACTTCTCATTCAATTCAAATCAAGATGCCGTTAATGCCTATACTAAATGCTCCCCTTTAAATTCAATTATCAATAAGAAAGCTCAGGCCCATATTAATGGTTTGATATCTATTGTAGATAAAGAAGGTAATGAGGTTGATAATGAAAAAGTAAAAAAAATAAAGGAGTTGATGGCTAAGCCCAATCCTTTACAAAGTCAACAGCAATTTGAAGCACAACAATATATCTATTGCCAGCTTTTTGGATATTGCCCTGTACTACAAATGAAGCCAATAGGTTTTGATAAGCCAGAACATACTTATCAAATGTGGAATATACCAGCATCAATGTTAGATATTGAAGAGGTATTTGGTTTATTCTATAATCACACTGATAAGCCTTTTAAGTCAATAAAGCTCACATACAATGGCGAGGAATCAGAGCTAGCAATTGAAAATATATTTTTTATAAAAGATTTTTCTCCATCATTTAGTACAATGTTTCTTCCTGAAAGTAGAATTAAACCACTTTCAATGGAGGTAAACAATATTATTGGTGCTTATGAAAGCCGTAATGTTTTAATCAATTATAGAGGTGCTTTGGGTATATTAAGTAATGATGCAAAGGATGCAATGGGAACTTTGCCTGTAAAAAAAGAGGATAAACAAGCATTACAGGATGATTTTCTTAGATATGGACTTTCCAAAAGTCAATGGAAATTTATAATTACATCAGCTTCAGTTAAGTGGCAACAAATAGGAGTGCCAACAAAAGACTTAATGTTATTTGAAGAAATAGAGGACGATATAATGAGGATTTGTGATATCTACGGATACCAATATGAATTATTGAGTAGTACAAAGGGAGTAACGTTTGCTAATAAAAATGAAGCAAAAAAAATATTATACCAAGATACAATAATACCAGAATCTATAAGTATTTGTGAACAGCAAACAAAACTTTTTGGATTGGATTTGTTAGGACTAAAATTAAAAAAGGACTTTTCACATATCCCAGCATTACAAGAAGATGATGTAAAAAAATCCACAGCTAGATTATTATTAAATCAAGCCAAAAAAATTGAATATGAAGCAGGGTTAATTACATTAAATAACTGGCTGCAATCAATTGGAGAAATGCCAATTGGTGAAGCTGGTGACGTAAGGGCAACGGATGTAAAAGATACCAATATTCCATTAGCAACAATTATTGGAGTTGGCGGTGTACAATCATTAGTAGGTGTTTTACAAGCAAGCGGATTAAGTGATGAAGCTAGATCAAATACATTGCAGATATTATTTGGAATTAGTCCAGAAAATGCATCATTAATGACAACAGGAAACAATCAACAAAATCAAAACAATGCTAATTAGAGTAATAGCAATATTATCAGTCCTTTTAGTTTTTTATTTAATATCTGTATTGCTTACAGTATTTAAAAAACCTATAAGAGCGTGGGCAATGCGTATGGCTGCGAGGTTGAAAATACAATCATTAAGAAAAGCAATTTCAAAAGCAGATGATATTCAAAGTAAAACTGGTCGCAAATGTTTAGTTGTTTTTAATAAAACTACTAATGAATATGAGGCAATTGAAAAAAAGATTTTAAAACGTGCAGCAAATAATTCTAAGAATAAACCAGGTAGAGTATTCACGCACGAAAGAGTTAAAATAATGCAAAAAAAGTCTCTATATGTCACAAGATAATTCAACTACAAAACCAGCTATTGATAAAGCTGAAATTGAAGCCATTAAAGCTGTTAAGGATATTGCAGTTAAAACAAATCAAATAGTTAAAAAATGAATATTATAATTCCTGAATTTGCCAATAAAAAAGACTTATTTTCTTTCTTAGTAAAGAATGTAGAAAAGCTTATATCTCAAAAAAAGTCTCTTCCAATTAAATCAGATAATCTTGATTTTGGATATTCCATAGTAAAACCTGAAAGGAATACTAATACTGTTAAATCAGATAATAATCAGGTTGTATCGGTAGAGGTAGAGGGTGAAGTTGGTGTTGATATAATTGCAAATGTGGCTGGATGGTGTGATAGTCAAATGGATGTAATGCTTCGTGATAGCTGGAAAAAATCAATAAATGATATAGGTGCATCTGGACAAAAACTAATTTATCATTTAAAGAATCATTCTTATAAAACAGATTCTATAATTGGGAAAGATCCTTCATTATATACAAAGGATATTGACTTGTCGATGTTCAATTTCACTAGTGATATTAAAAAATCACAGGCACTATGTATGTCGTCTTTAGTGTTAGAGGAGTATGATGAAAAAACATATTTGTTATATAAAGATAAACAAATAAAACAACATAGTATAGGCATTCAGTATGTAAAAATTTATTTATGCATTAATAGCGATGAGGCTTATGATGCTTCATATAAAGAGAATTGGGATAAGTACTATTCTCAAGTAATCAATAAAGATAAAGTTGATAGTAAGGGTTATTTCTGGGCAGTAACTGAAGCAAAGATACTTGAGGTATCTGCTGTTTTATTTGGTGCAAACGAACTAACTCCAGTTATAGGCACGAGTTTACCAGCTGACGACACTGAGGATGATCCGCAGAAAAGCAATCAATTTCAGCCGTTACAAAACCAAGATGGTAATCAAGGGCAAAAACAAATGGCAATATGCCCAACTTGTAATACTTTTTTAAGTGTTAGTAGTACTGAGGCAATAACCTGCTCTGGCTGTGGGCAGTATGTTTCGCCATTAAACCAATCGGCTCAAACCAATTGGGAAAATATCGCAGCTGCAATTAATTAATTTTTAAAACACAAAAATTCAGAAATGAAAAAAATCACACAGTTCTTCAGAGAACACAAGTTATTAACCATTGGGTTAATGTTATTGTTATCAGTAGTTCTTTTCCTTGTAGGTAAAGACACAGATAATTCACACGCAGCACACATTGCAGAAGTTGCAGGAGCTATTAGTTTAACAGATTCAGAAAAAGCAGGTTTAACAGATCAAGAGCAAAAAGTAGTTTTAGCAGTTAAGAAACTTACAATTGATTTAAAGAAACAAGTCGATGAAGGAAAGGTTTCAAAAGAGGAAGTGAATGCTTTAATTGGAGGTTTTAAAAAGGAGTTAGGCGATAGTACATTTAAAGAACTGAAAGAAAAAATGTCAGAAATTGAAGAGTCTGCAAAAAAACAAGGTATTACATTAAATGAATTAAGTGCAAAACTTAGCGGTAATGATGTTGGCACTAAAACAATTGCAGACCAATTGAAAGCAGATGAAGCAGAATTGCAAACTATTTACAGAAATGGTGTAGGTGTAAAACAATATTTGCTTACACTAAATAGTAAAGGCGAGTTTGTAATGAAGCCTCATAATGAAATTAAAGCTGCTGGACCACACGCATCTGTAGCAGATGTAGGAACATCAGGAAACGCTGCTTCAATAGCACAAAGTTTAGATGCTGCTACTTTATTACGTATGGGCAGCCAAGCACCGATAGTTAGTCAGTTCAGAAATACTCCTTGGTTATTCAATTTATGCAATTTAATCAGTCAGTCATTTACTAATCCATTTGCAATTTGGTATGAAGAAGAAGAGAAAGTAGGTGCCTCAGCTAATGTAGCAGAGGGTGCAGCTAAACCTCAAGTTCAATATAAATACACATTAAAATCTAGCACTTATAACAAAGAGGCAATGCTAGTTTCTTTTAGCGATGAGTTCTCGTTAGACTTCCAAAGATTGCAGGAAGATATTTTAGGTAAATCACGAGTTGACTTAATCAATAGAATCAATAGTGCTATTTTATCAAGAGTAATTTCTAATGCAACTACTTATAGTCCGTCAACTGCTTTTGGAACTGTTCCAGGTGCAAATGAGTTTGATGCTATTGCTGCTATGGCTGCACAGGTAGAGAACGCCACATTTGCCACAATGGCTAATGCCGCTGTAATGAGTACATTTAAGAAGCATAAACTAGGATTGTTGAAAAACACTCAAGGCAGTTACTTAAACCCTCCTGCTTCTTTAAGCAATATTGGATTTGTAGGTAACCCAGATATGGATGGAGACAGCGTGCTTGTAGGAGACTTTATGAATTACAATATCATTTTAAGAGGTGGTATGATTGTTAAGGTTGGATATAATGGTAACGACTTTGCTAATAATATGTTTAGCACAGTTGTTGAGCAATACTACTTCGATTACATATCTAATGTAAGAAAGAAAGCTATTGTAAAAGGTCCAGATTTCGCAACTGTAGTTACCGCAATTACACCTGCATAGTATTATTATTTTATAATTATTAAACTAGTTTATTATGGCAAAGACAACAATCGAGCAACTACAAGCAGAGCTGAACGAGAAGGTTAATCAGATAGATGCATTACAAAAAGATTTGGAAAAATGTACTGCTGAAAATGCAAAAAATATTGAAAAGCTATTAGATGCCGAAAAAGTTTTAGAGGATAAGAAAAATGAATTGCAATCAGCTAATACAACAATCGAGCAACTACAAGCAGAGCTGAACGAGAAGGTTAATGTAGGTAATAAAAGCTTTGAAAATGCAACTACGCAAGTAACATCAGCAGTGCTTTCGTCTTCTGCAACTAAAGATAACCATAACAATGGTTTAACTAAAGTTGTGATTAAGTATCCAGATGATTATAAAGGTGCTAAGCATTTTAAAGATGGAGACGAAAAGTATATGTCTAAAGAATCAGCAGCATTATTTGTAGGCAGAGGTATTGCAACAATAGTTTATTAAAAACAAGTCTTTAATAAAAAGAGGTTCTAGGTTATTAAACATTTAATTATTCACTCAAAAATATTTTAAATAAAAAATGAAAAAATTAATCACACTCTTATTGCTGGCTGTAGCAGTAAGTTTTACAACAACAGCACAAACAAGCTTAGTTTCTCAGTATTCGCTAACAGTTGATACTGTTACTAATTCTGGTACTAAATACTTAACTATTCCTGCAGCAGTTAAAGGATTTTATAAAACCTGTAGTGTGCAATTCTACGCATCTGAAATAAGTGGAACAACTGCTGGCACAGCAACTTTACAGTATAGCTTAGATAATAGTAACTGGTATTCTGTACCACGTGATTCTGTTTATACTTTAACTGATGTAAGTACTCAATCCTTTGGGTGGCAATTAAAAGATTGGGGTGATTTATACTTACGAGTTAAAGTAACTGGGTCTGGCACTATGGCAGATAAAATATATGCTAAGGTGCTTTACAGAAAAGAAAATCAGTAATCACAAATTCTTATTTGAAATGTCATTGATTGATATATCATATTTTGTTGGAGAACTCAACATCCCGAATCGAGGAAATACTTTGGTAATTGAACGAATTAATTTTTTTATTGATCGTTACGAAAAAGAATTTCTATATAAGATTCTGGGTGTTGGGTGCTACAACGATTTTATTGCTGGCATTAATGCTTCAACGCCTGAAACAAAATGGACTAATCTCAAAAATGGCTGTGAGTTTATAAATACATACAATGTATTAGATAAATACTATGGTCTAGTAAATAATGTTAAAAAAAGTCCAATTGCTTATTATGTCTATTATCATTTTTTACGAGATGGTTATACTCAAACGGCAGGCATTGGCGAAGTTAAAGCTAATGCTGAAAATGCAACAGTGGTATCGCCAGCAGGAAAAATGATAAGTGCCTGGAATGAAATGGTTGATTTAAATAGATCGCTATTAGATTTTCTATATGTCAACGGTACAGATTATCCCAAGTATAATCTTGCTTTTGTAGATAGAGACTTACTTTCAAAACAAAATAGTTTCAATATATAATGCCTGGTAAAATTTACATACCTGAAATGTTTGCTGAAATAGTAGATAATTTAAACCAACACATAAATATTGGTTATACCTCTAAATTCAGTTATGGCCATTATGCAGATGTAGTAAAAGAACTTAAGCAAATTGACGGAGCTATTAATGGTTATGTAAAATATCCTTTGATATGGCTAGTTATGGATTATGTTGAAAAAACTACTGAGGCATTAGACGAAGAATGTGAACTTCATAATATTCAAATTCTTATCGTTTGTGATACTGATGCTAATTACTCTATGACTGAAAGAATGAATGTGAGCTTTAAATCAAAACTTTATTTTATCTATAAGCAGTTATTAAAGGAAATAGTTCACTCTGGATATTTCAAACAATCTGTAGTAAGCAAATTATCATTCGAAAAAATAGATAGACCATATTGGGGAGGAGGTGGTGAAAATGGCAGCAATGGGGCAGCCAATCTATTTAGTGATTATGTCGATGCAATTCAAATAAGAAATTTATCTCTTAACCTTAAACGAATCAAAACAACAAACTGTTCACTAAAACAAATTAATTAAAATTTAAAAACATTTAATATGTCTTTATCATTATGCGGTAAATCCGTTGCAAATACAGGCGAATTGGCCTGCGATAAATCAAGGGGTATCTTAAAAAAATTAATGATATCTATGGGGGTAATTGGTTCTTCAGACTATGTTGATGAAGATACCTTTTTCGCAAAATTGGTAGCGAATAGTAAGCTATCTAAACTAGATTCAAATAAAATATTCGTATTGAATGAAGTGCAAGAAATTGCAGATGCTTCAGATTCAAACAAAGAAGGTAGTTTGGGTTTAGGATTTAAAGCAACATTAATAGAAGGAAAGCCTGGTTATAAATTAAAAGTTTTTGCAGGTGGCGATTTGCTTAAAAGATTGCGTTCTTACAATAACCAAACTATTCGTGTTTTTGAATACGATTCTAATGGTGTTGTTTGGGGAACAAAATCCGGAACTAACTATCAAGGTTTTCAAGCTAAATTATTTGTTACAGGTAATAAAATAGCTACAGGCCAAAATGTAGAGGAAGGTGTTATTGAAATTTCAGTATCCTTCTTATCTACAAGTGAATACTTCGATAATGCCTATTGGATGGAAACAGGCGATAATAATAACATCGAGGATTTAAAAGCTTTACAAGACGTTCCATTAAGTAAAGTAAGCAATAGCACAAATGTTTACAAGGTTGCGATGAAAATTGCAGGAAGTAATCTAAAAGAAGCTTATAATATTTACGATGATTATGGGGCATTGATAGCTGCAACAACTTTCACAGCAGCAACAGGTTCAAGTTATGGAACGCCATTAACAGTTACTTCAGTCGCTGTAGATGCATCTTTAAAGTGTTTAACAGTAACATTTGACAGTACTGCTTATACTGCTTTATCTAGTGGGGCTAAAATAAAATTAATTCCACCAACACCAACAGTTCTTGATGCCGCAGATATTACTGGAGTAGAATTATTACCAGTAATTTTCACTAAATAAAATATCGATTAGCTATGAATTATGATGGTATAAACTTTAATGAAGATTGGATTGCTTCTAAAACAAAAAAAGAATTTTTGGCAGAAGCTAATATTAACAAATGGTTTGATGGTGATACAAATAGAAATTCGAAACTTGATGAAGTTTATAGCCTTTGTAATAAAGTAGCCAAAAAATCAAAAGCAATTGCTACTATTCAATAGTAGCAATTGCTTATTCCAATTATGGCAACTATTGCTTCAATGCTTAATAAAATAAAATCGGTTGATATTTCAACTATTGCAATTGCTTCTATTTTAGAAACAAAAGAAACGATTGGCGATTTAAATATTGAGCAGATGAATAAAGGGTTGCGAAGTGACGGTAGTGAAATTTTACCAAGCTATTCTGATTTAACAATTCAGATTAAAAAGGAAAAAGGACAGCCGACTGATAGAGTAACATTAAAAGATACAGGTTCATTTTACGAAGGTGTAAAAGTTAATATAAGCGGTGAGAAAATTGATATTACGAGCACCGATGAAAAGACTGCTAAGTTGAATAAAAAGTATTCAAAATCAAAGGGAAATATATTCGGATTAAGCGATAAATTTAAACGTGAGTATTTGAATGAAAAACAAAGGCCAAGTTTTAAAAAGAAGGTAGAACTAGCTACTGGATTAAAAATGAAATAGTATGAGTTGTGATGGTTGCCTAACTACAAATAAAGGAAGTGATACATCCCTTGAACAAATAAAAATGGAAGCAAAGCTGTATGCGAAAGAAAATAAAACAACAGTCGCAATATACAAAGAAGGATTTCAGTGGTACTACATTGAAGCAGTCACAGCCATTGCCAATAACTACCCAATTACCGAATATATATCGCAGTATAAATAATCTGCCTCTACATAAATTTATAGATTGTATTGTAAATCATAATCTATCTACACTTATTATTTCTGGTTTTCCAAGCGAGTTTGAATTAACAGAATCTTGGTCTAGCATAGTTCAGCAATATACTGATGCAATGGGAAATCAAGAACATAGATTATATACTAATTTAACCAAGGAAATTGCAGTTAATACAATTGTTTATAACCTAATAAACAGAAGTGTTTCCATACTAAGAAAACAGTATCATCAGCAATTATGTAAAGAGCTAAACAAATTGCTATCAACATCTTTCAAGTTTGATTTTCAGGACCAGGAGCGATACAATAAAGAATTAGATAGGTGTATTAATAGAAGTAAAAGTTTGAAAATTAACATTGATTTACTACAAATAAAAGTAGCTGAGTTAGAAAAGAAATTTAATGGTAAATCACAAACTCCAACAATTGAATATTATCAAACAACACTTATTACATTAAGCGACTATGCAAAATATCAAATTAGTGATAGTATTACTGTATTTGAGTTTTGTGAAAGAATTAAACGATTGAATAATTATTATGATCAAATGAAACAACAAAATAAAAAACGTTAGATATGGCTGAAGAATTAATTAGCTCCTATATTGACAAGGCTGCCATCGAAAAAGAAACACAGTTTTTAGTTGGACAGCTAGAAAAGGTTTATATTTTATTTGGTAAAATTAAAAATATAAAAATAGAATTAGAAGGTTCGAAATCATTTGCTCAAGTTGCAGATGGTATTAAGCGTGTTAAAAAAGAGGAAGATGATTTGTTAAAATTGCAATCGCAAATTGATGCGGCCTATAGAAGAAGACAATTGCTAGAAACGGAGCAAGCAAAAATATTAGCGGAGGAAAAGTTATTGCTACAAAATAGAAATCAAGAGCTAAAAAATTCAATTCGTGAGCAAAACGCTGCTGAGGGTTCATTAGAACAATTGCGAGCTTCTTTAATTAGATTGAATAAGGAGTATGATAATTTAAGTAAAGCAGAACGTGAAGCAGGCAAAGGCACTGAATTATTAAAAAATATTGAAAATGTTTCAAATGAGTTAAAGAAGTTAGAGGGTGAAACAGGTAGATTTCAACGTAATGTAGGTAATTATGCTGGTAGTCTATCTCCAGCACTTGAAACTGTAAAAAATGAACTTGAGCAAGTAAGAGCTCAGCTAAAGCAAACGGGTTTATCTGCAAATGAAATTGATAAACTTAATAAAAATGCAGCATTGCTAGAAAAGGTTTTGGCTGGTGTAGATGTTGCTACTAAATCAACCAAACAAGAACTAAGAAGTTTTACTGAAGCGGCAAAACAAATAGGTGTAGAGTTTGGTATATCATCAAAACAGTTCCAGAAATTTATTAAAGAAGTAGGTAGTAAGAAAGATGAGTTAAAAGATATTGAAGCTGCTATTAATTTTCAAGCCAGCGATACAAAATATTTAGATGGTATTATTGAAGGTGTTAATGGTGTTGCTGGTGCATTCAGTGCAGCAGAAGGTGCGACAGCTTTATTTGGTGATGCAGGAAAAGACTTACAGGAAACAATGGTAAGGTTGCAAGCTTTAATTGCTATTACTACAGGCTTACAACAAGTGTTAAATTCAATTCAAACAGAAAGTGCCGCATCTCAAACTATTCTAGCTGCCAGAACTAATTTACTAAGTGTAAGTGAAAGTATAAATGCTAAAATAAAATCATTTCTTGCAGGCTCCACTCAGGCAGTTGTTGTTTCCCAAACTGAGCAGGCTATTGCTACTGAAGTAACTGTAGCAGCATTAGAATCTGAAGTTATTGCAGGTGAAGCTGCTGCAATAACAAATGTCGAAATAGCTTCAACAGCAGGTGCTGCAGGTGCTGCTATGTTAGGTGAAGCAACAGCAACAGAGGTAGCTACATCTGCTACATATTCTTTTGCCACTTCTTTAACTGCAACAGGTATAGGAGCGATAGTTATAGGTATAGCAGCAGCTATTGTTTATCTTGTTTCAAAAGTTAGTGATTACAATGCTGCAAATGAAAGTATGATTGAAGCTAATAATGATTTGCAAAAAAGTTTAAGTGACGCTGTATCTGCATTACAGGAGTATGATAATATTCGTAATATCTCTTTCAAGCAACAAATAGACCAGGCTCAGGCATTAGCAGATACTAAAAAAGCTGCCGGTGTTAATGCTCAACAATCTTTAGCACTAGATATTGCTGTTGAACAAAAAAAACAGGCACATGCTAAAAATGAAATAGATAGACAAAAAACAGCTATTGAAAATATTGATAAGTTTTTATCTAAAACAAAAGAAAGTGCAGCTTATGTTTTGCATTTAGAAAATCAAAGAAATCAATTAAATGAGCAAACATCAAACAAGGGCGATTCTGATTATAAGGATAAATTAGAAAAGTTAAACAAAAATATTGAAATAGCAAAAAACGAGGCTAAGGCAGATAAGGACCAGTATGATTACTTGTTAAATCTTAAGCAATCTTATACTGATTCAACAAATAAACTTGATATATTAAATGCAAATTCAGCAAAACAAAATGCAGATGATATTAGAAAGGTTATACTTGAAATGACAAAGTTCGAATCTGAGTTAATAATCGATAAAAATAATCGTATTCTCTCAAATGAGCAAAGTACCCAACAACAAAGGCTAGCTGCAATAAGAAGTAATGCAAAGGAATTAAAATCTATTGCTATTGCAGAAAATAATGCAATACAAAATGATCCAACACAAAGTGAAGCTTCAAAGAAAATTGCAGCCCAAAATTTGAGTAATACCTTAATAAAAATTAATCGTGATGAGAAAGAACAAAATAAAAAAATCAACGAGGATTATTATAAAAGAAAATTAGCTGTCGAGCTGTCTGCTAATAAAATTGCTACAGATGCCATTATAACCTATAACCAAAAAATATTGGAAAGCGATATATTTAGTTATGATGTGAGATTAGAGGCTTTCCAAAAATATCAGGAAGCAAAAAAATCACAAATTGATGCAGAGTATAATAATCAGAAGAAATTAAATGCTATTAATGGTTCTACAAAGGAGGAGCAGGAGTTATTGGAGAAAGACCATCAAGCCAAACTAACAGCATTAATTGCTGAAGGAACTGCAAAGCAAATTGATATTCAGTTATCAGCTATGCAAAAAATTACTTCAGAGCTTGAGAGTAATCTGCAAAAAAGAGAGCAACTATCAGCTTCAATTAATGCTCAGCAAATAGCAAATATTTCTCGTAACTATTCATCTGAAGTTTTGGCATTAAATGATAAGTTACAGAAAGGACAAATTTCAATCACAGCATACAATGAAAAACGTAAAAAGATAGATGATGATTTTAGTAAAAACTCTCTTAAAAATACTCAAGATTATCTAAAGCAACAATTAAAAGATTTACAAGCTGCAAATGATAAAGCACTTGCTGATAAACAAAAGTATCAGGATGAATTAAATAAGTTACAAGAAAAGTCATTAACTACATTATTGACTCCTGACGAATTAATTGAAGCTGATAGGCTTCAAAAAAAGATTGATAGCTATAAGGATTACACTGACAAGATTAAAGGATTAGAAAAAGAATTATTTGATACAAAAGTTGGATATTCTGACAAAGATGTTGATTTGAAAAAACAAGCAGAGGAAAAGAAAAAAGCTGTTATTCAACAAATACAATCGGAGTTAGTTGATTTATTCAAAACAATAATTGATGCTACTTATCAGAATGAGTTAAATGCAATTCAAGATAATATTGATGCACTAGAAAATAAAAAAGCAAAAGATATTGAGGTAGTAAATCAAACAACACAAAGTGAACAAGAGAAAGCCGATAAAATAAAAATTATTGAAGCTAAAGCCCAATCAGATAAGGAACAGTTAGAACAACGTAAACGTAAAATACAGCTTGAGCAAGCTAGGTTTGAGAAAGCATTTAATATAGCAAAAATTATTGCAGATACAGCTTCTGGTATAATGCAAAATATTAAACTATATGGTGCTATTGCTGCAACTCCATTAAACATTGCAACAGGTATTCTTGGTGCTGTACAATTAGCTAAAGTTATTGCAACTCCTTTACCAAAATATGCTTCAGGTACTGATGATCATATTGGTGGTTATGCAATGGTTGGTGATGGAGGGAGACAAGAGGTAATAGTTGATCCTTCAGGTAAAACGTATTTAACACCTAAAACTCCTACAATAGTTGATATGCCAGCTCATTCAATTGTATATCCAAGTGTTGAAGATTTCACAAAAGCTGCATTATTATTTGCAACACCAAATATTCCAAAATTTGACGGACAAACAGCGAGCAATATTGAACTAATAAGCGAGGTTTCAAGGTTAAGAAATGAAATGCAAGATGTAAAAAATGCAATAAAAAATAAGCGAGAGACTCATTTCTCAGTAACTCGTTGGGGTATGATTAGCCAGCAAGAACAGGATAATAATTTACTAACTTATTTAAACGATTATATTAAATTCTAATGCAAGGTCAAGACTTTAAATTCTTTCTTATTGATGATCAGGGTAGGAGTTATTTTGTTGAAAATGGCATTGTGAAATTATCAACTTCACCAAAGCCATTAAACTATTCTCCTGATGGCTGGCAAAATATTAAAGTAAGTTGGGAACGTAATACTACTTTTTTTGGTGTAGTGAGGAATTATACACTTCCATTTTCATTTATTGAAGATGGAGCATTGATTTTATTAACTCTTGAATCTAATAAAAACTTTGAAAATAAAGTATTTCTTTATGTAACTAAAAATACATTAGAAATTGATATTACAAATAGTGAGTATTACTTCTATTATAAGTATTTATACAAAGGAGAAATTGATTTATCAACTATTGTGCAATCAAATATTTTCGATGGAGGTAAGGTACAAGTAAGTATTATGGAAGGTGGTGCCAGTAAATACTTGAAAAGCCGTGCAACAACTACTTATGAAGTTGATTGTAATAGCAATAAGTTAAATAATGAAATTCCAGTAAGACTTGATGGTATTAATTTTAGAAGTTTGCTAAATTTTGAAGTAATTAGTACAACAGCAAGCACATTTCCTCATACAATAGGATTAGTTTTTCTAAATGAAGATGGAGAAAGTTATAATGTATTCAAAGATTCACAAACAGATGAACTTATTCCTAATGGAGTTGCTTCAGGTGGAACTATAAATTCTTCAGCATTAACATATTTTGCTAGTTCAACAAATTATTTTTTTTTAAGCTCGATAGATTTACAAAGTGACTTATTGATTACAGGAACATTTACAGCTGAACTTTATGACCAATCTTTCGGAGTGCCACAAAATGCATATTTAGTTTTTGTGGCACTATACGAAGATGGTTCTGATTTTTATCAAGAAGTTGTTGCTACTAATTTAACGTTATCTTCTACTACAATTACAATAAATAAAACAATCTCTAAACTTAACATACTAAAAAATAGAAAATGTTTTTTAGTACTAAAAGGAAATGTTTCAGTAATTGCAACAGATAGTTCAATAAAATTAACTTTAATAACCAAACTAAATTCTTCAGTTATCTATGCTCAAAGACCAGACAATTTATTTAATAGTCTTTGTAAAAAAGCAAGTGATAATGAATATGCAGGGGAATCAAGTTTATTAACTAGTGCTACCAATCTAGCTATAACAAGTGGTAATTCAATAAGAGGGTTATCTAATGCAACCATTAAAACTAATTTGCAAGATTTTTATAATGCAATAAATGTCCAATTAAATATAGGACTTTCATATAGTAGTGAATATGGAGTAAAGAAATTTTACATCAATTCTAAAGATAATTACTTCGATATTTCAAACGTAATTGCACTTGGAGAGGTTAAAAATTTTAAAAGAACTATTGCAAAAGAGTATATTGCTAATACTTTAAAAATAGGTTATCCAAATCAAAATAATATTACCACAACAAATGGTAAAGAGGAGTTTAATAATACGCATTTATATCAGTTACCAGTGAATAGAATTGTTAAAGAACTTAATTTAGTATCTCCTTATAGAGCAGATGGTTATGGCATAGAACAAATTAGAGCTCAAACATTAGGTACTGAAAAAGTAAGTAACCCTGGAGACAACGATACTTTTATTTTAGAGATTGAAGATACAATGACCACTATTGATGGCGTTGCCGCATACAATGTAAAACGTTTACCTAATACAGCAATTGTTACAGGCCTATTTGCAGAAAAAACAGCTTACAATATTGGTTTATCTCCTAAAAGAATTTTGAGAAAACATTCAAATTATTTGTGGTCCATCTTAAATGGATTTGATGGAGAAAAAATAAAGTACAATACAACAGAGCAGAATGGGCTATTAAAAACAGTTGATGGATCTGTGATATTTCAAGAAAATGCAGACATAACTATTGGCACATCATTTTATTTCAATAGGAGCAAATTATTTCTGCCGTATTTTTTCGAATTCGATGCACAGGTACCAAGTAATCTAATTGAATTATTAGAAACAAATCAAAATTCCTGCTTTTCTTTTAAATATAATGGCAATATATTTTATGGATTCTTAATTAAAGCAACAATAGATGTATCATCAAACGAAGATCAACAATTCACTTTATTATCAGCACCAGTAAACAATATTAAAAAATTAATCAATGGCTAAACTAATAATACCTTTTTTAAACCCAATTAAATTTGTTATTGATGGTAATACTAATTTGCCACAGTATGCAACCAAACACTTTGATGATTTTATATTTCAAGAACAAATTCTGGATTGGGAACAACCAACAAATTATTGTATAAAATATTCAACTAGTGATATTATAAAACTTCAGTTTCATTGTGACAGTGATCCTGTAGTATTAATAGTATTAGATGAAAATAATGAAGTTGTGACAACATCAACATTAAACTGGATATTGCGTAATAAATACGACACCTCAATGTTTGTTTATGAGGCTTCAATAAGTTTAAATTCATTTACAGCTGGCCGTTATAGAATAAAATTAGAAGTAGGCACAGCTGTAGCAATTAGTGAATGGATTCAAGTGCTTGATGATATTTCAAATACAATTTTGCTAGAGTATAATAATACCAAATTTTATGGTAATGTAATGTTTGAAACAGGTATAGTATTTGGTTTCAGAGTTGAAGGTAGTATTGGGAAAATGATCCCAAAGAGCAAGGATAGTTTGTATGAAGATGAAGTGCTTAATCAAACTATTTTAAATAGTCGTCCTTTTCGATTATTTAAATTGAGTATTGGAGGGACTTTTGGTATTCCTGACTGGGTAGCGGATAGATTAAATTGGATTTTAGGTTGTAATAATATAGCGATAGATGGTAAATACTTCTGTAAGTCTGATGGAGCAAACCTTGAGCCAAAAGAGGAGGAGAACTATCCATTAAGAGGATATTTGATTGATATGCGTGAGTCAATTAGACGTGATAGTTTTATACTACAAGGAACAGTAAATACAAATAAAAAATTAGTAATTATTAGCAATATTGATTCCAAGGGATTTGGTAATTTGGCAAATGCTTCAAATGATGTAGTTAGTATCATAGATATTGAGTAATTAAAATTTTTTCTTGTATGTAATCAAAATGATTACTTTTGTATTCATCTATTTAATAACTAGAACCTCCTTGAAGGTCTGTGTATAAAAGCACAGACCTTTTTTATTATGGCAGATGCTAAATTTTCGATAGGACAATTAAATATAACTGGCAATTTGCGAGTTATTGCACGAGAAGTAGCAAATCCTTTAGTAGAAGTAGCAAATATTATTTATACTGCTCCACACCCATCAATAAGAAATATTATAATTACTGGCTTAAATGCAAAGCCACACTATTTCGATTTTTATGAAACTAGTGCAACAAGTGGTTCCAGTCCTATTGGCACTTTGATAGCAAGACATTATCAAGACTTAGGTTTATTAAATGAATACACTGTTCTTTTTTATGAATTTATTGTTGGTGCAACCGGAGCACCAGTTGAAGGAGATGTTGATTATACAAATACTGATTTAGCAGATTTAGAGACTGATAATATTCAAGTAGTTCAGCGAAGTATTGGCCCTAGAAGCTGGACAGATGAAATTGATTTTAAAACAGGTGGAGGTTTTACTTTATTGAATGGAGAAAAGTTTAGTAATGATGATAGATGGTTTATAACTGCAATAAAAAAATCTACAGTTGTTACTCCTCCTTCAATTTCAGCTGTTTACTCTTCAGTAAAAATTGAAAATTCAGATTTTACAATTGATTCAACTTACTATAATTCATTAATACTTCTTTATGCAACAACTGGATGGGTAAAAGCAACAATGCCAGATTTATCGACTATTCCAGACCTTACAAAATTCACATTTAATCTACAGCAGGGAACTGCAACTGGGTTAATTATTGACATACCTAATGGAACACTTTATCCTATTAATGGAATAGAAGATAGTAAATTTTATTTAAGAAAATACGAGGTAGCTACATTTATTGTATATCAAGGTACATTAATATTAATTGATGGGAAAGGTAATTGGGATAAGGTTGGACACCAAGTAAGTTTTGAAGCAAGAACAGATGGCGTATTTACTGATAAAACAACAATACAAGAGGTTGAACAATGGATTGACATTGATGATGAACCAAGGCTATTTTATTGGTACGTTAATAAACTTCCTTCTACTTATTTGGCTACAAATTTCTCTTCATATTCTGAACTGGGAAAATGGGCGATAGACTTGCCAAATAATAGATTTAGAACACCTGAGTCGAGAGGTAGAGCTTTTTTACACGATAGTGGCGTTACTCCTGGTTCACAAAATTATAGAGCAGCAAATACATCTGCTCCTACTTCAAATATTGTATTATTTAACACAGCAATTTTTTCAAGAATACTTTAATATGAGAAATATTTTAATCATAACATTTTTTGCATTTTATAGCAATTTTGTACAATCACAAATACTAACACCAGTAAATGGGTATGGGCAGCAACATAAAAGAATTCAAGTTGATAGTTTTTTAAAACCGCCATCTGATACTATTTACAATGCTCCATTTGGAAGTTTTGCTATAAAAAGTAATAAAATATTTTTAAGAAACTCTACTAAGTGGGATTTGTTTTCTACATCAAGCATTGATAGTAATCGTATTGCATTTAAAGCCAAATCAAATATTTTTACCGATACTAATAAATTCACATCATTTACATATCAGAATGGTACTTATTATGTAAAAAATAGCGTATTAAATCAGCTTGGAACAAATGGTGGTTTTTATATTTATTATGATGATAGTGGTAGTTATAGTATTAGTAAATTGACTTTCCCTTATGTTAGTAATGTTATTGAAGATAGTGTTGCTTATAGGAAATGGGTTAGGGATTATATAGCTGCAAATTCTGGCTCAGGTACAGTTACAAGTGTGGGCTTAACAGCACCAACAGGCTTTTCAGTTAGCAATTCGCCTATTACATCAAGTGGTAATATTGGATTAAGTTTTGCAAGCGGTTATTCATTGCCAACAACGGCTTCTCAAACGCTATGGGATAATGCTTATACAAATAGGATAACAAGTGCCACAACTCCTTTGAGTATTGCGTCAAACAATATTTCAATAGCACAAGCATCATCAACATTAAATGGGTATTTAAGTAGCACAGATTGGAATACTTTTAATAACAAGGGTAGCGGTACTGTAACCAATGTTGCAGCATTAACATTAGGTACAAGTGGCACTGATTTAAGTAGTACGGTAGCAAATGGTACTACCACGCCTACTATAACTTTAAATGTTCCAAACGCAAGTGCCAGCAATAGAGGTGTACTCACAACAGCAGCACAGACTTTAGGAGGACAGAAAACTTTTGCAAATGGTGTTATTTTAGGAAATCAAACAGCAGCAGGAGAGTTTTTAAGAGTGGCTTATAATTCATCTGTGTATTATGGTTTCAACATACTAAGCAATAATGAATTTAGAATATCTCCAGGAACAGCAGGAGCTACATCATTCAATATTACTAGGGATGATGGAAGTACATCTGTATTTAACGTAGATGTGTTAAATTATAGAGCAGGTGTAAATACGGCATCTCCATCTTATTCATTGCACGTTATCAATCCCAACACATATGGAATAGGGTCACTAGGTTTACAGGGGAATGGAGGTGTTGGCGGTTCTGTAAATTTTATTAAAACAAGTGGTGGAGCTACTGGAGATGAAATTGGTATAGTTTCCTTTAGAAATAATGGTACAGAACGAGCTAGAATAAGTTCAACACAAGATGATGGCACAAATGATAATGGTAGCCTTAAATTTTATACAACAGCAACAGGTGGCAGCATTACAGAGAGAGGAAAGTTTACTACAAATGGCAACTTTCTTATAGGAACGACTACAAATGTGAGCAATGTTATTTTAAGGGTAATATCTACAACCAAAGCCTCGCATCCTTATCCATCAATGACATCTGCACAAAGAACCGCACTAACAATGACTTCAAGCAATTATGGAGACCACGTTTATCAAACCGATGGAACAGAAGGAGTCTATGTATATAAATCTACAGGATGGGTATTTGCTTATTAATAAAAAAAACAAAATATTAAAATGAAAAAATTACTATTTGCGATTATGCTTTTCGCCACAATTAAAGCAAATTCACAAACTATTGATACGACAGTAAAACATTGCGTTGCTGCTAAAATCAATGTTAAGCAGGTTACGGATAACAATCTACAAACAATTAGTATCACTCACTTAGGGGTTTTAGGTTACAATGATAATTTGATGGGTAGTTGTATTGTAGATTTTGCATTGATAGCTGGCGGTAAGAATATTATTGTTAGCAGTATAACACTTACAGAAGAAGAGTACAATAGTTGGAATGGAGACGATTTTAAGGTAGGTATTCTGGCAATAATTGGCAATAGGATAAAGGTCACATTTAAGTAACCAATTAATTAATTACAAATAAAATTCAACAATGAAAACATTAATTTCAGCAAGTACATTTTGGCTACTAAACATCAAGTTTAACTTCTTTCCAAGTGTTAACTTATTAATAATAATGGGTATTACTATTGTTATCGATTTTGCAACAGGAGTTCTTAAGGCAACATTACTTAAGCAAGTTCGAACCAGTGAAGGTTATCGCAAAACAGTAGTTAAATTTCTTCAATATGGAGGAGGTGTTGTAGTTGGTTGTTTACTCAAGTATTTGGGAGCTAAACAAAGTGAAATGGCTAATGTTAGTCAATATATAGACTACTTAAACAATGGCTTGCTAATATTTATCATTTTCATTGAAACGACAAGCATATTGGAAAATATATATGCAGTTGATAAGGAAACCCCATTTTCTAAATATCTAATTGCACCATTATTAAAATTACTCACTTTTCAAATTAAGAATAATCCTATTGAAAGGTTAGCAGAAAAACAAACTCCATCAAATGAAACAGCTAGTTAAATTAATTGCTATAATGCTTTTAATCTCTTCCTGCAGAAGTATAAATAAAAGCAAAACTGAAACACATAAAAAAAATGACAGCACGAGTGTTAATGCTTCCAATAGCAGCACATATTCAGCCTTCGATTCTGCAACCGAGAAAGGAAATAACAATAATTCATCATCATTTGCATGCAGCGATTCTAGTGGAGAGCTTAGCATCTATTTCTCCGAAAATGATGGATATTGTGGTGATACAGCCAAAGACAGAAACTCAGACAGAAATACTGCCAAAACTGGAAAGCCTGGTCCAATTCGAATTAACAACGATGGCAGGGGAACTATCACCATTGATGCAGGAGGTAGAACTGTTAAGGGAATTAAACAGAACACAAAAACCTCAACATTACAATTACAGACTACCAATAAGGACAGCTCCAGCACTATTAAGGTTTCAACCTTTCGTTCGAATGAGACAAAAAAGAGCGATAGCACCAGAGTAGTATCTTCTGAGGAGGCAGAACAATTTAATAAAGAAACAACTTCTTTCAACTGGCTTTGGGTTGTTTTAGTAGTTGCACTACTAGCAACAGGAATATATGTAATTAGAAAGAAAATTAATTTTTTCACATCAGAAGAATCTTAATATGCAATTAGCAAAACTTGGTATTGATGCCATTATTAGTTATGAAATTGGGGCAGAATTTGTAGGAGATACACGCTATTACAATTCTCGATTAACAAAACCTACATATCCTGGCGGTAATAGTGGTGTTACAATAGGTATTGGTTATGATCTCGGATACAATACTATTGCTCAAATTCGTAAGGATTGGGAAGGAAAAGTAAATGGTAACCTACTAGCCTTTTTTATTTCCTGTTCCGGTTTAAAAGGCAAAGATGCTGCAAGAAAAATAAAGCAAGAAACATCCATTTTTAAAATTCCATATGAAGTTGCTTACAACGTTTTTATAAATTCAACACTTCCTAGATTTTGTAAAGAAGCTAAAGAAACATTTCCTTCAATAGAAAAACTCAATCCATTAGCACAAGCTGTTATTGTTAGCGTTGTTTTTAATCGTGGCAATGGTTTAGTTGATACTTCAACCAACGCTCAAAAAGAAGGTCGCAGAAAAGAAATGCGAAACTTATTAAAGGCTATTGATAAAGTTGATTACAATAGCATAGCAAAAGAAATTGAAGCAATGAAAAGACTTTGGGATGGGGTACCTGATTTTGATGGCGATGTGGAAGTTAAAATGCAAGGTTTAATTGACAGAAGAATTGCTGAAGCTAAGTTGATTATTCAATCTACTAATATGCAATTTACAAATGAAGATATTGTTGCTATTGCAGTATAAACATATTGGCGATATTGCCAATTCTCATAACGGTTAGTTTTAGGTTAATCCCTCATTTTTATGAGGGATTATTTATTTAAAATATTTTTTAAAATAATTACAAAAATATTTTGTAGTAACAAATTTGTTACTATTTTTGTGTAACAATTAACAAAAGAGGGGGCAACTCTATAAATACTGCGAAAAACAAAATGGCTACAAATAACACACACGAAATGGCAGCAAATTTCAACACAACAGTTGAAAATTTAATTAACTTAAACAAGACTGCTGACAAATCAATAGTAAATAATTTTAAAGCTGGCGATGTTCTCGCGTGTTTCGCTGGCTATCCATATGAAGTAATTTGTATAGTTGAGTTGGTAAAAGACAATCCTGATGTTGACAATTTTAACGACTACATCAGCGACAAAAGTTACTTACCTATGACATCTCATTTAATTTCTGCAAACTGGTTTAAAGTAAACTAAAATGAACGAATATGTATTAGATGAAGCTCGCAATTTAATTGCGAGCTTCTTAAAAAACAGAAGAATAGAATTAAATATTAGTCAGTATCAATTAGCAGAAAAAACAGGTCTTGCACGCAAAACTATTATTGCAATGGAGCAAGGAAAGTTCTGGCTTGGTATGAAACAATATTTAATAATATGTGAAGCTCTGCATTTATTCCCATTGATAGCTACAATGGAAGAAGATAGCGATATTGCTAATGCTTTGCGTAAAAATTGGACTGCAAAACCTAAAGCGATGACATTAGATGAAGCAATTAAATTAAAAGCAAAAGGAAATCTGCCAGAACATAATAATTAATTTAATAAACCCTCATATTTCTATGTGGGGATTTTTATAATTGAAATTTAACATCACAATAAAAATTAAATATCGCAACTACATTTTAAAAGTAGACAGAGCTTTTACTCATTTAGTTGGTTTTAAAAATTCCCATAAAAACACATTTACAGCTTCTTTGAATTTATCATAATTTCTTTCTGGAATATCGATATCAGCATAAGTTGTGCTATTTGTTCTTCGAATAGCAATAATGTTTTTTGTTGATAGTTGTTTTAAATCATTCAAAGTGCATAAATATTCGTGCGAATAAGTGGTTGTACCACCTGCCCTAAAATTTGTAAATTGCAATGACTTTGATTGGATTATTAATTTAGAACTATCTTCTAGCATAATATAAAGATTATCTCCTTCGCCTATCGAGAAACATCCACATCCATAACCTGACACTTTTAAAAAAGTTGTATTATCAACTCCTCTAATTCCAAAACCCAATCCACAGCTCAATCCATTTTTCATTGATGTAGTCCCACTAGTTGAAACCCTTTTTTGGCCAGTAAACTTATCGGTTTCAATATCTAAATAGTAGCTTTTCAATTCAGCTGTGTCAATGACCTTTTCTTTTTTCTTTTTTGTATCTTGAGAAAATAAATTAATACTAATGCTAACACTAATCAATAACAATATGAATATTTTTTTCATAATAAATATTTTACTAATTTAATAATTCCTGCAATGATACAGCCTATAAGTATCATTCCTTTCATTCTATCTATACAATGGTCATATCGATAACTTATATAATTAACAAATATTTTTATAAATGTTAATAACTTTATTTGTTTGTTATTAACATTTGTTTATATATTTGCATTAACAAATTAACGAAAATAGAATGACACTACAAAAAAAAATATGGGATATGTTAAGGGCCGATGGGAAGTTGAGAATGAAAGTAGCTTTTGCTTTAGGGGTTGGCGAGGTAGCAGTTTTTCAAGCTGTAAAAAGAGGTAGCGACACATTAACAAAAATAGCAGCAATCAAAGCTATCGAAGAATACACTGGTTTAAAAGAAGATGAAATTATTGAAAATGTACCTGCTTAAAAATGCCACTTACTGAATTGCACATATTACTCATTGAAGAGCTAACGAAACAAATTCTTAAGAAGTAATATTTTCTATACTCTATTAATTAAAACGATTTTAAAAAGCTATATGACAAAAAAATTATTCATAACACACCACTTCTGTTATCAGGTTGATAAATCATTGCTCAGCACACCTATTGCAACTGATATGTTAAAAGTGGAGGCTACAAAGGTTGAATTATGCGAAGGGATTGCACCAGTAATAACAATTTCTTTTAAAAACATAAACGTATTGGATATTATAAATATTAATAACTGGATGTTGGTTAAACAAGAATGTGAAAATATAGCTGCAAAACATTTTGGAACTACCACCAATGTAATTGTTCCAGTTAATCCACATTACAATATGCCAACTGAATAATGTATGATAACTAAAGCAACACACAAAACTTGCCCTTGCTGCAAAAGAGATTTTCATAGAAATGTTTTTGGGTACCGCAAAGGAGATAATAAAACGCAAGCGTATTGCCCAGATTGTAAGGAACTGAAAAACAAAGCAAGCAATGACAGAATTAAAAGAAAAAGAGACCCATTTTATTGTGAATTTTAAAACTAACGATATGCAAAATCAAAATTTCAGACCATTCAGAAATCCTAAAACAGACTATTCAATGATAGATATCTGTACAAATACAAAAGTTATTGCAATGCCAGCAGGGCAAATAATGGGAATGGTTAAAAGAATGAGTAAAAATGTGCCATTAAAAAAGCCATTAACATTTGATGTGCTGAGAAAGGCTACTGATAACTATATACAAATAGCATCTATTAACAATTAAAACAAAGCTATATGAAACTAATTTTTATCATTTTAGGCATTTGTGCTTTCCCTGTCATTTTCTTTTTAGCAGCAGCAAAATATGTGGCTTGGCGTTCAAAGATATTTTTCAAAGAAGATGTATATCCATCGGAAAAGGAACGCAATTGGATTTTAACAGACGAAGATTTCAATAGTAATTAAAAAGGTTTGTTTTTATAGGTTTTCAGATTGATTATTAATGGGGTGAGTTTAAAGGCACCCACCTTTTAAAAAAGTTCTTTAAAAAGTTTTTTCATATGGCAAGCCGTAAAGGCTGCAGCAATCGTTAGAACACCCTACTGTTTCTACAGTTGGGGTAATTTGGAGAGATACTCACGTTTATCGTGGCGATACTGGAAAATGCAGGTTCGATTCCTTCTCTCTCCACAGCATCGGACTAAGTAAGTTAGATGTATGGCCAAGTTTGGGGCATATACCAAGCAAAGTTCATTACACAGATTGTTTTTCCTAAACGCAAAACAATCACCAAGCAGCCTGTATGGGTAATATGGGCTGCTTATTAAAAAAAATCACAATGAAAGAAAATCTTAAACAAGAGCTAGTATCACAATTGCTTAAAGCAAATCCTGAAACAATTTGGGGTTCGATAATTCAAAATTTCATTAATGATATTAATAATAAATCTGACAATGACTTGTTGAAATTAGTATCAGAACTGAAGGAATCAAACACGCATAACAGTGATGTAGCAAAAGATATACTGCAAGGTGGCTATGAGTTTGTAATAAACTTTCAAATGCCTACAGACTTTGCTCCAGATGATAGTGAAGGTAAAGAATAAAAAAAGCACTGCTGGAACAGTGCTCATTCATAAAAAATAAATTTTATTAAATTAAAAAGCAAAAGTAATGGAAATTAAATTGCAAAAAATCACAATTACTAACTTCAAAGGAGTAAGAAAATTTAGTGTTGAGTTTAACAAAGAAACCAACATCTACGGCAACAATGCCACTGGTAAAACAACCTTATTTGATGCATTCCTTTGGTGCATATTTGGTAAAGATTCTACCGATAGAAAAGATTTTGAAATCAAAACGCTTGATGACAATAACCAACCTTTTCACAAGTTAGACCACGAAGTCGAAGTAGTATTATTAGTTGATGGAGTTAAAACTGTATTAAGAAGATTGTTTAAAGAAAAGTGGACCAAACAACGTGGTTCGGAAACTGCATCATTCACTGGTCATACAACAGAATTCTTTTGGAATGATGTGCCAATGAAAGACAGCGAGTATTCTGCAAAAATTGGTGAGTTCATCAAAGAGAATACATTCAAAATTATCACAAACACAACTTATTTCAATTCACTTAAATGGCAAGAGAGACGTGCAGTATTGTTAAGTATTGCAGGAGAAATAAAAGACAGTGATGTGTTGGCTGGTATGCAAGGAGTAAACATTACAGCATTACAACAAGCTCTTAATGAAAACAAAACTGTTGAAGAATTCAAACGTCAAATAGCTGCACAAAAGAAAAAGCTAAAGGATGAACTAGATGTATTGCCAGGAAGGATTTCCGAAGCTGAAAGAGCTACTCCAGATGCAGTTGATTATACTGAGGTGGAAAAACAAATCGTTGCATTACAAACTGAAATTGCCAATACTGATGAATTAATCAATAACAAAACTGCTGCACAAAAAGAGCATCAAGAAAATATCAATATCCTATTGCAAAAAAAGGAAGAGTTGAATAGGGTTAATATGAGAGTAGAGTTTGATGCAAAGAATAGTGTTGCTATCAATAAAGCCAACAGAGAAGGGAATATACTCGCTCAAAGAAATGAGTTGAGAATATTAAAAGATGCTCGAACACAAGCATTGACTGAACATGGTAATCTTACAAAGCGTAAAGAAGATTTAAACACTTTGCAAGGCAAACTGAGAGAAGAATGGAATACTGTTAATGAAAAACAAATTGTTTTCAATGATGCAGAATTCTGTTGTCCTACTTGCAAACGTGAGTATGAACAAAGCGAGGTGAATGGTAAAAAAGAAGAATTGACTGCAAACTTCAATGCTGATAAGAGTAAAAGATTAACTGAAATTTCAGAGAAAGGAAAAGCTGCTGGTGTTGAGATTGCTGATATTGAGACTAAGTTAAGCAATTTGGTTGCAGAAGGTCAACAACGCAACTTAACAATAACTGCAACTGAAGAGAGAATTGCTGAGTTGGAAAAAGAACATAATCGTTTGAATGATGATGAAGTTACACAAATAGAAACTTCACTTGCAAACAACCAAGTATACCAAAATAATAAACTTGAGATTGCTTCATTACAAAAACAAATTGACACTCCTTTTGCTGGTGGTAATAACGAAGCTCTTCGTTTGGTTAAATCTCAAAAAGAAAAAGAATTACAAGAGTTGAACAAACAGATTGCAGGAAAAGAGTATAGAGAAACACAACTAAAACGCGTTGCAGAATTGAAAGGTCGTGAAGAAAAATTAAATCAAGATTTGAGTGAATTGCAGGGTATTGAGTATTCTATTGAAAAGTTTACTGAAGCTAAAATGGATACACTGGAACAACGCATCAATGGTCGTTTTAAGCTGGTTAATTTCAAAATGTTTGAAGAACAAATCAATGGTGGCAAAACTGAAACCTGCATTACATTAATTAATGGTGTTCCTTATGCTGATGCCAACACTGCAAGTAAAATACAAGCTGGTATTGATATCATTAATACTTTATCTAAGCACTACGATATCAAAGCACCTATTTGGGTGGATAACAAAGAAAGTGTTGTAATGCTACCAGACACACAATGCCAGTTAATCAATCTTATTGTTAGTGCAGATGATATAAAATTAAGAGTAGCATAAACCAATTTTTTAATTAATAAATTTTTTATAATGTCAGAAAATACAAATACTACCAAGGCTGTAGTAATTCAAGAAAAATCAATTGCTGATAATGTTTTAAACAGAGTAAAAGCTTTTGAGGAAACAGGAATGATAAATGTTCCTAAAGATTATTCAGCACCAAATGCTTTAAGAGCTGCTTGGTTAATTTTATTAGAAACAAAAACGCTTGATAAAAGACCTGTGCTTGAAGCTTGCACAAAAGAAAGCATTGCCAATGCTTTATTGAAAATGGTAATACAAGGACTTAATCCAGTTAAGCATCAATGTGCATTTATAGCTTATGGAAATCAGTTGACAATGCAACGTGAGTATGCAGGAACTATAGCTATTGCAAAAAGAGATGCTGGAGTTAAAAGTGTTGCTGCAAATGTTGTATATGAAGGTGATGAGTTCTCCTGGGATAACAATCCTGAAACTTTAGAGAAAAAAGTCACTAAGCACACTCAATCATTGGATAGTTTGGAAAAAGCTAATATTAAAGGTGCTTATGCAATTGTTGAATATTCAGATGGTAAAAGAAAAACTGAAATAATGAGTTGGGGGCAAATACAAAAAGCTTGGCAACAAGGACCAACAAAAGGTCAATCTCCAGCACATAAAAACTTTCCTGACCAAATGGCTATGAAAACAGTTATTAATCGTGCATTGAAAATTGATGTGAATAGCAGTGATGATGGAGCATTACTTGAAGATGAACCACAAAATGATGATGTTAAAACTGCATTTGTTAAACAAACTGTAGCAGATAACGCAAACAAAATACCACTAAGTATTGATGAAAAAGTAGATGAAACAACTGGTGAAGTTATTACAGAAAAAGTGGAAGAAAAAAATAACGAAACACCTAATGGTGGTCCTGGATTTTAATTTATGAAATTACACATCATTAATAGCAACTCAAAGGGCAATGCCTACATCTTACAATCTTCAATTGGTGAAGCATTGCTCATTGAGTGTGGTGTAAACTTTCAAGATATAAAGAAAGCTTTACAATTCAACTTAAAACAAGTTGTGGGTTGTATTGTAACACACGAACATCAAGACCATTGCAAAAGTGTTAGAGAGGTAATGGCTGCTGGTATTAATGTATGGGCTAGCGAATTGACACACGAAGCTATGCAAACTACAATGCACCACAGAGCTTGTATAATTAAACCTAACGAAGCTGCAATTGGTATTAATAATTTTAAAGTAAGGGCTTTTAATGTGAAACACGATGCAGCAGAACCATTAGGCTATTTAATTAATCACATAGAATGTGGTACTGTATTATTCCTTACAGATAGTTATTACTGTGAGTACAATTTCACTGGTCTTAACAATATAATCATTGAAGCTAACTACTGCGAAACGATACTTGATGCTAAAACAGCAGCTGGTGCAAATCCAAAGTTTTTAAGAGACAGAGTTATTCAATCTCATATGAGTTTACAAACTTGTAAAACAACACTACAGGCTTATGATTTAAGCCAGGTGCAAAACATTGTTCTCATTCATTTAAGCGATGGCAATAGTGATGAGAAAAGGTTTAAACGTGAAGTGGAAGAGGTGACTGGTAAACGCGTATTTGTCGCACATCACAATCAAATTATTGACTTTAATAAAACTGCTTTTTGATGAAACTGATTAATGATGTTGTAAGCAGTTTTAAAAGTAAAACAATTTATGGAAGAGCTGGAGATGTGGTAAAAATTATCAGTGAAGATTACGACAAACAAGCCATTGTAGAAGATGTAAATGGCAAAAGGTTTTCAACATTAAAAGAAAATTTAACAAATGATTTCGTGCCCGATACTGCGAAGTCTTTTGCAAACAATAACCAAAGGATACAGGTATCAAAGCCACGCAACTCGGTTAAGGATGTACCCTTAAATCAACAAACACTTTTTAAATAAAATGGCAACAAAAAAAATCGAGAAAAGAAATCTAAAATGTGATTTCACTCAAGCAGAAATTAATGACTTAGCACACAAGCTAGCTGAGGAAACTACAAGAGTATCAGCTCTTGAAGATGAAAAGAAAGCAGTAACAAGTAGTTACAAGGCAAAGATTGATGAAGGTAAAGCATCAACAAACAAATATTCAACACTTATTTCTAATGGATGGGAAATTAGAAATGTTGAATGTGAGATTGAGTTTCACGTGCCTAAAAAAGGACATAAAACAGTAACTAGAACAGATACTGGAGAATCTACAGTTGAGAAAATGGAAAGTTACGAGTGGGATTTATTTAATCAAGATAACGAAACACCTGTTAACAACACAGCAAGTGAAGATTTGGGAGAAATTGAAGAGGTTGAGCCTTCCGGTCCTAAAATGTTAGGTGCAAGTGAAAATATTGATGAAGCTGATTTTGAAGAAGTAAAATAATGCAAAGGCAACTTAGACCATATCAAAAAACTGGCATTGATAAACTTGCAATTAAGTATCAACAAGGCAAGCGAAGAATGATTTTCCAATTGGCAACAGGTGGCGGTAAGACTGTAACGTTTGCGGGGTTGATTAATCGATTTATGGCTAAGAACAATCGTAAAGTAGTCATCATTGTACATAGAGAGGAGCTTTTAAAACAAGCACACAGGGCATTGTTTGAGTGGTACGAAATCACAGCTGCACCAATCACAGCAAACACTACATATATACCTAATGTAAATGTGTATGTGTGTATGGTTGAAACGCTTAACAATAGGTTAAAGAAAAACGATAAATCATTTGGAGATGTTGGGCTTGTTATTGTGGATGAATGCCACATTGGAAACTTTAAAAAACTGTATGACTACTTTAATTCTGCTTTGATTATTGGCTTTACTGCTACACCAATTGCAGCTTCAAAGAAAGACCCATTAAACAATTACTTTGAAGATATTATTTGCGGAGTTGATATACCAGATTTGATTGCTCAAGGTAGCCTTTGTCCAAATAAAACATATCACGTTCACAATGTGAAAAGAAGTGAGTTGAAAATTAAAAATGGTGAATTTGATGAAAGACAAATGGGCAGCGTTTTTTCTAATGCTAAACACGTTCAAAATTGTATCAAGGCTTATAGGGATTACAGCGAATGGAAAAAAACAATCATCTTTAATTGCAACATTGAACACTCTAAAAAAGTGACTGAAGCTTTTAATCAATTTGGATATAATGCAATACACATTGATGGAGAAACACCAAGTATTGAAAGAGCAGCAATATTTAGATGGTTTAAAGAAACACCAAATGCTATTTTATGCAATGTTGGTATTGCAACTACTGGCTTTGACGAACCAAGTGTATTGACTGTAATAGTGAATAAATCAACTATGAGTTTATCCCTTTGGCTACAGATGACTGGTAGGGGTTCACGTCCGTTTGATGGCAAAGATTTCTTTACAATCATTGATATGGGTGGCAATGCTATTACTCACGGAGATTGGTGTATGCCAAGAGACTGGAGCGATATGTTTTTTAATCCTGACAAACCAAAAGAAGGCGGTGAAGCACCATCAAAAGAATGTAAAGGGTGTTCAATTGTGATTCACGCTTCTTACAAAACCTGCCCACACTGCGGAGCTGATAATTCAAAGGCAAATGTTTATGATGATACACATTTGAAAATTACCTTACTAAAGACTGATAAGCCATTCTCATTAAATGTTCACGAAGTTATCAATGAATATGCAACCAAGGTTAAGGCAGATGGAACCAGCTATAAAGATATAGCAGTGGTTCACGCTATAAAACTGAAAATTATTAACCACACTCAAAGAGTTTGGAGATTAAAACAAATCAATCAAAAAACGGCAGATGAAATAGTTGTCATATTTCAAAATCACGTGGAACAGTGGTGCAAGATTAAGAACATTGAATATACTTGGTGGTATAAAAAGACAGCTAGGGAGTGGATGTATGCTGAATTTAAAAGAGTATTTAACTGGAAACCAAAATTGTAAGTAATAGTATAAGGTTCATTTTATGAGACCTTGCAAGGAAATAAAATGAAAGTGGGATTAGCCACTTACCAAAAAAAATAACGCCAGTTGCAAAGCGTTCTAGAGTGCTAAATTAAGGGGTTTATATTTTAAAAATTATATATGAAACGTTTAGATTTTTTTACAAGCGTTTCTTAAACATAAATTTTCTAT
>ERZ650308.184-NODE-184-length-35979-cov-7.438676_pt1 | contig 35979 bp, 46 predicted proteins | sample MGYA00376244_ERZ650308 | MGnify/ENA primary metagenome ERZ650308 (study PRJEB26733, sample SAMN07839295) | wastewater metagenome | biome: small river; feature: stream; material: water | place: USA: North Carolina | collected 2016-04-26 ... | reverse complement strand
AGATCTACACAGGCGAAGACACTCTTTCCCTACACGACGCTCTTCCGATCTGAAGTTGTTCACATCCTGTAGAGACGATGCACGCACCTCATACGCAGCCTTCTTCAATGCTCCACCCTGCAGCTTCTTCTCAGGCACTGCAGTACCGGAAGCACCAGCAGTCTTTCCTCGCGCATCTCGCAGCTTCTGTATCTGCGCTCCCTGTACGAGTTCTGCAATCTTAGCGTCTGCCCCATCACCGAATTGCTTCAGTGCTTCCTCCCCAACTTTGTCGAAGAATCCGCGTTCCTTCGATTGCGTACGTGCCTTGTCGCTCAGCAGCATGTACTTGCGCAGCTCTTCCGGATTCGCAAGGTTACGGGACTGTCCGTTCGCATCGCGTACAATATAGTACGCAGGAAGATCCACACCGAGTCCTCTAAGCCACTTTCCATCGCTGGTGGTTGCTGCGTACCCACGACTGTACGCAGTGATTGCCTTCGCAGTAGCGGCCGCGGGATCAGCGGAACCGGCAGCCTTGAACGCATCGAACAGAGCGCGGAACTGCTGTGGCCCTGCGTTGGACGGATCGCTTGCACCTGCTGCATCGAAGTGCGCACGCACCGTAGGATCAAGCATCACCTTGTGCTCAGGAGAACCGGGAGCATATCCGAATACACGAGTCACCTCTGCAGGCGTATTTGCAGTAATGCTAAATTGATGATTCGGTTGCAGCTTCCCGTACGCAAGCATGTTGATAGAATCCACGCTGCTTGTTTCCATTTTCTGTTTCGCGGCAGCATCTGCTTGTTCCGTGATTGCGTTGCGTTCTGCAGGTTTCAGTCCTGCCCACCAAGCTTCTTGTGTAACTGCCATTCCATTTATATAGCGTCCGTCTTTGCCTTCAACAACACTGGTTGCCTTTTTATACGCATCTTCCGTCAACTGCGACACTGCAACTGTGCGCGCAGTGTCATACACGGATGCGCCTGCATTCGTAAGTTCAGGATCGCCGAGCAACGTACCGAACCGCCGAATGCTGCCAAGGCTTGCGCCGGAAGTTACAAGATTGCGCTTCACAGTAAGCGGATTCAACGGCCCGTTGCCAGCCATTGAGAACATCTTCCCTGCGATAACACGATCTTCCGCAGAGAGTGCGCCTACCAGCATACGCGCGCGGTTCAGATTCTCCGGAGTATGCGGCTGCTGCTTCATGCTCAGCCAATCCTTGGCAGCCTGTTCGACCTGTGCCAGCTGCGTGTCTTCAGCACGCTTTGCGCGAGCTGCTGCGTCCTTGCGCATTTGCAACTCACTTTGCGACAGGCTGTTGCTCGCACTGGCCTGCGTCAGTGTAATCTGCTGCTTGTTCTCTTCCTGCAACGTATTCAACGCACTAGCGTATCCGTTCAGCACTTCTGCCTTGCCAGCGTTCTCCTGCCGCACCAATGCAATGTCTTCGTTGTACTGGCCGGACAGTCGCAGTTGCTCTGCTTGCGACTCTTCTCGAATTGTTGCACCGATACGGCTGGTGAGTTCGTTGGAACTCTGCGTTGCGAGCTCTGCATTCTTCTGCAGTCCTGCCAACTTTTCATCCAATTGCGAAATCTTGTACGCAGCAGTGACACGACCGAGCGGATTCTGCAACCAGCCGGGGAAGTTCTCTGTGAGCTTCTGGCGCTCTTGCAGCAGTGCACCTTGTTGGGTCTGCGCGATGTTTGCAACATCTCGCAGCGTGTGTAACTGCGCCGTTGCGCCCTCCAACTTGCTAGCGAGATCCACTGCTGCAATGTTTGCCTTGCTTGCACGTGTAGCTTCAACATCTGCAAGAGACTGCGCAATGGTTGCATTGTGCTGTCCGATTGCAATGTCCAGATTCTCTTGTGCGGTTCCAATGGAAGAAGCTGCAGTAGACTCCGTCTGGAATCGCTGCGATGTACTACTAACTGGCACAGCATCAGCCGCGCGCACTGTGCCCTCTGCGCTGAACAGGCTTGTCAAATCAAATGCGTTCGGCATGATTCACCTCAAAACTTTAGGCCAATGCTTGCGCCAATGTTCTTGGACTTGGAGCGGCTGGTAGCCGCTTGAGTGAAATCTTGTACATTGAATGCGTCACGTTGCAGTTGCAATGCACCGAGCAACGTGGCTGTATCCAACTGCTCCCCCTGCTGCTGAATGCCAGCGTACTTGCCTATCGTGTCCAGCACGAGTGCACCGGCCTTACCGACAGTTTGTGCGAACGCATCGTTGGTCACATTCGCAACAGCTGTGTTGCTGTACGTGCCACTCTGTCCCTGCAAGGACAGTATATTCGGGAGCGTGGACTGTTTGAAGTCCTTGAATATTTGCTCCACAGTAGCACGCGAATCCGCTTGTGCAGCTTCCTTGCTGAATGCAGTGTCCGGCCCCTGCGTAGTCTTTCCAAGCAACATTGCAGTAAGTTGATCCAGCTGCGTCTTCGCTGTTGCGTCGAATGCCCGTGTGGTTGTAGTGCCGCTGGAGCTGCCAGTAGTACTGGACTTTCCAGATTGGTACGATGCGTTCAGACTGTTACCGCCAGTGCCCCCACCAGCACCATTGGCAAGTATTTCAAGAAATCCCGACATGATTATACCCTCGCTATGCGCATATAGCGCAATCGTTGTGTGTACTGCAAGTGTACGCTACTGCAGCACATACGAAAAAGGCGCCTCAGTGGGCGCCATTGGTGGTGTCGCGGATATGCAGTTGGAACGATGCAGACTTCAGTTCGTCATGCAGGCGTCTCAACGCTACGGTGGACTGCAGAACGCAGGACGGCCCGTGCACTATCCCGACCGCGATGCAGCCGTGCAACTCAGCTGCCCAGTTCGCAACGTGTATACGAATCCCTGCACGTCCGTATACGCCTGTGACTTCATACAGATACCGCTTGAATCGCGGAGAGTACGTCATACGTACCGTATACGTACCGGCAGGTATGCACGAAAGGTTCGGAGCGTTGTTATTCCACGGACGTTCTATAGTTGCAAGCATAAACCCGCTGGGCAGACGCATTGTACCGAACGTGTACACATCAGTTGCAACCGTACGGTTCAGCGTTATCTGCACCTGCGGTGTTTCCTTATCAGCTACTTCTTGCATTTCGTGCATCGTCGTGCTCTCCGCTCAAGCCACAATTTCTGTAGCAGCACTGTTATCTGCAGCACTGTGTACACCAGCGTGGCCAGTATTAACCAATCGCTAAGTTGTATGCCGAACAAGTGCATCCCAGTAGCGACGACGGGAGGTGCCATTTTAGCTGCTGCCACTGTAACACCTCCCGCAACTTCTGCGTGCTCGTGTGGTATTTCGTGCATATTAATCTCCCAGCGTAGGGAGTTCGTCACCTTCCATGTACACGGTTACGGATTCTGCGCCGTACACTGTGAGCACTACACCTTCCGTGGGCAGTGGTGTTTCTGGGAACAGGCAGTCCCCGATAAGCACAAGTTTGATAGTAATCATGGCAGCACCAGTGAGATTGTGTAACCTTCAAGAGTTGCAGTGTCACCGCTGTTTGCAAGCTGCGCGCTGAACACAAGGTTCTTCGCGGACGAAAGATCTTCGGTCCCTGTGACAATCGCATTAACGGTGCTGCCCACACCGGCGGGGAGTGAAGCGCCTACAGCGACTTGGCTGGCAGAACCACGCAACCGAATGCGCTGTAGTAACAGGCAACTTGCAGTGCTTACGCCGGAGCTCGAATGAAACGTTGTGGTGCCAAGCTCCACCTTGATGCCCTTGCTGTTAGCATTGTTAGTGGAAGACCACAGGAATTCTGATTCGATTACAACGCCAGTGTACGCCATGATCTGGTACGGTAATGCAACGGTTGCAAGTGCAGTCTTGGAAGTAGAGCCAGTGACTGCAGCCGCTGCGTTTACAGAGGCAAGCAGCAAACGCCCGTTATTGGGCCGCCAGCGAGTGCCGTTACTACGCAGGACGGTTCCACCTGTTGGGCCAAGATCTGTGCACAGGATGTGACGGCCAGACCATAAGGCGGAACTGGCAGACGGTAGCGTTGCAAGCGTAAACTCCGGATATCCGGAGGCACCTGCAGAACTCGTGAGAACCTTAAACATGTCACACCTCACGTACCGATTGGAGTGAGCGAATACTTGTAGCCAGTTACACCTGCAAAAGCAGACGGTGTAAGCCGCAAGATGTACAAGTCAATATCACTGATTTCGATCACCGTAACTGCATCCGCCATGTTCGCAGTGATCGCAACACCGTTGGCGTCGCGTGCAGTTGCGAACACTGTGGGGAACTGTCCGCATGCCCAAGACAGGGACACAGTTCCAGTGCCTGCGCCTTCAGGAATGATGATCAAATTGAACTTCGTGTCCTTGAAGTCAATACCGGAGGCTTCGTTGAGTGTGATATTCACCGGTACTGTAGTGCTACAGCCGGACGCAGTAAGCGTAGTGCGATTAGCAACTGGCATGTTATTTCTCCGCAGCACTAAACGTGCTGTCTTCTTGCAAGAATGGCTTGACGAGCCCCGCAGCAAGTGCAATAAGCCCAAGCGGGACGGCGTATGCAGGCAGCAATACTGCTGCGCTACCTGCTGTTGTTGCAATTGTAGTCCATGTAGATTGCCGTGCGAGCCGTTCCTTGACTCGCACAAGTGCCGCAGATTTCTTAGCCATATTACGCCTCGTTATACAGAGATTGAACGTTACACATCCAGTGCACTGTCTCCGCTACTGTGGAAGTTACAGCAAGATCAATCAAATCGCTGCTGCTGCCGCGGAGTCCAAGAGTAATGGAGAGTTCCGTAGTGCAGTTGTTCTTGTGTTCGTACACGGTTGTTTCGTTGATCTTGGTACAGGTAGTTCCATCCCACTTGTACGTTGCAACCACCTCCTTAAAGTATGCTCTGCCGCTCTCGCTAACTGCTTGCAGCGTGATGCGGTGCGTACCGATTGCCCAAGTGCCAGTAGGCTTTGCAAGATGCGCCGGAACGTTCAGGGTACTTGTAGAGCCTGCCTGTGTGCCATCTGCAGTACAGCGTGCAGTGGCTGCAGCAGTTGTTTCGCAGTGCAGCGTAGCCTGCGTAGATACTGCCTTGCGTGTGCGAGACCCCGCGAACTTGGTAGCACTGGTGACGATGCTGCCATAGGTTTCCACACTGGTGCAGTAGTTGGTGCCGATGTGGTGCGTTTTGTTGTTTACAGTGGACTGCACGCAAGCAACTGCAGATCCGTGCGCACCAACAGTGGTATTGTTGCCTGCAATTGCGACAGACTGTGTACCATTCGCAGACAGCGTGTCACCGCCCAGCACTACGGATTCATCTCCGATTGCAATTGCAGTCTTGCCACCAAGCGCAACAGAACGAGAGCCGTTTGCTTGCGTTCCATCACCTGCAACTACTGCAGAGTACACACCATAAGCAGCAGTGTTCAATCCGCCAACGACTACAGCACCAGTGCGAGCTGCAAAATTTCCGTACCCGCCAATGCGCACCGCATATTGCACCGCGCCACTGTAGAGTCCAGCAAAGTCACCGATGATGCCAGAGCGACCGCCGATCGAAACGTTGTAATCTTGCGCAGTTGCTATTCCGATCAGATTATTGTCGTATCCGCCAATGTTGATGTTGTAACTACCATACCTTCCGCCGGACACAGAACGCATGTTATCAACAGACACAATGGTGCCAACACCGGACACTGCCATCACTGCATTGTCATACGTGCAGGTAGTACTTACACAGATACCGTTGGTAGACCACAATGTGCTCATTGCGCGCAAATCAGTCCAGTTCGCATACGTACCACCTACACCAACCTGCAGTACGTCCGTACCATTTGCCAGCGGCCGCGATACGATATCGCCTGCATTCACCGTGATACTGCCAGATGTATACAAGCGTAGAAGCGGCGCAGGAACTGCCGCTGCGCTGATATCCACCCACACTGGTGGGCCGATCTCGGTGAGTATGTACAAATGCCCAGTATCCAATGTAACTGCGAACATCAACAGTTGCGTTTCTGTAGGCGCATACGCAGTGAGTGCTACATAGTCGGCAAACGTTGTCACTACGTCGTTTCCGCCAAGGCTCTCCCATTGCATCGGACTATGCACTACCAGTACGTAGTGCTTGTCACCGCGTACTTGGCACACCTTGCCCACGTCTGCCGCAGTCACAACGAGCAAGTCACGCTCCGCAGTGGTTGCAACTGACCAGTTTGCAATCGCATGGATCTCGCCTGCTGGTATGTTACGATGTTCCATTGCCGCCCCCTTGTTCCTTTGATTTCTGCACTTGCAGATCGTTGATGTTGAGCCACTGCTGCATCTGTTGCAGTGAATCCTGCAGTAGCATATCCAATGACAGTGTCTTCGATGCATCAGTTGCGCTCTGCAGCGAATCACGTGGCTTCTTTGCATACGTAGCGTTTGCGTCGGCCATTCCAAGCAACTTCCCTGCAAAGTCACTACCGGCGCTGAGAGCGCTGGAAGATGCCTGCATTGCTTCTTGTAGCTTCATGTTCATTCCTCCAGCGTAACAGCTGTGTCATCCGCAACCTTGTGGAGTTGTGCATTCAAGTAATCTACGCAATCGCAAAGTTGCAGCATAATGTCTCGAAGTTGTGGATCAGCTACAGTGGCGAGTGCTCCACGCACTGCTGCAACCTGCGGCAATGGCCTAGCTTGGGGATACGACATACGCACCTCCAACCGTCACAGGAATTCCAAACACAGTGAGATAATCAATCGCAGCAGCTCCTGTACTACTGGCCGCAACAGGTGCCAGCGCAGTGCCTGCAGAACTCAATTCCATGCTAAGCGCGTACACATTAAGCACACCGGAAAGCTTGATGGAAACTCCATGACCGGTTGCCCGCAACGTATAGCGTCCGGGCTGTCTGTACGATGCAGTAGGTGCCACGCTACGGATGAAGTTGCCTGCAGCATCGTTGCAGATTGCCTTGATCGCAACTTCAGAATTTTGTACCTGCAGTTGAATTGAATCAATGCACACAGTGGTAGCACGTACAATCTTGTACTTCCCGAGGATCATGCACGGAGTCTCGAACTCCTCGGACACATACTGCGATACGTTCCTAATCGCTGCGGTAAGTGCAACACGCACTTCGCCAAGCCGTCCGATCATCGCGAACATCGTGCCGAACGCTGGGTCTTGCGTCTGCACTACTTCACGCAATTCATCTATTGCGCCAGTGTACGAATCAATTGGAAGCACAAGATCGTCAATGGTCATGTAGCGTGCGTAGTCTGCACTGCGATATTCGATCACGTCGCAGTGCGGAATGTCCAAACGCCCAAATCGCTCCAATGAGCGATCGAATACGTATGCGACAGGATACTGCGACGCACTCTCCGTAGATGCACGCACACTGACTAGTACATACCGTGTGCCTACAGTGGAAATCTTCACGTCCATGCGATCATACTGCAGTGTCACCGGATAATCGGAATCTCCAATGTACGTCAACAGGCCTGCTGCGATGGAGTCACTGAGTTCTGGCCACGCAGGTTCTGCACGTTGTGCGCTCACTCGCTGGAAGCCAGAGTACGTCCACGCAATGTGCTCTCCACTTGCTACATCTGCGGACACATGCTCCGGCCCTGCAACACCGGAGCTGTCTGCGATTTCGCGGAATGCAAACGGGGCGTTTACGTTTCCTGTATACGCACAGTACACGGCATTCAGCGAAGTATACGCGATTACTGCATCCCCGAGTGGCACGATTGCAGTGAGGCTGCTGCGGTTGGCCGCAATACCTGTACTGCCTGCACTGCCCATGCCCGGCGTGAACTCAAGAGGATCGATTGGATCGCTCCAGAAGAACAGCGACGCTGTAATCAGCAGTAAATGGTTGCCTGCCGCACTAGTACCGACTACATTGGAGAAATCTGCAAACCCAGAGAGCGTCTGCAGTTCCATCGTTTCGGTTAGGAAGTTGTACTTGTACAAGCCCACGCGCGCAACGCACAAGTATGATTCACCTCGCAGGGTTGCTACTGTGAGTGCGCCACGTTCCAGCGGAGTTCCCAGTGAAAACGCGGTCCACACTTGCGTACCAGAGGAGTACACATACAGACTATTGCCGGAAACACCGCAGAGTGCCGTGCGTCCCACACCGTCACGCAGCTGTACCACCTGTTCCAAGTACACCGGGTACGTGTATCCGGGCTGCGCAGATGCGTAGTGCACACTGCACCAGCCGCGCTGCGTCGGCAGCATGTTTTGCAGTGCATACACTTGCGGCCGTGCAATTTCGTTCGCAGCTTCTGCTGGCTCAAGGCCGCGGCCAACTAGCACTGTGTCGCCAAGCTGCCGTGCATCTATTGGAAACGCTTGCTGTAGCAGCGCTGCGCGAACTTCAGTGCTCATGTTATGCTCCGTCTGCGCTCTATACTTCGGTTCCAACAGCTGCCCAAAACACGCTGTAGGCACTTGCACCACTGTTGTGCGTTACGGTAAATCCGTTGACAGTCTCGTTGCGGTACAGCACTGCATTGCCTTCCTGACCGGAGGAAATAGCGCGTCGCGAGATCAGTACTCCCTTGATCGTACCAGTGAACGGTTCGGTGAATGCTACGGCAGTGTCTACACCTGAGCCGAGTTGAGTAAGACCGAAACGCAGTGAAAGGCTCTTTCCAAGAATAACTTTGTACTGCGCACCGGATACATCATCTGCAAGTACACTGAACAGCTGCGCAGTGGTAATCGGGTGCAGCGCATCAACACCTGCAGCAAACTCCGGGGCAGTTGCCAATCGCACGATGCCGGTTACAGTATCAGATGCTTCGGTGTCCTCCAGCGCTACGATTCGATTACGCTGATCAATCGCAGCGCCCTTCATGGCACGCAACTCTTCATCCAGATACAGACCGAGCGTAGCTCCTGTTGGCTTTGTATCGTCGTATGGATCTACTGTGTATGGCATGTTAGTAGTGCTCCGGGAGATCCACAAGCTCGTTCGCTTGCAGTTGTGCAATGGATTCAGCGTACTGCGCAGCTGCAACAGACTGCATATCTTTGTTGGATGTTACGGAGGCCAGTTGCATGATAAATCGCCACCGCACAACGTCTGGAAACTGCGTGAGCATCCAGCTGTCCGTAGTCACCGTGGCATCAGGTGCAACAGTAACCGACGGATACGAAAAATACGCCAGCTGCACGGATGCAGGGCGTATCAATTGGTAATGGAACAGCGTAAGTTGGTTGCCTGCAATGCGGTACCGATCGTTGTCACTGCGCAGTCCTGCGTACCCGATCGGTGCGGCTATGCCCATGGATTCCGGTGCATACCCACTGAGCGGAAGCCCGGAATCAGTTGCACCCGCAATGCCTGCAAGCTTACGAAAGCGATCTGGTAACGTAAGCTGCGTCACCGAAGAGTTAGTGTCAACTGATTCGGATGCACCGTACACCAAATCGCGCGAGTAGTCCCCGCTGCGATGGCATTTGTACAGCACTTCTGTTGCGGTGCGTCTGGCTACGTCCAGCAGATCCGGACGATCAATAAATTCCAGCGCATCCGAGATGATTTCCTCTAACGTAGCCATATACTATTACTTCCTGAGAGATGCGGCCAAGCCGCCAACGTTATCAAACATTCCCATCACAGCGTCTGCAGCGGCAGAGTTCATCGCAAGCGGATCAGCGGCCTGCGGCTTGGGCACTTGCGAAGGAACTGCAATACGCGTGGTAGCAGTGGAGCTTTCAACGTCGATGCGATGCGCGTTGCGCACGCGAACCATCTCCAGCATATGGGCTTCGATGCCTGCGTGGGAATCACGCAACGCATCAGTATCGATCACACCGTCGCGGGACAGTACGCGAGTACCGTCAGCGAGGATGATGCAGGAATTCGGGGAAGGAAGACGATAGAGCGGCATGATAGTACACCTTGTTAGTGCAGCGGGCAGTGTGCCCGCTGCGTTTCGAATCTACAACAGTTACGCAGCGGCGGCGGTGAGGCCGTAAGTCACTGCGAACGCCGACGGGTTGTGGATTTCCATGGTCAGTTCCGTAGTGAGCGTACCGCCCACAGCATCCTGACCGTTCTGCACGTACTTGCCGTCCATGCCGTAGCCGACATGCTTGGTACGACGCAGATACGGCACACGCACCGACGGCAAATCAACAGTGATTGCCATCTTCTTCCAGTCGTCGTTGCTGTTCAGCAGCGGATGCTCGATCAGCTTGAACTCACCGCGAGAGGTGCGATACATGCTGAACTGCAGACCAAAGCTGGTCTGACCGTCAACAATCTGGTAGCTGCCTTGCAACCGTCCGATGTTGTTGATCACACTGCGACCAGTGCCACCGACAAACTGCAGACGCTGGTTACCGGTGCGACCATTGGTGGACACGTCGAACACGCCATTGACAGCTGCTTCCAGCTGCGTGAACGTGGTCGTTCCGCCCGCAACGACAGTGTTGCCTGCAGGGGCGCCAGTACGCACCGATTCGATGATACCGCTCATCGTTGTGAGGTACTGATTGCCAACGATCTGGCCTGACTTCTGTCCGAACAGCATGGCAGCTTCGATCGCCAGCGAGTGGAACATGCCGCAATCGGTGCGGGACTCTGCAACGATGCTTTCACCGACGATCGGCAACACAGCTTCAATGGTACCTGGCAATGCCCAAGTATTACGGAAGATCTGCGTGTTATTCATCACACGTGTCGGGTTAATCAAGCGGCTGGTAGGAGCGTTGGAACCTTGCTCGAACGCGTTACCAATGAAGTACAGATTCACGTCGTTGGCAATGGCCGCAGCTGCGATCACACCAACAGCACGCTTCACAGTGACGGAAGTACCGGACACGATGGAAGCAACGCGCACAACTTCGCCAGTGGACTGCGCACGGTACAAGTCACCGACAACGGCGTTGGAACTGTCGGCAACGGTGAACGTAGTGGCTGATCCGTCTGCAACAGCCGCGTCCAGGTTGAGAGTAGGAAACACCATGGTCCTGGCGAAGTAACCGTGCTCGACAGCGGCACAGGTTGCATCAGGAAGCATGGAAGTCAGACCGAACAGCGGGCAGGAACCGCTAGGAGCGTAGCGCAGCATCTGGCCGGCAAAGCTCTTGCGCAGGTAATCCGCAGTGTTGCTGTTGGTGGTGTTGTAGTAGTACGTATCTTGCAAAGCCATGAGAGCACCTTTAGCGCACAATGCGCAGAGAGTTAACTGAAGAACGAGTCCCAATTATCAGCAGATTGCTGCCCGCCACGTTGCCCTTGCTGCAGCGGTTGCCCAGTGAACGGATCACGTTCCTGTTGCGGTTGCTGCTGATTCACCTGCGTACCAACAGTCTGCAGGAACTGCTTGACCTTGGACGCGGCTTCTTGGGGCGACATGTTGGGGTTGGAACGCATGAATTGCGTTTGCAGCGCTTCGATCATCGGGGCGACGCCGGCATGTGATGCGAACGGCATGTCGCGATTGATTTCCTGCTTCGCAGCGAACTGGCGCATGTGAGCAGGCAGCGCTTCCGACAGACGAGAGTTGTACGTCCCGAAACCAGATTCCATCGCCGTCTGCATGAAACGAGCGGACTGTTGGAATACGCTTTGACCGAGACTGTTCAACAGACCTTGCAACGCAGTCGCATCGCCGCGCAGAATGTTCTGCACAACGGCGGGGTCAACGTTGTTTGCAAAGTTCATCTTGGAGACGTGTTGCTGGAGCTTTTCAGCGTCCATAGCAAACACAGGGGAATTGAGCGATGCGACGGGATCAACCGCCTTGTCGTCAATTTTAAACAGTCCTGCATACGCATCAAACGGGGACTGTTCGCCATTGCCTTGCTGCGCACCGGTGCCAGGTGCAGGCGATTGCGGCTGTTGCTGCGTTCCAGGCATGCCGCCGTTCGCGTTCTGAAACCCGTTGTCCTGCGGATTCTGCGGAGCAGGTGCGCCGTGGGTGGCCTGCTGCACAGGGTTCGGCATTTGCTGGAACTGCTGCTGTGGCTGGAACTGCTGCGCACCTGCCGGAGCGAACATCGCCATGATGTCGGTTGCTTGACGCCCGGGATTGGCGGCTGGCCGCCCGTTGACTTGTTGTGTCATGATTCATTCTCGCGAGTTGTTGGGGTTGAGAGCATCTCACGCAGTGCTTTGCATGCATCAAGCTGACCGCGCAGATACGTTGTTTGCAGTGCATGATCCGTCAAGGATTGCTGACTGCCATCTTTTGGAACTTGTGCAAGGAACTGCACTGCAATGTCACTCTCCAGCATTGATACACTGTCGAGCGCAAGTTGTAGTGCAGCATCGTTGTTACCAGTTACACTGTTGTTTTGCATCACACCACCTGAGGTATTGGAGACACAGCGTAGCGTTGTACGGCTGCCGTACGGTTACGGTATTTCCGCGCTGCCGTGTCTACGGGTTGCCCAACGAGCCGTGCCCTCACGGGCACTACGGAGTCTGCGCCTGCGGCTTGGCCGCGGCCGCTTGCTGTGCCGCAAGTTGTTCTGCACGCTGCTTCTGTTCTTCCGGCGGACGTTCGAACTGCGACAAATCCACGCCCTGCGTCTTGATCATGTACACCAACATGTCCGCACGGTTGTACTTGATGTCCAGTTCCGGCATCTGTGCAGTACCATTGATCGCAGCAACCAGCGCCTCTGTGTTCATTGCCTTGCCTACGGGGAATATTCCGTCTGCCACCTTGAAATCGGCTTCCTGCTGCAGCAATTTCTCGGGTTCGATGCTGGCCATCTTACGTTGCGACCGCATCATCAGTGTTTCTTTGCTTGCATACTGCATGTAGTTCAGCTTGATCATACGTTTCAGCGGTGCAAACACCAGCGATTCAGTATCCAGACTGAACTGCATCATGCGCGCTTCGCTGTTCTGCATCACGTCGCTGTACTCGCTCTGCGTCTTGTTACCCTTCACGAAATTCCCTTGCGACGCAGGGTTCAGCCCAGTGATTTGATTGGACAGTGCAAGCACCAGCTGCATATTCCCCTGCAATTGCGGAGATACGCTGTCATTGTACGGAATCGACTTGTACGCACGCTCCAGATCACCGTTGTAGGAGTTGCTGCGCACCGGGATCTTCGCTACTGGGTTCGTACTGTTCACGTCGCTAGGCTTCACCAGCGTTGGATTGAACAGAGCACGATCGCCGACTGCTCTCCGCATGGATGCAATGGAACCGTTCCACAGCGCACTACCACCATCCTGCATATCCATGAGGTTTTCGACGAAGCTGTTGTTCTGCCATCCGAGATCGTCGTCGTATCCGTGCGCTGCCAGTATCGGCAACAGGCCGTGCGCGTTACGCAGCGGTTCTACGTACACCAGCACGCCGCTCACGTAGATCAACTTGAACGGAGTAGGGTGCCCCTCCTTCTGCAACTGCTTCACGATACCGAACTGATTCGGAATGAGCCGTGCGTACAGTACTACGATTTCGTAGCGACCACTCACGGCGCCGTTCACTGCATTCGGAGAGTTGAACCCGAAGAACCCTTCCCACTGATCCCCCTCCGGATTGCGATCTTCCAGCGGATGCACGTCCGGCGTATAATACAGCTGCGTGCCACCGCTTGCATTGTCCAGTGCGGTGTTGAAGTTCTTGAGAATGCAGAACTCCTTGCTGGTATCCTGCAACGCATTCAGGTACATCTTCACTGCAATGTAGTTACGACGGTACACGTATCCCGCATACGTACCGAACTCGGCCAGTTCATGCAGCGGCACCGTTGGATCGAACAAAAAGTTGTACGGATCGATGCTACGCAAGCTGTTACCGCTATACGTCACCGAACTGACCTCTCGTTCTGCTCCGTTGATGCGCAACTGATTCGTATGCTGCGTGGAATAGTCCACTTCCATTGCCATCAAGTTGTACTTAAGCAAGTGGCGCAGCGAGCGCGACAGGTTCGGAATCCACTTAAACCGTTCTTGATCACGCTCGATCAGTGCGTTGTACATGAGTGCAACATCCTGCAACTCGTGTGTAGCGACCACCGAGAAGATCGGATAGCCAGTGAGGAACGTACCAACCAACCGTGAGTGCGCAGTTCCCAGTTGCTGCATGCAGATAGGCAATTCCATGTTCTGCAACTTCGTGCGATCCCCTGCACGCGCGGCCGTGCGCGCTGCAACCGCGTTGATTTCGGTGTCCATACTGCGTTGTATGTACCGATCGATCAGCTGAAAGCGGTCGCGCAGTTTTCCGTTGATATTGTACTGCGTGTATCGCGGAAGCAGCTCAGAGAGCTTCTCGATTGCTTCCGCACTGAGTGTAAAAGCCATACGGCCTCCCGGTTAGAATGGTGCGATTGAATCGTCGGCAGCAAATGCTCCCAACTGTTCTACTACTACGTTGGATTCTCCCTGCACTGCCATTAAGTGCCCATACATTTCTACGCACTTCGGTGCATATGTCGGCAAATCCAGCACATCGTCTACGTTGTCCGTGCGGCGTGCGTCGAATGCCTTCGCACGGGACACCCATATTGCATACGTTTCTTCTGTAAATGCAATTTCCCCTGCCATTGCACTCTTGAACGACAGCAGTATGCGTGAGTTCTTGGATGCAATGCCGGGGAACACTGGCTGAAACTCGATACCTGTGATCGTTTGCTGTGCGCAAATGAATCCGAACCAGTACAGCAGCGTTGCTTGGTACGCTACGGCCTCTGCGCAGACCAATCCGCAACCGTAACGCAGTGCGAGCTCCAGCGTGCGGAAGATCGTTTCGCTCGGAGATAGCCGTTCTTCGATTACATACGTAAGCACCGGCACTCCGTCGTACATCTCGAAGTATCCGATTGCAGTGAAGTCACTCTTCTTCGTAATACCTGCCGGATCGATCACTATGAAGTTGCCTTGGTGCAGTTCATCCGGATTGGATTCGCGCACACGGATCATGTCTTCGCGCAGGCCGCTATTCGGTACGTACGTCGGATCGTTCAGCACTTCCGCTGCGTACACTTCACCTTGACCCATTTCGTTGTCTTGGTGAAACTCCTGCAACAACTGGTCGCGCGGATGCAGCTCCTCCCACAGCGCAGTCCCATCGCTGAGAATTGCACCCACAATGTAGCTGCGCCATGACGGGCTGCGCTGCAAATTCCGAAGCAAGCAGCAGTACAGGTTCGGACGCGCCTTGAGATCCCTGTACATGTTGCCCACGTACAGGTACGTGCAACCGTATGGAGACTTCGCTTTCATTAACGTTGCGAAAAACCACTGCACGTAGTTCAGCGATTCCTGTATAGACATTGCGCATTCCCGTGTCTGCGCATCGTCGCATACGATTACGTCTGGCCGCGCGAACCCTACGTTCATGCCGCGCAGACTGGTTCCGCATCCGGCCGCTGCCAACACTACGATGCGTCCGTTGAACACGAACTGCTTGAATTCCGCGCGGTCCACCGTGAGCTGTTCACGCCAATTTCCGAACGTTGCAACCACATTGTCGCTGGACAGGATATCGCACACGTCCCGTAGCACATCCTTTGCACGCTCTTGGTTTGCACACACTACAAGAATGAACCGCTTCGTCGTGTACAGTACCGCATACGCTACGAGCAACTTCACCACGATTGTTTTGCCGTGGCCACGCGGGAACCCTAGCGCGAACCGGTCGAAGTTGCGCGGCGTATGCAAGGATTCCAGCAGCTGCATCCACAGTGCAACGTAGTACGCCGGGAACAGGAACGTGCACACATCCGGGATGCAAAGTGCGGCAAAGAAGTTCAGCTCCGTGCCTGCAAGCTTTCGCACTTCGTCTGCGTGCAGTGCAACCTGCCGTGTGATCGCACCTTCCTGCTGGGATTGCGAGACTTGGCTCATGCGAACGCACCCTGTGCCACGAGCACGCTACCGCGTGCCGCGCACTTGTCTACGCGCTGGCCCTGCAATATAGCGATCAGCGCAGCGGATGCGCTGTTGGTGCGGTGCACGCGAGCGGCCTGCACGGTGTCATAATTCTTCAGTTGCGATGGCTTTTGCATGATGCATTCCTCCTGTTCGCTGCGCAGTTTGCACTTGCGGCAGCACTACTGCGGCCAGTTCGGCCACCTGCTTACTGGAAGCCGTAGAGAGCACGCGTGTGCCCTCCTCGGACTGCACTGCGATTGCTTCGTTGCTTCCGTTGAATATGAACTGAGCGGCCAGTGTCACTGGCATGTTCAGTGTGAGCACCGTTTGCTTCTGCGGTGTCGGCAGTTCATTCTGACTGCGCCGCTTCGTGCCGTTCAGTGTAGCCGCAATGCGTGCAAGTGTCAGCGCTGGCATATCCGCTTCGTACATGATTACATTGTTCAGCCGTTGCAACGCAGCGAGTTCTGCCTTTTCGTACAGTTCGTCGTGTTTATTGAATCGTTGCTGCGGTGCAGGGGCAAGCTGGAATTGCGCTACCAACTGCGATACATACGCTTCACCTACACCGAGTGCATCCGCGATCTGCGTCTGCGAGAATCCCCGATCCAGCGCGTTCTGTATGAACTGTGCGTGTTGCTGCGCTGCTTCATTGCCTGACATGGCGGATTCCTCTATGCGGTTGGCCGCGCAACTGCGCGTGTGCTTGTATCTTCTTTTGCATTGTACGGCCTTGCGCATTGCGTGCTGCGTGGGGGCGGGTGCACGCGCAATTGCTACGCTGCGCAGGAAACTTTAGAAATTTTTGGGAACGCAGGTAGAAGATAAAAACCATCGGTGGCAGAAAAAGGCCTCTACCCCCTAGCATGCGCCGCTGGTAGCAGGTGCAAGTGTGCGCTCTGCAGCTGTACACACAGGAGCTGTTGCTGTTGCTGTTGCTGTTGCTGTGCGCGCAGCAACGCCACACTAGGCGTAGCGCACATCCACGCAGCACGCAGGTGCTACGAGTGGCGCTACGCAGTAGCTGCAAACGAGAGACGGGAGCGCGAGGGCGTAGCGCCTCGCAAGAAGATAGCGACGTAGGAGCGCAAGTTGCGTTGCGGAACGGAGTTGCGGAGTGAAGGTATAGTTGCACGGGCCGCAACGGAGCAACGGAGTGTAGCAACGCAGCATTACCCCCTCGCGAAGCGAGAAAATTTTTTCAGCGTTTTCGGTCGAACTGCAGGCAATAAAAAACCCGCGATGCGTGGGCATGCGGGCCGTGTGAATGCAGGATGGGGAGTGGCTAACACTCCCCTCCCCCGCCGGGTCGGTTCGTCGGAACGGATTACAGTGCGTCGTCCGTCAAGGTGGCCATCTTGGAAATGATGGATTCAATGCGGTCGGTAGCGTAGCCGAATGCAGGTGCGGCGCTGGCGAATTCTGCACCTTCTGGCGTGGCCAATACTGCGGCCACTTGCTGCACGCGCTCCGCAATCTTGCGCAGGCGTGCTTCTGTTACGTTGCCGCCGAGCATCTTGCGAATACCGGCATCAGTGCAACCCTTGGCGATCCAATCGGCACTAGTCGCGGCAAGTGCTGGCGCAAGCTGAACGATTACGGTGTTCCACACGAGTTGAGCGGATGCTAGGACCGTGTCGTCCGGTGCGCTGCCTGCGCTGGCGTTGTTGAAGGCGTCTACAATGGAGGCGCCAACGGTTGCCCAGTCATGCGGGCCGACGGGCTTGAACTCATCAACATAATTCAATTTTACATAGCGATCGACCGCGCCTTTCACGAGCACCTGCAAGGCTGCATCGTCCAGCGTTACCAGGAAGTCCGGGTATGTGATGTCGGCGGTGAAACTCTTACGCTTCAGTTGCTTTACTTTCTCGACTACGCCGGCAGCGTTCTTAATGCGGCTTTCGACTTCCTCGAAGTCTGCGGCGTGTGCATCGTAATCCGCTTGCTGTGCCTTGGTGCGCTCCTTCGGGTTCAGGCTGATGCCGCGAAAATGGTAGACAGTGGTTGCGGTCAGTGCGAGAGACAGCGGGTTAATGGTGCGTGCGTTCATGGTGTTAGCTCCTGCGGCGTTGCCGCATTTTGTGATGCAGGTCGCGCACTGTTGCGCGATTGCTGCGGGCGTTGCGTTGTGGTTGCCAGTTTACGCGACTGGCGGCGCGTGCGTCATGGGGGCGCGGCGTTATGCGTCCGGTTCGCAAAATTGTATTCGCACCTTTGCGAGCGGGTAGAAGCATTGTGCCGGGTTCGCTCCTAGTGTCACTGTGATGGCGTATTGTTTACGCGCTACCTTTAGCGCGTATGCGCTCGCGCCGGTCTCCGCAAATTCTCTCGCGAGCAACTCCGCTGCCTCCTCCGTATAACCTGCGGTCTTCTCGAAACACCTGCAGGCGTGACATAGCACGTTCTCCGCGATTTCCTTATCTGCATTACTGATCTGCAGTGTGCTGCTTGCTTGTATCGTAGTTGTGATTTTCACGGTTAAACTCCCAGTTCTAAGCGCACTTGGCGCAGGATGTAGGCGGATTGCTCCGCGGTGAGTGCAAAGTCTGGGGCCATTCTATGCAGGATGTGCAGTGTGCGCCACAGCGCCTTGGACTTCATGCCGTAGAATTGCAGGGCTGACCATACAAGGTCGCACGCTGCGAAGTATGCGCGTTCGCTGCGTGGTGCGTTGTCCGCGAGGGTCGTTGTCATCATTTGTCAAAACTCCGTGTTGTCTGACTCGTTGTCAGGCTTTTATTATAGCGCCGTGTGCAAGCGCCGACAACAACTATTTTGCGTAGCATGCGCGATTTATCGCAGTGCGTTCGGCGGGGGAGGGGAGAGGTGGCAGCGCACGCAATGCAGCATAGCGCAGGATGCGCGCATCGACGCTCGCGGCGGCGGCTCGGAGCCCTAGCGACGAATGTAGAGAAAAGCGCGCGACGCAGGAGCGCATCGATTGTGCGTAGCTTGCGAAGCACGCAGGCGGGAGATGCATGCGGAAGAAACGGAACGTAGCACCGCCGTCACGCGCGTCGGGAACGCGCTCGGAATGCGCCACACTTGCAGTGCAAGAAGATGTGTAGTGCTAGCGCAGCCAGCATTATAGCAAGCCATGGATGGCGCGCAGGTGCGACGTATGGAACGGAGCGCATGGATGCTTACAGGGATGTGCCGTTCACCCCAGCGTGCAGTGCATACGCTGTGCAGAGAACGTAGCAAGTGATGCAGTCGCTGTGCAATGGGGTATGCGCGCAACAGGGCAGGAGGTACGGTGCAAATGCAACAGGTGCAGCCCCCAGATTCACCCCGATTCACCCAGATTCCACAAGATTCCAGCAGTATACTCCCCCCACCCCCCAGTGCGTACAGCGTGTGCAGTACGGTGTGCAGTCGCAACGTACGCATGGAGTGCGCGCAATATGGGCACGAAAAATTGCGAAGTTAAACGGAAAATTCTTTGCAGTAAAACTAAATTCTTTGTTGTTGCAATTGAAAAAGATTTTGCAGTTGCTGTAAGTTTTTATATGGGTATATAAAAAAGGAAAGGAGGACTCTCACAGGGAGATGAATACGGTGCGGTGCGAGCGTAAATGCGGTAGCGTAGCGTGTGCAGGGGGGTGTGCCGGGGGTGGGGGGTAGTAGAATGATGGAAAGTGCGGGAAAGCAGGGGAAAGCAGGGGAATGCGGGGGCCGGAGGGAATGCAGTTGCAACGCAGTACGCTGTGCGCATGCTATGCGCTTCACCCCTACGGAGCATGGCGTGCACACGCACACACGCACCGTGCCGGGGTATTGACATTCAGCGCAATTTGTGCTATAATGGGAAGTTGTAGAAAAAGCGGCGTGGAGCGAACGGTGTGCAGAGCGCAACGTACGCACCGCACAGCGAAAACCAACAGCGAATGCAGCGCACAGGGCGCATGCAACGCGAACACGGAGTAGAACGATATGAGCACACAGACAAACGAAGCACACGCACTGGATGCAATGGCAGCAGCACTGAACGCGCCAAGCGCACACGCAGGGGCACACGGTACGGCCATGCACGCAGCACTGGCGGAATGCCCGTACACCGGCACACGATTTACACTCACCATGCCGTATGCAGTGAGCGGTGCGAATGCAGCACGCAGCGGCCAGCCGGTGCTGCAGGTACAGAATCCGCTGCTGGCTGCAGTGGTGCTGCGTGCGAGCGCAGTGCAGTTCCCAGCGTACTGGCATGCGATGCGTGCGGTGTACGCACTGAGCGAATGCGCGCTGCCCGGAACAACAAGCGCAGCCCTGCGGTGGCGCGGCGCACTGCGAGAGGATACGGTTGCTGCACAGAAGTGGAGCGTACTGGCAGAGTGGGCCGCGCGTGCGTACGGTGTGCTGGCCAGTGCGGATGCAGAATCAGGATGCACTGCGTTGAAGATGCGAGTTGGCCGATTCACGGCGTTTGCAATCGCAGAGACTGCGGAACGGCACGATGCACGCGGTACGGTGGAATCGCTGCTGCAATGGTGCTGCGACGTATGCAGCGTAGCGGATCACGGAGTGTCCGGTTGCTACGAACCTACTGCAAGCAGTGAGCGCATGGCGCAACTGCAAGCACAGGCACGCGCAGTGTTCGATGAAGCGAAGGCGAACGCAGCGGAACGGGCAGCAGATGTGGCGGCCGCGTTGGAACGCAAACGCAGCGTAGTACGGACACTGAGCGAAGCGATCGCCACAGTGTGCGACACGCTGGAGGACTTGCCAAGTGCAGAGTGGACGCAATCGCACAGTGCGTTGCTTGCGAGCACCACCAATCGCAAGCTGTTGCACGGTGCAGCCACGCTGCAGAAGCTGCACAGCCACATAGCGGAATGCTTCCCGGACGCACACTTTGTAGGGGATAAGGCCGCAGCGTGCGAAGAAATGGTGCTGCAGCATCTGTGCACTGTAATGCTGGAGCAAGCGGCCCGTCTGCGTGCGTACGCAGTCACCGATGAAGAAGTAGCGGAAGCAGAGGGTCTGGAGGCCGCAGCGACTGCAGACGCACTGCAAACGCCTGCTGGCAAGTTCTACGCTGTGGCCGTACGCAAGGAAGGCGTAGCGCCTGCAGTTGCAGAGAAGCTGCAAACTGCACTGGCCAAATCGCAGCAACTGCAACGCTTGCAGGATGCAGCGGATGCCGTAGCGAATGATCCGCAAGCCATGCTGGAACGCATGCGCGATGCGATGCGCGCACTGAAAAGCGGCAACTAAGCACACGCACACGCACAATCAAACACGCACACGCACACGTAGCGCACACACTACAACGGACGGAACATACCATGAACGATCAATTGAAGCACTTGCTGCAACTCGCAGCAGCGATGAAGAAACAGCAGGACGCAACACGGAGCACAAGCGCACACACCGCAGTTGCGGTGCCGAATCCCGTAAGGGATGAGGGAGTGTTGCAACCGCAGGCACAGGCTCCCGCACCGACGCACCAACCGCAGGCACCGGCAGTGCATGCAGTCCCCACCACAGTGCCAACCGCTGCACTCACTGGGCTGGCCGCACTCGCAGCACGCATGAAGGCCACCGGGCAGTTGCAGGGCGCTGCAAGTGCACAGCACGCACAGGCAGCAGCAGCTGTACAGGCTGCAGTGCACGCAGCAATGGAGCGGCAGCCGGATGTACACGCGGCACCTGCAGCACCTGCAGCACCTGCAATCGTACGGCCCACCGCACCAGCGGCACTGGAGTACAACGCGGCGCAGCGCGAAGCAATCGCACTCGCAGCGGAAGGCAAGGGGTTCTGCTTGATCGGTGCAGCAGGTACCGGCAAGACCACCACGGTGATGCAGATCGTAGCCAGTGCGATGGAAGTGTACGGAGCGGATGCAATCGCGAACGTGGCGTTCACGCGCCGTGCGGTACGCAACATCCGCAAGGCATGCAATCGCATCCCCGATGCGTACACTGCAATGAAGGCGGTGGAGCGTTGCAGCACCATACACGCACTGCTGAAGTACAGCCCCACGCAGTACGACTACATGCTGCCGAGCGGTGAGCCTGCAGTCACTACGCGGTTCGAACCGCAGTACACTGCGGAACAGCCGCTGTCTGCACTGCGCTTGGTGATCGTGGACGAAGCATCCATGGTCGGACTAGACTTGTGGAAGCAGTTGCTGGAAGCATGCCCCAACGCAGTGTTCATCTTCATCGGCGACTTGAACCAGTTGAAGCCGGTGTTCGGTCTGCCGGTGCTAGGCTTCAAGCTGGAAGAACTGCCAGTAGTGGAGCTTACGCAGGTGTACCGTCAAGCACTAGAATCCCCGATCGTGCGGTTCCAGTACGAGTACACGTTGCGCGGTCGCTTGCCCACAGACTCCGAGCTTGCATCGTTCGACCCGCACGGCAATCTGGTGTTCACCGGACTCACTAAGGATCGCGAGCCGGACGAACAATCGCGGGTGTTCGCAACGTACATGAAGAAGGAGTACGAAGCAGGCCGGTACCGTCCGGTGCACCACGCAGTGCTTATTCCGAATCGCAAGCTGCGCGGTACACGCGGTGAGCTGTTCAGCGCAGACAACCTGAACCGTTGGATGGCACAGTGGATCGGGGAAATGCGCGGTGCAGTTGTAACGCACGTGCGCGCAGGCATGCGGGAACTGTTCCTTGCACGCGGTGACTACGTGCTGTACGGTGCAGAGGACTACTTCATCGAATCGGTGAACGCGAACGGACGGTACAGCGGCCGCCCGGTCATGCAGCCAAGCGAAGATTTGACGCGGCTCGGTTGGTACAAGGGAAAGGGACACGCGCAACGCAGCGAGGAAGATGACTTCAACGACCTGCTGATGATCGACACTACGCAGGGCGATGTGCAGGCATGCAGCCACAGCGTAACGCTGCTGCCAGCGAACGGTGCAAGCTGCTTGGAGGAAGCGATGGAGTCCGGCAATACGGAGCAACCGCTGGTGCTCACAAGCATCGGGGACTTCAACGAACAACGCTTCAGCATGGGCTACGCGATGAGTGTGCACCAATCGCAAGGCAGTGAGTGGGAGAAGGTGTACCTGTGCTGCACGCACCACGCCAAGAACATGCGTACGCGCGAACTGCTGTACACCGGCATGACACGCGCTGCAAAGCAACTGGTCGTAGTGTACAGCACTGCAAAGAACGGGCCGTTCAGCAACAGCATATCCCGTGCAATCGAGTGCCAAGCGATGCCGGGCATCGGCTGGAAGCAGAAGGTGAAGTACTTCGCGGAACGTCGCAGCGAGTACGAAACGTTCATGAAGGTGCCAACACAGTACGGAATCGGCGCAGACAACAGTTTGGAGGGTGCACTGCGACTGTTGGCCGCTGGTGCATACGAAAGCAGTACTACCGCAGGCGCAAGCGCCGCAGGGGAAGACGAATGAACACCGCGAGTACAATGAACACCGCGAACGCGAACGCAGAGTTGACTGAACGCTGCATTCTGGCCAACCGCATGGAGCCGGCAGTAGCCCGCAAGCAGTGCATCGTACTGTTCGGGCAGTTCCCGTACCTAAAGTATCGCACGGCAGCAGTGCTGGAGAACTGCAACAGGGGAGTGCCGGTATGCACTGCTAGCAAGGCGGCACTGGTGGACGCACTGCTGGAAGGCGTGCTTGCAGGAGACTCCGCACTGCTGATGCATCTGGAGTGCCTGCTGCAGACGTACCACTACGCAGTAGCGGACGGGGAGAATGGTGGGGGAGTGTGGTAGCACCGAGCACACACAGTCTGTCGCGTGCAGGGGTTGCGGCAGGGGTTGCGGTCGGTGTGCGTGCACACCCGCCCCCTGTACGCTGCAACTGCGCTGCACGGCACCACTGGACAGACGGGCGCATCTATGCTATGCTGTAGGCTGAAACACTGTACACCAACACTGTACACCAACACGAACACGGAGTACCAACACACCATGCAAACAACTACACTGCGCATCATGCACGCACCCGCAAGCAATTCTGCACGTGCGATCGGCCTGCTGCAGTTCCTGCACGAAGCACCGATGGAATTGCTGCATGCACCCGAACTCACGCCGTACACCCTGATCTGCGCACTAGGTGCACAGGACTTGATACGGCACCAACCAACACAACGTCACCACGGCATACTCCCGTTCCGCACCAGTAGTGTTCGCTGCTACCAGTGCGGGGCACAGCACGGCAACACGGCTGGCAGCTTCGCACCGTACATGTTTGCATGCGGTTGGTGCAGCGATGTGGGGTACAGCGATGCGTGGATACGGTGGTGCAGCATCCTGCACTGCCTGTGCAACCACGTTGAATACGGAGAATAGCAATGAGTGAACCAAACTTTTTTGAAGCAATGAACGAGCAGTGCGCAAAGCAGGCACAGTTCAGCTACAGCGACGTGAACGCAGTGAAGCTGGCTGCTATGAGCGATCCGTGCGTGTGCTACAGGCCGGTGTTCGATGCGCTGCGCAAGGCGGGCAAGGATCGCTTCGCATCCATCGGAGAGTACCTTGCATACGGAGTGAACGAACCTGAACTTGCCAGCAACGTTCTGCGCTATTGCATTGCACACAACTGCTGCAAGCTGCACACCGCAGCGATCATGCACAAGATCCCGCAAACTATGCGGACACACTTACGTAACTACGGAGTACCGAAATGAGCAACCCCAAAGCATCAACCGCGAACAACATCGCAAGCAACAACCATCCGCCCTCCATCCCTACACGCACTGCATCCGCAATCGCATCTGTGCGGGACAACGCATTCACCTTCGACGGGCCAGATGATTTCGGCATGGCGCAAGTGATGCGCACCGTGAACTCTCTGGACATTCAGTCAGTACACGGCATGTGCGGCACGCTGCTATTGCAGTTCACGGACACGCTTGTAGGGCTTGCGCCTGCGTTCCGTCGCAACGAACTGTCCGCAGTGCTGGAAGCAGCAGCGCACAACCACAACTACTTGTGGGCGCAGTACCAGCAGGCCGCAATCGCAACCGGCAGCACAGGCGAATCCCAATCGCAGGCGCAGATGCAGTACCTGAACAGTCTGTGGCAGTCGCTGGAAGCAGCCATTCCTGTTGCGTACACTGCACTGGATCATGGCATGCGCGCAGTTGCAATCACCATGGCGCAGCCCACTGCGGATGAACGGGAGAAGCTGGCTGCAGTACTGCGCCAAGGGTTTCAGGATGCAGAGCTCGCGCAGCGCGGGGAACTGGCTGCGGTGTACCTGCACGCAATGGCGACAGCGGACTTCCTGTACTGTGCTGCGGTAGGATTCGCACTGCGAGTGCCGTCCCCGGAAATGTGGCCGGTACCGCCGGAAGTGTGGAAGCCGCATCGCGCAGCAATGGCGTCTGTAGAACATGCGACGGCTGTCGCGCTGGCGGTGCGCTAATGGCCAGCGTATACAGTACGATACTCGAAGCACTGCTGCGCGGCGAAGTAGTTACACTGCACCGCAACGCAGATGGCAAGCCGCCGCGCGCACAGACTGTGCGCCAGAAGCTCAGCGAGAACTATTCCGCGTACAAGCGGGCAATGGCATCGCACGGCATACGGGTGCAGGAACAACGCTTGCAGATCACTTCACTGGACGGGGGTGCGCTCGAACTGCGGTTCGTGTTGTACGCTCCGGCCACCCCAACATTCACCACGCGCAGCGCGCAGGAAGAAACAGAACATGAACCACCAAAACGACCAGACGTTGCAATCATCGACGAACTCCACGACCTCTGATGATGCGGCCCCCACACTGCGCCCCAACCACGGCATCACCGTGCGGGTTGCAGTTGGTGAAGCGGCAGACTTCGAACTGTGTGCGCTGCCGCGTGGCGTGCACAACTTCCGCATCCCGCTGCCGGAAGCTCTGGCACAGGTGCTGCACCGCATTCCCTGCGGCATGTTCCTGTGGGACGGTGAGTGCATCGTGCTCACTGCAACAGGGCTTGATGCGGAGGCAATGTGCGACAGCACTGCACCGAACGCACCGGGAGAAACCGACAGTCTCGACGCTTACGGAGGATACGTAGATGGCGCGAACCTACGGTAGCCTGTGGGCACAGGTGAAGGAAGAACGGGAAGTGCAAGTGCACTGCGCCCTGAACGTGCGGGAGCGTCTACGTAAGGCGCTGCACAAGGAGCGCGGACACGACACCGAATGGCGGGATGCGAATCCCACCGCAATACTAGACGTACGCAAGACGGAGTACGGGCTGCACATACGCCTGCACGTTGCGGTACGAGACACGAAACTGTAGAGGACACGAACATGAACGTACAACACATTGAAGAACGTGTGGCAGAGATTGAAAAGGAGAAAGATGATAACGAACTCGCGCATGGTATGCAAGACATACTGTTCGAGGATTTCGTAAAGCATGTTGCAGACACTTGCCAAGACGTACGCATTGCAGAGCAAGCGAAAGCTGTGCTGCGTGCGCTAGACGTTAGATTCGACCGCTGGTACGCATAGAGGACACAGCAATGGACACACCAATTCGAATCGTTGTAAGCATGGCAGATGCACAAGTTGCACTGCATTGGCTCATGCTGTACTGGACGCTGGTGCACTGCGCAGTTGCAGTGGCCGCCGGGATTCACTCCGGCACAGCGAGCTACGTGGATACTTGGTACGCACTGCCGTGGCAGTATCGTCTTCTTGTGCTGATCGGTATGCCGTGGGTGCTACCGTTCGTGCACTTCGCCAAACTGCTGCGCGGATCGCGCAAGGAGAATCCGTATGGCCGGTATTGATATGAACGCTGCGCTTGCGAAGCTGAATGCAATGCGCGCAGCATCCGCAGGGGAGGCCCGACGCGAAGCCGGGCCGGACGCAGCAGTGGAAGCGGTTGCGGTGGTTGCCCCCACGCCCTCTGCACCTGCACCTGCCACCCCAATGCTGAGCGCACTGGCCGCGCTCACCAAACTGGCCGCCGCCACAACGCAGAGCACAGCGGTTGCGGAATCCGCAGCGCCGCCCGTACCTGCGCCCCCTGCTGCACTGCTGCCACCACCGCAGCTTCCAGTGAACCCGGATTTGCAGTCGCAGCACCCGGAACTGGCAGCACAGGTTCAATCACTGGCAGATGCGCTGCACAAGCAGGAGCCGGGAATAGAGCACTGGCTGGAGCGCATTCACGAGCAGCTGCGTGCGTACCCGGAACTGTGCCACATACTCACCCCAGAGCAGGTGCGTGCAGTATGCGGTGCGTGGATGGCCAAGACGCAAACGTACGTTGTAGCGACTGCAACCAAGGCAAAGTCCGGTGCGAAGGCAGCGAAGATCTCCGGTGTGAAGCTGTCCGACGACGATCTGTAGGAGCACACTCTATGAGCACACAGCATGGCGGTAACTCCGCCGATGAAGCAGCAGCATTCATGAATGCACTGCATACGGATATGGGTACTGCGTTGCCGGACGTTCCGTACCAATCCAACAGGACGCGGCCTCCGATCAGGAAGCTGCGGTACGTGCTGTCCGACGGCGGCACTGTACTGTCCTTCTCACGTCTCGCTGCACTGCACTCTTGTGCACGGCGCTTCCAGCTTGGAGAACTGCTGGGCCTGAAACGGTTCATGCCGTCGGCGCATACTGCGTTCGGCCATGCGTTCGCGGCAGGTGTGCAGGAGTATCTGGCTGCGCGTAGTCGCGGCATGGATCAACCGCTTGCAACCGCACTTGCTATGGTCTGTGCAGTGGCTGCGTGGGACATGGAGAACGTGTGGGCACGAGACAAGGGTGGCACCAAGTGCATTGAACGCGCACTGCTCGGCATCCAACGGTTCATCCAGATGCACGCGGAGGAACTGCTGGAGGAATATGAAGTTGCAACGTTCGGCAACAAGCAGGCGGTGGAATTGTTCTTCTACATGCGATTGCCAAATCGGTACAGCTTCCAAGGGCACATTGATCTTGTGCTGCGCCACCGCGTGACCGGAGAATTGCTGGTACTGGAAATCAAGACAGAAGGCGGAGCGTTCAACATTGCGAAGTGGAGCAACAGTGCACAGGCACTGGGGTACAACTGCATACTGAACGCACACGGCCTTATGTCCGGTGCACAGGTATCGTATCATGTGCTGTACCTGCACTTCGACACTGTGAACCTTGACTTCACACTTGCACCGTTCAGCAAGCCGCTGTCCGTATCATCCGAGTGGCTCACTGCACTGCTGCTGGAAGTACAAATGCTGGAACTGTACGCGAGCTACAACGTGTACCCCAAGAACGGTGCGGATTGCTACAGTTGGGGCCGCACCTGCGACTTCTACGGTACGTGCGATCTTACATCCATGCAGCATATGGGCAGCGGACGCGATGCTGCGTACGATGACATGCCGATCGACGAAGTGGACATAGTCTGCGATGCAGAATCTATGCTGCAATACTTTACACAACAAGAGGTGAAAATGTATGGCGAACATTCTGACGCATAAGATGCGCGAGCAACCGCAATCCGTGATATTGTACGGCCCGTCCAAGACCGGGAAGTCCACACTGGCGGCACAGCTTGCGATCGCAGGGTATCGGTTGCTGTGGCTGGACTTGGAGAACTCCAAGCAAGCAATCCTCACAGCACTGGAAGGCCAACCGGACGAAGTGCTGGAGCGTATCGAGTACATTCAGATTCCCGATACCAGCGCCAACCCTGTTGCAATCCGTACCATCGGCAGCGTGTTCGCCGGTGTGCCCGGTGCGATCTGTGAAGCGCATGGTGCATGGAACTGCGCAGCTTGTAAGAAGGCCGGTGCGGATGAAGTGCGTGTCGATCTCACCACCATGGACTCCAACTGGTGCATCGTTGTAGATACCGTATCGCAACTGTCGGACTCTGCACTGGCGCACGCTACGCGCGGGATCATGACTACGCTGTTCACCGGCAACCCCAAGGTGGAGTGGGATCAGTACTCGCACCAAGGCATGATGCTGTCGCATGTGTTCAGCAACATGCAGCAGTTGCGTTGCCACCGCATCTTCATTTCGCACGAGGAGATCATCGAGCAAACGGACGGCAAGGAACTCATCATGCCGAAGTGCGGCACACGCAACTACAGCCGCAACTTCGGACGGTTCTTCGACCATGTGGTGTACTGCTTCCGTGAAAACAACAAGCACAAGCAGGCGAGCAGCACAGCGTTCCGCCCCAATGTGTTGACAGGAAGTCGCAATTCAGTTAATATGGAATCTGGCGCTACACTGGCGGACGTGCTCAAGGGCAACCGTGCAGTGTCAGCGTCTGCAAAACCCCAAGCGGCTGCGGCTGCTACGCCCAATGCAGCGAGTGCCGACTTACTGGCGAAGATGCGGGCGAAGCAAACGGGATGAGCTACGCAGCGCAGCACGGATGCTGCAACCAAGCGCATACAGCGTACACGCTACACACACACTAACCAACACTGCATATACTGCACTGGAGCTACAACATGACAACTGCAAACACCGAAGTCAAAGCCAAACTGTCCCCGGAAGAAGAAGCTCAACTGTTCATGGCGTTGCTGTCCACGGACATGGACGAAATCGACCGTGTCAGCATGGGCTTCGTTACGCTGCCTGACGGTTCGTACCTTCTGTCCAACATCAAGGCGAAGGTTGTGCCGGATCGCCTGCGTATCTCCATCGTCGGCGAAGTGGGCGCTGTGGTTGAACTTGCCAAGCCTGCGGAAGTTGAAGACGGTGGCGCCAAGTTCGTTGGCGAAAAGTACGGTGAGAACTTCAACAAGGCGTTCGGTGTACAACGCTTCCGCACCATCTTCGAAGCCGTGATGCTGGCGCTCGGTACGCGCGACCCCAGCGCTGCTGTGCAGGCGCTGAACGGTACGTCGCTGCTCATCACTGTCGGCCACCGCGTTGACCGTGACGACAAGAGCAAAATCTACAACGAGATCCGTGCAGTAGTGCTGGCGGACTAATCGCTTGCACCACCTGCACTCGCTGTGACTGGCCCTGCCCCTTACGGGGTGGGGCTTTTTCATTTCTGGAGCATCGCATGCCAACAAAACTGTACAAAGGATTCGCGCCAACGCAACGCAACGGCAATGCTGCACCTGTCGTTCTGTTCGTACTCAACGGTCGCGATGTAGTGTACTACGCGAACATCCGCAAGGAAGGGTTCGCAGCAGCGCACATGCTCAATGTGCAACCCGTAACGTGGACGGAAGTGCTGATGCACTGTAAGCGGTTCGGTGCTACGTGCGTAGCAACCACGCAGTATCCGCTGTTCGGCCTGATGGAAGGCAACCGCAACGACAACGCTGGCCACGTATGGGTACGTGACGGCATCCGTGTAGTGTACCTGCCTGATCTTGTGCAGGCGTTTAGCGTACCGCACGGCAAGTTCATGATAGAATTGTATCTCTCAAAACTGCATTCTCCCCACAAATTTTTTGCGGCCCCGACTTTCAGCTACACGCGCCTCGGCGTGCACAATGTGCAGCAGTTCGTAGACCTTGCTAACGTCGCACTGTTCATGGCGATCGACGTTGAAACGCATCGCTTGGACTGCATGATTACGCACTGCTCCTACAGCATGTACCTACCGGATGGCCGTATCATAACGTGTGCACTGGAAGTGTTCCCAGATTGGGAGCAAGCGTTCTACTGCATGAGTGCGATGAACTCCACTCGCTGCGCCAAGCTGTTTCAGCGCGGGCAGTACGACTGTGCATACTTCCTACGCTTCGGCATCCCCACAGTGAACTACCTGTTCGATACATACAACATGCAACACTGCATGTACAGCGAACTGGACGCAGACCTTGCGTTCATGACGCAGATGTACACGCTCGGCATACGGTACTGGAAGGAGCAAGCACTCACCGACAAGTTGGAATACAACGCTCGCGATACGTTCGCTACGGTGTGCGTGTTCCTTGGACAGTTGCTGCATGCGCGCGTGCACCGTCTTGACTACGTGCAGGGCAACTACCTGATAGAGTTCCCAATTGTGTTCCCGTGTCTCAACGCAGGACTTGAAGGGTTCTTGGTGGACGAAGCGGAACGTGCAAGTCTCAAAGCAATAGAAGAAAAGAAACGCGACGAAGCGTTGCGTTGGCTGCAGATCGCAGTACACCCTCAATTCAATCCCGGTAGTTGGCAGCAGGTGGATCGCTTGATGAAGGCGATAGGCTACGCTGATGCTGCTGGCACAGGCAAGAAGGAAATGCAGCAGTTCGCTGAGGCGCATCCGTTCTATGCACTGATAACTCAAAAGATACAAGAGTACCGCAACAGTGTAAAAGCAATCGGTACGTATTACGAATTCGATTTGATGGGCGGACGCTTGCTGTATGAGATCGACCCGGCTGGCACTGAAACGGGACGGTGCGCATCAAAGGCATCGCAGTTCTGGTGCGGTACGCAGATACAGAACATTCCCGGATACAGCAAAGGGCAGTTCCGTGCAGACCCCGGATGGTTATTGTGCGAACCGGACGGTGCTCAGGCGGAGAGCCGCTGCACTGCGTACATTTCGCAAGACGTGCAGTTGCAACAGACCGTAGAGAACAGCCCGGACTTCCACTGTACGAACGCTTCGCTGTTCTTTGCGATTCCATTCGACGAACTGTATGATCGAGTACGCAGCAAAGTTCTGCGTAAGGATATACGTACCGTTGCTAAGCGAGTGAATCACGGAGCAAACTACAACATGGGCGCATACGTACTGTGGCAAACCATGGGAACGCGTGAAGTATTGCAAGCGAAGAAGGTGCTCGGCCTACCGGCGCACTACGATGTGTTCGCAGTGTGTCGTCACCTACTCGCAGCGTTCAGCAAAGCGTATCCGCGCATCAAGGGAGATTGGTACGGTGAAGTGGTTAGTGAGGTGCTTACTACTGGTAAGCTTGTCGGTGCAACCGGGTGGACACGACGTACATTCTTGCGACCCGATCGCAATAAGATGCAATTGAACAGCGTGGTGGCACACCATCCGCAATCGCTTAGTGTGATGCTTGTGAACCGTGGCATGCTGCGTATCTGGAAGCGGCAGATTAGCGATCTCAACGGCATCATCCGCATCAAGGCGCAGATTCACGACAGCGTACCGTTCCAGTACAGAGCGGAACACGAAGCGTATGCGGTTGCGGAAGTGTCGCGGGAACTGCGTGAAGCGTGCACACAGCGCGTACATGGCAAGGTGTTCACAATCCCCAACGATCCAAAGTACGGTGCAACGTACTGGAGCGAACTGAAAGACTAAGTGCATTGCGCTTTAGAGGAGCTTGCAGTGAGCATATTAAATGAATACCTGCGACTACGGTACAACACGGAGTCTCCGCTGCTGTTCCATCGCTGGAGTTTTCTCGCCTGCACCGCTGCTGCGCTACGGCGTAACCTGTGGATGGCCCACGGCAAGAAGCGTATACACCCTGCGTGTTACGTTTCGCTGATCGGCAGTCCCGGTACACGCAAGAGCAGTGCAATCGGTAGTGCACGCGAACTGTTGGAACGTTCTGGGTTTAAGGACTTCAGCAGCAGCCGCACAAGTAAGCAGCAATTCTTGCAGGACATGCAAGGCAAGATGCTGCAGGACGATGATCTGGATGGCCGACGCCCGCACTGCAGCTTCATTGCAGAAGATGAGTTCATCGACTTCCTAGGCATCGGCAACATTGAGTTCGTCGGACTGCTGACTAATCTGTGGGACTGCAAGTCGGAATACGATGAAGTGTACAAGCGTTCGCGTGCGTACATATACCAACCCACCATCAACATACTAGGCGGCATGACGCAGACGAGCCTTGCGCTTGCACTGCCATCAGAGTCCGGCGGCATGGGATTCCTGTCACGCATGCTACTGGTGTATGGAGAGCAGCGACGCATACGCATCGCGTTCCCCGAAGTACCAACGGAAGAAGACGAAGCACCGTTCGTGCAGTTCTTCAAGGAGTGCAGCGAGTGGGCGCCCGGTGAGATCCGAATGCACAGCTCTGCCCGCGATCTTGTGTCCGATTGGTACAACACGTGGGAACCGTTGATGGACGCACGGTTGCTGTCGTACTGCCAACGCAGACAGGAGCATCTGTTCCGTCTGTGCATGGTGCTGTGCGGTGTGCACCGCAAGGACTTCGTGGATGCAGACATTGTGCTGGAAGCGAACACGTATCTTGTGCACGCAGAAGAACGCATGCACAAAGCGTTCGGGGAACAGGGCAAGAGTCGGTACGCGGAAGCATCCGCAAAGATCACTGCGTTCATGGAACAGAGCAATCGCCCTGTATCCATGGAAGAACTGTACAAGGTGGTGCATACAGACCTAGATCGCTACGGTGATCTGCTGCAGGTGTTGCAGAATCTGGAGCACGGCGAACGTATCTACAAGGTGAACGGTCACTTCCTGCTACGCAGTGTGAAGACAGCAGACCGTCGCAAGTACACAGACTTTAAGCGCTTCATTATGGAGTCGGATGAATATGAACGAGATGAGCAGAATCAACGCGAAGCTGCGGAAGTTGTGCGTAGAGTGCAGTCGGCTGTCACCGGTAGCGGAGTCCTCTGAAGCACACGGTTGGATGGATTGCCGCACGCTGCACAACATGCCGTCCCCGCACAAGATCGTGCCTATCACTGTGTCTATGGGCGGTGGCCGCACGGCGCAAACGTACGGATACTGGACAGCGAACCCTGCGCTGGACAAGTTGACAGATTCGGATATTGTGTGGTACAGTTATGGCGGAACAGCGTGCGGATGGGTGCTTGCATGGTACGCATTGCCGCGAATCGGTTTCTTTGGCGCAATACCGCAGCACATGCTGCATACAACGAGGTGATACAATGGAAGCAAACACGCAAGCAGATGGCGAATACTCCGATGAATACTCTGGCGATTTCGGCGCAGAAGCTGTACGCAACTTTCCGAGACTTGCAAAGCATGGCGCGCTGCGCAAGTTCGTGGAAGCGCGTGCTGCATGGCACGGCGTGACTCCGTATGCGTATCTGCTGCACATGCTGTCGGTGTGCAAATGGTGCGTAAAGGGAATCGTGCAGGCGATCGGAGGTACACCCGCTTCGATATACAGTACCATGAAGTACTACCATGTGAACGTGACTACCGGCCACGGCGGTGCAATGGGCGCGCTTGCTGCACGCCATGGCAACCACGATGTTGTGGAGTTCGGTATCGAAATGATTCGCAAGTACGGCAATCACAAACGTGCCGCGCGTGTGCTGAACATCACGCCGATTCAGTTCTATGCGCCGTTCATTGCACGGGACATTTCGTTCAACGCAGTGCAATACCTGCAGTTCAACGGGGACACTGCACTGTATAGTGTGAGGGGTGCGTGCCAACTGTACGGCATGAACTACCAGTACATGCAGCAGAGCTACTACGCAGCAAAGGAAGAAGGGCTGGAGTTCGCGAACTTCACTGCGTATGCGGCAGAACGATTCAAACGGATGGGCAAGCACGCGAAGGCGCAGTCGGTGCTGGGATGGCCGCGCGTGCTATCAGATGCACTGATTGTGCAAGGGCAAGAGAACTGCAAGGCAAAGAGTGCAACGGCAGCAGTGCTGCGTACCGTGAACAAGAGCAAGTGGAAGCGGAGTGCAACATGACAGGTCTTAAACATGATGATGGGAAGCAGTTCGCTGCAATCCCGTACCAAGAGTTCCCGCATGCGTTGCGGGAAGTTGTGAAGGTTGCAACATTCGGCGCGCGTAAGTATGTGCGGGGGAACTGGGTGCATGTGGAGAACGCACAGGAGCGATACGAAGATGCTTTGCACCGACACCTGCTTGCACACCATGGAGATGAGAAGCATGACGAAGAGTCAGGACTTACGCACCTTGCACACGCTGCGTGGAACATGCTGGCACTGTTGGAAATGCAGCAAACGCAAGTGGAACAGGCGCAAGCCAAGCCATTCAATCCATACCTTCACTCCGGGAGCAACTGATATGAACAACTTGATTATGCAATACGGTACGGGCGCAGACACTGCGACCGAGAAGCATATGGAACTGTACGCATGCATCGCTGCATGGGCAGAGCAACGCAACTTCAAGGAAGGTGCAACACTATTCGGCCAAGCGTGCAAGCTGGCAGAAGAATTCGGTGAGTTCCTGAAGCATTACAACAAGGGCAGCGACTGCACGGATGATATCGGCGATGTGCTGGTAGTTGTGACGGTGCTGCGCTACATGCTTGGCATTCATGTGAAGGCGCCTGCATGCTGCAACAAGCACTTTGCTGGGCCAGTCGGTGTGAACATCGCAACTGCGCACGATGCAATCAGCAATATCATGGGGCTTACTGTGCGGTGGCATGCAGATACACCGCTTGCACTGCAATCGGAACTGTACCGTCTGGAACTATGCGTGGCTGCAATCTGTACAGAACTTGGCTACGACGTAGTTGCATGTTTGCAGCACAGCTACAACGAAATCAAGGATCGCACTGGCCGTATGATCGACGGTAAGTTCGTGAAGTCTGCAGATTTGTTGGACTTGCCGGATGCAGTGTTGATGCCGAAGTATGCTGGCGGCAGCGCGGAAGCAGAGCAGGCCATTCGCAATAAGTCCCGCGTGAAGCATCTGCGTAGTGATTGCAGCAGCCTGTGCAGTGAAGGCGAGCCGTGCATGGTTAGCAACGATGGACGCTGTGATTGCGACCGCAGCCCGGAGTACCCACCGGAAGTTTCTGCGCCTGTTGCACCTGAGCCTTCTCCGTATGTACGGTGTGGAGTATGCGGCGGAGCAATGTGTAGCACACCTTATGGACTTGTGTGTGATGAAGGACATGGCGGGGTAGAATTTGCAGATACCGTAGAGGCGTAAGTTGCACCGCGCAAGGATGCGCACAGAGATAGCTGCATTGGTGCCGTCTAGTCGGCTCGATAGCAGCGATAACTTAACAACTGCAGCTAGTGCAGCTATCTCTGAAAAATTCCAGAAAAATTTTTTCGTGCCGCATTTATATTGCGGCCTCACCACGCTGTAACGCGCATAGCGCAGAGGTGGATATGGCAAGTTACAAAGAAAAGATTGCACGGTTGAACGCACTGCTGGACGCACAGGCGCAGGTGGTTCAGGAGTACGCAGATGAGATACAACGGCTGGAGCGCTGGAAGCAGAGTTTGCTGCTCGCCATGGTCGTATTGATCTTTTGCGCTCCATTCGGAATGGGATTGCTGGGAAACTTACGCTTTCTCAGCGGCTTTCTTGGTGGGTGG
>ERZ650308.183-NODE-183-length-36027-cov-9.403147_pt1 | contig 36027 bp, 32 predicted proteins | sample MGYA00376244_ERZ650308 | MGnify/ENA primary metagenome ERZ650308 (study PRJEB26733, sample SAMN07839295) | wastewater metagenome | biome: small river; feature: stream; material: water | place: USA: North Carolina | collected 2016-04-26 ... | reverse complement strand
TCAAACTTCATTTAAAAGAATGTGAGTTCAGATTCAATTTTAGAAACCAAAACCTATATGCTATAATATTAAAATTGGTTCGGTTTAATCCTCTTTGATTGTCTAGCCCCTTTTTAAAATAAATAGTATATAAATTTAAAAAAGTTGTTTAGTGGTAAATTGTTAATCAAAATAAGGTATAATTTGGGCGGGGTTTAAACCCTGCCTTTTATTTTTTCTTAGGGTAGTAAAGTTAGTATGAAATATTCAAAAGTTATCGCTACCGGAAGTTATTTGCCAGAGAAAGTTTTAACTAATAAAGATTTAGAGCAATTAGTTGAAACTAATGACGAGTGGATTTTCGAACGCACGGGGATTCGTCAACGTCGAATTATTGCTGATGGCGAAAAAACTAGCGATATGGCTTATCATGCCACATTGAATGCTTTAGCAATGGCACAAGTTGATGTTAATGAAATTGACTTGATCATTATGGCAACTAGTACTCCAGATGCGATTTTTCCATCAACTGCTTGTATTTTGCAAAATAAATTGGGTATTAAAACCAAGGGTTCATTCGATGTTCAGGCTGCGTGTACAGGTTTTATCTATGCTTTGACTACTGCCGATTGTTATATTCGTTCAGGTATGGCAAAAACAGTTTTAGTAGTCGGTGCTGATTCTATGTCAAGAATCGTTGATTATACCGATCGTGGGACGTGCATTTTATTTGGCGATGGCGCTGGCGCAGTTATTTTGCAAGCTAGTGATGAGCCAGGAGTTCTTGGTTGTGATATCCGTGCAGATGGTGAGTATAATTCTATTTTAACGTGTGATGGGCATATTTATAATGGCGAAATATTGGGTAATCCATATGTTCAGATGGATGGTCAAGCCGTATTTAAATTTGCAGTTCGTGCATTAACTGCTGTTGCTAAAGATTTAGCAAAAAAAATAGAAGTAAATATAGCTGATGTTAATTGGGTAATTCCGCATCAAGCCAATATCCGTATTTTAGAAGCTACGGCTAAATTACTTGGGACAGATATGGAACATGTAATTACGACTGTTGAGCAACACGGCAATACTTCTGCAGCATCTATACCATTGGCATTTGATTGTGCTGTGCGCGATGGTAAAATTAAGCGTGGGGATCTTTTACTGCTCGAAGGGGTTGGTGCAGGGTTCTCGTGGGGTGCTGCGTTTATTAAATTTTAATTTATGGGAATATTGATTATGACTAAATTTGCATTTGTTTTTCCTGGACAAGGCTCACAAGCTTTGAAGATGATGGATAATTTAGCGGAGTTTGCTGTGGTTAAACAAACTTTTGCTGATGCTTCGGCTGCAATTGGAGTTGATTTATGGGCGATGTTACAAGAAGAAACTGCTGAAAATATTAATCAAACAATTAATACACAGCCATTATTATTAACTGCAAGCTATGCTACATATTTAGCTTGGCTAGAACAATCTGGTAATAAAGTCCCTGATTACGTGGCTGGGCATAGCCTTGGCGAATACACCGCTTTGGTAGCTAGTGGAGTATTGAGTTTTGTTGATGCAGTTGAATTAGTGCGTAAACGTGCAGAATTTATGCAAGAAGCTGTTAAACCTGGTGAAGGTGGTATGGCAGCAGTTTTGGGGCTTGCTGATGAATTAGTCATTGAAGGCTGTGCTGAAGTTATGGCTAGTGGTCTTGGCGTTGTGCAAGGTGTTAACTTTAATTCAGTGGGTCAAGTTGTTATTGCTGGAAATAAAGCCGCCGTGGATAAAGCCGCTGAAGTACTTAAAGCTAAAGGTGCACGTAAAGTTATGCCTTTGCCTGTATCTGTGCCATCACATTGTGATTTAATGAAACCTGCTGCTGAGAAATTAGCGTTAGAATTAAATAGTGTTACGTTTAATTCGGCTAAAATTCCATTGGTACAAAATGTAAATGGTGAAGTTGCTAATGATGTGGCGGCAATTAAAGATGGACTGATTAAACAATTATATTCACCAGTTCTTTGGACTAAATCAGTTGCTACTTTAGCCGATAATCAAGTTATGATAATTGTGGAGTGTGGTCCAGGTAAAGTTTTGTCTGGATTGAATAAACGTATTCATGAAAGTGCTGCATTGTTTAATTTAAATTCTGCTGATAGCATTGCAACTTTACAAGAATCCTTGTAATTTTAATATGCTAAGTACAGGGCAACAAATTATTTTAAGGCATATGCTTATTGCTGTGTTGATTGTACTTAGTTTAGTTGTATTTTCATGGTATATACCGTTGAATTTGCCATTTAGTCGACTTTATATTTTTCTGTTAGCATTAATTTTACCGATATTTAGTTATATTATTGGAATTGTACGGATTGCTGGTTTACGCTTTTTTGATGAAAGTGTTAGCAATCCATTAATTGTGACGAATAATGAAAAGTTGAATGCATTTAAACAATATTTGAGTAATACTCATGAACAGATTTTTTTGGCTGTAGTTGCTTATGTTGTTTTGTCAATAACTTTGCCATCACCGCAATTATATTTACTTTTATTATTTAGCTTATGCTTCACAATTGGTCGAATTTTGTTTGCACGAGGTTATACACATGGTGCAAGTGGTCGTAGCTTAGGATTTGCACTTACATTTTATTCTAATGTGATTGGGTTTGTTCTTGGTGTTGCATGGTTAATTAAAGCTATTGTGTAAATGTTAATTTGATTTAAATTTAGAATTATAAAATAGTCATAGATAAAATTATTGTGTAATTTATTAGGAGTTATTTATGTCAGAAATTAAAAAAATTGCCTTGGTAACGGGTGCAAGCCGTGGTATTGGTCGCTCAATTGCAACTACCTTAGCTCAGAGTGGTGTAATTGTAATTGGTACTGCCACTAGTGAAAGTGGTGCTGAAGCAATTACGGCGTATTTAAAAGAATTTGGTGGGCGTGGGGTTGCATTAAACGTAAATGATAAAGATAATATTGATGCAGTAGTTAAAGATATTGCGAGTAATGAAGGTGATTTGACTATCTTGGTTAATAATGCGGGAATTACTAAAGACGGTTTATTAATGCGGATGAAAGAGGAAGATTGGGATTCTGTGTTGGATACAAACTTGAAATCGGTATTTTTATTGGTTAAAGCAGCAATTCGTGGTATGACCAAAGCGAAATTTGGTCGTATTATTAACGTGGCATCAGTAGTTGGATTTATGGGTAATCCTGGGCAGATAAATTACTCTGCAGCTAAAGGTGGAATGATTGCAATGACTAAATCATTAGCCAAAGAATTTGGTAGCCGTAATGTGACGGCGAATTGCGTTGCACCTGGTTTTATTCAAACTGATATGACTGATAAATTACCTGAAGATGTGCGTGATTCATATATTAAAAATATTCCACTTGGCCGTTTTGGTCAGGTTGAAGACATTGCTAATGCTGTGAAATATTTAGCTAGTGATGAAGCTGGTTATGTGACTGGCTCTACTATTCACGTAAATGGTGGGTTATACGTCTAATTTGATTGTAAAGATTTTAATTTGTAGCTATTACTAAATCAAGTAATATTTATAAATAATCAGTGTAAGTATCAATAATGTTGTTTATGGCTCTCTTCTATAAATAAACAACATTATTTTACATAATTTGTGCAATCTGTGTGTGACATCAATTAAATGACCAATCAATTCCTCATAGTATTATCGAATAATTTTGTAGAATTTCATACATGACAGTATTTTTCATTTTACCGCTTATCCCACTAATTGGTGGGATTCTTACGTTAATTAATTATTTCCGCCAAAAAGACACCAAGTTACTTAGTAATGTTTTTAGTGGACTTTTGTTTGTATGCGCTTTATTAGCCGCTTTCACCTATAAAACACCACTAGTATTCAATATTAATTTTTTTGAGGGTGCAGATAATATTATTCAAGATATTAAGCTGCAACTTGAAGGTCTATCATTATTTATGATAGTTTTGGTAAGCTCAATAAGTTATTTTGTGCATCAATTTGCTAGTCGATATTTGAGCTCTGATGCAAGCCAAGGGCGTTTTATGGCGCAGTTATCATTATTAACTGCCGCAGTGTTATTTCTAGTTATGGGTGGAAATCTCTTAAGCTGCTTTTTAGGATGGGAGTTTGTTGGATTAACATTATATTTATTATTAAATCATTATCACTATGATCAAAGAGCGAATCGTGCTGCCAAAAAAGAATTTATTATTAACCGCCTGGGTGATGCTGCCTTCATGGTTGCAATAATATTATGTTTATTCTATTTTAACTCAAGTGAGTTTAGTGTATTAGCATCAAAACCAGTAATTATCTGGAGTGGGTTTGGTAGAACATTGTCATTACAAACACTAATAGTGTTTTTAATTTTTATTGCCATAATGACAAAGTCAGCACAATTTCCATTTCATATCTGGTTACCTGACACCATGCAAGCTCCAACACCAGTATCAGCAATGATGCATGCTGGGGTAATAAACATCGGTGGATTCTTATTAGCACGGCTTAGTCCATATATTCCACTTGGTTCGGTATTAAGCGGTTTCATCTATACTATTGGTATGATTTCAATGGTTGCTGCAGCATTTTTTGGGCTTAGTCAACACGATATTAAACGTCAACTAGCGTACTCTACCATGGGACAAATGGGCTACATGATAGTACAAACTGGATTAGGCTTTTTCTCTGCTGCGGTCTTTCATTTAGCTGCGCATGGTTTTTTTAAAGCTTATTTGTTTTTGTCTGCAGGTAGCACCATCGGTCATAAATATGAAAGCCATGGAGGCTCACTAAGACAAGGTTTAACTGCGATAAAAATTTCTGCTCTAACCTTTATTATTTTTGCTGAGTATAACATTCTGGTTTATCATCATTTTCCAACATCCGTTGCCATTGTTGGAATGTTTATTTCAATGTCACTTGGACAATATATGTCCGAGCTAACAATGTTAAGGATATCCAATAATCAAAAAGTTGTTATTTATCTTATCAGCTTAGTATTTTTAACGATCTATGTTTATTTGATTAATGGATTAGATGATTATTTAAATTTATCCGTGGTAAATCAAACGTCAAATGTCTCTTGGTATAAACTTGTGATTGCAATCTTAGTTATGCTATTACAAGTTTTTGTTTGGGTAAAACCTTTATTCAAAAATGAAATATCCGTTATTGTGACGATTCGCGCATATTATTTCAGTGTGAATAAATTATTTGTAGAAGAGTTTTTTCGTAAATTTATACTACAACCTTACGAGAAACTCTCTATTAAATTAAATGAACTTTGTTTATACCGAGCGTTTAAATTACCATTAGGTGCGGTAATATTTGGTTGTATTTCTGTTATCGTTATGTTACATGGATTGTTTGATTTAACAGGTGATGAGCAGAATAACTTATTAATACTGCTAATTTTGACATTACTTGTGATTTCATTAATAACAGCATATAGGGCTAACACCTTAGGTCAAATAAATTATTATCTATTTATAGCTCAAATTAATATGGCAAGTATTGGCTTATGTAGTATGACTAGGGGGTTTTTACGGACTCTTTCACTACTACAATTATTGAATGCTACTTTAATTTTTATTGGCATATATTATATCCAAAATTCATACCAGCAGACTGACCATGAACCGCCAAAAAGTGTTGGTAATAAACTTATTTGGTCAAGTTTTTATTATTGTATTTTAATGTTTTTGTTAGTTGGAATACCATTTACCACAAGCTTCACCTCAGAGTTATACATTCTTAGTGATGTTTTACAAGGTAGTCCATTCTTTGTTGTGATCGTAGCGTTATCATTTGTATTTTTGGCTATGGCAATATTAAATGCATTACAAGAATATGTCTTTAATGCTGAATCGATATTGCTGAAGCAAAATATTCAAATTAGCAGAATAGGTCATGTTTTTCTATTAGCATGTATTCTTTTTAATATCATAAACGGTTTGGCGCCTAGTTGGTTGGTTCGTCATATTTATCTTTTTGGGGCGTAATATAATGATTGAAGCTTTGATCAACAAAATTACAAAGTACATACCAAGTTATCCGCCACTACAGTCATTTAATGCGAGTAATCCTCTAATTGGACTCCATGAGTTACCGTTTGATGAGGCTATCGCATCTGTTGCTAAGTATGCACCGATATCTGGCACTCTAGCACTACATAAATATCATGCCTTTTGGCAATCTGGTAAAATAAATATCAATGACTTGAGCTTTGCGATTAAAGATTTTTTGGTTCAACAAAATATTCAAACGATAACTGAAGATGCAATTTTAGAGCTATTATTAGATAAATCTTTGCAAAGTAAATTAGCTGATATTGACAGCAAAGTTAGACGTAATTTTTCGGCACAGATTTCTGGATGGTATGTTCAAAGTAATCAACGTGTATTTAGCTTTGTGGCACGATTTTTTGATATAGGTCAAGCGAAATGGCAAATGCCAGTAAAAAGCAATCAACTCTATTTAGCATGGTTTGAATACGCTAAGGTGAATTACTCTCGATATGCAATAATGCATCAGATGACAGACGATGTGTATACATCAATCAGAAACATGTTAAATTTAGCAGATATCTATGAAGATAATATTGAAGACTATTTACTTAAAGTGTTATTCCAAATAATTGGCTGGGCTAGCTTTGTTCATTGGTTAGAGTTAGTAGAGATTAATCCATATGTTGATAAGCGCGGTAAAGTAGCAGATATTATTGCAATTTGGCTTGCTGAGACATCAATTTTACATGGGAAACTTATGGAGTTTCCTGATAGCGTTTTTACTAATGTCGACAGCGAATTTGAAGAGGTTCTTCGTGAATATTTTAAAAAATACAATGCCGATGAAGAATGTTTAGTAAAATTAAATCGTCATAATTGGAACTTAATTTGGCAATTGGCACTAGAGCATAATTATCGAGATAATCTAGTTCGCCAGATTAAATTAAACAAGCATCGAACGATAGCAAAACCAACTGCACAATTATTATTTTGTGTGGATGTACGTTCTGAAGGATTACGCAGATATCTTGAAAGTTATAATAATTATCAAACTTTTGGCACTGCTGGATTTTTTGGAGTTGGATTTGACTTTCATCACCAACATAATGTAACAAGGCAAAGCCCTGATTGGAGTACATCTCATCATTACTTACATGTCCCGACAAAACGGTTAACTCCATTACACAATGTTTTCAAAAATTTAGTTAATGGCTTATTACGAACCAAAAAAAGTTTTTTGGCTCCATTGGTGTTATTTGACGTTGTAGGTCTATGGTTTAGCTTAAGAATTATGGCAAATACTCTAATGCCATGGAAGAAGAAACTAATCGGTAAGCATCACCAATTAGAATATAATAGTTTTGATATTTTTCAAGACAGTAATTATTCGATTCAAGAATTAAGTCAACAGATAGCTAAACTTCTCAGAAGCATTGGACTATGTAACAATTTTTCTGAATTAATAGTGGTATGTGGACATTTAAGTGAATCAGTAAATAATCCTTTTATTTCGAGTCTTCATTGCGGTGCATGTGGTGGTAATAGTGGAGCACCAAATGCAATTGCATTCTGTCAAGCAATCAATGACCCACGAGTGAGAAGTCACCTAAGCCATCATGAAAATATTCATATTCCTGTTTACGTACAATTTGTTGCGGTTACTCATAATACAACTACTGATCAAGTGGATTATTACTATAATCAACATGTACTAAGTATTGATAATATCGAAAGATTAGATAGGTTAAAAAGTGATCTTGAGTTAGCAGGGAGAGATTTGTGCAATGAAAGGCAGTTACACATGGATGCCGAGCAAAGCGTTGATGTGCGTAAAGGTGACTGGGCTGAACTACAGCCTGAATTGGGACAGGTTAATAATGCCGCATTAGTCATCGGACCGCGCGGAATTACCAGAAATATTAATTTACAACGAAGCGTATTTCTTCAATCTTATGATTCTAAGCTTGATCTTGATGGATCAATCCTAAATGATATTTTTAATTCAACAGTAAAAGTCGTCAATATGATAAATAGTCAGTATTATTTTTCAACTACTGATCAAAATCTTTTTGGTAGTGGCAATAAAGTATTACATAACATTGTTTCACAATTGGGTGTTATGGAAGGCAATAGTTCAGACCTAAAAATTGGCTTCTCACAACAAAGTTTATTTTACAAAGGTGAATCAGTACATTTACCGCTAAGGTTATGCATCATTGTATGCGCCCCTGAAAGTTTAGTAACTGAAACCTTGGCTAAAAATAAGCTATTAACTAAATTAATTGAGGGGAAATGGCTCAACTTTTATCAAATAGATCGCCAGTAAGATGTATATAATTATCCAGCATTAAGTGGCGTTATCTTAATATTTTTAGTCATTTGATAGTTTTGTAATTGCCCATTTAAATGTGGAGCCTTGAATTAAAATTGAAGCTAGAACCACAACGTAGGTAATTGCGACTAGACTGTCAGGAAATTTATCGATAGATAATGCTAGAGCTATCGATAATCCACCGCGAATCCCACCCCAAGCTAAAAGAGTACTTTTTTTGTAAGAAAAGCTAGCTTGGCGTTGAAAAAGCATACTTAGTAAAAAGTCAGGCGCCCATACGCTGATTAGGCGCGCAATAAATACAATAATAATACATACAACTCCAAGTATTATTGCGGCTTGATCAACTTTGATTGTTAGCATCATTAGTCCGATTAGAACAAATAAGAATGCATTTAATATTTCGTCAATTAACTCCCAAAAGTTATTTAGAACTAAAGTAGTTTCTTTGCGGAAATGCTGTTTTTTAGAGTATCCGCCGATGATTAATCCAGCTACAACCATTGTAATTACGCCAGATACATGAAAGCGGTTGGCAACGACATAACCTACGCTTGATGCCGCAATTGAGATTAATGTAGCAACTTCTGGTGAGCGTGATTTTTTTAGTAAGCGGCTGCAAATTACTCCGACAATAATTCCTAATATAATTCCACCACCAGTTTCATGGATTAAACTTTCTGCTATATGTGCAAATGTAATATGTGCATTTTCATAAACCATTTGGCTTAAAATTACTAACATTAAAATAGCACCCGCGTCATTAAATAAACCTTCACCTGTGATTAGAGTTTTTAGCCGCTGTGGTGGGTTAGGAATTGCTTTAAATGTTCCTAGCACAGCAATTGCATCGGTGGGAGAAATTAATGCTCCAAAAATTAAGCATTCGCCTAAAGTAAATGGAACGTTAAATATGTGCGCAATATAATAAAGCATATAGCCTGTTAGAAATGTTGAGATTACGATGCCTAGGCTAGCTAGATAAACAACCGGTACGATTTCTTTTTTTAGTTCAATTGAGTTGACGTGTAGACCACTGGCAAAAAGTAGGTAACCAAGCATTACATCTAAGACAGTAGTTTTAAAATCAACACTTTTAACCATTAAATATAATGGTCCAGCAAAGGTCGGATTACGTGCTGAAATTATACTAACACCAATTGCGATGGTTATACTGATGATGGTAAGTGCGATAGTTTTTGGGAGGCGTAAATAACGGTCATTGATATAGCTGGCAAGTGCGGTTACCAAAACTAAAGTGGCAAATAATTCATGTAAACTCATCTGGTAATGGATCTCCTAAATAATTGATTAATTTAGTGGTTATTATAACAGATTGTGGGTTTTTTAAATGAATTGAAATACAGACCCACTTTTGTTTTTATCTCATATTGCCTATATAAGGTTGATTTTTGTGACCAATATTATTTCCCGAATGTGGTAATTAAAACAAGGATGCTTGTGTTAAAATGATGATGATTTATAATACTTCATGATTCTCTAAGCTTGACGTTGAGGGAATGTGAAACTATTACTTTAAAAGCAACAGTAAGACTAATCTGGATATAAGTCAAATTTTATGCGAGGTGCATTTTAAGAATGTGTCGGCTAAAACAATTGCGAGTATTGTCTTTCAGCAAATTTATCCTAAATTAAACGTACATAGTAAATTTGATTTAATTAAGAAAATTCATGCAATTGGGCTGGATCGTATGATTCCTAAATCGCTAATTAGTAATAATCAGTTAATTTTATTTTCATCTGGTAGTTGGGGTATTTAAATGATACATGAGTGAGTATTTATTTCTATTGTTTTATTTTGAGGTTGATTGATATAATGTAAACAGCTAATTAATAATTATGTTGGTTAAATTTTTTAATAAGGAAAAATAATGTTGGTAAGTGGTAAAAAATTTTCAAATACGGTTGCTAGTGCTACTAATACAGCAGAGTATGTTGTTGCTAGATTAGTTGATATTGGAATTAATGTTTCTTTTTCGGTACCAGGTGATTTTGCCTTTGCTCTTGATCATGCTTTAATTTCTAATCCTGAATTAAAAAATATTGTTAATGCCAATGAGTTGAATGCTAGTTATGCTGCGGATGGATATGCTCGTGCGAGGGGTGCTGCGATACTTTGCACTACTTATGCGGTTGGTGAACTAAGCGCTTTAAATGGAGTTATGGGATCAAAGGCAGAAAATTTAGTGGTTTTTCATTTAGTTGGGTCACCGAATGATACGGCAGTTGCCAAACGAAAACAAGCACATCATACACTTGGAGATGGTGAGTATGGTCAATTTATTAGCTTATCTGCGGCAGCGGCGTGTGTTTCTGCGGTTATTACTCCTGATAATGCACGACGTGAAATGAATCGCGTGATTCGTGATGCATTTAAATATCGTAAGCCTGCGTATATTTCGCTTTCTCTTGATGACGGGAATAGACCTGTTACAGATACTACATTAGACGATGATAATTGTGATCAAATTAAAAGTAATCCACAGCAATTATTTCAAGCTGTTGAACTGGTAGTTAAGCATTTGGCTAATGCAAATAAAATTGTGGCAATTCCATCAATAAAATTGGAGCGCTTTGGCATTACTGACAAGGCGCTAAAACTAATTGAGAAATTGGGCATTCCTTTTGTCATTATGCCACATGATAAATCATCTGTATCAGAACATCATCCACAGTACGCTGGATTCTATGCGGGATTGTTATCTGATGGAGGTACCTCACAAATAGTTGAAAGTGCTGATTTAGTCCTTAATCTTGGTGATGCATTATGGTCGGACTTTAATACTTCGGGATTTACCAATAATCTTGATTTAAATAAAGTATTAAATTTAGCACCATTGTATGTAGAAGATAAAAATACACGAATTACCAATGTTTATTTAGCTGAATTACTCGACGCCTTATTAGATAAAGTTCAAGCAAAGAATTATTTCGTTGATTATAATAAACCTCAGTTGTCAAGGTTAGCAGTGACGAATGCGGATTTAACCTTAAAAGCTGTTTATAATCAATTATTGCACTTTATTGAGCCCTCTGATAATTTGGTAGTTGAAACTGGATCATCGTCACTTAATTTACCTAAATTTCCTCTTCCAGATGGAGTTAAGTATCATAATCAAACATTATGGGGATCTATTGGTTGGGCTACTCCAGCTGCTTTGGGAGTTGCTTTGGCCAATTCCGATTCACGGGTTATTTTGTTGACAGGTGAGGGTTCACATCAATTAACTTTAAATGAACTTGGAGTGATGGGTCGCTATAAAGTAAATCCAATTATTTTATGTATTAATAATGATGGATTTATGGTTGAAAGAGCATTAGAACTTGATCCAGATCCGAGCTATGATGACATTGCTCAGTTAAATTACGCTCAATTACCAGCCGCATTTGGCTGTAAGAATTGGTTCTCAATAAAAGTTACTACCGAAGCTGAATTAGCCGATGCTTTAAAGCGTGCACGTGCTCATGTTGATGGTGTTTATATTGAATTGGTCACTGGCAAGTATGATTATGGTTCTACTTTAGAGTTTTTTAATTCACATCTTAAAGAAATGTATGGTAGTTAATTTTTTTGTATGTATTTTGGTTTTTGAGTTTAAAAAGAGTAAACATAATTAATGACATATATTTAACTAGTAAACTTCTTTCTAGTTTCTATTGATTGGGATGAGAAAATTAGTTGAGATATTATTAATATCTATTTAAATTAATAAAAAAATAAGCAGCTATAAAAATATAGCTGCTTATTTTGGAAGAGTTAGTTAAACACAATCTGTTGATCTTTAGTTTCAACTAAAATTGTTTGCTCGGGTAAATATTTCCCAGCTAAAATTGACTTGGCCAATGGATTCTCAATGTATTGCTGAATCGCTCTTTTGAGCGGGCGTGCGCCATACACTGGATCAAATCCAACTTCAGATAATAAATCTAAAGCTTCGCTACTAATTTGTAAATGTAAATCCATTTTGTTGAGACGTTGCTCAAGACGTTTCAATTGAATTTTTGCAATTTGTCGAATTTGTGCTTGATTTAAACCATGGAATACTACTACTTCATCGACACGATTGACGAACTCTGGACGGAAATAATTTTTTAACTCTTCCATTACAGTAGCTTTAATTGCATCGTAAGGTTCGTGACTCATGCTTTGAATTTGCGTGCTACCAATATTTGAGGTCATCACAATTACAGTATTGCTAAAATCAACGGTTCTTCCTTGACCATCGGTAAGACGACCATCATCGAGCACCTGTAGCAAAATATTGAATACATCAGGATGAGCTTTTTCAACTTCATCAAGTAAAATTACGCTATATGGTTTACGGCGTACTTGTTCAGTTAGATATCCACCTTCTTCGTAGCCTACATATCCTGGAGGCGCACCGACTAAACGTGATACGTTATGTTTCTCGGAATATTCTGACATGTCAATTCGAATTAAATGTTCTTCACTGTCAAATAAGAAACCAGCTAATGCTTTGCACAATTCGGTTTTCCCAACTCCTGTTGGACCTAGAAATAGGAATGAGCCATAAGGTTTATTTGGATCTGATAAACCAGAACGTGAACGACGAATTGCATCAGCAATTGATTCTACCGCTTGATCTTGACCAATTAATTTTTCATGAAGTTTATCTTCCATATAAATTAATTTATCTTTTTCTCCTTGGAGCATTTTGCTAACTGGAATTCCTGTAGCCCGTGACACAACTTCAGCAATCTCTTCAGCACCAACTTCGGTACGGAGTAATTGCATTTGCTTATGTTCGCTTTTTTCAGCTTGATGCAGCCTTCCATTTAATTCTGGAAGTTTTCCATATTCAAGCTCAGCAACTTTTTGCCAATCGCCTTTACGTTTATAATTTTCAATTTCAGACTTGAGTTTATCAATTTCATCTTTAATTGATTGTGCACCTTGAATCATAGCTTTTTCGCTATTCCAAATTTCTTCTAGATCAGCGTATTCTTTGCCTAAGGTAGCAATTCCATCTTCGATGATCTCTAAACGTTTTTTACTAGCATCATCTGTTTCTCGTTTGACAGCCTCACGTTCAATTTTTAATTGAATTAGACGGCGCTCTAATTTATCCATAATCTCTGGCTTAGAGTCAATTTCCATTTTAATCTTTGAGGCAGCTTCATCAATTAAATCAATGGCTTTATCGGGTAGAAATCGATCGGTAATATAACGTTGGGATAATTCCGCAGCTGCAACAATTGCTGGATCGGTGATTTCTACACCATGATGAATTTCATATTTTTCTTGTAAGCCACGTAAAATTGCAATCGTATCTTCAACGCTTGGTTCGCCGACTAAAACTTTTTGAAAGCGACGCTCCAGCGCTGGATCTTTTTCAATATATTTGCGGTATTCATCCAAAGTTGTAGCACCTATACAGTGTAATTCACCACGTGAGAGTGCTGGTTTTAACATATTACCAGCATCCATAGCGCCTTCAGACTTACCTGCACCAACTAATGTATGAATTTCATCGATAAAGATTAAAGTTTGTCCTTCATCTTGAGCCAATTCATTGAGAACTGATTTTAATCTTTCTTCAAACTCGCCACGATATTTAGCTCCAGCTAATAATGAGGCTAAATCTAACACTAATAAGCGTTTATTTTTGAGTCCTTCAGGAACTTCGCCATTAACAATTCGTTGTGCTAATCCCTCGGCAATTGCAGTTTTACCAACTCCTGGTTCACCAATTAAAACTGGGTTGTTTTTAGTGCGACGTTGTAAAACTTGAATTGCACGGCGGATTTCATCATCGCGTCCGATTACAGGATCAAGTTTCCCGATTCGCGCACGTTCGGTTAAATCTACGGTATATTTTTTTAGAGCTTCACGTTGTTCTTCGCTATCTTGACTATCAACCATTTGTCCACCACGAATGTCCATAATTACTTTATTTGCATCAGCAGTTTTTATATTAAATTGTTTTAAGATTCGTCCTAGTTCGCCTTTGTCTTCAAGTGCGGCTAATAAAAATAATTCAGATGCAATAAAGTTATCCTGTAGTTTCATTGCGATTTTTTCGGTGACATTTAATAAATTATTTAAATCACGTGAAAGGGTAATTTCACCAGCACTACCAGTTACTTTAGCAATTCGATTAATACTTGCTTGTAATTCAGTTTTTAACGGGTTAATATTTACACCTACTTTAGCCAGTACACTAGCTATAGTTGAGTTCTCTTCATTAAGCATTGCCAATAATAAATGTTGTGGCTCAATATAAGCATTATCATGTGCTAATGCCAAACTTTGTGCTTCTTGTAGAGCAGTTTGGAATTTGGTGGTTAATTTTTCAAAACGCATAATATTCTCCTTTTGCGTAAGGTTATACTTAGTATATGGAGTAGAATTGGTTATTTTCAATAAGAATTATTGGATGTTTTTATTTAAGTTTGATTATGTCTAATTTTGATGATTGGATTAAGAATAAATTAATGTTAGATGTAGATCGTTGGTTTAAAATTTGGCTAAGTTAAAATGCGAGATTGTTTTGTAGAGAAATATAAATATTATTATGACTCAAAATATGAGGATTTTGGGTGATATCTTTAATTTTGAGTCATTCATTGAAGTAATTGATTAATTTTTACTTGGTAGCCAACCCTTATGTTGTAAGGCTTGAAGAATACCGTTTTTATCCAGTCCGATTGAACTAAGTAATAACTTGGGATCGCCATGTTCAATAAATTCATCTGGTATGCCAAGTTGTAGTACTGGATTAGTTAGATTGAGTAGTTGCATAGCTTCAAGGCATGCTGATCCTGCACCACCCATAATTACATTTTCTTCAATAGTTACAATATAATCATGATCCATACAAACTTGTTGGATTAATTCAATATCTAGTGGTTTTACAAATCGCATATCACAAATAGTTGCATCAATTTCTTCTGCGACTTGTAGAGCAGGGTGCACCATTGAGCCAAAAGCTAAAAATGCAATTTTCTTACCTGTGCGTAATATGCTCCCTTTGCCAATTTTCATAATTTGCATTGGCTCTAAAGTTGCTCCAACACCTGCACCACGCGGGTAGCGCACGGCACATGTTTTATTGAGTCTAAATCCAGTATACAGCATTTGATAGCATTCGTTTTCATCGCTTGGTGTCATAATAATCATATTTGGTACGCAACGTAAAAAACTAATATCAAATGCGCCAATATGGGTCGGTCCATCGGCACCAACGACTCCAGCTCGATCAATTGCAAATAAAACCGGCACTTCCTGTAGGGCAACATCATGAATTAATTGATCATAACCTCGTTGTAAAAATGTAGAATAAATAGCTACAATTGGTTTAATGCCTTTACTGGCAGCGCCACCTGCAAAGGTGATGGCATGTTGTTCTGCAATTCCAACATCAAAGAATTTATCTGGATGCTGCTTAGCAAATTCTACCATGCCAGAACCTTCACGCATTGCAGGGGTAATTGCAATAAATTCATCATCAATTTTGGCTATTTCGCATAAAAACTTACCAAAAATATGGGTGTAAGTTGGTGCTGATGGTTTACCATTTTGCATTCCTTCAGCAGGGTTAAATTTGCTAACTCCATGGTAGGCAATTGGGTCATTTTCGGCCAATTTATAACCTTGACCTTTTTTAGTTACTACGTGTAAAAATTGTGGACCGTTGAGCTTACGAATTTCACTTAACGTATCAATTAATTGATCTAAATCATGACCATCAATTGGGCCAATATAATTAAACCCAAGCTCCTCAAACATTGTACTTGGCATTACCATGCCTTTGATGTGTTCTTCAACTTTATGGGCAAGTTTCTGCATACTCGGTACAATGCTAAGTGCTTTGTTGGCTGTATCTTTAACGGTATTATAAAAGCGACCCGCTAGAATTGAAGATAAGTAGTTACTTACTGCACCGACATTTTCTGAAATTGACATCTCATTGTCATTTAAAATAACTAGCATGTCAGTTTTAAGCCATCCAGCATTATTTAAACCCTCAAATGCTAGTCCAGCTGTCATTGAACCATCACCAATAATTGCAATAACTTTGTCTTTTTTATCGCGCACCTGATTAGCAACTGCCATACCCAAAGCGGCTGAAATTGAGGTTGAAGAGTGTCCAACATCAAAAGTGTCATATTCACTTTCAGTTCGTTTTGGAAATCCTGATAGACCGCCAATTTGGCGTAGGCTATCCATTTTAGTACGTCGGCCAGTAAGAATTTTATGCGGGTATGATTGATGTCCAACATCCCAAACCAGTGCATCATTTGGTGTGTTGTAGACATAATGTAATGCGATTGTCAGCTCAACACAGCCTAGATTTGATGCCAAATGTCCACCGGTTTTACTGACATTTGACAGAATAAATGCTCGCAATTCTTGAGCTAAGGTGTGGAGTTCAGCACGTGTTAGTTTGCGTAATTCGTGAGGGTAGTTAATTTGTTCTAATAATGAATGGTGATTGGCCATACTGCTTTAATCTTTTAAAGTTATGATTTATGAATTACGATAACAAACGTTATCAGCCAGAAATTTTAAGATTTGGCTATTCGGTTGTTGTTGAATCAAGTCGATAATTTCTTGATGTAAGTTTTTTGCAGATTCCTGAGCTTGTTCAAGACCTAATAAGCTTACATATGTTGCTTTATCTTGGAGGTGATCTTTATTAGCTGTTTTTCCTAGCGTTGCGGTGTCTTCTGTTACGTCAATGATGTCATCTACGATTTGAAATAATAGTCCAATTTTTTGTGCAATGAGATCGATCCGGCTATATTGCTCTGGATTAACGTCTGTTCCTGCCAAATATCCAGATAGAATGGAGGCGCGTAATAATGCTCCGGTTTTTAGCGAGTGCATTTTTTGTAATTGATTGAGAGTAAGGTTTTTTCCTGTGCTTAGCCAATCAATAGTTTGCCCGCCAACCATTCCCTGTAATCCTATTGAACGAGCGAGTAAATTTATAATATTTAATTTATTTATGGCAGGTAAATTTAGTTGCTCAGAGCTTAAAACTTCAAAGCATAAAGTGTTGAGTGCATCGCCGGCTAAAAGAGCAACTGCATCTCCGTATATTTTATGGTTTGTTGGTTTACCTCGGCGCAGGTCATCGTTATCCATAATGGGTAAGTCATCGTGAATTAAGGAAAAGCAATGAATTAGTTCAACAGCGCTGCCAATTGTTAATGTTGTGTCTAGGTCGGCATTACTAAGGTGTCCTGCAGCAATCGTGAATAATGGGCGGATTCTTTTACCACCATCGAGGCAAGAATAACGAATTGATTCAATAAGCGTAGTGCAATTACTCGGTAGGTTTAATAGTTCACTAATTCGTGATTCAATTTGTTTTAGTGATTGCTGATGCCATTGTTCAAAATTCTGCATATTATTCCGCATTAAAATCTTTTAATTGATTTGTTTCTTGATCGAGTATTTTAATTTTTTGCTCGACATCACGAAGTCTATCCTGACAGAATTTTACCAGTTCCATGCCATGTTTATACTTATTTAATGCTTGATCAATATCAATTTGATCTACTTCAATGTGTTGAATAAGCTGTTCTAATTCACTTATTGCGTTTTCAAAATTTTCTGCAACTTTTTTAACCATGGTTAGTTCCTTGTATTAATTTATTGATTGGTTTAATCATGATTAAGCAAAGTATAAATACTGCTAAGCTAAAACCAAAATAAATATTAAAAGAATGTAAATATGTTGTATTTAAAGTTTGTTGGGTTGCATCAGCAGCAGCTACGGAGCTTTGGGCAAGTAATCCAGCTAATTTGCCACCAAGTCCAATTGACATGAGGAAAATCCCCATCATTGCACCATGTAATTTATGTGGTACAAGTGTGCTAACCATTGCTAATCCAACTGGTGCTAAAAATAGCTCACCTAAGGCAATAACTAGATAACTAAGAATAATTGCAAACTGTGGCAACAACGCATTATGGCTAATTGCGATTTGTAAGCAGACAATTAATACCAAGAAACTAATACTGTTGCAAAGAAAACTCAAACTAAATTTAGCTGGTATAGATAAATTCTTATTTCTCTGTTGTAGCCAAATCCACATACCATTTACGAGTGGACCAAATATAATTACTCCGAGAGACTCAAATGCGGTTAATGAACTAGCTGGGAGACTAAGTTGTGTAATACGTGCAGTAGCAAGAGTTACTGAGAAAAATTGTTGGAAGTAAACCGCCCAGTATAGACCAGAAAATAATGTTAAAAGGCTAAATGCAATTAGCTTGTTACGTTCAATTTGTCGGTAGGTATTAATAGTATAGATCAAGAAAATTACGCTTGCAATTCCGATTGCTCCGAATAGGACATTGGATAAAACCTCATTTTGGATTCCAAAAAATGCAATAGTTGCTAATACTATGATTGAAGCTAATGCTTTAATTATGTCAGCTGCATTGTGTTGAATATTGCGAGTATCGTGCAAATTGTACTTAAGTTTGCCAATGAAGAAAGTTATTAGTGCAATTGCCAGCCCAGCAGCTGCAGAACCAAACACTGCAAACCAGCCAAAATAGGTTTTTATGAAACCACCTAAGAAACTTCCACCAATAGCGCCAAAATATATTCCAACATAAAATAAAGTGTAGCCAATTTCTTTTTTTTCGGGGTGTTTTTCGTAGAGTGTACTTAGCATGCTGGATATGTTAGGTTTTAGCATGCCTGTTCCAACCGTTACTATAGCAAGTCCACAGATAAATAAATTTGCGTCAGTTGATATGGTTAGAAGTAAGTATCCTCCACATAAGAGTGCTGCACCGAGCATGATTGCTTTTTCATAACCGATGTAGCGATCGGCGATAATTCCACCAAAAATACTATTTACATAGGCTAATGCTGTGAATGATCCAACCATTGCATAAGTTGCCGAGTCACCTAGATGAATTTTCTCTAAAGCATAAAAAACCAGTAGCGATTGAAGTATATAAAATCCATAGCGTTCCCACATTTCAGTTAGAAAAAAAATAGCGAAGCCTTTTGGTTGTTTCTGATCTAGCATTATTAGGGCGCCTATAGATAATTTAATAGCACGAATTATAGCATACTTGTGATATTAATAAATTTTGCAGTGCCGCAAAGTTTTTTGCAGATTTATTATAAAAATACTTGCAATTAATTTCAAAGTTAGATTATAATACTGATCTCAACTAAAGGAAGCTTGGCAGAGCGGTTGAATGCACCAGTCTTGAAAACTGGCGAGGATGCGAGTCCTCCGTGAGTTCGAATCTCACAGCTTCCGCCACACTATAATCAATCTCATCACAACTTAATAATAATTCTCTCAAATACAACTCTTCCTTATGTTATTATAAGGGTCAACCAAAAATATATTGTTACTGAAGTATAGTGTTAAAATTACATAATTATTGTAACTGTAGTTTTAATTTCAAAATGCTGGGCTTGTATTATATTGCGTTTACGGTTAACCTTATATGGGTTGGGTTATCGTTAATATTTTGCACATAAATTAGTAAAGTATTTGTCTTATTCTATCATTTATTCATAGAAATCATATTCGTATAAACTTGCTTAAAGGGTATTCTTAGCAAAATGGATTTATTTAGTGATTTATTTTATTCACCAACAGAAACTGTTGAGTTTTGGATTTTTAAGCTTATAATGGTTACGGTGTTATTTGTGTGTATTATATTTTTTATCCTGATCAAGATAAGAAATAGTAGACGCAAATTAATTGAGCAAGAATTTCAGGATACATTTGCAACGAATCAGCTTAAACACCATATCAAGAATGGTGCTAGTAAGTCATTCTTTATTGATCAACATGAAATTTAGTACAGTTTATGTAAGTAACGGTATGTTTTCTATGTTCATACTATGGTTAATTTTGCGATTCTCATGATCAGGTCGTAATTTTATCGTGTATGCTTTTGTCTCTTTAGTTTATAAATATTTGTATTTAGAGTAATTGAAAGTAGCTTATTAAATTGACAAAATGTTATTGTTGTGTTTAAATGATGGGGTGATAATCGCTGTTATATAACGCATTGATATAACCTAGGCTGACGTATTTAAATGTAATTTTCTTTGGGGTTTGAGATATGAATTTTATTTGGTCTCTCGCTGTCATAGTTTGGGGTATATTGGTTTTTAATCTTTTTGTATATGTTTATGATGGAAAAGCTTTAGCTGCTGAAATAGAATCTCATCTTCGGGATAATTCTTATGGTGAAAGCCATGATAACTTTGAAATTGTAAGAAAAAAAGATGGCAGCTATTCAACGATTACGTACAAGAATTTATCTCGAGACACCTGTAATGGTGCTATTAATGCATTAAATGATGATTTAAAAGATCATGTTATAGATAATTGTGATAATTCTTGGCTTAATGGAAGCTCTTTTACTATTGTTTTTCAATAATACTTCATATTAAAGCCAAAGTTATAATGTTTTTGCTTTAATTAATATTTATATGCTTTGCTTGAAAGCAAGAACATCTATATTTCTATCTACTGCACGTAATTAAATTAATGGTGTCTTGGTATATTTCTTTGTAATAATGCTTGCTGCAGCAATAAAATACAATTATCTGGACTTATTAATGTTGCAGAATATCCCAAATAAGTTAAATTCGGTTCTTTATAATCTCCAGAAATAAATCTTGCTCCAAACAACATTTCCAATACTTCATCCTGAATAGGGTCTGTAATTCGAGACGACGAAAGTAATTTTAAGTAGTTAAAAATTTGAGTTTTATCCATAGCTGTCTCCTGTAAACAACTTTATGATTTTATGTTTAATTTATAGTTAAATTCACACCTGTTTATATCTTATACTAAATAGAAATTTATAATCAGAATTGGAAAGTTTGTTAAATTAGTTTGTACTTGTGTTGATTATTATACTCCTAATTAAAGATACCTTCAATATTTAAATATCTTATATTCTGTAATTCTCAGATAGTTATAATTTTATCTTGGATATTTAGTTTATTTTTTTAACAATTGTAACTCATTAAATAAAGGCAATCGTGGCTTTATCATTATGCTATAATCGAATTAGTTTAATAATTCGGAGCGGTTATGAAGTTATTTATTATACACGTTGGTTATTATGATTATGAAGTTGGCATGTATGAATTACATTCTCAATTTTTAGTTCCTGCCGTATCTGCAGCCGATGCTAAGGCGTTGGTTTTAGCAAAAGAAGTATTCCTGCGTAAGAAAATGCATATAGATGGTATTCAAGAAATAAATCAAGTAGAAGGATATTCGATTAGCTTACATTTTGATGAAAATAAAATTGAAAATAAAATCTATAGTTATAATGAAATAAAACAATTATAAGTTTGTGAAAAATCGAGAGATTGCTAATTATGTGACGTCTTTGTTGCTCATGCTGTATTTAAATAAAAACTAGTATTTAGCAGCTATAGGATTGTTATTGTTAAGTAAGAATTATATAAATGCAGTGTGCATATATGGATGGATATCTAAAATATTTTTAAACAGTATTTATTTTGAGTTATATTATGCGTGTTATTTAATAGTGTGCGCTAATATTTCAACGTTATTTTATTAGTTACTATGCGTTTTATTATTATAGTTTATTTTTTGGTGGGTTGTACTGGTTTCGAACCAGTGACCTTCACGATGTCGACGTGACGCTCTACCACTGAGCTAACAACCCGTTGCTATTTTGTTGAAGATGCATTGAGCTTGTTTTGTATATCATTTGCAGCATGTGTTATATTAGCAATTACATCACTGGAGTTTTTACTGTTGGTGATGTTATTTACGTGGCTAATTCCTCCTTGAATGTCTGCAACTGAGACATTTTTGTCTCCACACGAGCTAATGAGGATGGACACTATAACTAACATTAAGGCTGATAAAATTTTCACTCTAGATCACTTTCATCAAAGGATTTAATTTTAAGCAATTTAATCATAGCTGTGAACCAAAATAAATTGGCAAAAATACTTGCTGCTAGTAATAGAAAATATAAATCAGAAGTGTTATTAAGCTTATAAACATAAACCGCGACACTAATTATGATCGAGTAAACTAACAGAATGGTACCATAAGTAAAACTTTTCCATTCTTGTATTTTGTACAAATATGTTAGCATTCCAAGTTGAAGAATACTTGCAATTGGCTGAAATACTAGGGAGCTAATCATGTAGATTGTTGCTAACAAATTTAATTTGGTATTTGTACTCAATTGATTGCAGACTATTCTGAAGTACTTGCGGCCCTTGGATTAGCGGTTGGGCTATTAATTGCGCCGTTACTACCAATAGTGCTGCTGCCGCTACCAACATTTGCACAAGCTCCAAGAGTAAGTGTCAAAATGGTAATTGTTATAAATTTGGTCATATTTAATCCTTTAGTGTGGTTCCATAACTTCACTTGAACCAAGTTCTAAGTCGGTTGTGGCATCTTTGTTTGATCCATACGGACTTCCTGTGTTTGCGCATGACTGTATGTTCACACAGAAGAAAAACAAACAAAGTATTTGAAAAGCTTTTTTGTACATTGGTTTCACTAATTATAAAATCTAGATTCTAGAACTTAACTAGATAATAGGATTTATACACCGTATTTTAGATGAATACTATAACTTGTCATGAATTTTAACACACAACACCACCAGCCATATAATTTGTGGTGGTGCGCGCGCATTATTTTCTGTATGCTTGGTATTTTAAAGTATACCAGCTTTTTTACAGCTATTTAATAGTGAGCTAGATTCATTGGTAGCAAAGTTACATTTCACTTCTTTTTTTGTTGCATCATTGATAAATTCAACCTGATAAAGCCCATCTTCCATCTTCTGTTTTTTCAATTGACAAGATTTTTGTACTTGTGCCAACGTTGTCGACGAGTTTAATTTTACGCCATTACATTGGAGAGTGCTCATGTCTAAAGAGCTTGCAAAACTTAGGCATGGTATTAGTGACAAAGAAAGTATTAATTTACGCATCATGTATTCCTTAAATTAGTTTTTACTGTATTATTCATATTGTCAATATTTGTAGTAAGAGCATAATTGTAGCTGATATCTAAAATAATTGTCAAAGCTATAGAGGTTTGGTCGCTTATCAATTAATTGGGCAACAGGTTTAGTCAATAACAATGTAAATTTCATCGCGTGAATTTAAGGAGTATGATGCTTTTATTTTACATTGGTTTCAAGCGTATATTAGTAGAATTGGTGCTATTGATAATGTCTAATTGAGTTCTAATTAAAGTTGAGCTGTGTTATTTTAGCAAGTTTTGCTCTGATTTTAATTGATAAGTTCAACATTATTTCAGCATGTGATTTAATCTGTGGCTCAATTATTGATTAATTAGATGCAGAATATTTTTAATTATTTTTTTGACAACTGGCTAATTTTTAAGTTATATTATTGGTGGTAAAAATTATACTACTATATATTTGAAGGAAAATAAATGACAAAATTAGTTGTAATTACTGGAGCAAGTTCTGGAATTGGTAAAGCTACCGCATTACGTTTATCGCAAGCTGGATATTCATTATTGTTATTAGCGCGCCGAGTGGATAAGTTGGAGGAATTAAATTTACCAAATACTTTATGTCGTAAAGTTGATGTAACAGATTTAACAAGTTTTAAGGCTGCAATCGATGAGGCAGAAGTTAAATTTGGTCCAGTAGACTTATTAGTTAATAATGCTGGTGTGATGTTATTGGGTAATGCTATTACACAAAATCCGCAAGAATGGCAACAGATGCTAAATGTAAATGTGATGGGCGTGTTAAATGGTGTGCAAAGCGTTTTAGCTAATATGGTTAAGCGTAATCACGGTACAATTGTAAATATTTCTTCTATTGCTGGACGTAAAACTTTTCCTGATCATGCTGCTTATTGTGCTACTAAATTTGCGGTGCATGCCTTGAGCGAGAATATCCGTGGTGAAATAGCTGGTTCAAACGTTAGAATGACAATTATTGCACCTGGAGTGGTTGAGACTGAATTACTCTCACACACAACAAGTGCTGCAATTATTGATGGCTATAAAGAGTGGAAGGCTAATACAATTGAACAAGGTTTAAATCCAGATGATATTGCGCGTGCCATTGAGTTTGCTTATATTCAACCACAAAATGTGTGTATTCGTGAAATTGTGATTGCCGATACCAAACAGGATGCTTAAATGCAAAACTTAAAGCTTAGTTTGGAAAGTTTAGGTTTGGCCAAAGCTGAGGTTTTGGTCTATATTGATATTTTACAAAATGCAAATGCGAATGGTTCACAAATTAGTAAGCGGGTTGATTTGCCAAAGCCGTCAGTGTATTTGGCAATAGATAAGCTTTATCAGCGAGGATTGATTAACCTTATTCCTGGTAAAAGCAAACAATATCAGGCACAAGATATTACCATTGCTTTGACTAAATTACGTGATGAATATAATACTAATTTAGATAATGCTTTGATGCAATTACAACAAATTCAACAAACTAATATTCAGCAAGAATTTATTCATATTTTGGGTTACAATAATTTTTGTGCTCAGTTAAAAGCAATTTTTGCACGTTCTAAGCATGAACTGTATTTGCAAACCAATATGGATTTGAACTTATTTAGTAAAGAGTTGAGTGCTTTGGCAGCTAATGGTGTGCGAATTATTATTTATTCATTTGGTGCAAAATTTAATTATCCATTTATAGTAGAAGAGTACTATGACGAAGGAAAGCCCATCTCAACAGGTTTTCGGATGTTAGCTGTGGCGGATCATGCTGAATGCTTGATGAGTTGTGGTAAGCCAGATGCGGAATATCTTTCAATTTATACTAAGCAGAAATTACAAGTTAGTCTGTTGGCAGAAAATATTCATAATTCAATTTATTGGCTTAAACTTTATCGTGAGCAGCCTAATTTCAGCTATCCTTGCAGCTTAAATACTTTGGCTGAGCAAGAAATTTATTTAAGCGGATATTCGTTATAAAGTAATAATTATTTGAATTATGCTTAATGTAATTTGGATTTATCCGCCGTTGTTTAACTTAAATTTGAAGAAAGTTAATTATGAAAATAGTTATATTAGACAAGAAAACAATTGCATTTGCAGATGAAATTGATTTCAGTGCGTTTAATCATTTAGGTGAGACTGTAATTTATGATAATTTGGTTAAACCAGAGGAAGTAATTGCCGCAACTCAGGATGCACAGGTTGTTGTATTAAATAAAGTTATGCTAGATGCAAGATTAATTGAACAACTTTCAAACACAGTTAAATTGATTGCAATTACTGCAACTGGTTATGATAACGTTGATGTGGATGCCGCCACAAAGCGTGGAATAAAAGTGTGTAATGTACCAGGCTATGGCACGAATGCAGTATCACAATTGGCACTATTTTTGATGTTGAGTTGTGCGATTCAGTTTGTGCCACAGTTGGATTATATGCGCAATATCAAATGGGATAAACAAGCTGGTTTAGCCATTAGTATGAACGAATTGGCTGGTAAAACACTCGGGGTTGTTGGACTTGGGGAAATTGGTTTGGCGATTGCTAAACTTGGTTTGGCATTTGGTATGAAAGTTATTGCTTATAACCGTAGTATCAAACATGTTGCAGATGTAAAACAAGTCGCATTAGATCAATTAGCTACGGAGTCTGATTTTGTTTCTTTAAGTTGTGCTTTGACTAAGGATACACAAAAGATTATTAATGCCGAATTTTTGAGTCAGATGAAACCAACAGCATACTTAATTAATACTGCTCGTGGTGGTCTAATTGATGAAGCTGCGTTAGTTGCTGCATTAAAAGTCAAGCAAATTGCTGGTGCTGCATTAGATGTGTTGTGTGATGAACCGCCAAAAGATGACAATCCGTTATTGAAATTAGATAATGTAATTTTAACCCCGCATATTGGTTGGGCTCCAATTGAAGCACGCCAACGTTGCGTTGATATTGCCGAAAATAATATTAATAATTTCTTGTATGGTGATCACACTAATTTGTTGAATTAGGCTTGCTGCGTCTAATCTGCATGAATGTCAGTAAATAAATTAATTTTTAATAGAGCAGACTTACATAGTCTGCTTTCTGATTGAGGTGATTTAGCCATAGTAGTTAATTGTGTAGCTATGTATGATTATAGATGGCATTTTTATGATTATCCGTGAGCTGAGTGCATCTTTATTTTTAAATATTGCTGCTTTATTTATCTAAACTACGAGGTTGGGCACTTAGAGGTTTTAAGTCTTTTATTGAAGCATTAGGTTTTATAACCAAAAGTATTACTTTAATTGGTGGTTATCGCTATGGAAGGAATGAACTCATTGCACCAATGGAGTATGGTGTTTATACAAATACCGCGGTATTTTTAGCTTGGATTGAGTTCGCATTATGTAAAGCTTTAAGATTAAATCAAGTTTTGATTGTGGATAATGTTAGTTTTTAGAAGTCAATTAGAGTTAAAGAATTAATTGAGCAAGCTGGATGCAGGTTGATTTATTTACAACCATATTCACCAGATTTAAATCCGATTGAACACGTGTGGGCTAATTTAAAGCGTTGTATTAAGAAAAATGATAATCGTCATAACAATTTAAGTTTAGCTATTGAAAAATCTATAGCTCAAATGTTTATTGGTTAGCTATATTATTAGCACACATTAAAGTATGCTTTGCTTGTATAGCTCCAAAAAATAATATAGGGTGATTAAAAGAATTAATCACCCTATATTATTTTAGTAAAATATTTAGTTAAATTGAATAAAGCGAGATCCTTTTCCAGTGATAACACTGGATTCAGCTAGCGATGTTAACTTACCAGTAACTTGATTTATACTATATGCAGAAATAGTTCCACTATCACTATTTACAGCGTAAGCAAACTTTTCGGAGGGATCCAGAGCGATACTCCATGGAGTATCTTGGGTTGTAACCGTTGATTCTGGACTAAGTGCAACTAAAGTTCCAGATTCTTTATCAATGTTATACATGGATATTGAATTATCGTATAGGTTAGTAACATAAGCAAATTTATTAGCTTTAGTTAAAATAATTGTTAATGGTGTGTTTTGAGTACTTATAGGTTGCTCTGTACTCAACTGCGTTAATCCACCACTTTCTTGGTCAATTGCAAACATTAAAACTCTGTTATTGTTAATGTCGAGAGTGTACATGATATTACCTGACTGGTTAATAGCGGAACCTGTTAATCCTGCACCAATTTCCAAAAATGAACTTAGTGTTGCTACACCACTAGATTCTACTGTATAGCTAACAATATAACCATAAAGACAGGAGCTATATAAAAATTTTGCATTAGGAGAGAGAGCCAAGCCAAGACAAAATGGTGCATTCTCGACAGCTGGTGGATTTAGTGGTGATAATATCCCAGTTGTTGATTCTATATTGAACATAGATAATGATCCGTTGAATGTGCTTGTGTAAAGTGAACCAGATAATGGGTTAATTAGCATACTAAGAGCATAATCTCCAACATACTGAACTGTCTGAGGTGATAATGGTGTTAGATATCCAGTTTGTGGGTTGATACTAAACATACTGATTGCGTCTGACTCTGAGTTAGAGGAATTAGTTGTTGCGTACAAATATTTTCCAGATTGAGCAATTGATAATGCAAAAGGTGGATTTATCGTTGATACCGATGATTCAGGACTTAAGGGAATCAGCTGTCCCGTTGTAGAGTTTAATCGGAACATAGATATTGTGCTACTACCTTCATTTGTCACGTAAGCGTAAATATTTTTTACGTGAACTAGAGATGTTGCATCTTGATAATTTGCTGCGGTTGCTGTAATAATTGTGCTTTCTACGCTAACCCCAGTTATGGTGAGTATGCAATTAGGAGATTCTGTTGATAGTTTGCAATTACTTGGAGTTACAGTTGCAACTGATGGATTTGTGCTATTAACAGAGACGGTTAAGTTAGTAACATTTATACTGTTATTTAGACTTAGCAGTATATTTTTACTTTCCTCAGAGCCAACAGTAATGCTCTCTGGGGTTAGATTTATCGTTCCAAATAGAGGATCTGTGTTTGTGACTACCGAGATATTGAGAGGGTCCATTGTGGTCGTAGATTCATGTCCGTTGTTTATATATGTAATACTCACGGTTATCGGGTAATTTCCTGTCGTTAAGTCTCTTCTAGGGGTAACCGAAAATACAGATGTATTTGATCCAGTTATATTTTTTGGATTAAATGTTGCCAGTATAGGAATAGCCTCATTGGTATCATTTATTTTATGCTTGCTCGGTGTGACATTGTTGTAACTCAGGTGCATTTTAAAGTCACTTGGTGCGTCACTAACCATGATCGAGGTTGTAGTGGTTGTACCTGCAGTTGCACTTAGTTGATTAACAGGAATTGTTACAACGGTTCCATTTGGTAAAGTCGTACTAATTGAAGTGTTATTAACTGGATTGTTATTACTTGTGCTACCACTTCCGCAAGCGAAAAGAGCAATACTAAGAATTAGGGTTAGTACGAGCTTATTTAGGTAACTAATTAAATGTTGGTGTTTCATAGAAGCTTTCTAGTTTAACTTAGCGTTAGGTTGTTGTGATATTTGTTGAAATGTCTCAATATATGAATTTGAGCCAGATCACTGTTTAGTATGTATATTGCCATAGATCATTGAGGAATCCGCTTTCATTGGTGGCATTTCCATCTCCACCAAAGATCCAAATTTTACCAGAGCTATCAACCCAACCAATTGCATCACGACGAGCACCAGGTTGGTTGCTGGTTGTTAAAATTCCTTGGGTTCCATAGTTGGAAAAGGCATTACTTTCGTTACTCCCACCTACCCAGGTCCATTGATTATTGCTTGGATTGTAGCTCCATAAATCATTTAGGAAACCTTTGGTACTGTTGGCATAACCATCGCCGCCAAACATCCATAGATTGCCACCGCTATCTGCCCATGATAATGGAATACGATGTTCGCGCGCTCCTGGAATTGAATTGCTGGACGCAACTCCCAATTGTCCGTAAGTTCCATAATGATTGGTCGTATTGCTGCCACTCATCCATGTCCAGAGATGGGTGGCAATATTGTATTTCCATAAATCGTTAAGGTCGCCATTTGGAGAACCAGTGCCATCTTTGCCATTCCCACCAAAGACCCAGAGATTACCATTACCATCATTCCAGCTAATTGAATCAAGACGTGCACCGGGTTGATTATTGGGGCTAGATTGTCCTTGTATCCCATAAATTCCAGAGGCATTAGTTGTGCTTTCTCCGCTGACCCATGTCCATTCGTTGCTAGCCGGATTAAATTTCCATAAGTCATTGTAATCTGTGATGGTTGGAATTGTAGTTGAACCACCAAATAACCATTGTGTGCCGTTACTTTCGCTCCAACTAATTGCGCCAAGACGAGCACCAGGAGTATTATTTAATCCAGGAATATCTTTAGTTCCATAAACTCCAGCAGCTCCGACGCTATCTGAGCCACTTACCCATGTCCATTGATGGTCGCTTGGTGTAAATTTCCATAGATCATTTAACGCTCCTGGAATTGGGTCTTTGGAGTATCCGTAGCCACCAAATAGCCATAAATTTCCTTCAGCATCACTCCAGCTAATTGCGCCAATTCTTGCTCCAGGTAAATTGAGGATCGAACCAAATCCTTGAGCACCATAGCTGCCTCTTGAGTTAGTCGAAGTTGAACCAGCAACCCAAGTCCAGACGCCTGTGCTTGGAACGTATTCCCATAAATCATTTAGCATTCCACTCGTACCATTTGCGCCGTAGCCAGAACCACCAAACAACCAGAAATTACCTGAGTTATCAACCCAGCTAATTGCTAGGTCACGCCCGCCTGGCATTTCAATTGGAGAACCATATGCACCAAAAGAGTTAACTTGGTTTGTGCCACCCATATAGGTCCAACCACTCGTTGGTGTTGTTGAACTATTACTGCTACCTGAATTGCAGGCATTTAAGCTTAAGGCAACTAGGCTTAGTGCGAGTATTTTTTTTAAATTTTGCATAATAATTTAGATCCTTGTAAGCGGTAATGATTTATTGTGGAATTGTTGCTACGTAACCATAGTCCATGGTTGGTGTTCCCATTTCAAATAATCCCAATACGTAATTTTGATATACGGTATTAGCTGATGTCCATGATGAACCAGGGTAGTAAGCAAATCCAGTCCATTGAGCCGTAGATGCAGTAAACCCACCAGATGAATTACGTGAAATATGTGCAAATGAGGGGAATGTGCTACCTTGACCAACATATTCCCAGTCAGCAGATAAATTATAACCTCCATTATTATCGGTAGTAATACCTTGGAAGTGTGTTCCAACTAATGAAACTGGTGAATTATTATAATTTAGAGTCGTAAAATTAGAGATTGTTTGAGTACTTGAGTCCCAGTCTGTGATAAATCCAGCATCTTCACCGCCTTCTAAAACAGTACTGTAACCACCGGCAATGGTATAACTAGTTCCACCGTTGTACCATATGCCATAAGCTGTTAAGCTTGCAGTGCCACCTGGTTTAATTAATGGATAATATTGTCCAGTATTGATATTGTAAATAAACCCTTTACCTGTTGTTAAACGAGTATCATAATTACCCACTACAACTCCACCCATCGTGCTATGTCCAAGAGTATTTATTACAGATTCTCCAGGTGATAAAACTGATGGATCAAGTGTTTTATAGCCAAGCACAGTCGAACCATCTGCAGCTCCTTGGTAAAGAAGCCCAAGTTGAGTGATTGGACCTGATTCTAAAGTAGTATAGCTTCCTACTACAACTACATTTCCTGAGCCATTATTATCTGGACCATATAAAGATGTGCTTGTGACAGTTCTACCAGCATTTATGTCAGATGGATAATTAAATTGATTGCAAACACCACCACCAAGTACAGGTCCTTGATAGAGGAATGCATGTGGACTACCATATTGAACGTAGACACCCGTAATGTAGACGTCGGTACTTGAGCCAGTTACGCCACGAATTCCTGAAACTCCAGGAAATGAAACATTATTACTGCCAGGGCAATTAAACGCAGTATAGGTGACGGAACTTGTGGCAGGCGTACTTGAGCCACCACTATTGCAAGAAATTAGCATAAAGCTAATTAAAGGAAAGCTTAAATAGGTTTTGAAGTGTTTACGATTCAGTTGCATGGTTAAATTACCTTTTTATGCTGTGTTATTTATTTATTGAGAATTTCACTCTGAATTAAAGAAAAATATTATACCTGATTGACACTCTGCAAATAGTATCCAAAATGGGTAATTAACTTAAAAATACAAACTTTGGTGGTTAAATCATAATATCTTAGATAAATATTTGTTTGAATCATGTTGTTTTAAATTTAGTTGTAGCTTAAAATCTACAGGGTATCTGCGGTGGTTAGTTATTATTTATTATTTTATTTTACGCGTTATGGCCAGAGTAAGCAATTAGCCTATGTGAGTTGTGGTCATATAAGAGTTATGGAATTATTGGTTTTTAATGTTTAGTTTTTTGAGTATATGTAGATATTTTTATAACTGGATTTTACTTCACTTTTAAGTATGAGTGTAGCTTTGCATGTGCTTGCCTCAGTCGGTCTGTTGGGTAAGTGCGGTATAATATGGGCATTGAGGATATTGTCGTAGTAATTGCTGCAGTGGCTTTGTGCCGTGTGTGAATTATATGAATAATCAACATGGTTTGAAATTAGGTTGTTGTCAGTATACCCAAATAAAGATTTGTATGAGAACGTTATTAATCACAATTTAGAGGTAAGTATGAGTAGTAATATATTAGCAATTAATCCGTTAGATGGTCGTTATTCAAGTAAAGTCGGTAACATAGCTCCAATTGTGTCGGAATTTGGTTTAATTAAGTACCGAGTTATTGTTGAGATTGAGTGGTTTAAGTTTTTGTTTAGTAAACCAGAATTCAATTTACCAAAACTTTTATCAACGGATATTGCTGTTTTAGATCGTATCGTTAGTGAATTTAGCATTGCTGATGCAGAACGCGTTAAAGCTATTGAAGCTACCACTAATCATGATGTTAAGGCTGTTGAATATTTGATTAAAGAGAAAATTGCACATAACTCTGTTTTAAATCAGCAGCGCGAATTTATTCATTTTGCGTGTACATCAGAAGACATCAATAATACTAGTTATGCATTGATGTTAAAAGAGTTAAAGGAACAAATTTTATTACCTGAGTTAAATAAATTAACAGCTACTTTGAGTACTTTGGCAACTGAATATCGTGATGTTGCGATGATGTGTCGTACGCATGGGCAACCAGCAACACCATCAACAATGGGTAAAGAGTTTTATAACGTAGTGTATCGTTTGCAACGTCAATTAAAGCAACTATCTGCACAAGAGGTGCTTGGTAAGATTAATGGTGCAGTTGGTAATTATAACGCGCATGTAGTGGCTTACCCCGATGTTGCATGGGATAAATTAGCCCAAGAGTTTATTGAGAGTAATTTAGGCTTAACATTTAATCCATTTACGACACAAATTGAGCCACATGATTATCAAGCAGAAATTTATGATAATTTACGCCGAATTAATACTATTTTAATTGATTTGTCGCGCGATATTTGGGCGTATATTGGAATTAATTATTTTAAACAAAAAGTTAAAGCTGGTGAGGTTGGTAGTTCAACTATGCCACATAAAGTTAACCCAATTGATTTTGAAAATGCAGAGGGAAATCTTGGTTTGGCGAATGCTCTTTTGAATCATTTATCGGAAAAATTACCTATTTCACGCTGGCAACGTGATTTAACCGATTCAACAGTACAGCGTAATATTGGAGTTGCAGTGGGTTATATGATGCTGGGACTAAGTTCTTTAGCAAAAGGTCTTGGTAAATTGGAGATTAATCCAGGTGTAATTGCTGCAGATTTGGACAATAATTGGGAATTACTTGCTGAACCGATTCAAACGGTGATGCGTAAATGCGGTATGGAAAATGCTTATGAAAAGCTTAAAGATTTAACACGTGGTAAAAAAGTTGATGCAGCAGGTATTCAAAGTTTTGTTGCTGGATTAGACTTACCAGAAGTTGAGAAGGAAAAATTATCTTTGCTTACTCCTGAGAATTACATTGGGCTTGCCGCCAAATTATTTTAAGTCTAACGTGTAAGAAAGTTTATGGATTTTTATGCTTTTTACGGTTAGTTGTCTAGTTATATTAATCTTCGGCTATCGTATTTATGATAGCTGAAATTATTGATGTAGAAAATTATCCTTGGTTTATGGTTTTTATGACTGGTACTGTAATTATAAAAACATGTTAATCGTGATTCTATTTATGACTTGAAGCTATTAAAATTTAGTGAGGTGATATCGATGATTAATTTATCCGATCTATATGCTGAAATTAATACATTTTGTTCGGTAGTTGAGTGTGGTACTTTTAGTAAGGCTGCAGAAAAAATTGGAATGTCACAATCCACGGTTAGCCGTAAAATAAAAGATTTGGAAAGTGTCTTAAATTATTCTTTGATTCGTAGAAGCACACGTAATTTGGAGATAACTGAACAAGGTAAGATGCTGTATGATTTCTTTGTGGAGCAGCAAAGTAATTTCAATCAATATATTTTGTTACAGCAGCAACAGCGACTAAGTTTACATGGTCGAGTGAAAATTGTGTTGCCAGAAATTATTGCATTTTATCTGATTACACCATATATTGGTAAGTTTTTGCAAGATAATCCAGGTATTGAGTTGGAAATTTATTACCAGAATCGCGAGTTAAATTTGTTTAAAGAGAAATTTGACTTAGCAGTAGTAAATCATATACCCAAGCAGCAGACAGTGAAAATTAAGTTTTTAGGCTCTCAGAAGCTATATCTTTATTGTTCACCTGAGTATATTCAGCGCTATGGTTTGATTACTGAAATTAGTCAAATTAAGCAGCATTTATATACTGGTATTATTGATCATGAACATAAACTAAGTAAGACACTCGACTTTTTAACTCCTGAAGCTGAAAAGGTGAATTTGGAAAGTAATTCTCGCTTATATATTAACTCAATGCTTAGTGGTAAACAATTGTGTCTTGGAGGGCATGTTATCAGTGGTGGTATTGAGCCTATTTATGCAAAAGAAGTTCGTGATGGAACTATGATCAAGTTATTACCTGAGTTTTCTGTTGGTGAGTTTACTTATTATTTGGTAACTTTGCCGCAAACTATTAATGCCAGTGTCAAGTGTATGGCAAAATTTATTGAAGATTGTTTTGCAAAAATTAGAGATTAATTTGAGTTCGAATTATATTTGCGTTTGACGAATAAATGTTATCCATAATTGTATGAAATATTGTTTTCATCTATATGCAATAATACGCTCCTCTGGATTTTGGGTCTTTAATTTTAGTCGTTTAAGATTGCTCAATTTGCAGTTTAAATGCTAATTTAAAATCATTTCCAGATTTGAATTGTAGAATTTTGAAATAATATTGAAAAAGGTTAACATGAAACATAAGAAGCTTACGCTAACGTTATTTGGAACTGCTGCTTTGGGGCTACAAGCATGTAATAATGGGTCAGGAACAAACTCTACACAAAGCACAACCACACCACAAACGTAATCTTGCAAATTCTCTGCGAATTCATTAAATATCAATGCGGATACTTATGTACCGACGGATAAGTTATCCAGTATTTTTTCTTCTTGTGAATTCGAACGTAGTTTTGAAGATGCCTATCCAGCTGAATATGCTGATTCGCCGCGTGCAAATAAGGGCACTGCCGCTTACCAATATTACTCTTATGCCAATCTGGAATCAGCTTACGAAAAATTATTTCCGACATTAAATTCTAATAATCGTCCATTTAGTAGTGGGGATTATTTTAATGATATGCGCGAGCTATCTGCATTTTTGGCTAATATTGCCCAAGAAACCAATGGTTCAAGTGCACCAATGTTTAATGGTAATTATCAATTAACTACGCCTGGTGCATTGGGTGTTGCTTATGGTTTGTTTGCAAGTTCAGAAGGATCATGTAAAAATGATGCTTCATGTACTAGTTATGGAACAAAAAGTAATTATTGTAATGTGAATTTTAGTGGTCCTTCTGGATCTGTTGGTTTATGTTATGGCTATGGGGTGGATGATACAACTGTACCATTCTGTAAATTAGCAAAAGAGTTTTGTGCTGATCCAAGTGTGCAAGCAGCAACTAATTCGAGTGATACTAATAACCAATACTATGGTCGTGGTGGTAAGCAATTGTCTTATCCATACAATTATATTTATTATGGTTCAATAGTGAATCCAAATGATAAATTGGATTTGGCTAAAAATCCAAATAAATTACAAGAAAATGGTGAGTTGGGTTGGGCAACAGCTTTAGCTTTTTGGTCATACCCATTTCCCAAAACTTCTCCAGCTGGACAAGACAAGCCATCGATGCACGAAGGTTTTTTTACTGCTACTAACGTTGGAATTACTGATTTTGATAATTTGGTAGGATTTGGCAAAACGGTTAATATTATCAATGGTGGAGTTGAGTGTGGTAAAAATCGCACTTATGTTCCTGTTACAACCTTGAATCGGATCAATAGTTATTTAGAGTTATTATTTTTGACTAATCACAAAATTCCAATAACTAAAGTTGAAGTTACTCGTGATGTAAATGGTGCTGAAGTGGTAGATATAGTTAACTCATAAATACATTGCCTAGTTTATAATACTGTATTTACATTGGGC
>ERZ650308.182-NODE-182-length-36034-cov-13.107924_pt1 | contig 36034 bp, 34 predicted proteins | sample MGYA00376244_ERZ650308 | MGnify/ENA primary metagenome ERZ650308 (study PRJEB26733, sample SAMN07839295) | wastewater metagenome | biome: small river; feature: stream; material: water | place: USA: North Carolina | collected 2016-04-26 ... | reverse complement strand
TCAATTCCATGCTAAATGCTTTTCCTATAATGAGTTACAAAAATAAGGAAAAGCCACTAGCTATTATTGACAAAAAAATGCGAACTTGGCGGCAGATGGAATTTGCAATAGTAGACATAGAAACCACTGGCGGAATGCCCCATATGCATGGGATCACCGAAATCGCGATTGTGATGCACAATGGTGTAGAAGTGACGGGTAAATATGTGACTTTGGTGAATCCAAGACAAAAAATCCCTCCATTTATAGTGAATATGACCGGCATTAGTGACGAAATGGTGGCCGAGGCACCTTTATTCGAAGAGGTGGCACCACAGATATACAATCTCTTGAAAGACCGCATATTCGTGGCGCACAACGTCAGCTTTGACTATTCCTTTGTACATTATTTATTAGGCAAGTCGGGCTTTCAATGGTCTGCTCCTAAATTATGTACGATACGTTTAAGTAAGAAAGTATTTCCTGGCTTGGAAAAGTATGGTCTAGGATCTTTAACGCGCGATCTAGGAATCAGAATAGAAGGTAGACACCGCGCTTGGGGAGATGCGCAAGCCACAGCAGAAGTATTGACCATGGCCATTGAGAAAGAGGGGATGGATCCCATTCATTATCTCTTGGCCAAAAAAGAGCCGCGCAAAAAAATAGCGCCACCAAGAGATGATTCCGGTGACGCTATCTAATTAATATTCCGCAGTAACCCCTGTATAATTTTGTGGAGTAATTTTCTTCAATTCCTTTTTCAAAGTAGCAGTGACTTTCAGTCCATCGATGAATTTATGCATCGACTTCTTATCAATCTTACTATTACCTCTAGTTAAATCCTTTAATGCCTCATATGGATTTGGATAATGTTCACGACGTAAAATGGTTTGAATTGCTTCTGCAACCACTGCCCAGTTATTTTCAAGATCCTCATTGATTTTTACTTCATTCAAAATCAATTTACCCAAGCCTTTTTCAATTGAATTAATGGCAATAGTTATATGCCCAACTGGCACACCAATATTTCTTAAAACAGTAGAGTCGGTTAAATCTCTTTGTAATCTGCTGATGGGTAACTTGGCAGATAAATGCTCTAGTAATGCATTGGCAATACCTAAGTTACCTTCTGCGTTTTCAAAATCAATTGGGTTTACTTTATGTGGCATGGCGCTAGAGCCTACTTCGCCTTTTTTGGTTTGTTGTTTAAAGTAATCCATAGAGATATAGGTCCAAATATCTCTAGATAAATCAATCAATATGGTATTCAATCTTTTCAAGTTGTCGCAATGTGCGGCAAAATGATCATAATGTTCAATCTGTGTAGTAAACTGCATACGCTCAAGGCCTAACACATCGTCTACAAATTCATTGCCTAAAGCCACCCAATTCTTTTTAGGATAAGCAATATGATGCGCGTTGAAATTACCGGTTGCACCTCCAAATTTAGCTGCATAAGGGATGCTGCTGAACAATTCAATTTGATGATTGATTCTTTCTACAAAAACCATCAACTCTTTCCCTAAGGTAGTTGGAGAAGCAGATTGGCCATGCGTCCTCGCTAACAAAGGCACCTTCTTCCACTGTTTTGCAAATTGATACAATCTGTTTTGCAGATTGATATAAGCAGGTAAGATTTCAGATTCCATCGCGTTTTTCCAACTCAATGGGATAGCAGTATTATTGATGTCTTGAGAAGTCAATCCAAAATGGATCCATTCTTTTAAGCTACTTGCTTTATGTTGATCTAGGATCTCTTTTAAAAAGTATTCCACCGCTTTTACATCATGGTTGGTAGTGGCTTCAATTGTTTTAATTTTTGCAGCATCTTCCTCTGAGAAATGGTCTACGACGTCTAACAATGCTTTTCTTAAACCAGTTGGTAGTTTAAAGAATTTCTTGTCTGCTAAAAACAAAAAGTAGTGTACTTCTACCAACACGCGATACCTGATCAATGCAAATTCTGAGAAATAGGCACCAAGTGCAGCTGTTTGTTTGTGGTAACGACCGTCGATTGGTGAAATAGCAGTTAATTGAGACATATAGTTTGCTTTAAACAATTTGTATTTAATATCTTTGCACAAAGTTAATTCAATTGAACAAGAGATGGCGCATTGGGGTGGTAAGTTATTTCAACACACAGCCCTTATTATTGGGGATAGAGAAAGCTGATTTTATATCAAAAATAGAATTGGTAAAAGATTATCCTGCGAAAATAGCGCAAGCATTGATCGATGGTCAAATCGATATCGGCCTTGTACCAGTGGCTATTACCCCTTTTCTGAACAATCCACATATCGTTTCTGATTTTTGTATTGGAGCAACTTCAAAAGTAGCTTCAGTGGCCATTTTCAGCAAAGTGCCTATGGAACAAATTGAATCCATCTACCTTGATTATCAAAGTCGAACTTCTGTTCAATTAGCTCGAATTTTATTAAAAGAATTCTGGAAAAAGGACATCCAATGCTTAAAAGCCGACGCAGACTATATTCAGTCTATACAAGGAACAACTGCAGGAGTCATTATTGGAGATAGGGCTTTGGCTAACTTAACGGAGTTTGAATACGTCTATGATTTGGGTGAAGCATGGATAGCGCACACAGGCTTGCCTTTTGTATTTGCCACTTGGATGTCGAATCAGCCCATTCCGGATGAATTTATTGACTTGTTCAATCAAGCTAACGCATATGGCGTAGAGCATATTTCAGAAGTATTGGCTCAACTTCCTGCAAGAACGCATGACTACGATATGGAGCAGTACTACACTCAGAATATTGAATACAGATTGACTGATCACATGCAAGAAGGCATGCGTTTATTTTTAGAAAAAGTGAAGCAATTAGCGCCTTAAGAATCCAAAGAGTTTATTTTTCAGAAATCCTTGAACTACATCTTTTAGTTCGGGTGCTGGGTTGATCCAAGTCAAAAGACCATAAAATCCTACTCCATAAACGGTAGATTTAAAAGCAATATTCAGTAGAAAATTGGAAGGAGATGGAATTTTATATAACAAGAACATGAATGCAATACTTAACATTAAAAATAAGCCATGCTTTAGGGTGTAGGGTTGTAAATTGAACTTCTTGTACAAGAATAAAAAGCGAACACTATTGTACAATAGCAATGCGGCTAAATTAGAGTAAGCCAGTCCAATTAATTGGTAGTGGTTTATTAAATAATAATTTAACGGGATAGATAAAACAATATAGAAAAGGTTAGTAAAAAAATCAAATTTCCAATAGTTGGAAGTGCCAATGATTTGCCCATTCACGCCAGTTGCCAAGTCAATCAATTTTGCCAATCCCATGATAAAAATAAGCGGTACTAAAGCTTCATAACCATCACCTTCTTTATGACTGATCCAATTTAAAAAAGCGACCAGGTTTTCAATATTCAACCAGATAAGTCCAAATAACAATAAACCTACCGCTAAAAGATTAGAAACACTTTTATGGTATACATGCTTGATATTGGCAAAGTCTTTATCCTTCCATGATTTTGCTAGCACTGGAATACTGATGGAAGTTAAGCTACGCTGTGGAATTTCCATAATGGCAGAAACATAAGTAGCAATAGCAAATATAGCCGCATCACTCAAGCCCCTCAAGCCAACAATCATAAAAGTATCGTTAGTTCTTGCGAGTAAATTAAAGAATTGTCCAGCGAAAACAAATAAAGCAAAATTGATCATCTTCCATTTTAAGCGCTTTGTAACACTACTTATTTTAAAGCTTCTAAAAGACCATTCATGCGATTGAGATAAATTATAGATCAATAAAAGGGTAGGAATAACATAAATACCACTGAATAATAAAATGAACTGATTTAGGTCCAACCACTTTAAGCCAAATGCAAGAATTAATAATGTAGTTAAAATTCTGATAGCGGTTTCTCTTAAAAAATTAGTGAACACACCTTTCTGAAGTCCCCAAGCAAAAGCTTCTAGCCAATAAAAGATCAATAAGAAAAAGGTATAAGGGTAGACGTAATTAAAATAAGTAGCGAGACTAGGTGACTTGCCCAATTTTCGAATGATGAAATCTTTATTCTCCCAGCCAATCCACATTAACAATCCAAAACCTATCAGGTTAATGATTAAAGTTAAAAATGGGAGTTCGTTTTTCTTTGGCCCTAAGTAATGATTGTAAAATGGAAAAAACTTATACACGACAGGGAGGGTGCCTAAAGTGCAAAATACAGAAAGGGTAGCGCCAATATCAATCATGGCTCTTATAAGTCCTTGGTCGTTTTTTGAGAAAAACAAGGGGAATAGGACTAGCAAATTCACCGCACCTATCACGAAACCAATCATGATAAAGATAGAAGACTTAATACCTTGTTTTTGGATAATACCCATGCTACAAATATATTGTAAATAAGCCTAAGCAGGCCTTATAGACTGGCTGAAATCTTTATTTATACTTGTTTGTCAACCTGTTTTTAAGCATTTTCCAGATATTCTGAAAGGAGATGCGCGACTCGGTATAAAGGACTTCTTTTTGGTCTATCAATGTACTAAGACATTCCGCATACCAATCTTTATGCTTTTCAATTATATATTGAATGATCTGCTTTCTATTAGGATGGGTATCATTGGCAAGGGTTGACTTATTGGTTTGTCTATAGTGCAACAAGAATTCAGGGATAAGGTGCACCTGCCAATTGGCCTTGGTCATGCGGATGTAAAATTCCCAATCTTCATAACCTAGTTTCATGCTTTCATCATAGCCGCCAATTTGATCCCATGCTTCACGACGCACCATGGCACAAGCTGGACATTGGTTGGAGAATAAGAAATTAAATGCATTGCCGCCTCTTGGCTTTGCCTTGCCCGTCCTATTTCCAAAGTATTGAATATAGCTTGTTACAACTCCAGTGTTAGGTTCGTCTTGTAAAACCTTCATTCCTTTTTCAAAAAAACTAGGATCAAAAAAATCGTCCGAGTCAAGTGCTACAATGATATCGCCTTTTGCATGTGCTACTCCATAATTTCTTGCAGCAGACATCCTGCCATTGGCTTTATGCAATACTTGAATCAATGGATCTTTTTCTAATTGTGCAAGCACTTCAATTGTTTCAGCATCAGTTGACCCATCATTGACAATGATGATTTCATCCGCAGGCAAAGTCTGTAATTTCAGTTTGCTTATTGTCTCGGGCAAATATTTGCCATCATTAAAACAGGGGATGATAACACTAATCATATTGCAATCTAATTGATTTGTTTATAACAGAAGATATTTAGTTGCACATCGTACGGTGTGCCAGTATGTTTCTGGTAAAATGGACTTTTAAGGTGATCTGCAGCCATTTTAATATAGACATTGAATCCAATGGATTCAACTTGTTGCAATAGGGTATACAATTGTTTAGTTTCGTCAACTTTTCCATGGTATTCTAAAAAGAAATTATCCACTTTCTCTAGTCCAATTAAGCAATCTGCTACTACTTGAAATTCCGCTCCCTCTATATCCATTTTTAGAAAGTCAATCTGTTCAAATTGCTCCAAGAAGCTCGCTAATTTGATAGCCTTTACCTTATGATCACTCTGATTGCTTAGGTCAATATGACTCCCCTCAGAACCCTTGCTTGAAAAAGAAAGGGTGGTGTCTTCGATCCATACTGCAGCTTGGTGTAAATGAGTTTTTGAAAAACCATTGACTTCAATATTTTGCTGTAACAATTCAAATAAAGTTGCATCTGGTTCAAAAGCATGAAGTATCGCTTTAGGATAAATTGTTTTAAAATAAATACTACTTAATCCAATATTAGCACCACAATCAATAATAATGGGTTGTTCGTTCTTTGTCTCAAATCGATAGATTTCGTCAATAAAAAGCTCTTCATAGGTTTTGATGAACTCGTATGGACGTTTGTAAAAAAGTTTGAATGATTTAAAAGAAAAGGATTTTGTATTTTGATCCTCTTGGTGTTTTAGGATTCTTTTTCGAATCCATGAAAATTGCTGAAATCTAGGTTTCGTATTGGTTTGAGTTAGTTTTTTTTGGATCCCCTTTAGTATATTTGTAATGAACATAAATTCTTGTTTAATGACTGATCGCCTTATTTCTATTTGTATCCCTGCTTATAAAAAGCCTGAATATGTAGTACGTGCCATTCAGTCCATTTTAAAACAGTCATATAAAAAAGTAGAAATTGTCATTTCGGACGATTCTCCTAACGAGGATATAAAAATAGCGATTCAGCCTTATATTTCTCAGATAGACATTAAATATTATCACAATCAACCTGCCCTCAAAAGTCCAAAGAACTGGAACAATGCCTTGGACAAAGCAACGGGGGAATATGTCATGTTGCTGCATCAAGATGATTGGTTACACGATCCTAAAGCATTAGAAATCTTTGTAGCCAGTTTCAAGAGCCATCCTGAAGCTGGGTTTGTTTTTTGCAAGAATACGGCGATTCAACCAGATGGTGTTCAGTTGAACTTACAAGCTATCAAGTCTTTGTTGGGCAATATGGATCAAAAGCCACATCATATTTTAAGAGCCAATGTGATTGGGCCCCCAAGTAATGTCATGCTTAAAAGAAGCATTCCAATTCGTTATGACGAAAATTATATATGGCTGGTGGATGTGGATTATTACGTGCAATTATTGGAAGCGGGACATCGATACGTATACCTGGATCAACATTTAGTGAGTATTGGTTTACATGAAGATCAAACTACCGTATTCTGCAGAAATAATGAAGATGTGATTGTGAAAGAAAATATTCATTTTGCGCATAAGTTGGGCAATGTTGCATTTTCAGACCTTTTGATTTATGACTACTATTGGAGATTGTTGCGTAATTATAAGATACGTTCGCTGCAAGATTTATATACAATGGGGGTTCAACCTGCTCAACTACTTCCTGTCATTCAACATCAATTGAATTGGGAAAAACACTGTCCACTCTGGTTGCTTAAATTTGGCCCCTTCTCTAAATTATTAATGGGGCTGAACTATTTTACAAGACCAACTATTTGATGAATTGCTTCAGCTTCAAGGCTTTTTTTTCTACAAATCTCCAGGATAGGATTCCTAATGCAAATGCGCCAATACTTGCGTAAAGGAATAGTTCAAATGTGCTTGGTTTACAATAATAAACAATTAATTGTTGTAGGGGGAATGCATACAGGTATATTCCGTATGAGGGGTCTCCCAATTTTTGATGTATCCAATTGGCTGCTTTTGATTTCTTTTGGCCAATATATAAAATAATGAAAGGCAGGCATGTGAAAAGCCAAGCGCGGTCTATTTTATAGAAAACCAGGATCAATAGTAATAGGATGGCGCCCCAAAATACATATTTACTTGGTGCCCAATTCTGCCAATTAAAACATGCTAAAAACGATCCTGTAATAAAATAAATGCCTAAGTCAAAAACCAGGTCTAAAGGAATTGGTTTTTTGATGCTAAGTAATTCTGCAGGGTACAACAGGTTGCCAATTGTGAACAAAATCATCCAACCAAATAATATCCATTTTAATGCATTGATATTTTTCTTGATAGGGAATAATAAGAGCAATACAATATAGAATAAGAATTCAAACTCTATGGTCCACAAGGATCCATTGATCGCTTTTGAAGGCAATTGGTCAAACACACCATGAATATAAAATGGAGGAGAAAATAACATTAAGTTACCCCAAAAATAATGATAGATGGATGGATTAAGAAGGTAAGGGAGATTGGTAGGTGGAAATACAAAGTAAACAACTGCTAAAGTGAAGAGTAATACAACAATTAGTCCTGGGAAAATGCGTAATATTCTTTTTGCTGCATAGTCAAGGATACTTTTGCTTCTTGTTAAGCTTTGTAATATTAAATAGCCGCTGATCACAAAAAATCCCTTGACCCCAATGAAAGATAAAATAAAATAATTGGAAGTCAGTTGACCTAGGGGATCAGATTCACCTGCGCCATTTAAAACATAGGAGTGAGATACAATCACAAACCAAGCAAACAGGATCCTTAATAGATCGAAGTTATTGGCTTCTCTTTCTGGTTTGATGGCTAGTTCTGGCATGATTGTATCAATGTGGTTGCAAATATATCTTATCTTTAATTTGATTTCAAAGCTAATTTATGTTGCTATCTATCATTATTGTCAACTACAATTCAGGTGCATTGATACTTGATTGTCTGCAGTCTGCAGAGTTGGATTTATTTGATCTAGACAAGATTGAATGGATCGTTGTTGATAATAGTAGCAATCAAGCAGATAAGAACCTTGTTACTACTGCCTTTCCGATGGTTCAATGGACGGATATGGAATACAATGCGGGGTTTGCCAGGGCCAACAATAGAGGGATTGAATTGTCAAAAGGTCAATTGGTTTTATTATTGAACCCAGATACTTTACTGCAACCAGCTGTGGTGATGGCCATGGCCAATGAACTTTTACAATCTAATTTAGTAGCAGCAGGGGTGCAATTGGTTCATTTAGATGGATCACCTCAATTTTCGGGAAGTCATTTTATGCTAGGCGGCTTAAATCATTTATTGCCTTTGCCCTATTGGGGTGCCTTACTTAAAAAAGTAGCAGCTTTATTGATACATGAAAAACCAGCGTTCATAGAAGCTCCTGATTATGCAGAAGTAGATTGGATCAGTGGTGCTTTTTTAATGGTTAAAAAAGAGGCCATTCAAAAAGCGGGCGTGTTAGATCCTGAATTCTTTTTATATGCTGAGGAAGTAGAGTGGTGCGCAAGGCTTGGCAACTATGGGAAGATGGCAATTTTTGGACAATACAAAATAGTACATTTAATAGGACAGTCAATTCAGGAAGCAGCTGAAGCAGAAGATAATAGCTATACCAATTTGACAGACAAAAAAGGATTGCAATTAATGGTGTCTAATCATCTAAGAATAAGAAAACAGTATGGTATCATTTGGTTTCTCTTTCAATTGATTAATTATACTTGGACGATTCCAGTGTATCTAGTTTGTGGGATGCTGGAACTTATTTGGAATAGAAAATCTCCATTGCAAATTGTTAAACCATGGTGGGGATTTACAAAAAACATCATGGAGTTATGGCTGATTGCGCCAATCATCATTGCAAGAAAACCCCATTTCTACAAATACCTTTAAGTAAAATTTTAACGGTTCAAAAGGCCTTTTAGGGCATCAATTCTAAATTGAATGATTGGCCAAAACTTAGCAGGGTGCAACTGGAAAAGATATTTAAATCCAAGAAGTACTGCGGCGCCAAGTTTAATGATATACTCTGCAATTTTCATAAGGAAAGCTTTTTGAGAAATTGCTTTTGTTCTCGCTCTTTCTCCTCTTCCAATACCACTCGCTACACGGTACATATATTCTGGTGTCAATTTTTTCACTTCCACAACGTGGTACACGCAAATACTAGGATCATAATAAATTTTTTCACCAAGGGCAATGACTTTGTAAAATAATTCTTTGCCTTCTCCGCCAATTCTAAGTGTACCAACTACTCCAGGAATTGCTTCATTAAAACCACCCACTAAGTCAAATGCCGATTTTTTTAGAATCATATTGGATTCAAGTGGGTATTTGCCATTTTCAAATGGACAAGCTACAGGAGCGTAATCAAAATTACCTACTAAAGAGGAAACATAATAGCTCATCCATCTTGGTTCTTCTGGGATATATTTTGGAATGATTTTACCACCAAATCCTAATACAGTTGGGTGGCTTTGCGTATGTCGAATGATATTTTGGATATAATCTGGTGTAGCAATCGCATCATCATCCATGAAGCATAACCAATCTGCTTTTGCTAATGCTGCGCCTTTGTTTCTTGCAAAAGATGCACCTTGTTTAGTTTCCGTGGAGTAATAAAAGTGACCATCTGGATTGGCTGCACGCCATGTTTTGACAACTTCATCAGTTCCATCACTTGAATTATTATCCACCACAATGACTTCAAAATCGTCTTTGGATGCAGTTTGATGGTACAAACTATCTAATGCAGCTCCTATATAAGCAGCGCGATTGTAACTACAGATAACAACAGAAACAAACATTATTGCGCTGAGTTTTGCTTTTTGATAAACTGTTGAATCGTCATTGCAATAAATGCGACTAAGGCGATCCAAAGTAAAATAGAAGCAACTCCTGCAATTTGTTTTGCTCTTGTCACTGAAGCCGGCTTAAATTCAAATTTTATTTTATGGTCTCCAGCAGGGATGACCAATCCTCTAAGTACATAGTTGACTTTAAGGATCGGCGACTCTTGATCGTCGATATAGGCTTTCCATCCGTCACGGTAATAGATCTCACTAAATACCGCTAATTGTTTGGCATTCGTTTTGGCAGTATAAAAAATCAAATCGTTTTGATTGTCAATTAGCTGAATTTTTGCAGTGGAGTCCACTTGTAGTCCAGATAAAACATCCAATTTATCTTGCTCGTCAATGACTGCAGTATCCTTTGGATTGAAAAAGCTAAGATGATCCATTACAGCTCTTGGTCCTTTTTTATATTGTATTCCTTTCACAAACCATGCATTCCCCAGCGCGTCAGGATTAGGTATTGTATCCGAAGCCATATTGCCTGTGATGATGTACTTGGTGTTCATCATATTCAAAGTAGGCAAGCAGTTAGGAAATTGGTACCATTGGTTTTCAATTAAATCTTGGTAGATACTTAATTTAGCAGGATTGTATCCGCCCACTAATTTATGGTGGTAGGCCATGATCGCTCCTTCGTTAAACGCATTTTGCACACCACGTCTTAAATCAATAATCCTATAGTTGCTTGTATCTTTTAACAAAGCATTATCTAAAGCAGTTAGCGCAAATACATTCTCATTTTCTGTCGTTTCTACAAACTGACTTGGTTTTAGATATTGTACATTGATCTGGAATAAATCAACCAATGTCAAAAGTCCAATACCAATGATGAAAATGGTATGCTGAATGGTTTGCTTAATGTATAAAAAGATAAGTAAGAAGGCGATGCCTATAAAGATCAATGCTCTAGTTAAGTCTGATTCGATAAACCCTTTTCGGTCTTCTGCAATGGCATTGACCATATCTCTAGCAGGGGTTTCAAATGCTGCTTTTTGATTAGGATCTTGAATCTGCATAATTTGACTCATCAATTGTTTTTCACTTTCTGATTTAAAATCAGATGTAAAATACAGGCCTAAGATGGTCAATAAAATGAATCCAAGTGTGATCCATCCAATTTTATGTGCCTCTATAAAACTTTTAAAATTGTTTGCTTGTAATGTTGCGTTGATACCATACATCGCTAATACACCTATCAATAAAGTGGGTATTACTAGTATCATACTTGGTGCACGGAACTTATTGTACAATGGCAAATGTTCTAAAATAAACACATTGAAAGTTTCAAAGTAAGATCCTGCTGCGAGTAAGATGGATAAAACGATTACTGCACCTATCCACCAGCGGTTTGGATTTTTATTGCTTCCAAATCCAATACATGCAAAGAAGCAGATGATGATGCCAACATAAGGAGGTCCAGCGGTGAAGCCAATTCCGCCCCAATAAAACTGCAAGAAAGATTGCAATTGCTGACCAACTTCTGGTTGCATTTGTTGCAACACTTCAATGGCCTTTGATTTTGCTGGGTCTACTAAGTTAGGATCACTTGATGCACCATAAACATGAGGGAACATCATCACCAAAGGTTCAGATAAAAACATGCTATAGCTTAATGCATAGTCTTTATTTAATCCTGTATTGGTAATCTTACTATCCTTTGTAGCCAAAGCACTTCCTCCTCTAATGGAAGCTTTGCCGTATTCTGCAGTGCTCATTAACATGATGGCATTGACTGCCAATCCCATTAGGCCTGCAATTAAACTAAAGCCAATTGTTTTTAGGATATGGGTATATTCTTTTGCTTTGATCCAAATCACTAAATAATACAATGACATGGCCAAGACAATGATCAGACCATAATAATTAATTTGTAAGTGGTTGGCTTGAACAAACAATGCTGTTGCAATAGCGGTACAGATGGCTCCTATGTAATATTTCTTTTGAAAGATCAATAAGATGGCGCCAATAAAGAAAGGTAAATAGGCGATCGCATGCATCTTAGTCATATGTCCTACCACAACAATGATTGGATTGTAAGTGGCATAGCTATAGGCCAATCCGCCAATGATGCCTATTAAAGTAGAGAAGCCAAGTACTTGTGCTAAAAAATAAAAACAAAGACTAGCTAGAAAAAACAAACCCACAGGCTCTGCTAATCGCAATGTAAAAACACCATCTAATGCACCAATGGAATAGGGACTAACGGGTATTCCAGTAATCTGGAAAGTGGGCATTCCGCCAAACATACTATTGGTCCATAAAGGCGTTGTGCCATTTTGTGCTTTATAGTTTAAGGCATCTTGCGCCATGCCTTTCCATTGTGTCACGTCGGATTGTTGTAAGACTTTGCCTTCGATGGCAGGTTTACAATATACAATTGCTACAATAGCAAAAACGAATATGGCCAATAGATGGGGTAGTGCCGACTTGAAGATGGTTTTCAACATAGGTTTTTATTGTAAAACAAACCTACAACTAAATAGGCTTTTTTGTACTTTTAATGACTTGTAAATATCAACATTATGCAGCGCCGTCCCATCTTAGCCTTTATTTCAAAAGTAGCCATTATAGCCAACCTGGTATACCTGCTGTCGACCCTTTTCTTGTTCATTACCTGGATGAAAATCCCCCGTGATATTGCTCAATTTATAGCTGTGATGGGTTTGGAATTAGCCCCTTTTGTAAACCTTCTTTTCGCGCTCATCCTTTTTGTCCAATTCCTACAAAAAAAAGAGATTAATTTACCTCAATGGCAAACCTTTTTCAACATTGGTATGTTAGTTGTTCAAGTAGCCCTTTTATTTATATAAACAAGCGTATGATTCATCAAATTTTAAAAAACAAGCCCACTAAATTGTTCCTGGGCATCACTGCATTTTTTGTCGCTAACGCTTTGATCGCTGAATGCATAGGGGGGAAGATCTTTTCACTAGAGTCGGTATTTGGTTTTAAGCCATTGAACTTGACTTTGTTTGGGGAATCAGGATTGGCATTCAATTTAACCTGTGGTGTGTTATTATGGCCTTTAGAATTTGTGATTACAGATATTGTGAATGAATATTATGGCCCTAAAGCGGTCAGAAGAATCAGTTTAATAGCAGTGGCTTTAATTAGTTATGCATTTTTGATGTTTTATTTAGCAATGTCTGCAGCACCAGCTAGCTTTTGGGTAGATTCAAAAATGCAAAATGGCGTGCCAAGTATGCAATTGGCTTTTGAAGCCATTTTTGGACAAGGGATGTGGATCATTATTGGTAGTATCATCGCTTTCATGGTAAGTCAATTGATTGACGTTACCATCTTTCATCAGATCAAAAAACTAACAGGAGAAAAAATGATTTGGTTAAGATCTACAGGTTCAACTGTGGTTTCTCAATTGGTAGATAGTTTTGTAGTACTCATTATCGCCTTCAAAATAGGAAACGGATGGTCATGGTCTACAGTTTTAGCAGTAGGTGTGGTGAATTATATCTACAAGTTCACTATGGCAATTGTGTTGACACCATTAATTCATTTAATGAGAAATCGCATCGAAAATTATGTTGGTGCAGAGACTGCTCGAAAAATGAAATTAGAAGCAATGGGAGAAGAAGCGGGTATTTAATTATACTGCAAACTGTTCCTTCAATAATTTTATGGCCACTTTATCGATAGGCAAATGCATCGTCTCTTCGCCTAAGCTTTCCCATTCTACCCATCTAAATGATTCTGCAGTGCCATTGGGGTCTGCAACTTGTTCTGGGGTGAAATCAAATGGGGCAGTGGTGGTTTTGATCACAGAGAGGTCATCGCAATGAACATAATAATAAATGGAAATAATCTGATCTGTTTTCTTAAAGGCAGACATTTGAAAAAAGTCAGTGGTATAAAAATGATCTCCCACTGTAACCGTTAATCCTGTCTCCTCCATATATTCTCTTGCTAAACATTCCCTAGTGCCTTCGCCAAATTCCAAACCACCACCTGGAAGTTTAGTAAAATAATCTCCTCTGATATATTCGTCACTCACTAACAATCTATTGGCTGCATCAATTAAAATACCATAAACGCGAACATTGAATAAGGGCATGAATCAATTATTTAAGATGGATAGTTCCTTTGTATACAAATGTGCCAGGCCCTTGAAGCCAGATATGTTTAAAATGTCCACCACCCAGGTGATTGAAACTTACTGCTAGTTTGCCACCCAAAGTTTGAATCGCAACATGGTGTTCGCCGGTTTTATGTAAATGGGTTGTAATGGCTGCAGCAGTTACGCCGGTCCCACAACTAAATGTTTCATTTTCTACTCCTCTTTCATATGTGCGCACAAATAAATGGTCTTTTTGAAATTCAATGAAATTGACATTGATACCTTCTTTATTAAATCGATCATTGTAGCGAATGGCTTTGCCTTCTTTCACTACATTATAATTTTCTACCCCCTCAACTAGCTTAACATAGTGTGGTGAACCGGTGTTGGTTACAAAAAAATGTTCGCCTGTTTCAACTTCATTCACGTCAATCATTTTCAAGTGCACCCATCCATTTTGGTGAATGATCGCTTCGTGCGGGCCATCAATGGCGATGAATGAATAGGTGTCTTTTACAATACCATTGTCGTGCGCAAATTGCACTAGACATCTTCCGCCATTTCCACACATTGTTCCTTCAGTTCCATCCGCATTGTAATAGGTCATGGAGAAATCATATCCAGTTGCTGTACCTAATAGCATCAATCCATCTCCACCTACACCAAATCTTCTATCGCATAAAAAAGCAATTTGTTGATTGGACAAAGAAATACTTCCATCTCTATTATCGATGATCACAAAGTCGTTGCCTGTGCCTTGGTATTTTGAAAATTGAATATCCATTTGGTATTAATTTAAAATGTTTAAATGCCAGCAATTATGCCCAAACTTTTTTGAATCATGTGATCGACAGCTTTCGCGCCGTCCTTACTAAATTCTTTCTTCACTCTATTGGCCACAATGACATTGATACTTAAACATTGGTGTCCCAATAAATTACACAAGCCATAGATAGCACTTGTTTCCATTTCGAAGTTAGCAATATGATGGTTTCCAAAACGAAAACTAGTCATTTGATCCACCAAATTCGGCATCTTTAAAGGCAATCTTAAAATCCTTCCCTGAGGTCCGTAAAAACCTGGGCAGGTAACAGTAATGCCATGGCTATAACCCTCTGTAAAATGCTTTAACAATCCTGCGCTCGCACTAGAGATATAAGGTTTAATATGATGTGCCTGGATATTAGTATGTTGTTCAAATGCACTCAAAATTGCCAACTCTTCATCATTGTTATTCGGCTGGTAAAAATGCAATAAGTTATCAACTCCTAAACCATGGGTGCCTGCAACTAGTTGGTCTACACCAACCTCGCCTTGCAATGAGCCGCAAGTGCCCAATCGAATCACGGACACCGATTTTTTAGTCTCTTTGATACATCTTGTTTCAAAGTCGATATTCACAAGAGCATCCACTTCGTTTAGGGCGATATCAATATTGTCTGGCCCAATCCCTGTACTCATCACTGAAATACGTTTTCCGCCAATATATCCGGTATGGGTAATGAATTCTCTATGGGCAGATTTGTGTTCAACACGGTCAAAGTACTTACTGACATGGGCAACTCGCTCGGGATCACCCACGGTAATGATGGTATCGGCAATCTCGTCTGGGCGAAGGTCTAAATGATATACGGCCCCTCTTGGGTTAATAATCAATTCTGAAGCGCCAATTGGCTGTTGCATAAGGATGTTTTAGGCTACAAATGTCGTTTAATTCGAATTAGTGGTAAAATTCTTTTATAATTAACTTCTTTGCGTTATTTTCGCGTTCCTAAAAAAGGGTCCTGTGGCCGAGTGGCTAGGCAGAGCTCTGCAAAAGCTTCTACAGCGGTTCGAATCCGCTCGGGACCTCGATACAAAGCCTCTCACGAAAGTGAGAGGCTTTTTTGTTTCAAGGCAGCGTCACAAGCTCGCTTGTGTAAGATGACGAGAAGCAAAAAAGACAACAAAGAGCGCAGCGATTTGTTGAAAGGCTTTGGGTAAAGTGAGATAGCCGAGCAGGAAGGCAGCGAATTCAATGAGCTGCCAATCCAAACTAAAAGAGCGCAGCGATTTGTTGAAAGGCTTTGGGTTTACTGAGATTGCCGAAGCGGATGAACGACGAATGAAATGAGGAGGTCATCCGAGACAAGAGCGGAAGTCAAAGCGAAACATTGACGATCAGAAATTGGCTTTGTTTTATTTTTTCAGCTCGGTTATATATACATAAAATAAATAAGCTAATTCAGCAAAAACTAGCAATGCATATAATGAAAAGTAGATGATTGTAAACTTCTTTTTATCTTTTACAAATAGAAAAATAATAAAAAAGGGGATTGCAAGAATAATGTATCTGTATAGATTTAGCATGATTTATGATTTAATAAAATTATTCATTCTAGTTTTGTTCTGGCTTAATATTAACTTTTCCATCTGGTCCTACATTTGAATCCATATTTATTGTTATGATAAATTTACTAGATGTAGTCCATCCTATATTTTGACCGAAAACATTAATTCCGTAAAGATTTGTACCGCCAATTGAAAATGTTGAGGTTAATTTATTTTTGTCAAATATTATATTTGTTGTTGTTAGTTGAGTCCAAATTTGTAAAAATGTAATACCAGTATAGAATAATTGGGGATTACCAATTACTTGACCATGTATATCCGTTTCGTACCATAAATTTAATACACAAAATGATAGGGGGGAATTATTAATTCCAAATGTGCCATCAAAAATACTTTTCGGAAAAGCATAAAACTGAACCTTATGCAGACCAGGCTTTCCAGGGTCATCATCATAATCATCGTCAGCATATTCACTTGAGGATTTTTTCTTATTTAGATTTGAGTCTAAGTCAATTCGGATGTATTCTATATTATTTATGTCATGATATATTTTTCTAAATTCTTGAATTGTCAAAAGTTTTGTATTTGAGTCTTTGACATTAGCATCTGATCTAGAGGATCTTAGTTCATAAATTTGTTGATTGCTTAAAAGATGAATGGTTCCTTTGTTGCCAACTATTTCACGAATTGCATTTGCTGGCGCATCGTTGAGTTTAGCTTGGTTCATTTCAATTGATTCTTTTTTGCAACTAGCTGCGCTAACAAAGAGTACTATTATTAGGTAGCTCAGGGTTTTCAATTTTTTCGTTTGCATCTGATTGGATTTAATGGTGAAATATGAATCCCAAACTAAACCATCCACAAAAGCCATTTTCACGTATAAATACGCTTTTGTCAAATTTTGAGTAATTTGCAACCATGAAACATTCCCAAACCATTGGTATCATCCTTACTTTATTGTTATTCTTTTGCACTACACAACCTTTTGTGATTATAGAAAGTAGAAATTGGGTTGTAACAGGATGGGATGCAGGCGCTACCAATTTTGGACAATCAGGTAAGTTCTTGTTTTATGTAGGCATTCTTGCCATTGTGTTTTTCGCACTGCCTTCTTTAAGTGCTAAGCGATTCAATATGGCTTGGGCCGCATTATTAGTGGCATGGAGTTTTCGCAATTACTTAGTATTATCTGCTTGTGCTATGGGTGAATGTCCACAAAAACAATGGGCATTGTATGCATGTATGATTTTAAGTTTGGGGATTTTAATCATGACATTCTTGCCTAAGCTTAAAACAAAATAGATCTACTTATTTAACGTTTACAAATATAATAGCAACTATTAGGTATAAATACGCTATTTATGTATGAATCATAAATTTATTTTAGACAACTAAATATAAATTTATGAAAATTACATCTAAACTAAAGTTGCTTTCTTTTTGCTTGACATTTACTTTTCTTTTTTTATCATGTAAAAAAGAATTGACATCAAGTAATCGTTTAAGTGAAGAAACTTATGCAATTCAAGCAATCAGGAAAATTGTAGGATCGAAAGGAGAGATCAAGTTAATTACTAGCAAGTCTGATTTGACTACTAAAATTTTGACTTTATCTCAATTGCAAAATATTCTTATTGAACAAAGTACCAAAAGGAGTTATCAAACTTATAAGTCCGAATTTGTACTTGACAAGTATTTAAGCAAATCCTATCAAGATCAAACTGTCAATATTAAATCTTTGACTGAATTTGAGGATGATATTGAAACTGGTCCTAGGCCGGCGGGATATTATCACGTTCAATTCTCTGCAAGTTCACCTTTGAATCAGGATTTAGGAGGATTTTATACATTGCATTTATATTTTAATACAGATGCAAATGGTAGAGTGATTGGGAATCCATCCATCTCATATACAGGAGTTGGATTATTTTCTTGGCAACAAGTAAACATATCTAATATTTCTTTTAATGCAAATAGCTTAATCTCTACTTTTACTATTTCTGGTACTAATACTTATGGCATTCAGGTTGGAGGCATGACGCTTGGATGGAACACCATGAAAGACTTTTTAGTTGTAATCAATTTGAACGAATTGTCGTCTAAACTAGTTACCTTAATAGAGCAACAATAAAATCACTTAAATATAAATCAATATCATGCATACTTTAAGTTTCATTAGTAAGTCAATTATAATAGTCCTGCCATTTATTAGCTCACTAGTCATGTTTCTTGTTTTATTGAATATTTCAATCTGGATTTATGACGAAAGTAGAATTAGACAAGCTATTAAAAAAAGTAAAAAAGTTTTATATGCCGGCTTAATCTTTTTCACTTTTATTGCACTCCTTGTATTCATATTCCAGTCTGTAATTTCTCAATAGAATTCAAAACAAAATAACCCTCACTAAGGAGGGCTATTTTTTCTTATAAATTGCTATCAATTATTTCGCTAATTGCTCAAGTCCTTTTCCGATCAATTGCACTGCTTCTTTAATTTGAGCTTCAGTAATAATTAAAGGGGGAGCAAATCTAATTTTGTCTCCATGAGTTGGTTTTGCAAGTATGCCTAATTCTTTTAAGTATAAACAAAGATCCCAAGCCGCTTCTGGATTTTCATGCTTGATCACTATTGCATTTAACAATCCACGTCCTCTAATAGATGCTACATAAGGTGAATTTAATTTTGCCAATTCAGACCTTAAAATTTCACCCATTTTAAAAGCGTTCTCTACCATATTTTCAGACTTGATCACTTCCAATGCTTTCATTGCAACAGCACAGGCAAGTGGGTTACCGCCATAAGTAGATCCATGTTCTCCTGGTTTAATTTGCATCATCACCACATCATCTGCAAGTACTGCAGAAACAGGAATGGTACCGCCACTTAATGCTTTACCAAGTATTAAAATATCAGGTCGCACTTGTTCGTGATCACAAGCCAACATGGTTCCTGTTCTTGCCAATCCAGTTTGGATTTCATCTGCGATGAACAAGACATTGTATTTATCACATAAAGCACGAACACCTTTAAGATAGCCATCCGTAGGAATCACCACACCAGCTTCGCCTTGGATAGGCTCAACCATATATGCAGCAACAGTTGGATCTTGTAATGCAGTTTCTAGTGCTGCTAAATCATTATATGGTACGAGTCCGAATCCTGGCATATAAGGGCCAAATCCTTTGTAACTACTTGGGTCAGTAGAAGAGGATATAGCTGCAAGGGTTCTTCCCCAGAAATTACCTTCTGCAAAAATCACTTTCGCTTGATTTTCAGGAATGCCTTTTACCGCATAGCCCCATCTTCTTGCTAATTTAATTGCGGTCTCGCCACCTTCTACTCCAGTGTTCATCGGCAATACCTTATCGTAGCCAAAATAGTTAGTGATGTATTTTTCGTATGCTCCAAGTAGGTTATTGTAAAATGCCCTAGAGGTAAGTGTTAATTTTTGAGCTTGTTCTGTCAAAGCTTTAATGATCTCAGGATGACAGTGTCCTTGGTTGACAGCAGAATAGCCGCTAAGGAAATCAAAATATCTTTTACCATCCACATCGTATAAAAAAACGCCTTCGCCTTTTTCAAGGACAACTGGAACTGGGTGATAATTGTGTGCGCCGAATTGATCTTCAAGGGCAATATACTTCGCAGTATTTGCACTCGTTTGTATTGGAGTAGACATGCAATAATTTTTTTAATAAATAGATAAAAACAGAATCAAGAATAAGTGTCAAGGGATTGAATCTACCCCATGGGATGATTTAGAAAATCTAAATTAGAAAATAGGAAATTTGCATTTATCATGGCTCTAAGATAGGGTTTTTGCCTAATTTTCCCATAATTGGACTTACATTCGCATAAATAAATCTGCCTTGGAACCGCTCGTATCAATTGTTATTTTAAATTTTAATGGTGCTCATTATCTGAAGACATTTTTGCCTTCGGTGTTGGCGACGAAATATGAGCATAAGGAAATTGTGGTAGCAGACAATGGTTCAACAGATGATTCTTTAACTGTATTAGCGAAAGATTTTCCCACTGTTAAAGTGATTCAAAATCCAACCAATGAAGGTTTTGCTGGTGGATACAATTGGGCACTAAAACAAGTTCAAGCGGATTATTATATTTTATTAAACTCAGATGTGCAAGTAGATCCTAATTGGGTGACCCCAATGGTGCAATTGATGGAAGTCAATCCAACAATTGGGGCTTGTCAACCAAAGCTATTGGCACAAAAAAATCCAACTAGTTTTGAATATGCTGGCGCAAGTGGGGGATGGATAGATGCCCTTGGCTACCCGTTTTCAAGAGGAAGGGTTTTTGATGTATGTGAACAAGATAATGGGCAGTACAATCAGGCTGAACGTATTTTTTGGGCCTCTGGTGCGGCCATGATGATTCGTTCTAAATTGTTTCATGCATTGGGTGGATTTGATGCTTCTTTTTTTGCGCATCAAGAAGAAATTGATCTTTGTTGGAGAATGCAATTAGAAGGCCATACTTTATATGCCTGCCCTGAAGCAGTAGTGTACCATGTGGGTGCGGGCACTTTACCAAGAGGCGGTAGAAAGGTATTTTTAAATTTCAGGAATAATTTGATCATGTTGAGTAAGCACCTTCCAATGCGTGAATTGATTTGGAAAATGCCAGTCCGTTTTGCTTTAGATGGGGTGTCTGCATGGAAAGGTTTATTGAGTGGGGATGGATACTTTTTTACGGCTATTGCCAAGGCGCATTTTGCTGTTATGGGGTATTGGTTAATGGGCAAAGTCAATAGGAGTAAGCATTGCAAACCTTTGGCTTCACTAGGGGGTGTCTACAACGGATCTGTCGTATTCCAATACTTTGTAAAAAACAGGCAAGAATTTGATAAAATTGTCACCAAACACGCTCATAATTAAGAACTTGTTGTTATTTTTGCATCCGTAATAAAATACTATGTCACAAGAAATACAAGAAACATCAGCAGATAAAGACATCGCTAAGAACTGGGTAAGTTCTTCTAGATTCATCTTTTATGTATCTGTTTTCGCACTATTATCATTGGTTTTAGGGAATTGTACTAAGTTATTCAGTTCTGGTTTCGAGAAGCCAGAAGTAGAAGTGAACACAAGTTCTCAGTACAAACCTGAATATAAATAGAAAAAAATTTTGTTGGTGTGTGTTGATTCCTTATTTTCGCACTCCAAAAATTAGTTCTTGTTCAAGCGGAAGTAGCTCATTTGGTAGAGCACGACCTTGCCAAGGTCGGGGTGGCCAGTTCGAGCCTGGTCTTCCGCTCAAAAATCCCGTTCTTCGGACGGGATTTTTTTTAAGTCTGTAACAGACGCCTTGGTGGTGGAACTGGTAGACACGCAGGACTTAGACATTGTTCTTTAGTTGAACAAAATTTGAGTGCGCTTCGAGAAATTGAAGATGTAGAACTCCGTAAATTCGGCGAACCCTTTTAAATGGGAATACCGAGCGAAGCCCGAAAGGGAACGTGTAGAGACTAGACACGGAGCACCTAAATCGCAAGATATGGTGAAGGCATAGTCCAGACTACAAACCAGTAGTGGGTGGTGAAAACCATAGTAGTAAGAAAATCCTGTTCGCCGCAACGCGAGTGCGGGTTCGATTCCCGCCTGAGGCACGAAGCCTCTCACGAAAGTGAGAGGCTTTTTTTATGCGAGCAGCGTCAAGAGCTCGCTCTTGTAAGCTAGCGAGTATAAAAAAAGCCAACAAAGTGCTATGCACTTTGTTGAAAGGCTTTGAGTTAGACCGACTTGATTGGAAAGACGGTGAACAAAGTGAACCGGCAGTCCCTAAAAGGGGCTGTGATTAGTTTGAGCAAAGCGAAAAACGGCAGTCCCAAAGCGTTTAGTTGAAAGGCTTTGGGTAAGACCGACTTGTTTGGGAAGACGGTGAACAAAGTGAAACGGCAGTCCCTAAAAGGGGGCTGTGATTAGATTGAGCAAAGCGAAAAACGGCAGTCCCGAAATTCGTATCTTAGCACCCAATATGTCACATCTTAAAGAAAGAACAGCCAAAAATTGCCTCAACTGTGGCACAGAGGTCGCAGGTAGATTTTGTCAGCAATGTGGGCAGGAGAATGTGGAAGTGAAGGAAAGTTTTTTTCAATTATTAATCCACTTCATAGAAGATCTAACGCATTTTGATGGGAAGCTTTGGAAAACATTAAAACACTTATTGTTTCAGCCTGGAAGCTTAACCAAATACTATATGGAGGGCAAGCGTGCCACTTATTTGCATCCAATAAGAATGTATTTATTTGTATCGGCAGTGTTTTTCTTGTTCATGTTTACAGGTGAAGTGCCAGAAAAGCCAGCGAAACTACCAGCCAATGCGGCACAGCCAAAAGATATTGCAACAGGTATTAATGAGGGATTTGATTTAGATCTTGGAAATGACTCAATTCAATACAAAACAGTAGAGGCTTACAATGCAGCGCAACAAAAATTGCCAGAACTTAAAAGAGATACATGGTTGGATGCATTGGTGAAAAAGAAGGGTATAGAATTGAATGCCAAGTATGAAGGAGATAAGTTCAAAATTGGCAAGGCCTTGATAGAGAAATTTGAACACTATTTCTCGAGGATGCTTTATATCTCCTTACCCATTTTTGCATTCTTTATTTGGATTTTATACAGAAGGAATAAAAACCATTTTTTTGTAGACCATATCATTTTCAGCATCCATATCTACTGTGCATTTTATATCATTTTGTTTGGAGTGAAAATGATCAATTTTGTTACGGATTATTTTTATGCAAAACCGATTGGGTTTATGCCATTTTTAGTGGCTGCAATATTGGTGTACTATTTGTATAAGTCATTACGAAATCATTTCAATCAAACTAGGATAAAGACTTTATTGAAATTTTTCATTTTGATGATACTAACCTTATTGTTAATGGGTGTATTGTTATTTTTATTCTTCATGTTTTCATTTTTTAATATTTAGTCATGTCTCAAGATAAGCTTGCAGGTAGTTTTTTAGCGTTGGTCGAAATCATGGATACACTCCGTGAAAAATGCCCTTGGGATAAGAAGCAAACCATACAGAGTTTAAGAAGTAATACCATTGAGGAATTGTATGAATTAATTGATGCGATCATCGACGAGGATTGGGATGGCATTAAAGAAGAATTAGGGGATATACTTTTGCATGTATTATTTTATGCCAAGATAGGGACTGAGCAAGGTCATTTTACTTTACAAGATTCCATTGAAGCGATTTCTAAAAAGCTGATTCATCGTCATCCTCATATTTATGGGGATGTGAAAGTACAGGACGAAGAAGAAGTTAAGCGCAATTGGGAGCAACTAAAATTACAAGAGGGTAAAACTTCTTTATTAGCAGGCGTGCCCAATAGTTTACCAGCGATGGTGAAAGCTTTTAGGATTCAGCAAAAAGTAAAACAAGTTGGTTTTGAATGGGAGAATAAAGAACAGGTTTGGGATAAGGTAGAAGAGGAAATTGGTGAGTTAAAAGTTGAAGTTGAAGCGAATGATCAAGAGAAGATGGAAGCTGAGTTTGGAGATGTCTTATTTAGTATGATCAATTACGCGCGTTTTTTAAATATCGATCCAGAGTCCGCATTGGAGAAGACCAATAAGAAATTCAAACATCGTTTTGAATTGATGGAAGCTTATGCAAAGGAGCATGAACTTGATTTGGCCAAGCTTACACTGAATGAAAAAGAGGCTATTTGGCAATCCATGAAACAAAAATAAAAAGACAATAAAAAAGGCGCTAAACTTAGCGCCTTTTTATTGAAAGTCAAATTATCTTATTCGTTTAAGTTTAACATGAATGCATAGTTGCCAAAGAAGCCTGGATAGATACCTGATAACTTCAGATTAGACCCTGTCAATTTCTTCAACTTGTCATAGAACTCTTCTGAGTTTTTAACTGGTTGGTCATTTACATGGGTAATCACAAAACCTTTTTCAACCCTGCTCTTACTTAAGATACCATTGCCTAATTCTTTAACCAACACGCCACCATCGATATCATTTTTCTCTGCAGTTGCTTTGTCAATTGTTTCTAATTTGCCGCCTAATTTCTCCGCTGCTTTACTGCTACTAGCTAAATCGGTATTGCCCAATTTTGCTTTTAAAGTGGCATTTAAAGTGATGTCTTTATTATCTCTTTTTACAGTGATGGTAATTTTATCGTTAGGCTTGTACTTAGCAATCTGTTCTTGTAATTCAGGTGAAGAAGTTATTGCCGTGCCATTAAGTTTAGTGATGATATCGCCTACTTTTACACCTGCTGCTTTAGCTGCACCACCTTCAAGTACATCTGTTACAACAATACCTTGCACATCGCCAATTTTCACTTTAAAATCAGACTCTATTTTTTTAATTTGTTCTTCTGATAAATCTTCTTGTGGGTAGGAGATGCCTAAATAAGCACGCTGCACGGTACCGAATTTTACGATATCAGTCACTACTTTCTTTACAAGGTTCACTGGTATAGCATAAGAATAACCTGCATAAGAACCAGTTGGAGAAGCAATCGCAGAATTGATACCCACTAATTCACCACTGGTATTCACTAAAGCACCGCCACTATTGCCTTGGTTTACGGCAGCGTCTGTTTGTAAGAAAGTTTCAAGAGGCTTGTCGCTTTGTCTTGAGTTAATATTGATAGATCTGTTTTTTGCACTAATAATACCTGCAGTGATAGTTACATCTAAATTCAAAGGGTACCCAATTGCCAATACCCATTGGCCTAATTTTATTTCATCGCTATTGCCATATACTAAATAAGGCAATCCGCTTGCTTCAATTTTAATCACCGCTAAATCACTACTTGCATCTGTGCCAATCACTTTAGCTTTGTAGCTTTTTTTATTGGTCAATGTGACATTGATTTCGTCGGCCCCATTCACCACGTGGTTATTGGTTACGATATAACCATCGGCAGTAATCAACACGCCACTTCCACTTGCTCTTTGCTCTGGGATCATTCTTGGCCCACCAAAGAAATCGCCCAACATATCGTCATCTCCAAAGAAGTCAAAAAATGGATTTCTTTGTCTTGGTTGTGCATTTTGTTGCACCTGCTTTGCGTTGGTCTTGGTTTTAATATGCACCACAGCAGGAGAGGCCGCACTTGCAGCTGGGGTAAAGTCTACCGTTGAGCTAGGTGCATTGCCCTGGAATAAACTTGCATAATTGGCTGGCAAACTATTTGCCGATTCAAATGCGTTATTGGATTTGTTTAATTTCGCATAACCCCAAACACTCAAAACGGTGGTGGTAGCACTAATGCCAACAATGGCTAATACATTTTTTAAATTCAAATTCATAACTAACTATTTGTTGTTTATAAGATTCATTTTACAAATTGTGTACCAATTTCGATGCAATCTAATACAGCTGAAATTATGTCACAAATTCTTTAATTGAGTTTAACAAAAGATTTACGAAAATGTTCGTTTAGGAGTCGAAATTGCCCTTTAAAATGTGTTCGCTTAGCGCTTATCTCAAACCTGTCAAGAATGCCAAACTATCCACTCCGTCCGCATATTGGGCCAAAACTGGTTTTTGTAAACTCCCAAATGGCAGGTGATTTTTGCCTACAACAGCTTGAATTTCTTCCAAGTTAAATTGGGGTATATTTTCAAGTTGGTAATGCTGATAATGTATCTGGCTGATGGCTGCAAAAGGGGATGGATTTTCGCTCATTAGCACGCCACCTGAATCCATATACAATTGTTTGCTCATCATTAACAAAGCCAATTGATAGTCATAATTGTGTTTGTATTTATGCTGATCCAATAGGTAGTTGTATTTCTTTAATGCATTTAGGAAAGGGATAAAATCGTATCCTTCTGGCACCCAAATCTGTGTCACATTCCTACATCCCATCCCAAAGTATAGCATACAATCATCTGCCAAAAGTGCCAACTCTGCTTCAGTTTCATGGCCATCTAGTATGGCGATTGAAGTTTTATTTTTTCGAATGATATTTGGGAACTTACCAAAATAGTATTCAAAATAATTGCCTGCATTATTGCCTCCAGTAGCGATATAGGCATCACAGTTTTTAAGTTGTTCTTGCACTAAAATCTGTGTTTTAAAATCAGGGTTGATCTGAATTAAACTTTCTATGATAAAGTCCATCAATATTTGGTCTTTGGAAGATCTTTTCACCACAGCTATATGCCCTGCAATGAGGGTGCTTAATAAGTCATGGAACCCAACTAATGGGATATTGCCGGCCATGACAATACCAACTTTTAATTGAGTAGGCTCGTCTGCTATTGAAGGGTAGTTTGAAGTCCAATCTAATAGAGTATGTTCTTGTAAAAACTGTTGACTTATTTGTTGAATTGCTTGGTCAATGAATTCTGGTAAAAACCAGGCATTTTGACGATAGGCCTCGTCTTTAGCGGTTAATAATTGGCTATTTTGGGTATCTGAGAGCTGTTGTCCAAGGGTGACAAAACCTTTAATTCTTGCTTGTAAGTTCATGCTTGTGTTATATCTTTGTAAGCAAAAGTACGTTACTAAAATTTAAATATTTTTTATGGCAATCAAAATTACAGACGAATGTATCAATTGTGGCGCATGTGAGCCAGAATGTCCAAATAATGCAATCTATGAAGGTGGAGTAGAATGGGCTATGTCCGATGGTACTTCTTTAAAAGGAGACTATACTTTGATGGATGGCAGTGCAGTAGATGCAGGTGCTAGACAAACTCCAGTAGCAATGGATACTTATTACATTACACCAAACAAATGTACTGAATGCCAAGGCTTTCATGAAGAGCCTCAATGTGCTGCAGTATGTCCAGTGGATTGTTGTGTGCCAGATGAGTTATACAAAGAAACGGTGGATGAGTTATTGGCTAAGAAAGAAAAATTACATTTATAATAATGGTTTAAAAAGGGAATCATTTCCCTTTTTTTATTGTTCAAAAATTTGGTCAGGAATAGGCCTTGTTTAAAATGGATGCTATGAAAAAGAAAGTTGCTTTAGTTACAGGTGGTTACAGTTCAGAAGCGGAGATCAGTTATAAAAGTGCGAAGACCGTGTTCAATGCATTGGATAAAGAAAAATTTGAAGTTTATCAAATTGACATTCATCCAACTGGTTGGTGGTATGAAAATGCAGTAGGTGAGGAAGTAGCTGTTGACAAAGCAGATTTTAGTATTCAAGAAGGCACTGAAAAAATTAAATTCGATGTAGCCTTAATGTGTATCCATGGTACCCCTGGTGAAGATGGAAAATTACAAGGTTATTTTGACATGATTGGTTTGCCATACACTAGTTGTGACACGGCTACATCGGCATTGACTTTTAATAAAAGATACACTGTTGCGGTGGCGGGATTTGGCGGCGTTGGTGTAGCAAAGTCTTTACATTTATTTAAAGAAAATACATTAACCCCTGCACAAATTTTAGCAAGTCTTAAATTGCCTGTATTTGTGAAGCCAAATAATGGTGGAAGTAGTTTTGGTATCAGCAAAGTGAATCAAGCAGATGAATTACCAACAGCTTTAGAGAAAGCATTTAAAGAAGACACACAAATATTGGTAGAAGAGTTTATTAGTGGAAGAGAATTTACGATTGGAGTGTTTAAGTCCAAAGGTAAGATTACAGTGTTGCCTATCACAGAGATTAAAACTGAAAATGAATTTTTTGACTACGAGGCAAAATACCAAGGTAAGAGTAAAGAAATTACACCTGCAGAGATTCCAACAAAAATGTTTGAAGAATTGACGGCTGCTGCACAAAAAGTGTATGCCATTTTAAATTGCCGAGGGGTGGTTAGAATAGATTTCATTTATGACGAAGCTGCTGAAAAAGCGTATATGTTAGAAGTGAACACCGTGCCTGGACAAAGTGAGGCGAGTGTGATCCCGCAGCAAGTAAAAGCGATGGGCTGGACATTAACTGAATTTTATGGTTGGATTATTGAAGATAGTTTAGGACAAAAATAAAATCAAGCAATTTGAAACTCATTGACGATCTACTTAAGAAGCCTTTATGGATGAATGTACTCATTGGATTTGGAGTTGCATTATTGCTGTTCATTGTTTTCTTTTTTTCTTTAGGATGGATTACTGGCAATGGCGAGACTGAGAAAGTGCCAGCTGTAATAGGTTTGGATGTAGTTGCTGCAGAAAAAAACTTAAAGGCATTAGGCTTTGATGTGGAGTTGCAGGATTCTATTTATGTAGATACCCTTGCAAGAAATGCAGTATTAAGACAAACGCCTGATGCGGATGAAATCGTTAAAAAAGGCAGAACGGTATACCTTACCATCAATCGTGTCATTGCACCACAAGTGGATATGCCCAACCTAGTTGGGTTCTCTATTAAGAGTGCAGAAACTTATTTAAAAGTGCTTGGTTTAAGATTGGGTTCCATTCAAATGGTTCCAGATCAAAATAAGAATGTGGTGATAGATCAGTTAGTAAATGGACAACCCATTGCACCTGGTTCTAAGATCCCTTCTGGTACATTGATCCATTTCCTAGTTGGGGATGGTGGTGCATCTGCAGGTATGACAATGCCTGATTTAGTAGGATTGACTTATGAGCAAGCGAAAGCACAATTAATCAGCTTGGGACTGAATCTTGGCGTGGTTTCTGTGAACGGATCAATTGGTGATAGTGCTTCTGCATTTGTGTTTGATCAAAGTCCAAGTGCGTATGGCAGTCAATTGGATTCCTTGGGTATGCCAATGAAAAATAGCATTTCAAGAGGTGCAATAATTAATCTAGTTTTAGATAAAGTAGCTCCAGTAAAAGCTATTCGAGATTCTATTCAATAATTAACACGCATTTTAGGTTTAAACTTTAATATTTTAATATGAATACAATAACAGTAGAGGAATTAAAAGCAAAAATTGATGCAGGCGAAAAATTAAATCTTTTAGATGTAAGAGAACCTCATGAGCATGCTGCCTTCAATATTGGTGGACAACTATTGCCACTAGGTTTAGTGCAGTCATTGCAGTTAGATGAAATCGAACACTTGAAAGACGAAACCATTTATGTGTATTGCAGAAGCGGCAACAGAAGTGGTCAAGCTTGTATGATGATGGAGCCTTATGGTTTCAAAAACGTAGTCAATGTTGTTGGCGGTATGTTGGCTTGGCAGGAAAAATTTGCTGGCTAGTAATCTTTGGATTGACCTTAAATTCATTTTATGAAACAACTTTTTCAATTCTGTGGACTCTGTTTCTTGCTTTTTTTATCAGCATGTCAAAATGATACAGCTGTTTCAAAAAGAGGCTATCATGATACAACTGGTAAAACAGATATCTTGTCTGGTGGCGTGAAACGTATTTCAATTCATACGGCAAAAGGCGACTTTACTGTATGGACAAAAAGAGTAGGGAATAATCCAACAAAGAAAGTGTTGTTATTGCACGGAGGTCCAGGTGCAACACATGAATATTTTGAATGTTTTGATTCGTTTCTTCCTCAAGAAGGGGTGGAATATTATTATTATGATCAATTAGGTTCTGCGTATTCTGATAATCCAAACGATAGTAGTTTATGGACTATTGAACGTTTTGTGGACGAAGTAGAAACGGTAAGAACGGCACTTGGTTTAGATGCTAGTAATTTTTATTTACTAGGTCATTCTTGGGGCGGCATTTTAGCAATTGAGTATGCGTTAAAATACCAGCAAAATTTAAAAGGTTTGATCATCTCTAATATGATGGCTTCGATTCCTGAATATGTTAAATATGCGAACGATGTTTTAGGCCCACAATTACCTAAAGATGTTTTGACTAAAATAAGAGCATATGAGGCAATAGGCATGTATACAGATCCTGCTTATTTAAAATTGATCAATGATTATTATTATCCTGAACATGTATTAAGGATGCCTCCGTCTAATTGGCCAGATCCGGTTGTACGAGCTTTTGCTAAAATGAATTACCCATTGTATTTGAAAATGCAAGGTCCGTCTGAATTTGGTGTGGTAGGAAATGCAGTATTAAAAGACTGGGACAGGACTGCTGATTTAGCTAAAATAAAAGTACCTACTTTAAGTATTGGAGGAGCATTTGATACCATGGATCCCAAAGCAATGGAAAGGCTTGCGAAGCAAGTTCAAAATGGCACTTATTTGCTTTGTCCTAAAGGCTCACATATGTCTATGTATGACGATCAACAAACCTATTTTAAGGGATTGATTGACTTTATCAATAAAGTAGATAAAGAAGCAAAATAATATATACAAAAGCGAAAATATTATCGATATAAAAAAGGTCCTTAGCAATAAGGACCTTTTTTATGGGATTATTTTAAATCAATTTTTAAACTTAGCCAGTAATTTCTCCCAGCCATCGGGTAGTAATTATTTGAAGTGGTGGTGGTTCGGTTATAGATATAACTATAGGTATATCCATTGGGGGCATATTGTACATCTAATAAATTGTTAACATAAAACTGCAACAACATTTTAAACTTTGGCTTATTGGCAACTGTCCAATGTGCGTTGATATCATTCAATAAATAAGCGTCTAGTATTCTTGATTCATTTTGGGTGTTGTCTAAATATTGCTTTGATGTATACTTTGTCGTCCAGAAAAAACTCAATCTGTCTGTTGGATTCCAATTGAAAGTTCTATTCGTGCTGATAGAAGGCGACAAAGCTATTGTAGCGTTCTTGTGTTGAATGGCAACTTGAGTGTATTGATCGTAGTCGTCTACGAATTCAGTGAAATCTTTGATCTTGTTTTGACTTAAGCTCACACTATAAGTAGTGCTTACTTTTTTGCTATAAGTGTATTTTAATTGTAACTCAATACCTGCTCTATAGCTCTTTGGTGTATTCGTTCTAGTATAGGCACCTACATCATTGATTTTTCCTGTCAATACCAATTGGTCTTTGTAATCCATAAAGTAGACATTCGCATTGAACACATATTTTGTCTTTTTATATTCTAGTCCCGCTTCCCAGTCAATGAGTTGCTCTCTTTTTGGTTGCTCTGTTACACTTGCCTCAAAGTCATCTCTGATGGGCTCTTTATTTGCCACGGCTACGCTAGCAAAGTATAAAATACTTTTTGCTTGGTAGGACAATCCCATTTTAGGATTGAAGAAATTGAATGTACGATCAATTGCTAAATCTGCGTTCTTGGTGAAGCCATTCATTTGGTGGTTGACTGTTCGGTATTGTAAGTCAATAAAGCTTCTGATTTGTGTATTTAATTTTCTTTCCCACTTCACATAAGTGCTTGCCTCTTTTTTTGTAGCGTCATTGTCGTAGTATTTATAATTGGCAGGAGCAAGTGTGATTGGTAGGTAAGGTAGGGTGCCAAAATGCAATCCATCATAGATACTCCATGCACCACCAATCGTCAATTCATTCTGCTTGTCTTGATAAGAGATGGCTGCAATTTGGCCATAAAATTGATTGTCTAACCATCTTCTTCTCACTAGATCTGCTGGCAAATTTGTTTTACCAGCTACATTAATATTGTACTCAGCAAAATCTACACCAGCTTTATATTCTTCATAATAGCCCTTTCCAGTAGTTAAGTAAACTGCTGTATTCCATCTCCAAAAATTGTTGATACTTTTATTGTAAAATAACTGGTAATGTGTTTGCTTATAATTGTCTGTCTGGTTGTCATAGGGTGCGTCCAACTTTTCGGTACCAGCTGGATTAAAGGTTCTGTTGGTGGCCAATAATTCCTGAGGCACACCATACCAAGCTTGGTAGGTCCTTTCTTTCCCACTAAATACATTCAATCTTAGAGAAGATTGATCACCCCAGTAAGTGGTACTAATAAAATAGCTCTTTAAATTACTATTCGCTCGATCAATATAACCATCGCTTGTGATTTGGCTTAATCTCGCGTCAATTGTAAAATGGTTGTTCAGTAGTCCTGAACCAAACATTAAATTATTCTTAAAGCTATTGAAAGAGCCTGCACTATTTTGCATTGACAAGTAAGCTTTGGGTTGGTAGTCGTTGGTCATTAAGTTGACACTTGCGCCAAAGGCACCTGCGCCATTTGTGGAAGTGCCCACGCCTCTTTGAATCTGAATACTACTTACACTTGAACTAAAATCTGGCAGGTTCACAAAAAATGTCCCCATGCTCTCTGGGTCGTTATAGGGTATGCCATTTAAAGTAAAGTTGATTCTTGTAGCATCCGTACCCCTGATCCTGATACCGGTATAGCCAACACCATTACCCGCATCGGCATGCACCACCACAGATGGGGTGCTTTCAAGCAAAAAGGGTAGGTCTTGTCCTACATTGTTTAAAGCAATTTGCGCCTTGCTTAGATTGGTTTTAGCAAAAGGTGCTTGATCGCTTACTCTTACTGATTTTACTTCCAAAGGAGGAAGGTTTCGGATACTATCCTTCTGCGCCATCAAGGGCTGAAGTAATAATGTGCATGCAATTGTTCCCAATAACTTAGTCATAGCTAATGTTTTAATGTGTCAAAAAATGATACTGGGAACAGGAATAATAATAAGCTATGAGAAGTGCACGAGTTGTGCGGTACCTTCCCTTCGCAGGCATTACCCTGTTCAGGTTCAACGGGTTTTATCTCAGCTTTTTACAGCACCCCGAGGACGGGGCAAAAATAGGATGCTTTTTTTAGATGAACAACTGTAACTTTAAGGGAAGCCTTTCGTTATACGATATAAATACTATGATTATGAAAAAGATATGCTCCTTCGTTTTGGTCTTATTAGCATTTGCAGCACAATCCCAAAATAAAATGGGTGTGATCTACGACGAAAATGTACAAGTGCGCAGAGTGCCCAATTTTACGTCTATCCGTGTCTCTAATGCCATTGAATTGTATATTAGTCAGTCCAATAAGACTGAAGTGGCAGTGAGTGCAAAATCAGAAGAAAGCAGAAATAAAATTATTACAGAAGTTGTAGGAGGTACCTTGATTATAAGAATGGCAGATAATAATCGTTGGTGGAAATGGAGCGATGACGATTATAAAACCAAGGCCTATGTAAGTGTAAAAGAATTGTATGCATTGACTGGTTCTGGTGCTACCAATATCAAGATCATCAATGGCTTGAGTGCTGAGAAATTAAAAATCAACCTTTCAGGGGCTAGTGACTTGAAAGGGGAGATCAAAGCAGGCACATTATTGACAGATCTTTCAGGAGCTTCTAGTATTAAAGCAAGCATACGTGCGAATGCATTTTCTGCAAAAGGGTCTGGTGCTAGTTCATTTGAAGTAACTGGAACAGGAGATGATTTGTTAGTTGATGTCTCAGGTGCTTGTAGCGTGAAAATGTATGAGTATTTCGTAAAGGGCGCTTCGGTGGAAGCTTCTGGCGCAAGCAGTGTGAAGGTGAATGTATCAGATATGTTAAAAGTGCATGCAACTGGAGCTAGCAGTATTGACTATAAAGGGGCTGCATCCATAAAAGACATGAATAGCTCAGGTGCATCGAGTATAAAGCATAAGGACTAAGCCAGTTTACAGTTTAATTCTATATTCTTCCCAATAAACTTGTTTAGGAACTTATTTTGCTGTACCTTTGCCCTCCAAACATCGCGAGGTAGAGCAGCGGTAGCTCGTCGGGCTCATAACCCGAAGGTCGGAGGTTCGATCCCTTCCCTCGCAACATCTAATCCCGCTCCCGATTCTTATCGAGAGCGGATTTTTTTTGTCGTAACTTTGTGTCAATAAATTAAAGGAATGAAAGTCGGTTTTGTAAACATATTTGGTAAACCTAACGCAGGAAAGAGCACTTTGCTAAACGCCATTATGGGCGAGAAGATGGCTATTGTGTCTTCAAAGGTCCAAACCACAAGACATAGAATCAAGGCCTTTTTGAACAAAGAAGACGAGTATCAAGTCATTTTCTCTGATACCCCTGGGATTATTGATCCTAAGTATAAGTTACATGAGCGTATGATGGGGGCTGTGAAGTCGGCCTTGGAGGACGCAGATGTGGCGCTTTTGATGGTGGATGTAAGGGACAACTTAGAAGAAGTAGACGAGATTTTTAGTGCACTAAAGTTGAAAGTGCCTTGTATAGTGGTGATGAACAAGTCGGATTTGGCTAAGGGAACACAGGTAAAAGAGGCTAATGCCTTCTTTTCTGCGAAGCCTTATTGCACAAAAATAATTTCTATTAGTGCATTGAATATCAGTGATATAGAAAGGTTATTGAAAGTTATATTAGAACTTATTCCAGAAGGCGCGCCTTTCTATAGTCAAGAAGATCTAAGCGATTTACCTACTAAGTTCTTTGTGAGTGAGCTAATCCGTGAGAAGATCTATCAGTTATTTGGAGAAGAGATACCTTATCATACAGCTGTTTTGGTCAATTCATTTAAAGAACAGCCATTATTAGTAAAGATACAGGCAGACATTGTAGTGAATAGAGAGACGCAGAAGGCGATTATTATAGGTGAGAAGGGTAAGTTGATCAAGGAGATAGGTACATTAGCAAGAAAGGATATAGAGGCCTTTATTGGGTCTAAAGTATATCTGGAGTTGTTTGTGAAAGTGAAGCCTAAGTGGAGAGACAATGAGTTGAAGTTGAAAGAATTTGGATACCAATAGTACTTTAATTAAATAACATTAAGTTATTGATTTATAGTATTTTAAGATAGTTTATTTGATTATTAAATTTAAGTTTTATGAGTTTTACAGTCGCTATAGTAGGAAGGCCCAATGTGGGAAAAAGCACACTGTTTAATCGCTTGTTAGAAGAGCGCAAGGCCATTGTGGATGACGTGAGTGGCGTAACAAGAGATCGTCAATATGGTGTCACAGAATGGAATGGCAAAAATTTCAACGTAATTGATACGGGCGGATTTGTACCTGATTCAAGTGATATGTTCGAGACTGAAATCAGAAAGCAGGTTAGGATCGCTATTGACGAAGCTAACTGTATCATCTTTATGGTGGACGCTGCGGTGGGCATGACGGATTTAGATGCTGCCATGGCGGATATGTTAAGAAGAACAACTAAGCCAGTCTTGGTAGTTGCTAATAAGGTAGACAATTCAACAAGGGCATTGGACGCAACTGAGTTCTATAGTATGGGCTTTGAGCATAATTATTTCATTAGTTCTATCTCTGGTAGTGGAACGGGTGAATTATTAGATGCGGTCACTAGCTTTATAACCGAGGAACAACCAACTGACGAGGAATTGGCAGAAGCAGACAATGTGCCTAAAATTGCTATTATCGGACAGCCTAATGTTGGAAAATCCTCTTTATTGAATGCGTTTATAGGTCAAGAAAGAACCATTGTGAGTGATATCGCTGGCACAACCAGGGATACCATCCATACACATTATAATATGTTCCAGAAGGAGTTCATCTTAATTGATACTGCTGGAATTAGAAGAAAAAATAAGGAAAAGGACGATTTAGAGTTCTATTCAGTAATTCGTGCCATCAAGGCAATGGATGAGGCGGATGTTTGTTTAATGGTGATTGATGCTGTGAAGGGTATCACTGCTCAGGACTTGAGTATCTTTAGCCTTGCATCTAAAAAAGGAAAGGGGATTGTATTCTTAGTCAATAAGTGGGATTTAGTACCTAAAGAAACCAACACGGCTAGAGACTATGAAAAAAGGCTAAAAGACAAACTGGCACCTT
>ERZ650308.181-NODE-181-length-36158-cov-13.909315_pt1 | contig 36158 bp, 25 predicted proteins | sample MGYA00376244_ERZ650308 | MGnify/ENA primary metagenome ERZ650308 (study PRJEB26733, sample SAMN07839295) | wastewater metagenome | biome: small river; feature: stream; material: water | place: USA: North Carolina | collected 2016-04-26 ... | reverse complement strand
CAACTTGAGATTTATCACCTGTAATAATCGTCTTCGATTGAATACCCATACGCGTTAAAAACATCTTCATTTGCATGGAGGTAGTGTTTTGGGCTTCATCCAGTAAAATAAATGCTTTATTTAGAGTACGACCGCGCATGTAGGCCAATGGTGCAATTTCAATCGTCCGATTTTCCAAATAGAATTTCAATTTCTCCGCTGGGATCATGTCATCCAACGCATCATAAATAGGACGTAAATAAGGATCAATTTTTTCCTTCAAATCTCCAGGTAAGAAACCTAGATTTTCGCCTGCTTCCACAGCAGGACGCGTGATGATGATTTTTTTGACCTCCTTATTTTTTAATGCTTTTACCGCTAAAGCCACAGCTGTATAGGTTTTACCTGTTCCAGCTGGACCGATGGCAAAGACGATGTCGTTCTCAGTGGCCGCATCGACCAGTTTACGTTGATTCGGAGTTTTGGCCTTAATAACGATTCCTTTATTGCCAAAAAGAAGCACGTCTTTATCCTCCACCCAGGGCTGAGAAGTTTCCTCTCCAGTTGGATTTAATACCGCATCAATGTAGGCCTGCATATGTTTTTCGGAAAGGGTATGGTGCTTCTCTATATGTGCAATGCAGGAGTTAACGATGGCTTCCACCAAGGCGATTTGATCATTGGATCCACGAACTGTTAATTGCTCGCCTCGAGCAATGATTTTTGATTGGGGAAAGGCATGAATCAATAAATTGATATTGACATTCGCTACGCCTAAAAAGTCGATTAGAGAGACCTCTGAGAGGGAAATTATTTTTTCTAACAAGTAAAAATGGGTTTAAATCGTATGGGAGTAAAAATAAGAAATTCCTGAAATTTAATATCTTCCTTTATAAGATAATTTTGAAAATTTAACGTAAAATTGTGGTATGGAATCTAACACCCCTTCATCCATTTACAAAAAAGGAAATCAGACGTCTGCCGGAATTCGTTCTCAAGCAGGTCCTACTCGTTTAAGCGATTTAGGACTTGGGAAATTACCTCCACAGGCCGTTGACTTAGAGGAAGCGTTGTTAGGTGCCTTAATGTTAGAAAAAGAGCCTTTAGCTAACGTCATCGAATTATTAAGACCTGCGTCCTTTTACAAAGAAGGCCACCAATTGATTTTTGAAGCCATTCAAGGGCTATTTCAGGCATCTCAACCGGTCGATTTATTGACGGTTAATAATTTTTTAAAGCAAAATGGCTCCTTAGAAAAAGCAGGCGGCACTAGTTATTTAGCCCAATTAACCTCTCGCGTAAGTTCAACTTCTAACGTTGAATTCCACGCCAGAATCATCATTGAGCAATATTTAAAGCGCCAGCTCATCCAAATATCCTCTGAAATCCAACGATTATCTTACGAAGATACTTCGGATGTATTTCATCTATTAGATAAGATGGAGCAGGAACTTTTCACCATCGCTGAATCCAACATTCGCAAGAACTACGAAAGCATGTCGGATATTTTGAAGAAAGCGGTGGATGAATTAGAAAAAAAACAATTGCAAAAAAGTGGTTTAACAGGTATCCCATCTGGGTTTACTGATTTAGATCGCTTGACTTCTGGCTGGCAGAGACAAGAACTTATTATCATCGCGGCTCGTCCAGGTATGGGTAAAACGGCATTTGTCGTGTCAGCTTGTAGAAATGCGGCAGTAGATTTCAACCACTCTGTTGCGCTATTCTCGCTAGAGATGAGTGCCGTGCAGCTCGTAAATCGTATTATCTCAGCTGAGGCAGAAATTGAAGCTGATAAAATCCGTAAAGGAAAGTTAGAACCACATGAGTGGCAACAATTACATACGAAGATCAATAAGCTTTTCGAAGCAAATATGTTTATCGATGACACCCCGGCTTTATCAATTCTAGAATTAAGAGCGAAATGTCGTCGTTTAAAAGCACAAAAAGGCATCGACCTCATCGTCATCGACTACTTGCAGTTAATGACAGGTGATAGTTCAGGAAAAGGAGCCAGCGGTAATCGGGAACAAGAAATTGCCCAAATTTCCCGTGCCTTAAAGCAATTAGCCAAAGAATTAGATGTGCCCGTGATCGCACTTTCTCAATTAAACCGTTCTACAGAAACACGTGGCGGGAATAAAAAACCTCAACTTTCTGACCTTCGTGAATCGGGAGCCATTGAGCAGGATGCCGATCAGGTAATGTTCATCTACCGTCCTGAATACTACGGTATTACGGCAGATGACCAAGGAAACTCGATTACAGGGATGGGAGAGATTATTATGGCCAAAAACCGTTCCGGATCTCTCGACAGTGTCTGGCTAAAATTCATCGGTAAGTTCACGAAATATTGTGACCTAGACTTCCAACCTTTCTCTAATAATGAAGGAGGAAACTTTGATTTAAGTGCCCTAGGGGATCAAACTTCGGCTTTCGAATCGAGTTCTGATGCGGTATTTAAAGGAAGTAAGATGAACTTGCCGCCGGAGGATTATGATCCGTTGAACACTCCGTTTTAATAATTGCTCCGCAATTTTTAAAACATAAAGTTTAAAGAACAAAGCAAAAAGAACAGAGTTGGAATTCCCTTCGGGAATACATTTCTGAAATACAAAAAGGGCGAAAAATCGCCCTTTTTGCTTCCATATTTGTGCTTTATGCTCTATTCTTTGTGCTTTAACTTCAACCGAACTATATTCTCCACATGGTGCGTTTGTGGGAACATATCCACCGGATGAACTACATCCACCTCGTAAGCCACATCCAACAAGGCTAGATCACGTGCTTGGGTAGCGGGGTTGCAGCTAACATACACAATCTTCTTCGGCTTTACGGTTAGAATTTGGTTGACTACATCAAGGTCCATTCCGGCGCGCGGAGGATCCGTGATTATGACGTCCGGGGCTCCATGGACAGCGATAAATTCTTCCGTCAAGACTTTTTTCATATCTCCTGCGAAGAAGGTGGCATTTTTAATACCATTTAGTTCCGCGTTGATTCGTGCATCTTCCACGGCCATTTCGACATATTCAAGTCCAACTACTTTAGAAGCGTACTTAGCTAAAAATAAGCCAATTGTTCCCGTTCCAGTATATAGATCATAAACCACCTCATTGCCTTGTAAGTCAGCATATTGACGAACTAATTGGTATAGTTTGAGCGCTTGTTTGGCATTGGTTTGAAAAAAGGATTTGGGGCCTATTTGGAACTTCAAATCCTCCATTGTTTCCACCATGAAAGGCTTACCGTGGTAACAAACAACTTCTAAATCGTGGAAGGTGTCGTTACCTTTTTGGTTTACCACATAATTCAAAGATGTAATCATCGGAAAGGTAGATTTCAAATAATCCATCACCAGTTTGATTTCATCCTCTGTGGCATAGGCGAACTGCACTGTCACCATCCATTCGTCGGTAACTGTGTTTCGGATGATCAAATTCCGCAAGGCGCCTTCCTGCTGGTTTTTCAATTCATAATAGGAGATTCCGTTCACATCTGCGAAATCACGCACTCCATTGCGAATAGCATTAGATGGATCAGGCTGTAAATAACAATGATCAACAGGCAAAATCTTATCAAAACGACCCGGAACGTGGAAACCCAGAGCGTTCATCGACCCTAAATCTTCCTTTCCAATTTCATCTTCCGTCAGCCAACGCGCACAAGAAAAGGTGAATTCTAATTTATTGCGGTAATAATAAGTCTCTTCTGAGCCTAGAATGGGCTGAAATTCAGGCAACTTCACTTTTGCGATACGTGTCAGATTATCTTTGACTTGCTGCGCTTTGAAAGCAGTTTGGGATTCGTAAGAAACATGTTGCCATTTACAGCCACCGCAAATACCGAAGTGACTACAGGCCACCTCCGTGCGATGCTTTGAAAGTGGTTGAATATTAATTGCTTGCGCTTGTTTGAAACTTTTCTTCGACTTCAAAATGCGTAAATCCGCAATATCACCGGGAGCGACTGCTCCTTGTACAAAAATCACTTCATCGTTCACTTTGGCAATACACTTTGCCTCTGCGGCAAAATCCAAAATGGCAATTTGTTCCAACACCACCGGGGCTTTCTTTTCTTTTTTCTTACTCATGCTGCTAAAAATGTGCACAAAAATACGGCTTTATGTGGGCAAGCCAACCAATTCAAGATAAAACCTTAACTTCGCAATGAAATTAATTCACATGAAGAATCAGGTAGTAATCATCACGGGAGCTAGTTCTGGAATCGGAAAAGCTTTAGCCTTTGAATACGGCAGAAAAGGAGCCCAAATCATCATAACCGGTAGAAATGAGCAAAATCTACTGGCTGCAGAAGCGGAATTACAAGCCCAAGGCATCTCCGCTAAAGGTATTGTTTGTGACTCTGCCTCGGAAGAACAAACCAGAACGATGGTTGCCAAGGTAATAGAGCTTTACGGTCGCATAGACCTACTAATCAATAATGCAGGAATATCCATGCGTTCGATGTTTGAAACCGTTGACTTGACTGTTTTAAAACAAGTAATGGATATTAATTTTTGGGGAACGGTATATGCAACTCATGCTGCATTACCCTATATTAAAGCTGTAAAAGGAGGAATTATTGGTATTTCTTCGATTGCTGGCTACCGAGGATTGCCCGTAAGAACGGGCTATTCAGCTTCTAAATTCGCCATGAATGGCTTTTTAGAAGCCTTACGAACGGAATTATTAGAAACAGGAGTACATGTGTTAATTGCATGCCCTGGCTTTACCGCTTCAAATATCAGAGCAGCTTCCTTAAATAGTGAAGGAAAGATTACGGGCGAAACGATGCGGGATGAAGGCAAAATGATGTCTGCGGAGGAAGTGGCCTCTCGAATTGTAGCAGCGTATGAGGCTAAAAAGAAAACCCTCGTTTTAACCCTGCAAGGCAAATTAACTGTATTCTTGAACAAGTGGCTGAATGGTTTTACGGATCGTTTGGTCTATAATACACTGAAAAAAGAAAAGGATAGCCCCTTACAATAAAGCTCCCTTCCGCTAAAAGCAAAAGGGAGCCCATACCCAATTAAATACCACTCTAAACCTTTATACCGTAGCGTAATTCATTTGAACCTTTTGTAAGAGTTCATTTAATTCCGCTTTTTTATACTCAAAATAGGGAAGTGCTAAATCGAATTCATCGATCAACTGCTTGAAATACTTCCGTTCAAAAACCAAAAACTGTGCATAACTAGATGTCAACGCAGAAAAATGGTGTTTTTTCTCTTCAATTGCCTCTTCAATTCCAATAAATACCCCTTTTCTTTCAATGGTCACGAAACTTGTTGGACTTTCCAGAAGTAGACTTCCTTCTTGGAGATAAAAAACAAATTCAGCCTTTTGACCCTGACGAAATAAATATTCATCAGGTAAATAGCGGAGCTCAATTCCACTCGCTAGTACTTTCCGTTCTGTATCTGAAAAATCGTTCATTGGCTATATTGACAATGCGAAAGTAGCGGGTCTATTCATCATAATTCCTGACATTGATCAGTTTTCAAACTAGTATTTGTCAAGTAAAGCAATCGACATTCATCGGAAATTTGAGACATTATCCAGTAAATATGTACTCAGAAATCCTAGAAGCGCCTATAGTTGACCAAGCATCGGTTTGTTACCACTGCGGCGATACCTGCGGTGAACATCCGATTGAGAAACAGGACAAAACATTTTGCTGTCATGGCTGCGAACAAGTGTTTGAACTGCTAAATGATAATCAGCTAGAAGCCTATTATGCATGTGACATCAATCCTGGCATTTCTCCTACAGAAAAGAATTTTGACTTTTTGAATAATACGGCGTTTCGTAATCGATTGATCACTTTTTCTAATTCAGAATTTTCCAAAGTAAGTTTTCATTTACCCGCTATACACTGCCGCTCGTGCTTGTATTTATTAGAGAATTTGCAAAAACTGAATCCTTACATCATTAAAACTTGTTTAAATTTTGGCAAGAAGGATTTAACCGTATGGTTCAAAGAAGATCAATTGAGTTTAGGTGCGCTCGCTAACTTGATATCACGCTTAGGCTACGAACCGCATATTTCGAATGAGGAGGAAAAACCACAAAAAAACGACCAAAAACACCTTTTCCTACAATTAGGCATCGCCGGATTTTGTGCAGGAAATGCCATGTTATTTAGTTTTCCAGAATATTTAGGCATCGAAGATGGTTCACTACAACAGCTATTTGGGTATTTAAATTTAGCCTTAGGTACGATAGCTGTATTTTATTCCGGATCCGATTATTTCCGCAATGTATATGCACACCTAAAATTGGGCAAGATGACTATTGAGCTGCCCATCTTATTAGGGATTCTGGTAGGTTACGGTCGAAGTGCCTATGAAATTCTTTCTCATACGGGCGCCGGATACATTGATTCAGTTTCTGGTTTGATTTTCTTTTTATTGATAGGGAAATGGTTTCAACAGAAATCGTTTGACTTTCTTTCCTTTGAACGTAATTACAAGGCCTATTTCCCACTCGTTGTAACCAAAATAGTAGGCGGCAAGGAATTAACTGCTCCTTTAGAAGAGATCAAAATAGGGGATCGCCTGCTCATTCGAAATCAAGAAATCATTCCGGCGGATGCCTATTTGTTAAAAGGCAAAAGTGATATGGATTATAGTTTTGTAACGGGGGAGAGTGAACTCATTTCGATAGAGGCTGGACAGTCTATTTATGCGGGAGGAAAACATAGAGGAGAAGCTATCGAAATTCAAATCAGTAAAGACTTGAATCAAAGTCACTTAACGCAACTTTGGGAGCAACAAGCCTTTAAGGATCCTCACCACAAATCAGAGAATTGGGAAAATTTCGCAAACCAGGTGGGCTTCTATTTTACGATCATTCTGTTGAGTTTAGCCACCGCAGCAGGGATCTATTGGTATAACGTGGATCCTAATAGATGGTCAAATGCTGTGGTGAGTATTTTAGTAATCGCTTGTCCCTGCGCTTTAGCTGTCTCTTATCCATTCGCACTAGGTCATGGTATTCGCTGGCTAGCAAAACACCAATTTTTCATCAAAGACATTCAATCTTTTGAACGAATGGCCTTAGTAAACACCTTGGTTTTCGATAAAACGGGCACTTTAACCTTACAAGGCAAAACGGAACCAAGCATCCATTTTAATCGAGAATTAAGTGAAAAAGAATGGAATGCCATTTATTCTCTCGTTTTTCAATCCACTCATCCCTTATCAAAACAAGTTAAAAAGTTTTTACAAGGACGAGCTATCCTTCCTTTGACCCAATTCAAAGAAGTGACAGGGAAAGGTTTAGAGGCTCATTTTGAAGAATTATTTGTCCAAATAGGTAGTGCGAAATACACCCATACACATCTCGTTTCACCTGAAGGATTTATCAGCTCCGAATCGCGTTTATTCGTATCAATCAACCATCTATCGATTGGATTTCTAGAGTTCCCTTGGGAAAATAGGCCAGGTATTGAAGCGCTGTTACATCGATTAAGGCATACCTATGAAATTCACCTGATTTCAGGGGATAGAAAAGAACATGCTAGTCATCTTGTAGATTGGTTTGACGATCAAGATCATTTGAAATTCGAATGTAGCCCCATGCAGAAAATGGAGTACATTCAAGAGCTTCAAAAAAAGGGCAAAATCGTTGCCATGATAGGAGATGGGCTGAATGATGCTGGGGCCTTAAAACAAGCCAATGTAGGTATTGCCGTTTCAGATGATCACTTACATTTTACCCCCTCATCTGATGCCATTTTGAAGGGATCGGAATTAGCTCAATTAGGGACGTATTTAAACTATTCAAAATTTGGGTTAAAACTCATCAAGGCTAGCTTTTTGCTCTCTTTAGTCTATAATGGATTTGGGCTAAGCTATGCCATTCAGGGTAATTTATACCCATTGATTGCCGCCATCTTAATGCCGGTGAATTCGATTAGTATGCTAGTCATTGCGAACGTGGGTATGAATTGGATAGGGCAAAAACTAACACGTCAAAAAATCAGATTAAAAGCTGATTAAGGTCAGGTTTTAGCGGATTCATTGTCCCGAAATTGCAACAAATAAAATGTACACCCAATGGAAATAATGTACCTAATGATCGGATTGAGCCTTTTTATGGCAATTGGGTTTGTGGTAGCCTTTGTTTGGTCTATTCGATCTGGACAACAAGAGGATTTAATTACTCCAGCGATGCGCATTTTACACGAAGACGAAAAAACTAAGAATCTATGAGCACAAAATCTACCTCATTAGAGCAATTTTATTACGACAATAAAATTGTTCGAAATTTTTCCCTTGCCACAATCCTTTGGGGAGTAGTCGGAATGACAGTCGGTGTAATTATTGCCACACAATTATTTGCCCCCTCTTGGAATTTGACTCAATATGGTACTTTTGGCCGTTTACGTCCACTGCACACCAATGCAGTGATTTTTGCCTTTGTGGGTAATGCCATTTTCGCAGGTGTTTATTATTCTCTTCAGCGATTATTAAAAGCCCGTATGTTTAGTGATTTCTTGTCCAATTTCCATTTCTGGGGCTGGCAATTAATTATCGTAGCAGCAGCTATTACTTTACCTTTAGGCATCACTACTTCTCATGAATATGCGGAATTGGAATGGCCCATAGATATTGCCATTACACTGGTTTGGGTAGCATTTGGCATTAATATGTTCGGAACTATCTTCAAAAGAAGAGAACGTCATTTGTATGTAGCCATCTGGTTTTACATTGCGACCTTCATCACGGTGGCCGTTTTACACTTGACTAATTCGGTTCAATTACCTATCTCATTTTTAAAATCCTATTATGTTTATGCAGGTGTTCAAGATGCCTTAATTCAATGGTGGTATGGCCATAATGCGGTGGCGTTTTTCTTAACGACTCCTTTCCTAGGCATGATGTATTATTTTCTACCAAAAATGGCGAATCGTCCCGTTTACTCGTACCGACTATCCATTTTACACTTTTGGGCCTTAATCTTCATTTACATCTGGGCGGGGCCTCACCACTTATTATATTCGTCTTTACCTGATTGGGCTCAATCCCTAGGGGTCGTTTTCTCTATCATGTTAATTGCGCCATCTTGGGGAGGTATGATCAATGGCCTTTTAACCTTGAGAGGGGCTTGGGATCAAGTTCGGGAGAATACCATTTTGAAGTTTATGGTTGTGGGTATTACAAGTTATGGTATGGCGACTTTCGAGGGTCCCATGTTGTCTTTGAAAAACATCAATGCCATTGCCCACTTTACCGACTGGATCGTAGCACACGTACACGTGGGGGCTTTAGGATGGAATGGATTCTTAACCTTCGCGATGTTATACTGGCTTTTCCCTAGAATCTTCCAGACAACGATTTATTCAGAAAAATTAGTCAAAACACACTTTTGGATCGGAACCATTGGTATCGCCTTCTATGCAATCCCCATGTATATCTCAGGATTCACGCAAGGAATGATGTGGAAGCAATTTACAGCAGAAGGAACCTTGCAATACGGTAATTTCCTAGATACCACGCTGCAATTATTACCCATGCACATGATGCGCGCATTTGGAGGCACCTTATATCTGACCGGAGCCATTTTAATGGCCTACAACTTGTTTAAGACCATGTCGAAAGGAACATTGTTAGCTAATGAAAAAGCTGAAGCCGCACCATTAGCGATCATAGAGGAAAAACACGAAAGCGATGGACATTGGCACCGTTGGATTGAAAAACGCCCCATCCAATTACTGGTAGCCTCTTTAGTGATGATCCTGGTGGGTTCTTTAGTCGAATTGATTCCAACGTTTATGGTGAAATCAAACGTAGCAACCATTGAATCGGTTAAACCTTATACTTCATTAGAATTAGAAGGGCGTGATATTTATATCCGTGAAGGTTGTGTTAGTTGTCACTCACAATTAGTTCGTCCTTTTAGAAGTGAAACAGAACGTTATGGCGAATTCTCGAAATCTGGCGAGTTTGTGTATGATCATCCCTTCCTTTGGGGGTCTAAACGTACTGGACCTGATTTGCATAGAGAAGGAGGGAAATATCCAGATTCTTGGCATTACCACCATATGAGAGAACCAAGTAGCATGTCTCCTGGATCCATTATGCCTAATTACGCTTGGCTACTTGAACAAACGCTGAATACGTCTCAAACACAGGATAAAGTAGCGGCCATGAAAAAATTAGGAGTTCCGTATTCTACTCAAGAGGTGAATGATGCCGTTAAAGACATGAATACTCAGGCTAAAGCCATTCAAGCCAACTTAGCTGCTGAGAAAATAAAAGTGAGTCAAGACAAAGAAATTATTGCTTTGATTGCCTATTTACAACGTTTAGGTACTGACATCTCTAAAAAATAACTACTATGTTCAAGCAATTTATATCCAATATACCAGGAGCAGATAATTATATGATTTTCTCGCTTTTGACCTTTTTAACCTTCTTCATCTTAGTGGGCATCTACTTGATTTGGATGGACAAAAAGCACCTTGTTGAAATGGAACAATTGCCTTTCAATGAAGGAAATAATCTAAATGAGCAATTAAATCCGTAATACTATGTCAGTGAATGTTCTTGAAATTTGGTTAGTAAGTATGATCCTGATGACAGGGGTAGTCATTTTAGTGGTTACGCTTCAATTACAGGTGACCATCAAAAAACTGGTTAATCAAACAGCTCCAACTAGCGCTGAAAAACAAAGTTGGTGGGATAGTTTCACCGGATTAAAACCGCTGGAAAAAGAAAAAGAGCTGCTAATGGATCATACATACGATGATATCGCAGAATTAGACAATCCTACGCCGCCTTGGTTTATGTATTTGTTCTATTTAACGATCGTATTTGCATTGGTTTATGGAGGCTATTACCACGTTTACCAAGATGGCAATATCCAAGAAACCGAATATAAAAATGAGGTAGCTATAGCTGAAAAAATACGCGAGGAGTATATGAAGAAGTTTGCTAACTCGGTGAATGAGGATAACGTTACGGTGGTAAAAGAGGGGAAAGATTTAACAGAGGGCTCACAAATTTATTCCACAAATTGCGTAGCTTGTCATGGAGATAAGGGGCAAGGTGGCGTGGGACCAAATTTGACAGATAAATTTTGGATTCACGGTGGGGATATAAAGGATTTATTTAAGACGATTACCCATGGGGTTCCAGAAAAGGGAATGATCGCTTGGAATAAGACGTTAAATCCATTGCAAATCCAGAAAGTTGCCTCTTATATTCTGACGCTGCAAGGAACTAACCCTCCTGGTGCGAAAGAACCACAAGGAACAGAAACTAAAACACCTTAAATATGAAAAAGAACGTTGGTAAAATGGATCGTATCTTTCGATTAGCGATCGCCGTCACATTAGCCATTTTAGCTTATGCTAAAATTATTCCAGCTAATCTAGCCTTAACAGTCTACATCGTAGCTGCCGTTATTGCCCTAACTGGAATCATCCGAGTGTGTTTATTATATAAACCTTTTGGAATTAGTACCTGCCGAGAAAAGTCTCCATTCTAAATTTTAAGGGGTCCGGCAACGGACCCTCTTTTTTTATGTCTACTTTCAATGTTGATAATGATGATTACCGAAACCATTTGTATAACCAAACAAAAGATGGTAAACGATTATGGATATATCCAGGTCGAATCATTGGTCTATTCTATCGCCTAAGAACCTACTTTTCTTACCTTTTATTAACCCTATTATTCGGTCTTCCTTGGATCGAATACAAAGGGAATCCGATATTTCTGTTCAATGTATTGGAGCGGAAATTTATCTTTTGGGGTGTGCCCTTTTTCCCACAAGACTTTCATTTAGTGGCCTTAGGACTTGTCGCTTTTCTCCTATTTGTTAGTTTGTTTACGGTATTATTTGGTCGCATCTGGTGTGGTTGGGCTTGTCCGCAAACCATCTTCATGGAAATGTTATTTCGGAAGATTGAATATTGGATTGAGGGGGATGATAAAGCCCAAAGAAGATTAGCAGAAGCTCCTTGGAATACAGAGAAAATACTCAAACGAGGACTTAAGCACACTTTGTTCGTTCTACTTTCATTCGCTATTGCCAATACTTTTCTGATGTATTTGATCAGCAAAAAAGAATGGCTAAAACTAGTTACAGAATCGCCAGTGGATCACTTTACAGGATTAGTGGCTATTCTTATTTTCACGGCTGTCTTTTATTTCGTATTTGCCCGTTTCAGAGAAATGGTGTGTATGGTTATTTGCCCCTATGGACGATTGCAAGGAGTTTTATTAGACAATAATTCCATTCTGGTTCAATATGATCACAAAAGAGGTGAGCCTCGGGGCAAAGGGGACGATAAAGGCGCCTGCATCGATTGCCATTGGTGCGTTCGGGTTTGCCCGACGGGCATTGATATCCGTAATGGAAGTAATCAATTAGAATGTATTGGCTGTACTGCTTGTATTGATGCATGCGATACGGTCATGGAAAAGACGCATCAACCTACCGGTTTAATTCGCTATGATTCACTGAATGGGGTTAATTCTGGACAAAAGCTCAAATTTACCTTGCGTATCGGTGCATATAGCACTGTTTTAGCATTAATAATTGCTGGTCTCGCTTATTTATTAATCACCCGAACGAACTTTGAAACTACTTTATTAAGAACTCCAGGAATGATTTTCCAAGTGGATGAAAAAAAGAATGAGGTAAGTAATTTATACCAAATGGAAGTGCTGAATAAGTCCATGGAGAAGCAAAGTTTTAGAATAGATGCGCCAGAACCATTTCAAATTGTGTGGGTGGGAAAACCCATCAATTTAGTGAACCCGGGAAAAATGGCGAAAGGGGAGTTCTTCCTAAAAATCAAACTAGGCAAGTGGAAGAACGGAGAAAAGGTTCCGGTACAGATTACAGAAACCAGTGGAAAAGAAGAAATAATCAAAACGAGTTTTATACAACCAGATGAATAAATTTAACTTTAATTGGGGACACGGAATTATCGTCACATTTGTGCTTTTTGGCGCATTTATGGCTTATTTTTATGTCAATATGTCCAAAGAATCCATCGAATTAGTGGGCAAGAACTACTATGCGGATGGGCAAGAATTTCAACGAAAAATTAATGAGCGGAAACAGACGGAAGCTTTGGCAGAAAAAGCAAGCATCCAATTTGCTGACGATTTCAAACAAGCGAAAATTCAATTTCCATCCTCTATCCAAAAAGGAACCCTTGTTTTTTACCGTCCTTCCAATGCTACTTTAGATAAAACGCTAAAAATCACATCTGATTCGTCTGGACTGTCATTCATCCAAACAGACTTCTTGATCAAGGGACCTTGGAATGTAAGCTTGCAATGGGAGAAAGCAGGTAAAAACTATGTAGAAGAACAACGCATTTTGATCCCCTAATGTACACCTGGTATTATACTTTTCTTATTGGATTAGCCGGAAGCTGGCATTGTTTTGCCATGTGCGGTCCCATCGTAGCACAAATTAATGCACGAGGAAAATCACCTGCCCGAATGATTTTATATCCCTTGGGAAGAATATTCATGTATGGCGTATTAGGCTATTTTGTGGCAGGAATCGGGTCTATTTGGTTATTCCCTAATTTATGGTCCTATTATTACCTATTAGCAGGTGTGATTATTTTGTTATTAATCAGCCAAAATATAGGAGAGGGGCCTCTCGCTTTTTTACATCAAACCATCGGGAAAAGACTTCAGAAAATAGGGTCTAAAATGGGGCCTATAGGCTATTTTGTCTTAGGAATGGCCAATGGATTATTGCCTTGTGGACTTGTGGTCGCAGGTTTAAGTGTCGCTTTAATCCAACCGAATCCACTTTATGGTTCTTTCAGCATGCTATTGCTTGGAATTGCGACGTTGCCCGCTTTACAATTATACCTTTGGGGAACGGAAAAACTAAAAAAACAGGCCGTTTTTCAATACCTAGGCTGGTTAGTAGCAGCTGTGCTACTTTTTAGAGGTGCTTGGGGCATTGGGATGGCCTATTCAGACTATTTAGCTCATTCAAGCCTGAGTCCAATTATCTGTCATCCGTTTAGTATTTGAGTTTCGCTAAACCCTCTATGTTTTTTAGCGTCATTTCACCACCCTTAACATCTACATAGCCTTCTTTTTTAAAGTCACTCAACGTTCTGATCACAGATTCTGTAGCCGTCCCCACACGGGAAGCGAGATCTTCTCTAGATAATTTTATAACTAAAGGCTCTGAATGGTTTTTACCATAGGTATCTGCTAACTCAACGAGGACCATTGCGACACGCATTCTGAGGCTTTGGTAGGCCATCTCCACTAATAGCTTTTCGTTTTTTAGTAAATAGGCTGTCAAAGCTTTTCTGAAAAATACCTCTAAGTGAATGTTTTCTTTTATTCGTTGCAGAAAGTCGGCAGAGGAAACACTTAGGATTTGAACTTCCTCAAGGGCTTCTGCACTCTCACGATAGGCTTTATTTTCTAATAGATCCACAAAACCGAAAAATTCTCCTTCTTGAACAAAAGAGGTAATGAAATACTTGCCATCCTTGTTTGTATGGTAGGTTTTAACTTTTCCTTTGGCCAAATAATACAAACGAATCGGATGATCCCCCTCGGAATAAATTACCTGCTTTTTTGCGTGTGTTTGTGTCTTCTTTTCTCCGTCCCAGCTAGGTAAATCTAAAAAAGCCAAAGCCTCATGCACAGCGGATACATCAGACATAGATTCAACCACGGGATTTGTTGTCTTGGATTTCTTCAAACGCGCCTCGATCGCCTTTAATAATTCCACCTCCTGAAAAGGTTTGGTCAAATAATCATCAGCCCCCATTTCCATACCCTTGCGCATGTCTGCACGATCCGTTTTCGCGGTTAAAAAGATGAATGGTATCGACGCTAAATCCGCCTGACTAGAGAAGACTTGCAGAACCCCAAATCCATCTAAATTAGGCATCATAATATCACAGATAACTAAATCAGGACTCCAGGTCCGAGCTAATCGAACACCTTCCAGCCCATCTGAGGCCGTTTCAACCGTAAATCCTGATAATTCCAAGAGTTCAGCGGTATTCTCCCGAATATCCACACTATCCTCAATGATTAAAATACGTTTGTTCATCTTTTTATCTGTTTGGGAATTGAATACACAGCTCTGTTCCTACGTTCAATTCACTCTTAATTTGTACGTTACCCCCTAACAATCGCATATATCGATCTACCAGGTGTAAACCTAAACCTGTTCCTTGTATCACTGTCGCGTTACCACCTCTAAAGAAGCGTTCAAATAAATGTTTTTGATCTTCCTCACTAATCCCAATTCCCTGATCAACGATACACAATTCTACGACTTCATCACGGCGCAGCACCCGTAAAACCACCTCTTTTTGTGAAAATTTCAAGGCATTCGAAAGCCCATTAAAGATCACCTTTCGAAGAATACTGGCATCCTGAAAACACGTAAAGTCTTCTGCTAACTCCAATCGAATCGGTTGTGTATAGGTAGTGAAATCAGTTAATATATCCTGAATAAAGTCCTGAATGGAGAATTCGGTGGGATGAATTTCCAATTTTCCATCCTCTAATTTGCCAACTGAGAGAAACTCTTCTAATATCTCCGTCAAATGACTTACTGATGATTTAATTCGATTAATATGCTGCTCACGCTTCGGTTGATCTTCTTCCTTGGTATATTTCTCGATAAGTGTAGCTGAACCTAAAATGGAGGTCAAGGGAGTTCTAAATTCATGGGAGGCCATCGACACAAATCGCGTCTTTAAATCCCCTAACACTTTTTCTTTCTCCAGCGAAATTTCCAACTCCTTCGCATTCACTTCCAACTTGTTCAGAGTATTCTGAAGCGCCTGAGTTCTCGCCTCGACTTCTTGCTCTAAAGTCTCGTTTAACTGATTAATTTGTTGATTTTTTAAAATCAACTCCATTTCCACTTTGCGCTTTAAAGTCACATCACTCACAAAAGCGATGTAGTGCATACTATCACTCGCTTTAAAGTGAGATAAGGAGATTTCGATGGGGAAGAGAGAGCCGTCCTTTCGTTTGGCCTTCAAATCTAAACCGATACCCATCGGGCGAGAAATTGGTTTTTCATGGCCTAATTTCTCTAAATGCCCGTGATGTCTGTCCTTCAAGTGGTTCGGAATCAAGAGGGAAATATTTTCTCCTAACAATTCAGCGGGTTCAAAACCAAAAAGCTTGTCTGCGAACTTATTGGATAAGATGATTTCGAATTGAGAATTCGTCACCAAAATACCAATAGCGGCCTCCTGAAAGATCGCTTCAAATTCGAATCCAGCTTGTATTTGATTAGGCATTGGTTTTCATTTAGACTTAAATATACAAAGATTTAAGGATGATAGGAAGATACAGCGTGCTTCAAAACATCCGATTTATAAAAATAAACCTCTTTAAATTGACCCTCAGCGTACATTTTACCCTGATCGAAAAAATGAGGGGAAGACGGGCTACCATTTTGGCCACCTGCTAAGAGCGAATAGGCCTTAATTTTAGGGCCAAATTCCACGGCGGCAATGAAACTATTTCCATTCACCCCATACCATTTTTTAGTTCCCTGAATCGAGCGACTCGTGTAGGAGGGAAGCTGTCCCCAGGCCGAGGAAGTAAATGGAACGGGAATACTCGGCTGAGCATCATCCATTTGCAGAACCTCTTGATTTGAAATACGTTGGAAACGATTTAGATTCCCCCAAGCCACTCTCCAAGTTCCAAAATCAGATTCAAGTTCTTTCATCACTGCTCGTAAAGCTTGGCGCATTTCCTCCCGAGAACCCGTTTTTGCATAATTTTCCATATTCTGCACCACGTCGGTTTCTCCCCCAAATTGCTTCGTTTTAGTCATTTTAGGCATAATTTTTAGCCCCCAACGAACAGCGATAGTTTGGGCAATAGACGTCACTGAGGCATTATAATCCCATTTTTTCAATTCATTCGCCACTCCCTGGAGATCAGCTTCACCCGCGATCGCTTCTAAAAGAGAAGGAATTAACACCTCAAAGGCCATTAATCGACGATCATATCCCAGCCCAATCAACCCTGACAAATCCAATTTACTCGTTTTAGAAAATAAACGTACCGCATTCCGATCCCGGAAATTCTCCCCATCCGGCGCCATATAAACGGGGTAGTTAGCGCGCAAAGGACTGGAAGGTCCAGCTACGGTAAAAGCAGTTGAATTACAGTTTTGAATCCACGCGGAAACCGGATTATACGAATGAACAATCTCGTCTAAGTTGTGTAAACCCCTCCAATCATTCTTAGAGGTGGAGCCATCTTGTGGAATCCCCCAATCTAGCGTAGGATTTCTACGTGGCACATAATTCCCATGCCAATAGGCGATATTTCCCTTATTATCTGCATAAACCGTATTATTAGAGGTATTAGCGCGCATTTCCATCACTCGCTTAAAGTCAGCGAAACCGGTGGTTTTCGTGCGTAACCAGCTTTGGACTAAACTTTTTCTAGCCCTATTATAGGAGCGAACCGAAATCCATTTCCCATTTCTAGCGGCTAAAACAGGCCCCCGGTGGTTATAATAGGTCTTAATTTTTCTAGTCCCTAACGTAATCCATTTCGTCTTAAAGGGAATCCATTTACCATCTAACAGGTATTCCATCTGGCCCTCCCGCGAACGTGTGGTTTCCATATACGCATCTGCCACATCCACTTCAGAAGAGGTATGCATCCACCCATTGTAAGGGTTAAAGCCTTGATAGATAAAGAATTGACCCCAAGTGACAGCCCCATAAACAGACAAACCTTCTTCACTTTCTACATGAACCTCCGGTCTAAAATAAAAAGTAACGTGGGGGTTAATGTAAAGTAAGGAATTGCCGGATGTAGATAAGGCTGGTCCTACAGCGAATCCGTTTGAACCCGTTAGCTTTTCATCTGGATTTTGGTATTTTACACTAGCGACCTGAGAGGATAATCCATAAAAATGAGCGGTCTCTTGCTCGGTCACATCACCCGTAGAAATAGCACCAATGGAGCCATCCGTCCATAAAAGAGGGAACCAGGGTTCGAAATGAGTGATTAATCGAGGCTTAACTTCTGGATGTTTTAGTAAATAATAATTAATCCCATCCGCATAGGCATTGAGCAGTTTTTTAAGCCAAGGAGGGCTTGTTTTGTATTCTTCTTTGGCCTCCTTTTCATCTACTAATAACTTGATATAGAGATCGTAGGCTAGTTCTTTCTCACCCTTCACCTCCGACATCCGTCCCAATTTTTCAATGTAATTCATTTCTACCCGAGCAAAATCATCTTCACATTGCGCATACAAAAGGCCAAAAACCGCGTCAGCGTCCGTCTTTCCATAAATATGAGGAATTCCCCATTGATCGCGGTAGATCGTTACTCGTTTCGCTTGATCCGCATACGGATTTGCTAGACTTAAAAAGGAGATAAATAGGAAGAAGAATACCTTTTTCATTTTCAAAATTTATTAGCTAAAAATAAGAATAAAATCGGGTCAGGAGGGTATAAACAATGTAAAATTGTCTTTCTAACTTACAAGAATATTCTAAACCAAACCTATGAAACTACTTCGGCTTCTTCCGATACTTGCCTTATTGTGTGCTAACAGCCTTTTTGCGCAATCTAAAATTAAAATTCAAGGAGAAGTCAATGTCCCATTTTCAAGCATTCGACTATTTAAAGGAACTTCCTTAGTGACAGGCACCATCGGAAATGAGAAGGGTAAATTTACCCTCGAGGCTGCCCCAGGATTGTATGATGTTTTGATAGAAAGTATCGGCTATGAGCCGCTGAAATTAGAGAATCAGACATTTAACGCTTCCGTAAATCTGGGTTTAATCACCGTAAAAGAGAGTAATCAGACCTTGAATGAGGTGGTTGTGAAGGGCCAAAAAGCCTCCATGGAACTCAACCTAGATAAGCGAATTTTCAATGTAGGGACTGATTTGGCCAACAAAGGAGCGACGGCCTCTGAAATTTTAGGCAATTTACCCTCCATCCAAGTGGATCCAGAAGGAGCCATTAAACTCCGCGGAAGCGATAATGTTCGGATATTAATCGATGGAAAACCCTCTACTTTAGCCGGTATTAATGGTTCCTCCGGTTTGCAATCTTTGCAAGGTAATCTCATCGATAAAGTAGAAATTATAACGAATCCTTCAGCGCGCTATGAGGCAGAAGGGATGGCTGGAATCATCAATATTGTGCTGAAAAAGAACCAAAATCAAGGCTTCAACGGTGCGATTGAAACGACGACAGGATATCCAGAGAATTTTGGTGGAACAGCCATTGTCAACTACCGCAAAAACAAATTCAATTTCTTTGTGAATTATGGTGTTTTTTATCGCAGAACTCCCGGCAGAAACAGCCTATACCAAGAAGTATATACTGGTAAACAAACCAATTATTTAAACCAGAATTCCTCCAGTAATGTGACTGGATTAGTCAATAACGTGAGGGGAGGTGCCGATTATTTCTTTAATGACAAAACAATCTTAACTGCTTCCTATATTTACCGCAGAACAGATGTGCAGCGAATTACGGACTTTAATTACTTGGATTACCGAGGTAATTTATTCAACCTGTATAGTGATACCTATCGTCAACAGGATGAAACGGAAGCTGAACCCAATGGAGAATATGCACTTACGTTCAAGAAAAGTTTCGCTAAAAAAGGAAAAGAATTTTCAGCCGATTTGCGTTATTTAGACTATTGGGAACGTTCTGATCAAACTTACACTCAATATGGCAAAAAAGGAGACGGGTCTGCCTTTCCTGAATTAACAAAAGTTCAAAAAGCTTTAAATGATGAGTTTGAGCGACAATGGATACTTCAAGCGGATTATGTAAATCCGATCGGAAAGGATGCAAAAATCGAAATGGGTTTGCGCACTAGTTTCAGAAATATGATCAACGATTATATGGTAACTGAAAAACAAGCCTCAGGTGCATTTACTGTCGTGCCAGGACTAAAAAATGTATTTAATTACCAAGAGAATATCTCCGCGGCCTATTTGATTTTTGGCAATAAAATGAAGCAGTTCTCCTATCAATTCGGGTTAAGAGCTGAGACGACGGATATTCAAACCGTATTGGAAGAAACAGGGGAGAAGAATCCTCGAAATTATGCCAATCTGTTCCCTAGTGCCCATTTTACGTATACTATCACGCCGGATAATTCCTTTCAATTCAGTTATTCACGACGGGTTAGAAGGCCTACATACAATGACTTAAGTCCCTTTGTAACCTTCTCTGATAACCGTAATTTCTTCTCTGGAAATCCTAATTTGAATCCTGAATTCACGAATTCATTTGACTTAGGGCACTTGAAGTATTTTGATCAAGGAAGCATCAGTTCATCGGTTTATTACCGTCAAACTTTTGGCAAAATCGAACGTTTCAGAACGGTAGATACCTTAGGATTTGCAAGAACATTACCCGCCAATCTATCAGACCAACAATCCATGGGAATTGAGGTGGCGAGTTCTTGGAATTTCACTAAATCCTACAAAGCGGATTTAAGTTTTAATGCCTTCCGAGCGATTACAGATGCCTCAAATGTGAATGCTGCCTTCAAGAGTGACACGTATTCTTGGTTTGCAAGACATAGTTCCCGCATTAAAATAGGGGCTACAGACTTCCAAATTCGAGCTAACTACGAAGCTCCACAGTTAACTCCACAGGGTTCTAGAGGCTACATGGCTTGGATGGATTTATCTGCTTCAAAAGATATTTTGAAAGGTAACGGAACACTAACTTTCAGTATTTTAGATATCTTTAACTCCCGAATTAATCGCTACGAGTCTCGATTCCTAGAACCAAGAGATGGATCCGGATTTTATACGCGCGGAGAATCACAAGGGCGTTTACGTTCTTTTAATTTAACATTTAACTACCGATTCAAAACCACCAAACAAGCGGCCAAACAACGCCGCAGTATGATGGATGAAGAAAATTAATAAACCTATGAAACGATTTTTACTTTATTCCTGCACTGCATTCGCCCTTTTTTCGTGTTCTAAACAAGGAAAAGATGATACCTTCAAAATTATTTATGAGGATCAAGCCAAAGTCGTTGAAAATGCAAAAGCCATTAAAGACAAGCAGCCAATTAAATTAATTAATGGCCTAAAAATTGATTTATGGGCATCTGATTCCTTATTACAAGATCCGGTGGCAATAGCAGTAGATGACAAAGGGGCCATATTCGTCAATAGCACGAACCGAAACAAAGCATCTGAATTTGATATTCGCGGGCACCGAGACTGGATGACAGAGTCGATTGGTTTTCAAACAGTGGAAGACCGCCGTGCCTTTTTAAGACGCACTTTTGCACCCGAAAACTCAGCTAAAAACACCTGGCTTCCAGACATGAATGGGGATGGATCTCACGATTGGTTGGATTTGAAAGTGGAAAAAGAGGAGATCTATAAGGTGGAAGATTTGAATGGCGATGGATATGCCGATCAATCAACCCGCGTTTTCCATGGTTTCAATGAGGAAATAACAGACGTTGCTGGTGGACTATTAGTCCGTAAGAAAGATGCATTCGTGGCTATTGGACCCGATTTGATGCGTTTAAAGCACAATAATGGGCAATGGAAAAACCCGGAATCTATCTCGACTGGGTATGCCGTTCACATTGGTTTTGGGGGACACGGGATGTCTGGATTGACCGAAGGCCCGGATGGTAAAATATACTGGCAGATTGGAGATATAGGTGCAAATATCACCGCAAAAGATGGTAAAAAATACAAGAATCCTAATTCAGGAGTGATTGTAAGATCGAATCCAGATGGTTCTGAGTTTGAAGTCTATGCTAGTGGTTTACGCAATACGCACGAATTTGTATTTGATAATTATGGCAACTTAATCAGCTCCGATAATGATGGTGATCATCCAGGTGAAAGTGAGCGTTTAGTGCACGTAGTGGAAGGTTCTGATGCCGGATGGCGTTCGAATTGGCAATATGGTAAGTATACAGATCCGAGAAACAACTCCTATAAGGTTTGGATGGATGAAAAATTATATGTGCCTCGCTGGGAAGGTCAGGCAGCCTATATCATTCCTCCGATTCGCAATTTCCACAATGGACCTACGGGAATGCTTTGGAATCCTGGAACCGCTTTAGGAAAGCGCTGGACGAATAAATTCTTCTTGGTTGAGTTCGTGGGTAATGCGAATAATTCCCACATTTGGTCATTTGACTTAAAGCCCAAAGGTGCTTCTTTCGACTTTAAATCAGAAGAAGATGTGGTGAGTGGAATTTTGCCCACAGGGATTCGTTTTGGTCCTGAAGGGGCTTTGTATGCCTCCGACTGGATTTTCGGATGGGATACAAAGAACTACGGTCGCATCTGGAAAATAGATGTGAACGAAAAGGAAAATGATTTAAAGGCAGAACGTGAGCAAACGAAAAAATACATTCAACAAGATTATTCGAAGCAGAGTTTGACGCAGCTTTATGACTTATTGTTTTATGCAGATCAACGCATTCGCTTAAAAGCACAATATGAATTAGCCGAAAGAAAAGCGGCAGACATTTTTGTGAAAGCGGTACAACAGAAAGAGAACCAATTAGCCCGCGTTCATGGCATCTGGGGATTAGGTCAATTGAAGGCTGCGAAAGCGATTTCACCGCTATTGACTGATTCAGATGAGGAAATTATAGCCCAATCATTAAAGGTATTAGGCGATCTGTATGATGCCTCAGCAGAAGCGCAAATGATTCCTTTGATTGCCTCATCTAATCCGAGAGTAGCCTTCTTTGCAGCACAGGCTTTAGGTCGTGTTAAATCAGAGCAAGCCATTCCTGCTTTATTGAAGCAAATTGAAAAGAATGCAGATCAAGATTTATATATCCGTCATGCCGCAGTTTTAGCGCTTTCCAGAATCGGACAAGCAGAACCAATGCTTGCTTTACAAAATTCACCTAATCGCTCTTTGCGTATCGCTGCAGTGCTTGTTTTAAGAAGATTGGCACATCCAGGAATTCAAGCATTCTTAGGGGATAAAGATGAATACATCGTTGCAGAAGCCGCAAGAGCAATTAACGACGATGAGTCTATTCCGGCAGCTTTACCAGCCTTAGCTGCTACTCTAGGCAATACTAATTTAAAAGAGGAAGCCATCATCAGAAGAGCCATCAATGCTTGTTTACGAGTGGGTACTGCGAAGGAAATTGATTTATTAATTGCCTATGCGGAGAGAAATGGTATTTCAGAGGAGTTGAGGGCTGAAGCCATCGCGACTTTAGGATCTTGGGCAAACCCTTCGGTTATGGATCGAGTGGATGGTCGCCACCGCGGTGTGTTGGATCGTAATCCCACGGATGTTATCGCTCGAATTCAAAATAAAATCCCCGCATTTTTAGCCTCTGAAAATCCAGATGTATTAATCGCAACGGCTAAGTTAATAGCCGAATTGCAATTGAAAGATTTTGCAGAAACAGAGATCACGCTATTCCAACAGCATATCAATTCGAAGGTGAGAGCTGCATTTTTGAGTTCTTTGGCCGCATTAAACTCTCCTAAACTTGCTACTATTCTAGAAACAGGTATGAATGACACAAGTAAAGTGGTTCGCGGAATTGCGCTGAGTAACTTAAATAAAATTGAACTAGGGGCAAAAGAATTGCCTGCCATTACAAAACCGATTTTTGAGAAGGGTTCACAGTCCGAACAACAAGCTTTATTGCAGAGTATGGCGAAGATGAAGCCGGCCAATACCTCTGCTATCTTATCCGAATTAATCGATAAAATGGTCGACAATAAATTACCTACCGGGATTAAATTAGACCTAATGGAGGCAGTGGAAGCGACTAATGAAGAAAAATTAGTGGCAAAATTAGATGCCTTAAAAGTCAAAGGTACTTTAACAGATGAATACAAGGAAGCCTTATATGGAGGATCTGTCACAGATGGCCGTATGATTTTCCAATACAATTCTACCGTACAATGTGTTCGTTGCCACATCGTAGGAGGTGAGGGAACGATGGTAGGCCCTAACTTAAAGGGGGTAGCTTCTCGTTTAACTAGAGAACAATTACTACAGGCTCTTATCGAACCGAGTGCACGTATTGCACCAGGTTATGGAAGCACAAATTTTGTTTTAACGGACGGGCAAGAGGTAACAGGGTCCATTATTTCAGAAACGGATGAACTTGTGCAATTAAAGACAAATGATGCCGAGCCTTTGCGAATTCCGGTTTCTCGAATAAAATCAAGAGAAAACCTTCCATCGGGAATGCCACCCATGGGAAGTTTGATGAGTAAAAGAGAAATCAGAGATGTGGTAGAGTACCTGTCCTCTTTAAAATAAGTGTATATTTGCATTAATGAAGCTAAATAAAGTATACATATTGTTCATCTCGCTGTTGTTTTTGACGTCCATGGCGTCAAAGCTTCAAGTAGATGGTGTACAGGCTTCCATACAGAAAGATCAATCACAACATTTCCATAAAGCCGAGTCAGCTGATTTCGGTTTTATGGATTTTTTATTTGAAGAAGATACTACGGAGAACGAGGAAGATAATTTATTCTCTCCTTTTACGTTCTCTCCATTTTCTTCACTCTTTAGTAAATCAGCTGTTGAGCTAACATTAAACAGCGCATTCCGTCAGAAAAAAGCATTCGCTTTTTCGCATTCACCACTTTATTTGATTTTCAGGAACATTAGGCTGTAGAATAAATCGAATTCGATTCGGTCAATTCTTTTATTCAATCAGCCTATCAATTGTTTTTTGAACATCAAATTATGCGTACATCAAATTTTGATGAGCACAAAGTGATTCATGAATTGAAACACTTTTTGCCTGCACAAGCCCCATTAATGGACTTTGTGCACCACAATACATTACATGCGTTTCAGAATCTTTCCTTTCACGAAGCGCTTGCGACTGCCCACGTTAAACTAGGTTACCAAGTCTATTTTCCTTTAGAAACCTTTCGCGATTTATTCGCAGAGGGACGTATTTCTGAGGCTATTTTAGAACGCTCTTTAGCAGAAAAAAAAGGAGATGTAGAAACCTGGAAAGGAAAATTGCTCTATGGCGCCTATTCCACTATTGAAACTGGACGAGTAGGAGCCTTAAGGGGAATTTGGAAATCAACTTATGGAATAGACCTAGATTCCTTAGTACATCCTACCTTATTTCGTGTCATCGGAAGCTTTCTAGATCAAGGTATCTCTATTTGGAATTTTCCATTAGAAGGTAAATCCTTTTTAGAAGCAATTCGGAGTCTAGAAAAAAACAGTTTTACTAGTCTATTCTATCAGAAAGAGACTAGAATATTGATCCAAGATCCAAGTTTGAGCATTACTACTTTGCTAGAAAAATTGGTAGGAGATAAGGACTCCTTGTATGAGCAATATTTGTATGATCAACAATTCTCGCATCAAGGATGGTCAGGAATGGTTTCCACGGTGGAAGATTTACCACAAAGCCTGTTAGATACACGGATTATAAAATTGGACGATTTCATCCTATTTGAATTGCTGCTTGAGTACGATGCATTGAACTATAAATTAGGTCAATCGTGGGCTCCGGTGGGAAATTTTATCACAGATGAAATTATACCGCTACATGACCCCATAGTGTATTCAGAAAAGATGGATGTGCTAAGTTTATGGCAAGAGGCGTTCGAATGGTCCTATTATGATCAGGTTTTGAAAGGGCTACAGATGGAAAAAATCGATTCAATAAAGCCGCATCAGAAGAGCTTTCAAGCTATGTTTTGCATCGACGATCGAGAATGTTCGTTTAGACGGCATTTAGAGAATTTAGATCCGGCTTGCGAAACATTTGGAACACCTGGATTCTTTTCGGTGGAATTTTTCTATCAACCGGTGGGAGGTAAATTCTATACGAAACTTTGTCCGGCTCCTGTAACCCCCAAATACCTCATTAAAGAGGAGGGAAGTGAGAAAAAATTAGGTACAGATGTGCATTTCTCGAAGCACAGCCATAATTTTTATACAGGTTGGTTGTTCAGCCAAACCATCGGTTTCTGGTCTGCCGCAAAACTCTTTGTTAGCCTTTTCAAGCCTTCCATGAGTCCAGCAACGGCATCCTCTTTGAAACATGTGGATAAATTCTCTACGATTCGGGTGGATTACCAAGCTATGGAGAATGGTCTTCAAATTGGGTTTCAGTTCGAGGAGATGGCCGTTAGAGTCGAAAGCCTATTAAAGAGCATTGGCCTAGTGGAAAATTTTGCCCCGATCGTTTATGTGATTGGACATGGGGCTAGTTCTGTAAACAACCCCCATTACGCGGCATATGATTGCGGAGCTTGTTCTGGTCGTGCTGGATCTGTAAATGCACGTGTGATCAGTCAAATGGCCAATAAACCCGAAGTTAGAGCAATACTCAGAGAAAAAGGGATTCACATTCCGGAGAGCACCGTTTTTGTGGGAGGCTTACGGGATACAACCCGCGATGATGTCGTCTTTTATGACGAAGAAATTTCCTATGCGGACTACAAGATCATGCACGCAGATCACGTAAAATTATTTGCAAAGGCATTGGATAATAATGCCAAAGAACGGTCTAGGCGCTTCGAATCCATCGATACATCCGCAAAAGCAAGCGAGATTCATGAAAAAATCAGAACACGTTCGGTGTCTATTTTTGAGCCTCGTCCTGAATTAAATCATGCGACGAATGCGCTTTGCATTGTAGGCAGAAGAGAATTATCGAAAGGCGTCTTCCTAGATCGCCGTTCCTTCTTAAATTCTTTTGACTACCGGGTAGATCCAGATGGGACGTTTTTATTCAACATTTTAAAAGCAGCAGCGCCTGTTTGCGGGGGTATCAACCTGGAATATTACTTCTCCCGCGTTGATGGCGAAAAACTGGGTGCAGGAACTAAATTACCTCATAATGTGATGGGACTTTTCGGGGTCGCAAACGGTATCGATGGAGATTTAAGACCTGGTTTACCTGCCCAAATGACCGAAGTACATGATCCAGTCCGGTTATTACTAATCGTAGAACACTTCCCAGAAGTGGTATTAAAAACGATTCAAAAAGCGGAGGATACCTACGAATGGTTCATTAACGATTGGGTAAAACTCGTTTCCATTCATCCAGAAAGCAAAGAATTACAAGTATTTGAGGGAGGAAATTTTAGGCCTTATGAGCCACTAACGAAAGATATCCAGGAAATTGATCAGCTGGATACCTTAATAGCCTCTTCGCAGGTGAATTTTCCCGTTTATTTAATCCAACAAAATTAATATCGCCATGAATTTAACCCTTCATTTATTTATCTGGGTGCCTATTTTCGGATTTTTGGTGAGCTTAATTTTACCAAAGAAGAACGAGACACTCATCTCCGTAACGGCATTTTCTACCTTGGCCATACAATTGAGTATCGCTGTCGTGTTTGTTGCCTATTGGATATTAACAGGATCGGAAACCATTCAAATAAAAGACCTTATTCTCTTCAAAAACGAAGAATATGTCTTCCAAATTGATTTCCTTTTTGATAAAATCACCGCTGTCTATCTGCTAGTGGGAGCCCTGTTGACATTTATGGTCACGCTATATTCCCGTTATTACTTACACCGGGAAGTAGGATACAAGCGCTTTTTCAATACTACCTTATTCTTTTATGTAGGGTATTGTTTAACGACCTTATCAGGCAATTTAGAGACTCTTTTCATCGGCTGGGAAATACTCGGAATTTCATCGTTTCTACTCATTTCATTCTACAGAGAGCGCTATTTACCAGTAAAAAATGCAGTAAAAGTTTTCTCCATTTACCGGATTGGGGACGTGGGAATTATTTTAGCTATGTGGGCGAGTCACCATTTGTGGGGACAAAACATCACGTTTTTCCAGTTAAACAATGCTGAATTAGTGCATGAGCATTTGCAAACGCATAGTATGATTGGGGTATTTATTTCTTTGATGTTCTTACTTTCAGCGACGGCAAAATCAGCTCAATTACCCTTCTCCTCTTGGTTGCCAAGGGCAATGGAAGGGCCTACGCCATCTTCTGCCATTTTCTATGGATCCTTATCGGTGCATATTGGGGTATTTTTACTGTTACGCACCTTTCCTTTTTGGGAAAATCAAGTTTCAGTTCGCATCCTTATCGCTGGAATAGGCCTTTTATCGGCTTTAGTCGCGACAGGAATTGCCCGCGTGCAATCATCTGTTAAAAGCCAAATCGCTTATGCCTCCATCGCCCAGATTGGGTTGATATTTATTGAGGTATCCTTAGGTTTTGAGAAATTGGCTTTGTTTCATTTTGCCGGTAATGCCTTTTTAAGAACCTATCAACTGTTGGTTTCACCTTCCATAGTGAGCTATTTGATTAGAGAACAATTCTATCATTTCGAGCCTAGGGCTAATTCCATTGAAGGTTTTTTACCCCAAAAACTACGCAATACGCTCTATGTACTTTGTTTGAAGGAGTGGAATCTGGATTCGATGTTATATCAATACCTATGGAATCCGATGAAATGGGCAGGAAATCACTTGAATTTCTTGAATGGAAAACGGATGATGGCTTATTTTGTACCTGCATTTGGCATCAGTTATTACCTGATTAATCAAAACCAATTGAGCGAGCAGACTCGGCATTGGCTTTCCCTTATTTTCGCAGGAATCGGATTGGTTTTAGTCTTTAAATCCTTTACTCAACGTAGAAGTATTCGGTTGAGTTGGATTTTAGTCATAATGAATCATTTCTGGATTGCCTTGGCCATTTCCTTAAATGAGAAATTTGATTCCTTCGAGTCAGTGCTCTATTTAAGTGGAATTATGGTTGCGGGTTTGATTGGATACCTCTGCTTGCAGCGATTGTTCCAGCAAGAGGGTAAAATGACCTTACATCGTTTCCAAGGATTATCAAAAAGTCATCCTAAAATTGCGCTAATCTTCTTATTAGCGTGCTTAGGTCTCACCGGTTTTCCGATTACGCCTACCTTCATTGGAGAGGATTTGATTTTCTCTCACATCCATGAGGATCAATTTTTACTTGCAGGAATCGTATCCTTAAGCTTCATCCTCGATGGGCTAGCCGTGATACGTATTTATGCCCGCATTTTTATGGGTCCTAATTATAGAACCCATGCTGAATTTTCTAACAGATATTTCTAAAAAAGAATATGAAAAATACACCTAAAGACGGCTTAGCCGGATTAAAAGAAAACGTTGCATCAGATGCAGCCTCAGGATTTATTGTTTTTTTACTAGCCTTACCTTTAAGTTTAGGTATTGCCAAAGCCTCGGATTTTCCACCCATCATGGGATTATTAACTGCTATCGTGGGCGGTATCGTAGTTAGCTTATTTAGTGGATCTAGATTAACCATAAAAGGACCTGCGGCCGGATTAATCGTCATTGTAGCCGGTGCCGTGGCTGAATTCGGTGGGGGAGAACAGGGCTGGCATTTAGCATTAGGTGCGATGGTGATTGCCGGTTTAGTCCAAATCCTTTTTGGCGTTTTCAAACTCGGAAAACTAATGGATTTCTTCCCTTTATCTGCGGTTCATGGCATGCTGGCAGCAATCGGATTAATCATTATTGGGAAGCAAATTCCTGTATTTTTAGATGTAAATCCCCTCTTAGCAAAAGGGAAAGAACCGCTAGAATTATTTGCGTCAATCCCTGAATTTATAGCGAATTGGGATCCCAAGGCAACTTTAATCGGAACTATCAGTTTAATCATCATGATGAGTTGGCCTTATATCAAGAACCCCATCATCAAAAAAGTGCCGGCACCGCTAGTCGTTTTGGCCATTGCCATCCCAGCTGAATTGTTGATGAATTTCCAGACAACAGAACCGGCTTATGCCTTAGTGCACATTGGAAATTTAGTGGACAACATTAAATTCAATGCCTCATTTGAGGGTTTCGCACAAACGGGAGTATTTATCAAATTTGTCATCATGTTCGCGCTTGTAGGTTCTTTGGAATCGCTTTTGACGGTAAAAGCCATGGATATGCTCGATCCATTCAAACGTAAATCTGATGCGAACAAAGATTTGATTGCAACTGGGATTGGAAATACCTTAGTGGCCTTTTTAGGCGGCTTACCGATGATTTCAGAAGTAGCTCGTTCTTCCGCTAATATTGCGAATGGGGCCAAAACCCGATGGGCTAACTTCTTCCACGGTTTCTTTATCCTTATTTTCGTGTTATTAGCGGCTCATTTAATTGAGTTAATTCCTAATACGGCTTTGGCAGCCATGTTAATCACCGTAGGTATTAAATTAACACACCCGAAAGAGTTTATTCACACGTTTGAGAAGGGGAAGGAGCAATTATTAATCTTCCTGGTGACGATCATCTTTACGTTAGGGGTCGATTTATTAGTGGGTATTGGCGCCGGTATTTTAACGGAAATACTCGTTAACTTATTAAATGGAAAGCCATTAAAAGCAATTTTTAGTGCTCCTACAGAGGTTTCCTTCACAGATAATGATTATTTAGTGGAGATCTCGGATGCTGCGGTTTTCACGAATTACCTGGGCATTAAACGCAAATTGGAAGCTATCCCGTCTGGATTCGATGTGACAATTGATCTTTCCAAAACTAATCTCGTCGATCACTCCGTCATGGAAAACTTCGAACACTTTAAACATGATTATGAACGAGGAGGGGGATCTGTGACTTTGATTGGTCTAGATGCACACAAATCCTTATCCAAGCATAAGTCTTCCGCTATGAAACGGAAGTAGTCCGGAGGGATTTAGTCCGAAGTCCGAAGGAAATGAGTCCGGAGGGATCTTTTAACTTCGGACTTTTTGACTATTTGACAGTCTATAAACCGCCCCTAAAAAGGCGGTTTATTTTTTTATAAATAATCGATATCTTTAATAAAATTTAAACCTATGAAAAAACTTGCGCTGCTACTTAGCTTGCCGTTCTTTTGTTTTTCGCAAACAGAACTATTTTTAAGTCTGCCTAAGCAAAAATCCTTCTTTCAAAAAACGGATCAATTGAGCGCAGATTTCACAGGTGCGAAGATTAAAATCCATCCAGAACAAAGTTTTCAAAGCATCGATGGCTTTGGATTTACCTTAACAGGTGGCAGTGCCCAACTAATACAACAACTAGAACCGAGTAAAAGAGCCGCTTTATTACAGGAGTTGTTTGGCCCTAACGGGATTTCGGTTTTGCGCATCGGAGTAGGAGCAACGGATCTGGATGCCACTGTTTTCTCTTATGAGGACAAGCCCCGAAAATTTAGCCTAGACCCCTCAAAAGCAGATTTAATCCCCGTTTTACAGCAAATCATTGCCCTTAATCCTGCGATCAAAATCATGGCAACGCCTTGGTCTCCACCGGTTTGGATGAAAGATAATGCGAATAGCAAAGGAGGTTCCTTGTTAGAAAAGCTTTACGTGACCTACGCAAATTATTTGGCAAAATACATTCAAGCGATGGCTAAAGAGGGAATTAATATCTGGGCCCTAACGCCACAAAATGAACCCTTGCATCCCGGAAATAATCCCAGTATGTACATGAGTTCTGAAATGCAATCAAAGTTCATTAAAACGGCTTTGGGACCTATCTTTCAAAAACAAAACATCCAAACTAAAATCATCGTTTACGATCACAATTGCGATCATCCAGAATATGCCATTGATTTATTAAATGATCCTGAAACGAGAAAATACGTGAATGGATCTGCCTTTCACCTCTACAATGGGGATATTGCTGCCTTAAGTAAAGTGAAGGCTGCCCATCCGGATAAAGACCTCTATTTCACCGAGCAATGGACGGGATATAAGGGAGATTTTACAGGGGATTTTATGTGGCACGTAAAGAATGTCATCTTGGGAGCGGTAAATAATCACGCAAAAACGGCGATTGAATGGAATTTAGCCAATGATCCGAGCTATGGGCCGCATACCCCAGGCGGTTGCACCGAATGTCTTGGTGCCTTAACCATCTCAGGTCAGGATATCATCCGTAATCAATCCTATTATATTGTTATGCAGGCGGCCAAATTCGTACCTGCAGGTTCTATTCGACTAGGAATAGAAGTTCCGGAAGGAATTCAGGCGGCTGCGTTTAAACGTCCGGATGGGAAAACAGTACTTCTCGTTCAAAATGAAGGGCGTAAAAAGAACCTTACGATTGAAAAACTAAACCTAGAAATACCGGCTGAATCAGTCTTAACAATCATCTTATGAACAACTTCAATATCAACCGCAGGCATTTTATGAAAGGGGCATCTGCCGCTTTGGCCTTATCGACTTTTGGCGCTTATGGATTAGATTTAGTGAATCCGAATAGACCTTATCGCGTTGCTTTAATCGGTACCGGATGGTACGGAAAAAGTGATTTATTCCGATTAATGCAGGTAGTTCCAGTAGAAGTGGTGGCACTCTGTGATCCGGATCGAAATCAATTAACAGAAGCTGGTAAACTAGTGGCGGCAAGACAGAAGTCCCGTAAAACGCCCAAATTATATGGTGATTATCGCCTGCTTTTGAAGGAAAATGAAGTGGACATTGCGATCGTGGGAAGCCCAGATCATTGGCATGCTTTGCAAATGATCGATGCTGTAAAAGCGGGAGCACATGTTTATGTTCAAAAACCTATTTCGGTGGATGTATTAGAGGGCGAAGCCATGGTGGCAGCGGCTCGAAAATACGGAAAAACGGTTCAAGTGGGAACGCAGCGCAAAAGTACGCCACACTTGATTGAAGCGAAACGAGAAATTGTAGACAAAGGATTGCTAGGTAAAATCGCTCATGTAGAAATGTATTGCTATTACCACATGCGCAATAACGGAAATCCTCCAGTTCAGGCAGTTCCAGACTATTTTGACTATGACATGTGGACAGGACCTGCTCCATTACGTCCCTATGACGGCTTACCGCATACCCGCTGGTGGAGAACGTTTGAGGAATATGGTAACGGTATTGTAGGTGACATGTGCGTACATATGTTCGATACGGCGCGCTGGATGCTGAATCTAGGCTGGCCTAATCGCGTGAGTTCAGAAGGAGGGATATATGTCCAAAAAGAAGGCAAATCAAATATCTCTGACACACAAACTGCCGTTTTTGAGTACAATGGCTTGAACTGCGTTTGGCAACATAGAACATGGGGAACAGCGCCAGATCCTGAATATCCGTGGGGTTTAACCATTTATGGTGAAAAGGGAACGCTGAGAATGAGTACGATGAAATACGATTTCACGCCCACGGATCCCAAAGCAGAGAAATTGCACAAGGACGTCGTATATGAGAAAGAAAAATACCCAGAAGATTTAAAAGAAGATCGGATTGAATTGAATGCGGCACCTGCTACCCGAGGTCACATGCTAGACTTTTTAGCGGCGATCGACAAAGGCACAAAACCCGTTGCAGACATCGCAGAAGGTCATATTTCGACGGCATCTTGTATTCTGGCGAATTTATCTATGAAATTAGGGCGTCCACTTTCCTATGATCCTGGTACGAAAACCGTCCTAAACGATCCAGAAGCAACGGCATTGCTTGCCCGTAACTACCGTGGTCCATGGAATAGAAACATGTTAAGCTAATGAAAAAGATATTTCTGTTTGCCCTAATTACCTTAACTGCCACCGCACAACAACGCAATTCTGCCCAATTAGGGGAAGATTTGCAGAAATTACGTGTCCTAGGATCCGTATTGCACGTCGCTGCACATCCAGACGATGAAAGCACGCACATGTTAACCTGGTTTGCTCAGCAGCAACATTGGGAGACGAATTATTTTGCTTGTACACGAGGGGATGGCGGCCAAAACCTCATCGGTGACGAACAAGGAGTACCCTTGGGACTGATCAGAACACAAGAATTGTTGGCGGCGAGACGTATTGACGGGGCTAATCAATATTTTTCTCGTGCCTTTGATTTTGGTTTTTCGAAGTCGACGGAGGAAGCTTTAGGTTTTTGGGATAAGCAACTCATCTTATCCGATCTGGTGTGGGTCATTCGAAAAACACGTCCAGATATCATTTTTACGCGTTTTCCACCGGATGCACGCGCTGGTCACGGGCACCATTCTGCCTCCGCGGCTTTAGCGATTGAAGCCTACAAAGCTGCCGCTGACCCGAAGTTGTTTCCGGAACAATTGAAAAAAGGCGTAGAGGTTTGGCAGGCGAAGCGCTTGTTATGGAATACCTTCCGCTTTCCTGGTTCAGCAGGAAATTCAACCATCAACGATACGCAGTTTAAGGTGGAAATAGGGGATTATTTGCCCTTTTTAGGTCAAAGCACTGGTGAATTAGCCGCTTTTAGTCGTTCACAGCATAAATCTCAGGGTTTTGGCTTTGCGGTAGACCGCGGTAGAAGCACGGAATATTTTGCGACTTTAGCGGGCGATGCACCGAAAGACAACTTGTGGGATGGGGTAGATGCGACTTGGAATCGAGTGAATCCCTCCATTGATGCCCTAATCACACCCATCATTCAAGCTTACAACCCAGCTAAGCCATACGAAAGTATTTCCGCTCTCATCGGTCTTAAAAAAGCAATAAAAGCGCTACCAGCTAGTTCGTGGACTCAGAAAAAAATCGTCGAAATCGATGCTTGGGTGGTTCAGGCAGCAGGTATTTACCTCGGTGCGACAACAACGCAAGGAATCATTGCCACGGGTGAAAAACTGAACATCAAAACGGAATTTATTGTGCGTGCGCCTATCTCCGTTGAGAATGTAACTATTTATTTCGCGGGACAGGATACTACTTTTAATGGCAAAATACAGCCCTACAAAAAATACCCTTTACAACGCAGCATCTTGGCCTCCGCATTCATTACTCAGCCTTATTGGATTCAAGAGACGAAGTCGACAGGCCACTTTAACGTTTCTAATCAGCAAAAAATAGGGCAGGCGAAAGTGGACCCTGCCTATACCGCGAAAGCTACCTTCAGCATTCAAGGGGAAGAATTCAGCATTGAAAGACCCGTTCAAGAACTCATCATCGATCCTGTGAAAGGGGAGATTCTTCAACCAATCACCATCAGTCCTAAAACCGTCTTTAGCCTCAGCTCAAACGTCGTTTTATTGCCACGCGGATCGAAGACTACGAAAAGCATCCAAATCGCGATTACTGCGCTAGCAGCTTTAAAACCGGGTAAAATTGAAGTAAAGACAGGAGCAACTTCCCTAAGCACGATTGATTTAAAAGAAGGAATGAAAGCAGGTGAAAAGCGCGAATGGCCTATTTCTTTCACTGAAGCAAACCTAAAAGAAGGTAAGAGTTCGTCTACGGTTCAATTGCATATTACTTCTGGGGCTGAGCAATGGGTAGACTCTTTGGAACTACAAACCATTGAATATGCACACATTCCTACTCAACGCTATTTCACACCCGTGAATTTAAGCCTGCTTCGTATTGATTTTGCGAAGAAAGGAAAGCGACTAGGCTATATCAAAGGCGCTGGAGATAAAGTACCAGAAGGTCTAAAACAGATGGGATATGAGGTGGATTTCTTAACAGAGAAAGATTTAACTGCAGCGAACCTAAAACAATACGATGTAGTGATGACAGGCGTGAGAGCCTATAATACCAACGAGTACTGGGGGAATGTCTTTCCTGAAATCATGAAATACATGGAGGATGGGGGAAATTATGTGGTGCAATACAATACCGCGAGCTATCTAGGCCCTATGAAGTCAAACATGTCGCCTTATCCTTTATTGGTGACCCGCAACCGGATCACGAAAGAAGAAGCAAAACCGAATTTCTTGCTTCCAGCTCACGCGCTACTTAACCGACCTAATAAAATCACAGAAGCTGATTTTGCTGATTGGATTCAAGAGCGCAGTATTTATACGGCTGAAACAAATGATCCACACTTCGAGTTTCCTTTAGGATTTTCGGATCCAAATGAATCGGAAAACAAAGGCAACATCGCTGTGACTAAATACGGAAAAGGACAGTTCATCTACACAGGACTCGTTTTCTTCCGAGAGATTCCAGCCGGTGTTCCCGGAGCTTACCGCTTATTAGCTAACTTACTCGCAAAACCTGACTAATGAAATTACGCGTACTTGCCTTATGCCTCATCGGCTTTATTGCTCAAGCTCAACAGCCCTTGATTCGAAAAGATAAAATCACGATCGCCCGCGATTCCTATGGCATTCCTCACATTTTCGCACCTACGGATCCTGAAGTCGCCTATGGTTTAGCTTATGCGCATTCAGAAGATGATTTTAAAACAATTCAGACCTTGATCTTAACGGGTAAAGGTAAACTAGGTACTTATTTAGGCAAGA